>Ga0209577_10000200_pt1 | contig 60061 bp, 61 predicted proteins | sample GraSoiAngelo_109_FD_185874 | JGI IMG/M metagenome (GOLD analysis project Ga0209577, IMG submission 185874) | Grasslands soil microbial communities from the Angelo Coastal Reserve, California, USA - 14_0903_12_20cm (SPAdes) (version 2) | ecosystem: Environmental > Terrestrial > Soil > Grasslands... | reverse complement strand
AGCAACGAGCGCAGCTTGTTGGCCCGCAGCGCCTCCAACGCGACCCGGACGATCTCGCCGAGCAGCATGGCTACTGCGCCGCCGTGCTCGACAGCACGATCACGGTGTCCTTCTCCGACAGCCCTCCCGTCACCTCCATGTAGTCCTGATCGGTGAGCCCCGTTCGGATCAGCACGGCCATGATTTTTCCCCCGCGCTGCGCGAACACGATGTAGCGCGCCGCGCTCGCGTTCTCCCCTCCCCCTCCCACTCCCCCGCTCCCCGTGCCCCCCCCACCCGGCGACGCCTGGAACTGAGTACGGATCTGGGCGAGCAGTGCGTGCTCGGCGGGGGTCAGCTCCTGCCCGGTCATCCGCTTGGCGAAGGCGGCCTTCACCTGCTCCGCCGAGACTCCCGGGGGCAGGGTGATCACTCGCCCGCCGGGGGTCGTGAACGTCGCGCGGCCCGGCTTCGGCTCGGCCGCGTGCAGCTTGCTGCCGTCGGCCGTGTCGGGGCCCGCCAGCGAAGTGGCATTTCCGCCGTTGCCATCGGGCGACGCCAGTTGCCGCTCGACGGTCTGTACATCGAGGCCGAGCACCCTGGCCGCCGACGCGACGTCACGCGGCGTCCGCAGCGCGGCGTTCGGCACAGCGAGGACGCCCTGGCGCTGTCCGATATGGATCTCGACCTCGGTGTTCATCCCCGGCTTGAGCACGTGCCCCGCGTTCGGGATGTTCACCTGGACCGGAAACATCGTCACGTTCTGGGTGACCTGCGCCTGCGGCTCGATCTTCAGGACGCTACCGTCGAAGGTCCGGTTGGGGAACGCGTCGACGGTAATGGTGACCGGCATGCCGGCCTGGACCTTGCCGACGTCGGTCTCGTCCACGAGGGCCGACACCTGAACCGTATCCAGGTTCGCCATCTTGAGGATGACGGTGCCGCCACCCACATCATTGGTCGGACTCGAGATCACCGTCCCGAGCACGGCATCGAGCTCGAGCACCGTCCCGGTGATCGGCGCCCCGAGGTGCGTGTCCTCCATGGCGTCCTTGGCGGTCTGCAGGCTCGCCTGCGCGTTCACGACCGCAGCCTGGGCCGTCGCGAACGCGAGCTGCGCGGAATCGTGCCCGGCTTGCGTGATCGACTGCGTCTGATACAGGGCCTGGCTGCGTTTGAGCTGCGCGGTGGCGTTGTCGAGCTGCGCCTTCGCCACGTCCAGGTTGGCCTGGGCCTGCGTCAGGTTGTTCTGCGGAATGCGCGGATCGACCTTCGCGAGCAATTGGCCCTTCTTCACCTCGTCGCCCGTCTGGACGGGCATGGCGATGATCTCCCCCGACGCCTTGGACTTGACGCTCAGGGTGAGGATCGGCTGGATCACACCGGACGCGGTGGCGGACACGATGATGTCGCGCCGCGCCACCGGGACCGTCTCATAGGCCGGGGCGGGCGTGGCTTTGCGGCAGGATGCGATCGCGACGAGCAATGTCGCGACCACCGCGAGCCGACGCGCGGTCCGCGTGGTCATCGCGCCCCCGCCGCGGGCTGCGACTGCTGCTGCCGCAATCCCGGCAGCCCCCCGCCGGTGACGTTCTGGAAGCGCTGGCGGAATTGCTGCTGCGACTGGACCAGCGACGCGCTCGGCAAGACGAGCACGGTGTCCTTCTCTTCCACGCCGGCCGTGACCTCAACGTAGTCCTGATCGGACAGGCCCGTCTTGATCGGCACCGCGGTGACGTTGCCGGCGCGGCGCACGAACACGATATAGCTGTTTCCAGATCCTCCCCGCGAGCCTCTCGCGCCCCCGCCGCCCCCGCCCCCACCGGAACGCTGCGATCGGCCGAACACTCGGGCGAGCAGCGCTCGCTCGGCAGCGGTCGGCTCGGCGCCGCTCCGCATCTTGGCTATCGCCTGCTGTACCTGATCGGCTGTCACCCCCGGTGGGAGCGCGATCACCCGGCCGTTCGGAGTGGTGAACGTTCCGGGTGCCTGTGCCTGCGAGGTGGGGTGGGCCGTCGAGTCGCCCGGCGGGGCTGCGGAGCGGCCGCCGCGGTCGCGGCGGCGATCTGCTGTTCGACCAGTTGGGGGTCGAGTCCGAGAACCGCCGCGCCGGAGGCCACGTCGCGCGGGGTCCGGAGCGCGGCGTACGGCACCGCGAGCACACCGTCGCGCCGTCCGGTGTGAATCCGTATCTCCGTATTCATCCCGGGCTTGAGGAGGTGTCCTGGGTTCGGGATGTTCACGAACACCGGGAAGCTCGTGACGTTCTGCATGATCTGCGCCTGAGGGCCGATCTTCAGCACGGTGCCGTCGAAGGTGCGGTTCGGGAACGCATCCACAGTGATCGTGACCGGGAGGCCCGGCTGCACTCGGCCGATGTCCGTTTCCGCCACCATGGCCGAATCCTGGACGGTATCGAGATTCGCCGTCTTAAGAATCACCGTGCCGCCGCCCAACGTCGGGCTCGAGATCACGGTGCGCAGCACGGCATCGAGCTCGAGTATCGAGCCGGTGATCGGTGCTCGCACCTGGGTGTCTTCCATCGCATCCTTGGCGGTTTGGAGGCCGGCCTCGGCGTTGACCACGGCCGCGCTAGCCGTCGCGTGGGCCAGGTTGGAGGACTCGTATTCGGTCTCGGAGATCGACTGCGACCGGTACAAGGCTTCGCTCCGCTTGAGCTGCGCCGTGGCCGTCTCCAGCTGCGCGCGAGCCTTGTCCAGCGCGGCCTGTGCCTGGGCGAGGTTCTGTTGGGGAATGCGCGGGTCGATCCGGGCCAACAGCTGGCCCTTTCGCACCTCGTCGCCCGTCTGGACGGGCATCTCGATGATCTCGCCCCATGCCTTGGACTTGACGCTGAACGTGAGAATCGGCTGCACCACGCCCGCCGCGCTCGCGGTGACGACGATGTCGCGACGCGCCACCGGGACTGCCTCATAGAGGGGTGCCGTCTGGGCCTTCTGGCACGCGGTGGCGCCGCTCACGAGGATGGCGACACGCCCGGCACGGAACAGGCCCTTCACGATTTGCCTTTCGTCTGCACGTCGCGCTCGACCAGCCCGTCCCGCAAATGAATCTGGCGGGAGGCGTGCGCCGCGATGTCGGCTTCATGGGTGACGAGCACGATGGTTTGGCCGGTGTCGTGCAGCTCCTCGAACAGCCGCATGATCTCCTCGCCGGTGGCGGAGTCGAGGTTGCCGGTCGGCTCGTCCGCCAGCAGGATGGAGGGGTCGTTCACGAGCGCCCGCGCGATCGCTACCCGCTGGCGCTGCCCGCCCGACAGCTCGTTCGGCCGGTGCGTCATTCGGTCGGCGAGCCCGACGTGCTCCAGCGCCCCCGCCGCCTTCGCGCGGCGCTCCTTGGCGGCCACCCCCGCGTAGATCAGGGGCAGCTCCACGTTGTGCAGCGCGCTGGCGCGCGGCAGCAGATTGAACGTCTGGAACACGAACCCGATCTCTTTGTTACGAATCCGCGCCAATTCGTCGTCTGACAAGTCGCTCACCTGTTGCCCGTTGAGCCAGTATTCGCCCGCGGTGGGGGTGTCGAGGCACCCGATGAGGTTCATCAACGTCGATTTCCCGGAGCCCGAGGGGCCCATGATGGCCACGAACTCGTTGCGTCGCATCTGGATCTCGACGCCGCGCAGCGCGTGCACCACCTCGCCGCCCATGTCGTAGTCGCGCGTGAGCTTGTGCGTGAGGATGACGGTGTCGGGCAGCGGCGTGTCGCCGGTGCGGAAGGCGGTCGGCTGGACGCTGGTCACAGGGGGTGTCCTACCAGCGCCTCGACCTGCGCGCGGGCGATGAGGTAGTTGTAGCGTGACTGGACCTGGTTCACCTGGGCCTGGGTCATGTTGGCCTCGGCCGTGAGTAGATCGAGCAGGGTCCCGGCGCCGAGCTTGTAGCGCTCCTGGGTGACGCGCAGCGCTTCGGTGGCGGCCGCCACGTTGGCGCCGGTGATCCCGAACTGCGCGTACGCGGTGGTCACTGCGGCGAGCTGTTGTGTTAGCTGGGCGCCGACCAGGCGGCGGGTATCCGCCGCCGCCGCCCGCGCCACGTCCTGGGCCACGGAGACGGTCACCTGGTTCGCTTCCCGTGTGAACCCGTTGAATAGCGTCCAGCTCAGGGAGAACCGGAGCGCCCAGTTGTTGACGTAACGCTGAGTCGTTGACCAGGGCGCCAGGCCAAGACGACCCAAGCTGTCGAGCCCTGTGTAGCCGTTCGCGTACGACGCCGACAACGTGGGCCAGTACTGCGAGCGCGCGGCGCCGACCTGGGCTCCGGCGGCGCGGGCCCTCGCCTCCGCCTGTTGCACCTGGGGTGAGGAGTCCAGGGCCTGGGCGCGCAGCGCCGTGGTGTCGGGAAGGGACGGGAACGCCGTATCGGGGACTGCGCGCACCGGCTGGTCCACGCCGACCTGGCGTCCGAGGTTGGCCTGGGCCGTGGCGAGGTTCGCGTTCGCTTGCAGCAGCGCGAGCTGCGCGTTGCCGAAATCCACCCTCGCAGTGAGCGTGTCGGAGCGCGTGGCCGCCCCGGCTTGGAACTTGTTCACGGAGATCTGCAGCTCTTCTTTGGCGCGCTGCAACTGCGCCTCGGCCACTCGGACGAGTTCCTCGTCGGCGAGGGCCGTGAAGAAGAGCTGCGCGGTCGTCGCCGTCACTTGGTAGCGCTGGTTGATGAGTCCGGCATCGGCGGCGTCCTCGGTGGCGGCGGCGGCGCGCTTGTTGGCGAGTCGCTGGAAGCCGTCGAACAGGTCCAGGCTCAGCCCCAGCGAGCCCGAGTACGATGTGTTCGAGGGCACCGTCACGATCTGCCCCGTCGCCGCGTTGTACCGGCTGGTTGACGCTAGAGTGGACGAGCCGCTGGCGGTGATCGCCGGCAAGAACGCGCCGGCGGCCGAGCGCTCGTCGGCGCCGGCGGTGCGCACGTCGCCGCGCGCCTGGACTATGGATGGCTGCACGTCGAGCGCCCGCCGCACCGCCTCCGCCAGCGACACCTGGAGTTGTGCGGGCTGCCCGGCAGCGGGCTTCTGCTGCGCGGCGACACTGGTCGAGACGAACGCCGACACGATGCCCGCGAGCACCGCCCGTCGCGCAGCCCTCATTTCCTCCGTCCCTTCCGTCCTCCCGACCCCGAGTCGGTCTGCTCCTGATCCTTTTGATGCCGGTACCGGGTCACATGGTCGCGGTACTTGGCCTGTTGATCAGGCGTGAGCTGGAGCGCGACCTCGGAATCCATCTGCGCCCGCATCGAGTCGAAGCGCGGGCGCACCGTTTCCCACACGGCGGTCATCCGCGTCCGATGGCGCTGCACGATTGCCCGCACCGAGTCGCGCTGCGCGGGGTCGAGCCGCAACTCCTCGGTCAGCTCGTCCATCATCCGATCGAGGCCGCGCCCGCGATCGGGCGCCGCCGCGGACGCGTAGCGGACCCAGAGCGCGCGGCCGCCGGCCCCGACAGCCAGCCCCGCCGCGAACGTCGCGACGAGGAAGACCACAGCCCAGGTTTTGGAACGGTTCAGCATGACGTCCCTTCCTTCGCTAGTTGTTGCCGATCACCGAGGCGAGGACGACCTCGACCTCCGCCGGGTGCGCCGGCGGCGCGATCAGGACGTCCGAGACCGTCGGGCGAGGGGACGCCGCCGTAGCGCGACCCACGAAGTAGCCGGCGGCCAGCGCCACCACGAGGGCGGCCGCCACGCCGGTCCGCGCCCAACGGGCGAGCACGGCGTCCCACGACGCCACGCGAACGTGCTCGGCGTGCGCCAGCACGCGCGCGATGAACGCCGGCGCGTCACCCGGGTCGAGCGCCTCTCGCAGCGCCTTCCCGAGCACCAGATCGGGCCGGTGATCGAACGACAGTGGATCTTTCATGCCTCCTCCTTCCAGTCTGCGAGCAGCACCCGCAAGCGGCGCCGCGCGTGAAACACTTCCGATCGGACCGTTCCCTCGGGAATTCCGAGGATCGCGGCGATCTCACCGTGCGAGTAGCCTTCGACGTCGAACAGCACTACCGCCAGGCGCCGCCGCTCGGGCAGCTCGGCGAGCGCCTCGCGCAGCCGCTGGTTCAGCGCCCGCCGCTCGGCCGTCGTGTCGGGTCGCGGGCCGCCGGCCGTGAGCCCGACGTCGAGTGGCTCGACCCGCCGGACCGAGCGACGCCGCCGCCGATCCGTGGCGGCATTGGCGACGATCCGCAGCAGCCAGGGGCCGAACGGGCGGCGCGCGTCGTACTGATCGAGCTTCACGAGCGCCGAGAGCATGGCATCCTGGGCGGCGTCGTCTGCGTCCTCGGCGCTGCCCAGCACCGCGCGCGCCACGCGGCGTGCCACCCCAGCGTACCGCTCCACCAGGATGCCAAACGCCGCCCGCTCGCCGGCGACGGCGCGGGCGACCAGGTCGGCCTCGTCCTGCTGAGCTATACGCGCGACCGGCTGCGGGGGTTGGGGATCAGCCATCGTCCGCATCCCGCGTGCGGCGCCGCTCGAATGTGTACAGCCCGAACGCCAGGGCCAGCGAGAACGCCCCCGCGGCCAGCACCATTGCCATGACGCGTGGGAACACGAGCAGCAGCCCGCCCATGCCTGCAAACAGGAGCGTCGCGGTCGAGGTGATCGCGCGACGCAGTCCGCCCGCCACGCGGCGCACCGTCACGACGGCCACTGCCCCGAGCTCGTACCTCGAGCGCTTGTGCGGCTGCTCGGGAACGGACGACGGCGCGGTGGCGGGCGCTCCCACGAGCCGGGCCGGGAGGAATCGGCGACGGGCCTGCAGCACGATTTCGCGGCTGGTCGCGAGGTCGCGCAGGAATTGTTGCGCCAGCGCGGCGGCGAGATGGTTGCATTCGGCGAGGAGATCCAGCTCGTAGTTCCCGAGCAAGCTCGAGACGTTGAGATTACTCGACCCGACGCGCGCCCAGCGGTGATCGACCAGCAACGTCTTGGCATGCAGCATCGGGCCCTGCCACTCGAAGATGCGGGCACCCGCACGCAACAGATCGCGATAGCCGATCCGCGTGGAGTCACGCAGGACGGGGAGGTCGCTCGTGCCGGGGACGAGGAGGCGCACGTCCACCCCGGCCCGTGCGGCGTCGAGCAGGCTGGCGTACAGCGGCGGCGGGGCGATCAGATACGCGTCGGTGATCCACAGACGGTCCGTCGCGCTCGCGGTCAGGAGCTGGACAGCGCGGTACATGCGCGCCCGGCCCGGCACGCCCGACAGGACGCGCGCCGTCGAGGACCCACATTCCACGGGATCGGCTTCCAGCTCGTCGGGCGGGAGCGGCGCGCCGGCGCGCCGCCAGATGCTGGCGAACGCGTCGTCGAGCGCCGCGGCGGCGGGTCCGGTGACGGCCACCATGGTGTCGCGCCACGGCCTGCGCCCGCGCGCGGGGTCTCCCGCCCACTCGTTGCCGATGCACAGCCCGCCGGTCATCGCCCAACTGCCGTCGGTGACGAGCAGCTTGCGGTGATCACGGGCGAATACGTCGAGCGGGTGGCGGGTGAGGAGCGGGTGGAAGGCGCGCACCTCGACGCCGGCCTGGGTGAGCCGTCGCCAGTAGCGCCGCGAGGTGCCGAACGAGCCGAGGGCATCGTACAGGACACGCACCCGGACTCCGGAGCGGGCCCGCTCGACCAGCGCGTCGGCGAAGCGACGGCCGGTCGCGTCGCCGCGGATGATGTAGTTCTCGAAGTGCACCCAGCGGCGCGCCGCGGCGATCGCGGCGAGCATCGCGTCCAGGGCGCGCGCGCTGTCGGGGTGGTGCTCGAGGCGATTGCCGTCGATGGGCCGGGCGCCCGCCGCGCGGTCGATGGCGAGGGCGAGCGGGTCGCCCGCGGCGGTGGCGGGAACGCTCACCCCACAGCCGCCTGCCCGCCGAGACCGAGCTCAACCTCCGCGGGACGGAGCGCCCGAATCACGAAGGCGATGTGCTCGTCCAACGGCACACCCAGCTCGGCGGCTCCCTGATTCACCTCGTCGCGATTCACCCCGCGCGCGAACCCTTTGTCCTTGAGCTTCTTCTTCACCGACGACACCTCGAGATCCGCGAAGCTCTTGGACGGGCGCACCAGCGCGCACGCCACCAGGAAGCCGCACAACTCGTCCACTGCGAACAGCGTTTGCGCCATCAGGCTGTCCCGCGGCACGCCGGTGTACGCTCCGTGCCCGAGAATGGCGCGGCACATTGGCTCGGGCACGCCCTGCTCGCGCAGCAGCCCTACGCCCCACGCGGGGTGACCCTCCGTGGGCGAGTGTTCGTGATTGGGGAACTTTTCGTAGTCGAAGTCGTGCAGCAGTCCCACGATCCCCCACATCTCCGGGTCCGCGCCGTGCTTCTCCGCGTAGGCGCGCATCGCGGCCTCGACCGCCAGCATGTGCTGGCGGAGGGACGGGGACTGGGTGTGCTCGTGCATCAACTGCACGGCTTCGGCGCGGTTCATGCCGTCTCCACGCTCCATTTCTCCGCCCACAGCTCGGCCATCAGGATGGGCCAGAGCTTGCGGGCGTTGTTGCGCGCGCCGGCGCGGTGCTCCGCGAGGAGGCGGGCGGTCGGCGCGCCCCGGAACAGCCGGGGCGCCGCGAGGTAGCGATCGGCGAGCGATCGCAGTCCCGCGTTGAGCCAGCGCGCCACGGGCACCGACAGGCCGCGCTTCCTGCGGCGAATCACCGCGTCCGGAACGAGCCCGCGCGCCGCTTCCTTCAATATCGCCTTGGTGGTGAACCCCCGCACCTTGAGCGCCGACGGCGCCGCCAGCGCCAGCTCCATCACCTCGCGGTCCAGGTATGGCGCCCGTGCCTCGATGGAAGCGAGCATCGTGCCCCGGTCGACCTTGACGAGCAGGTTGTCCGGGAGATAGGTGAGGAAGTCCAGCCACAACACCCGGTTGAGCGAACCCGGGGGGAAGCCGCGCAGCAGCCCGTCGGCCCAGGCCATGACGCGTGCGTCCGGCCCCAGCGCGCCGAACCATGTCAGGTGACGCTCCACGGGCGGCAGCTCGGCGCCCGCGACGAACTGCTTGAGCAGGAACTCGAGCGTGACCTTGCCGGTCGACGTCGGCAGCCGATTCACGAGCCAGCGGAGTGCGGCTCGTCCGGGAATCCCGCGGTACAACCCCGCGGCCTTGTGGCCCAGGTAGGTGGGGTAGCCGCCGAACAGCTCGTCCGCGCCTTCCCCCGAGAGCACGACCTTGACGTGCTCCCGGGCCGACTCGGCCAGGAGAAATGTCGGCAGGATGGCGGGATCGCCCACCGGCTCGGCGAGCGAGCGGGTCACGACGTCGAACGCGCGCTCGAGCGCGGCGTCATCCGCCGTAACCACGTGGTGAATGGTGCGGATGTCGTGTGTCACTGCCTCCGCGTGGGGGCTCTCGTCGTAGCCCGGCTCGAAGAATTTCACAGAGTAGGTATGGATCTTCTCGCCCGGCATGACCCGCGCCGCCGCGGCCGCGAGGAGCGACGAATCGAGCCCGCCGCTCGTGAACACGCCCACGGGCACGTCGGACATCAGCTCGCGCTCGACCGCGCGGAGCAGCGCGTCGCGCAGCGTGGCCGGGCCGTCGAGCCGCGACGGCCGCGCGGCGACGGCGGCCGGGTCCCAATAGCGGCGCACCGTCAATCCCTTGCGGTCGGCCACCAGGAGATGGGCCGGCGCGAGCTTCGAGATGCCGTCGAGCATCGTGTGCGGCGCGGGGACGTAGCCGAGCGCGCCGTACAGCGCCGCGGCGATGGGGTTCACGCGGCGTGGCTGGTCGGGGTAGGCGAGCAGCGCCTGCATCTCCGACGCGAATCGCAACTCGCCGTTCACTTCCGCCCAAAACAGCGGCTTCTCACCGGCGCGGTCGCGCGCGAGCACCAACCGCCCGTGCCGGTCGTCCCACACCGCCAACCCGAACATCCCCTCGAGCCGTGCGACGCCGTCCGCGCCGAAGCGCTCATACAAGGGAACGATCGTCTCGATGTCGCCCGTCGAGCGGAAGGGATAACCGGCGAGGGTATACTCGCGGCGCAGCTCCGGCGCGTTGTAGATCTCGCCGTTGCAAATCATCCAGATGGCGCCATCGGGGTTTTGGAACGGCTGGTCGCCGGTCGTCAGGTCCATAATGGCGAGTCGGCGGGCACCCAACCGCGCGCGCTCGTGACCCACGATGCGCTCGCCGTCGGGACCGCGATGAGCCAGCGCGGCCGCCATGGCCGATATGCAGTCGGGATGCTTGAGCGGGGTACCCGAGAGCGAAACGGCGCCGAAGATGCCGCACACTAGCGCCCCCTTCCACCCCGTCGGGGAAGTTGTGGAGGTTGGGGGAGGTTGTGAGGTTCGCACGGCCCGTACGCCGCGTAGTGGTCGTCTGCGGCGAGGAGCGGCAGCGTGGCGCCGAGGGCGGCGCGCACCTCGCGGTGCCCGGCGCCCGTCAAGAACACCGTGGCCACGGGGCAGCGCGCCAGCGCCTCGCGCCAATACCCCGCGGGAAGGAGCGGCGACCCGGGAAGAGAGCGGAACCGCTCCACGTTGTCGGCGATGTAGTTGCTGGTGAGCTCCCGACCCGTCTCGGTGGCGACGGCGATGGGGCGGCCGAGGTAGAAAGGCAGCGACGGCGCGTAGGCGAGGACGCCGAGCACGGTGCCGGTGCCGCCGCTGCGCTCGAGTGCCGCGGCGGTGGCGCTCGCCACGGCAGCGGAGGAGCGGTCTTCCCCCACCGCGACGAGCAGGTTTCCGGAGAGAAACGGGATGGCCATGACGACCACCGCATATCCGAACAGCGTCGTGCGGCGCCGGCGGGTGAGGGCGCCAAACGCGACCAGGGCCGCGGAGCAGAGCACCACGATCCCGAGCGCCACGGCCGTAGGCGGGATAGCGGCTTTCTCGGCCGGCGTGAGGCTGATGGGCGCGGGGAGCCAGCTGGTGAGCGCAACCAGCGCCAGGCCGGCGATGCCCGAGACGCCGACATAGGCGCGTGCCGCGGTGTGGCTCCCGCCCGCCGTCAGGTTCCGGGTGGCCGCGAGGGCGAGGGCCGGGATCAACGGGAGTATGTACTGCGGCAGCTTGGACTGATTGAGCGACAGGAATACGAGCGGCACGACCACCCAGCACGCGAGGAGCAGCGGCTCACTGGCTGCCGCGTCACGCCGAGCGTCCCAGGTAGCCCGCCAGTGTCTCACACGCGCGAGCGCCGGGACGATCCAGGGAAACGCCGCGAGCGGGATGATGGGCAGGTAGTACCAGAACGGTGCGGTACGGTGGAAGCTCCGCGTCGTGACGCGCTCGAGCGTCTCGCGGAGGAACACGTAGCCGGGGAAATTCGGATGCTCGATCGAGACGGCGACAAACCACGGCAGGGCAATCGCGCCGAACAGCGCGAGCCCCCGCCACGGAAACAATCTGCGCACGGGGGCACCGGTGGCGGCCGCGTGGGAGACCAGTGTGAGCAGCGGGATTGCGATGGCGATCGGGCCCTTGGTGAGGGCGCCGACCGCCAACGCCGCCCAGGCGGCGACGGGCCGCTCGTCGGCGAACCAGACGATCGCGGCGGTGGTGCACAGCGTGAGCGTGCTGTCGAAGATGGCGGTGCGGGCGTACGCGAGCGGCAGCACCATAGTGGCGTAGGCGATCCCGCTGAGCCAGCCGGCCGCTTCGCCCCAGCGGCGTCGCGCGAACCACACCAGCAGTCCGATGGTCGCGAGCGTCGCGAGATAGGCGGGCAGCCGGGCGGCCGCTTCGGTCGGACCGAAGAGCTCCATCATAGCGGCGGCGGCGGCGAAGTAGACGATCGGCTTGTCGAGGTAGGGCAGGCCATCCAGGTGCGGCACGACGTAGTCGTTCGACTGGGCCATCTCGCGGGCCACTTCGGCGTTGCGGCCCTCGTCGGGATCGAACAGGCGGTAGCCGTTCAGGTTCCAGCCGAGCGCGACCGCCGCGAGCATGAGGAGCAAGGGCAGGCTGATCAACGGGCGCGATGGCGACGGCGGCGAGGTCTGAATAAGCTTGGCGTGTGGGTGATCGAGCTCGGGCGCTAAAGCTATTCGAGCGCGCGTACCAGTGCCAGTTGGCGGGCGATCTGGCGGGCGCGGTGCACCTGTATCAGGCTTCGCTCGCGGAGCTGCCATCGGCGGAGGCGCACACGTTTCTCGGCTGGGTGTACTCGTTCGAGCGACGCTATGACGAGGCGATCGCCGAATGCAAGCGCGCGATCGCGGTGGATCCCACGTTCGGGAATCCCTACAACGACATCGGGTGCTATCTCATCGAGCTGGGGCGGGAGGACGACGCGATTCCGTGGCTCAAACAGGCGATGGACGCGCCGCGCTATGAAGCGCCGCAGTTCCCCCACGTGAACCTGGCGCGGATCTACGAGAAGAAAGGCCGGGTGCTGGACGCGGTGGCGGAGTACGGACGCGCACTGGAGAAAATGCCGGGCTATGCTCCCGCGATCGGGGGATTGCGACGCTTGCAGGGAAGGGTGAACTAACGGGGAAGGCGGTGTCGCCCATGCATCCGCAGCTCCAACTTGTCGCCGACGAGTATCGCAGCGCGCAGGCACGGCTTCACGACCTGGTCCGCGCGGTTCCGGATGAGCAGTGGGGCAAGCGTTCCGACCCGGCGCGCTGGTCCGTGGCCGAGTGCGTGGCGCATCTGAACATCACATCACTGGCCTATGTGCCCCTGTTGCAGCATGCGGTGTCGCGCGCTCGCATGCTGGAGCGGCGCTCCCCGAGTCGCTACCGTCGGGATCCCATCGGCTGGCTGTTGTGGGCGACCATGGGGCCGCCGGTTCGTTTCCGCATCAAGACCATTGCACGGTTCCTACCGTCGAGTGTTGCGGCCCCTGAGCTCCTCGTCCAGGAATTCGATCGCCTGCAGGCGGCGCAACTCGACTGCCTGGCTCAGGCGGACGGGCTGCCCCTTTCTCAGATACGCGTCAGGTCACCGTTCAACGCGCGCGTGCGGTACAACTTGTACGCGTGCTTTACGATTCTGCCGCGGCACCAGCATCGCCATTTGTGGCAGGCGGAGCGGGTGTGGGGTGAGAAGGGTGGCGCCGCGCGCGATGTGCGCGAGTGAACTCGCGGCTCGGCGTCTGCCCGTGAACGGGCTTGTAGTGGCGGCTCCAGCGCCCCTCGCGGTCGTCCATGATTGCGCCTGGCCTGAGTGGCGCGCACGTTAGGCCCGGTACCGTCCGATGTCCGACATCACCATCTCCTCCGCCGTGGGCCGGGCGGCCGCATTCGCGGTGGCCCTCGTGTTCGTCGCGCTCATCGCCTGGTGCTCGAAGAGCAGCCCAAAGTATCGGCGCATGACGAAGGCCGATCACTGCATGGGCATGCCGGTCCATGCAGGACCGACCGGACCCCTGATCGGCTACTTGATCGGCGGTGCTCTCGTCGATCCGGGCACCGGTCCGGTTCAGGCGATCGATGTCTCGGTGGTTGTCGATGGGGAAACACGCAGCGTCTGGCGGCGTCAGTCAGACGTCATGACTTGGTACGTGCCCGTCCGCGCCATCTCGCCGAAAGAATGCGTCTGGACATCAGCAAGTCTGACGGGCGGTCCATGGCAGCCGACAAAGCTCGAATTCGGCCTCGATGTCCCGCTCTGGCATCGCCTGTTCGGTGGCTGGACGCGATACGGCTTGTTGACGAGCGGGAGGCCGATCTAGTCACGCGGAGCAACATGGACTACGCCGCCGGCCTTCGAGATGATCGATGACGTCCGACGGCCGCGGCTTCAGCCGCGACTCTCAGCGACTTTCGGTTGTAGGGGCGCTCCGGGTACTACAACTCCCTCGGTCGGCGCATCCGCTAGTCGGGTTTCCGCGGATGGCCCCGCAGCCGTGCCGCCGCCTCGTCGATCCGGACGACGTACGCGCGCACGGTCTCGCCGTGCCCACGTCGCGGGACGACGAAATGGCTGTCGTCGGGCTGCGAGCTCTTCAAGTCGTCGACCATGAGATCTCCGCCGTGCGCCTCGACCACAGCCTCGAAGCGCTCCACTGCCGAAAGCAGGTCCGCCAGGTCGTCAGGGCGCTCGGCGCCGGTCAGGGCGATGCCACGCTGCCGCAGGCGGGCTGCGACCTCCGCCGCGGCGCGCGACTGTTCCTCATCCTGGTACGGATCGAGAGCCATGCTCAGTTCTCCTTCGCGATAGGCATGCCACGCTCCTGAGGTCGTTCCACCACCGTCTGCCACAGCCACCGCCGCGCCGCGTCGACTTCACCTTCGGTTACCGCATGCCCACCCGGCTCCCAGTGGACCGTCACGGCCGCCCCCGCTCGTCGCAGCAGATCGGCAAGATGCTCGGCCTGCGCCGGCGGTGCCATCGAGTCCGCGCGACCGGCCCCGATGAACACGGACGCCCCGGTGAGATCGGGAAGTGGGTCGGGCTCGAAGGGGACCATGGGGCTCAAGAGCACCGCTCCGCGGACCAGCCCGGGACGCCGCAAGAGCAGACTCCCCGCGATGTTCGCCCCGTTCGAGAACCCCACCGTTACGATGCCTTGGAGATCGAGGTCGTACGTCTTCGCGGCCGCCTCGATGAACTGCCCCAGCTCCTCGGTGCGGCGGGCCAGGTCCTCCTGATCGAACACACCCTCGGCGATACGACGGAAGAAGCGCGGCGCGCCGCGCTCGAGCACCTTGCCGCGCGGGCTCAGCAGCCCGGCCCCCGGAAGCAGCGCTCGCCCGAGAGGAATGAGGTCCTCCTCGTCCCCACCCGTGCCGTGCAGCAGCAGGAGGGTCGTGCTGCTCGCGAGCTCCGCTCCAGCGGCCGGCGGGACGTAGCGGTGAGTGAAACCGAGCGCGTCGCCACTCACGTCCTCGGGTCCGGTCGCGCTCGTGATGAGCGCGGCCGCGGACGCCGGCACCGGAAGATGGATGGGCGGCAGGATCGCCTCAATTTCCGCTCGGTGTGCCTCGTACTGTCGCGGCAGCATCAGGCGCTCCCCGAGCCGCGCCACCGGCTCGTCGATGGCGAACCCCGGCGGGTCGGTGGCGAGCTCGAACAGCACTCCGCCCGGCTCGCGAAAATAGACCGAGTGGAAGTAGTTCCGATCGATCACTGGCGTGGGCTCGAGCCCCGCCTGCGTGACCCGCTCGCGCATCCCGAGCTGCGCGGCGTCGTCGGGAACGCGCCACGCCACGTGGTGGACCGTTCCCGCCCCCCCGGCGCCACGCACGAAGCCGCCGACCGCGCGCACGTCTACGATGGCTCCGGGCCCGCCATCGCCGACGGCGAACCGCCGGGTGGTGCCGTCCTCGCTGACGGGACGGAAGCCTAGCGTGTCCACGAGCACGCGCTCGGTGTCGTCGCCGTGCTCCGCCCAGATCGTCACGCCATGAAAGCCGTGGATCGCGTGCTCGCGCGGGATGCCGGGTGCCTCTCCCCAGGCGGGCCTCGCTTCGGCCCCGGCGTGGCCGACGAGCTGCAGCATCAACCCATCGTGGTCCTTGAAGGAAATCACCTGCCTCGTCGGCCCCTCAAACGTGATTCCGTGACGCACCAGCCGCTCGACCCAGAATCCCAATGCGCGCGGCAGCACGGCGAACGCCGTGACGGCGACCTGGCCCGTCCCCTGGCGCCCGGGTCTCGCGCCGGGCCAGGGGAAGAAGGTCATGATGCTCCCCGGATTGCCGACCTCATCGCCGAAGTAGAGATGGTAGGTCTCCGGATCGTCGAAGTTCACGGTGCGCTTCACCAGCCGGAGGCCGAGCAGCCCCACGTAGAAGTCGAGGTTCTTCTGCGGGTCACTCGCGATCGCGGTGACGTGATGGATGCCGAGGACGCCCGTCACGATCAATACTCCGCGAACGCGTCATGCGGGTAGCAGTACAGCCAGCGCTCACCCGGTTCCGCCGACGCGATCACCGGATGGCCGCTCGCCCGCGCGTGCTTGCTGGCGTGCCGGTTGGGGGAGTCATCGCAGCACTGGGTCGTGCCGCACTCCTGACAGGTACGCAGGTGGACCCACCGCGCACCGATCTTCACGCACTCCTCGCACTCCCGGCGCTTCGCGTGCCGGACGGTGGTAATCGCGGCGATGTGAACACAAGGCTCGTCGGGCATGGTCTGGTCCTATCGGATGTCGCCGCCCCGCGCGTCTTCCACCGCGAACACTTCCGGCGGGCTGGAGTCGAAGGGTTGGGGGGAACCTGCTCGTCGAACAACGGCGCGCAAGTGCCACGTGTTCCCGGCCGGAGCCGAGCGTCGTCGTAGATTACCAGCCCATGAGGCTCGCGGCCCGACTTCGCGCCATCATCCGGCAGCGCTGCCCCGTGTGTTTTCAGGGGGCCATGTTCCGCGGCCGCTTCGAGATGAATGCCACGTGCCCGGTGTGCGGACACCGGTTCGAGCGCGAACCAGGTTTTTTTCAGGGTGCGATGTACGTGAGTTACGGGATCGGGATCGTGTATATCGGGGTGCTGGCCATTCTGGCCAACGCGTTTCTGGTCCCGCACATCGGCGTGGTTCCGGCGGCCGGCTGTATTGTCGCGATTCACCTCGCCTGCGTTCCGGCCGTGTTCCGTTATTCTCGCGTGATTTGGGCGCACCTGAACGTCGGCACGCTCAGACCCTCATGAGCCCGGCACATGGGGGCCGTCGGATTGCTATCCGGACAACGCAGGCGCACAATCAAGCGCCCATCCTCATCGAGCAACCCGCCCATGACCGCTCCGCAATGTCCCGCCTGACGGCCGCACTACTGGGTCATCTGCTCGTGGCCGCTGCCGCGGCGGCCCAGACGCCCGCGACCCTCGATTCGATCGACCGGTATGTCCGGACCGAGGTCACACGCTACCGCATCCCGGGTCTGTCACTCGCCGTGCTCCGCGGCGATAGCGTCGTGCTGGCGCGCGGCTATGGTTACGCCAACGTGGAGCATCGCGTGCCGGCAACCGACAGTACCGTGTACCAATCCGGTTCGGTCGGCAAGCAGTTCACGGCAGCGGCGATCGTCATGCTTGCCGAGCAGGGGCGCCTCTCGCTCGACGACTCCATTACGCGGTTTCTCCCGGACGGCCCGGCGACGTGGCGCGGCATCACCATCCGGCATCTCCTCACCCACACCTCTGGGATCGCTGATTACACCGATAGCACGCTCGATACGCGCCGGGATTACACGGAAGACGAGCTGGTGCGGCTCGCGGCCAAACAGCCCCTCGAGTTTGCACCGGGCGACCGCTGGAATTACAGCAACACCGGCTACGTCCTGTTGGGGATAATCATCCACCGCGTGACGGGTGTGTTCTACGGCGACTTCCTGCAGGATCACGTCTTTCGACCCCTCCGCATGCGCACGACGCGCATCATCTCGGAAGCGGACATCATTCCGAACCGAGCGGCCGGGTATCACCTGGTCAACGACACGTTGAAGAATCAGGACTGGGTGTCGCCATCGCTCAACACGACAGCGGACGGAGCGCTGTATTTCTCCGTGCGCGACCTGGCACAATGGGCGATTGCGCTGAACCACTGGAAGATCCCGAGTCGGGCCGGGCTCGAGGCGAGCTGGACTCCCGTCCGCCTCAACAGCGGGGGTACTTACCCCTACGGCTTCGGCTGGCAGGTTACCCAGCAGCGCGGCTATCGGCGCATCGGTCACGGCGGCGCGTGGCAGGGCTTCCGCACCGCCATCCAACGTTACCCCGACTTCGACCTGACCGTGATCGTGCTCGATAACCTCGAGCAATCACTGCCCGAGGCGATGGCGGTGACGATCGCGGGGATCTTGGAGCCGCGACTGACGCCTCCGCACATGCTGCGACGCGCGCCCTCCGAGGTGAAACCGCCCCAACCCATCGACCGTCTGCTGCAGGACATCGCCGGCGGAGTGGAAACGACCCACCTCACGCCGGGGCTCGAGGCCTTCATCTCCGATCCCCTGCGCGAGGGCGTCGGTCGACGGCTCAAAGGCGCGCGGGGCTGGACGTTCGTGGGGTGCGATCCGGTGGAGGGTCGCGGTATCTCGCGGTTGGGCACGCAGGTTGTGCAGATCTGCTACGCCAAAGGGCTCGGCGCCGCCCCGAACTCACTCGTCACCGTACTGTACGGAGCGGACTGGCGTGCGGCCGGGTTCGACTTCTATTCATACTGACGATGACGATCCGCTTCGCACGGATCAGCTTCGTCCAGGCCGTACTCGTGGTGCTCATGGTCCTCGCGGCCACGGCGATGGCGTAAATTGCTCATCAATCCTCGAAAGGTTTCCTTGTCCCATGTGCCGAAACATCAAGCGTCTGCGACATCCGGATCACGCACCGACCGACGCGGAGCTACACGACGCGGCGCTGCAGTTCGTGCGTAAGATCAGCGGCTTTCATGCTCCCTCAAAAGCCAATGAGGCCGCGTTCAACGCCGCGGTACACGATGTCGCCACGGCGGGTCGCGCGCTGTTCCAGTCGCTGCACGTTCGTGGGCATGCCGATGCGACTGCCTAAACGCTGCGTGGCGCTCGCTCTGGGCGCGAGCCTGCTCGGGTGCAATCGGGCCTCCGCGCCCGCGTCCGCCGGCGCCGCTCCGTTCGGCAGCTCCAACCCGTTCGCGAGCGCCAGTCCGCTCCTGTACCAGGCTCCACCGTTCGACCGGATTCATGACGCCGACTACCAGCCGGCGGTCGAGGAGGGAATGCGCCGGCAGCTGGCGGAGGTCGAAGGCATCGCGTCGGATACGGCGGCACCCAGCTTCGACAACACGATCGTCGCGCTGGAACGTTCGGGCGCCCTGCTCACGCGTGCGTTCAAGGTGTTCATCGCGATGACGCAGGCCAACACCGACGACACGCTGCAGCGGATCCAGACCGAGGAGGCGCCGCGGCTTGCCGCGCATCTCGACGCGATCCACCTGAACGACTCGCTGTTCCGTCGGGTCAGGAGCGTGTACGAGCGGCGCGCCGATCTCGGCCTCGACTCGGTGCAGTCATTTCTGGTCGAGCGCTACTACCGCGACTTCGTGCGCGCCGGCGCGCTGCTCGCCGAGCCGGACAAAGCGCGGCTGCGCGCCCTGAACCAGGAGGAATCGAAGCTCGCGACCGATTTTCAAAACCGGCTGCTCGCGGCCACGAAGGCGGGGGCGGTCGTCGTGGGCGACAAGAACGAGCTCGACGGCCTGAGCGACGCCGACGTCGCCGCCGCGGCCGAGGCCGCGCGCCAGCGCAAGCTCGACGGCAAATGGGTGCTGCCGCTGCAGAACACCACCCAGCAGCCGGCGCAGGCGTCGCTCAAGAACCGGGCCGTGCGGCAGCGGCTGTTCATTGCGTCGACGACCCGCGCCGAGCGGGGCGACTCGAATGACACGCGGCAGATCGTCAAACGGCTGGCACAGCTCCGCGCCCAGCGCGCCCAGCTGCTCGGCTATCCGAGCCTCGCCGCCTACGTCCTCGACGACCAGATGGCCAAGACGCCGGACGCGGCGATCAAGCTGTTGAGCGACCTGGTGCCGGCGGCCACGGCCCAGGCCCGCCGCGAAGCGGAGAAGCTGCAGGCGATGATCAACAAGCAGCGCGGCGGGTTTAAGCTGGCTCCGTGGGACTGGCAGTACTACGCCGAGCAGGTGCGCAAGGCGGAGTACGCGCTGGACGAGACGCAGCTCGAGCCCTACCTCGAGCTCGACCGCGTGCTGAAGGACGGTGTCTTCTTCGCCGCGAACCGGCTGTACGGCTTGACGTTCAAACAGCGGACGGATCTGCCCGTCTACCATCCCGACGTCCGGGTGTTCGAGGTATTCGATGCCGACGGGACGTCGCTCGCGCTCTGGTATTGCGATTACTTCAAGCGCGATAACAAGAGCGGCGGCGCGTGGGAAGACACGTTCGTGGATGGCACCGGCCTGCTCGAGACCAGGCCCGTCGTTTTCAACGTCGCCAACTTCACGAAGCCCGCCCCCGGTCAGCCGGCCCTGCTGCGCTTCGACGACGTGAAGACGATGTTCCACGAGTTCGGGCACGCGCTGCACGCCATGCTCACGCGCGTCCAATACCCACGGCTCACCGGCACCAACGTGCCGACGGATTTCGTGGAGTTTCCCTCGCAGTTCAACGAGCACTGGGCGCTCGAGTCCACCGTGCTGGCGCACTACGCGAAGCACTATCAGACGGGCCAGCCGATGCCGCGGGCGCTGGTCGACAAGATCAAGCGGGCCCGCACATTCGATCAGGGGTTCGCCACCACCGAATACGTCGCCGCCGCGTTGCTGGACATGGCGTGGCACACCCTGCCGGTGGGTCCGCAGCAGCCCGACGTCGACGCGTTCGAGGCGCAGGCGCTGAAGCGGTTCGCCGTGGACGTGGCCGAGGTGCCGCCGCGCTACCGCACGAGCTATTTCGCGCACATCTGGAACGGTGGGTACTACGCCGGCTACTACGCGTACTTGTGGAGCGAGGTGCTCGATGACGACGCGTACGCCTGGTTCAAGGAGCACGGGGGCATGACGCGGGCCAACGGGGGGCGCTTCCGCGAGATGATCCTATCGCGGGGAGGGACGGGCGACATGGGTGCGCTGTACCGCGCCTTCCGGGGGCGCGATCCGGACGTGGCGCCGTTGCTCGAGGAGCGGGGACTGCAGGCGGATCAAAAGTGATGTGGAGCCGGGGGTGAGCGCGGACGTCCTGAGCCTCGCGTCACCCCGGCACGGCCACTTCCGCCTCGAATCGGGACACCACTCGAACCTCTGGCTCGATCTCGAGGGGCTGTTCGTCCAACCGGCCGCCATTCGTCCGTTCGTCACCCGCCTCTCCCGAGCGCTTCGACCACACAAGGTCGCGGGTGTGTGCGGGCCACTCGTCGGCGGCGCGTTCCTCGCCCAGATGCTCGCCGCGGCCCTCAAGGTCGAGTTCTTCTTCACGGAACGCGCGCTGCCCGGGGACGGAGAGGGGCTGTACCAGGCGCAGTATCATCTCCCGCGGGCCGCCCGAAGCCGCGTGCCCGTTGTGCGCCTCCGGGCAGGCACTCGCGGATCCTTGATTGCGCCCGCGAGAGCCCGCACCTTAAGCGCCACCCAAAGGAGGCTTCATGACGCCGCTCGTCTCGTTGTGGCTCCCGATCCTGCTGTCGGCCGCGGGTGTTTTCCTCGGGAGCTCCGTGCTGCACATGTTCACGGGCTGGCACAAAAGCGATTACCTGAAGGTGCCGAACGAAGATCGGGTGATGGACACGCTCCGTCCGCTCGCCATCCCGCCCGGCGACTACATGATGCCCCGGCCGGAGAGCACCGAGCAGATGCGGTCGCCCGCGTTCGTCGAAAAATTCAAGAAGGGCCCGGTCATGATGTTCACTGTCATGCCGGGTGGCTCGATGGCCATGGGGAAGAACCTCATCCAATGGTTCCTCTTCTCGGTGGTGGTGGGGATCTTCGCCGCGTTGGTCGCGGGAAGCGCGTTGCCCCCGGGCGCGAGCTCCCGCGCCGCTTTCCACTTCGCGGGCCTCACCGCGTTCGTCGCGTATACGCTCGCCCTGTGGCCGATGTCGATCTGGTACCGTCGCTCCTGGATCACCACGATCAAAGCCACGGTGGACGGGCTGATCTACGCGCTCCTCACGGCTGGTGTCTTCGCATGGCTGTGGCCCCACTAATCGTCTTCCCCGACCCCGACTCCCTCGGCCCAGCCCACCTGAAGGTCGCGGGCCTCGAGCTGTGGGTGCACGATCGCCGCTCACCGAAAGCCCAGGATTACTGGGAGGGGAACTGGCTGGTCGTCACGGCCCGCTGCGCTGCCACGGGAGCCAACGTCTGGAGCACGGGCCCGATGCTGCGAGTGCCGGACCTGGTGCGCTGGGCCGACGCGCTGGACCAGTTGCACCGGGGGAGGCCCGAGGGCGTGGCAACCCTCACCTCCGACGAGCCCAATCTCACCGCGGTCATCCGCTCGACCGACCGGGGCCAGCTGCAGCTGGTGGTCGACATCACGCCCGATCCCCTGACGCAGGAGCACCGGCTCAGATTCCCGGTCGAGCGGTCCGTTCTCCCCGATCTCGTGCGGCAGTGCCGGGCCATCGTAAAGGCCTACCCGGTGCGGGATCCAGACGGCGGGCGTGATTCCTAGCGGAGAATAGCTCTCATGCCACGCTCGCCTGAGCAGACGCGACCCCCGATGGCGCTGCGTCTCGCATTCACTGCGCGGCCGGCACCACGTCGTTGACGATCACGCCGAGCACCTGGGCGGCGAGCTCCGCGGGGGTGATTTCGGTGAGCTGCACCCAATCGGTGGTGGCGCTGCGAGCGCCAGTCCGACCCGCATCTCAGTTACTCCCGCCCTTGGGCGGCGCCGGCACCTGGCTCACGGTCAGCGGCACCGACGCTTTCATGTCTCCGTCGATCGTGATCTCGAAGCGGTACGCCCCGGCGTGCGGGAACGGCACGTCGAACACGAGAATCGCTCCCGCCTCGATGTCGGTCACCCCCGCGGGCGGCTCCGCGAAGTTCACGGCACCGTTGCCGCCCAGGACCTCCGTGTCCTGCTCGTCCAGGAGGCGGATCTGCACCTGGTGCTCGCCGATCTCGGTGCGCTTCCCCTTGAGCCGGAGTACCAGGTGCAGGCGCGGGTGCATGGCGGGGAACTGCTGCACCCAGATGTGCTGAAAGATCCCCAGCACGGACAGCTTGCCCGCCTGGTCGACGATCGCGTAGTCGGCGACGACGGCGAAATCGAGATGCAAAGCTATTTCGCCGAGAACGGGATCGACGCGCGTGTCTTCTCCCACTCCAGCTTCAACACCCCTCCCTTTCCCTTCGCCTCGATCGCGATCGTGAACTGCTCCACCGGTTGCCGCAGGGTCTCCACCCGCATGTCGAGCCGGGCGAGGTCGTAGCGCGCGTCGTATTCGGTGCCCCACTGCCCGGTGTTCTTGTTGAGGATGAGCTTCCAGCCGGTCGGCGAGGGGATGGTCCACAGGCTGTACTTCCCGGCCGGCACGGCGGTACCCGCGACGGTCAAATCGGCGCTGGTCTCGAGGACGGTCGCCTCGTTGGCGCCGGTGCGCCACACCTGGTTCCAGGGGACCACGTTGCCGAACACCACACGGCCGCGCATCGAGGGCCGGCTGTAGCGCACCGCCACGGTGGCCCCGGCGACGCTCGCCCGCGCCGAATCGGGCGGCGACAAGGTGCCGAGCGAGCGAGGGGCGAACGACTTCCCGAGCGCGTCGAAGTCGAGGCCCTGCACCCGCTCGACGGTCACCTGCATCGTGCTGCCGACGCCGGAAAGACTCAGCACCGTGCCCTGGCCGTCCACCCGCGCTCGAAACGGACCAAGCGGGCCGAGCACGATCGTCATCGAGTCGCCTCCCTGGGGTGTGGCCGTCACCTCCCACAGTTCGTCCGTCCCGAGCGGCAGCATGGTGGCGGTGTAGCGGTCGGTGCCGGCGACGCGGGCCCGGCGCGTCACCTCTTCGACCAGGGCGTATGCCTGGCCGACGTATGGCAGCGCACCCGGGCCGGTCTTCACGCGCATGGTCGCCGTCGACTCGCCCCGCGGGACCGTCATGACCGCCGTGTCGCCCGAGAAGCTCGCGGTGGCCCGGCGCTCCAGCGGGCCGGGGCTCCCCGAGACGTTGTGGGTGATGAGCTCGAAGCGCTCGACCACGCCGCCGGGACCGAACGTCGCGGTGTAGAGGCGGTGTACGGTGCGGGGGCTCCGGACCACCTGCTCCCCCTCGAGCCGGTCCGCGGTCCGGGCGTACCGCTCGACCGCGAGCGTGTCGCGTCCCAGCCGGACGAGGAACTGTCCCGTCTGGGCCGCGAGGGCGGCCGGAAGTGGAAGCGCGAGCAAGGCGATCAGGAGACTCGACGGTCTGGCACTCATGGCTATTTCCTCGTGAAGGGGATCGAGACGCGCGTCGTCTCCCAATCGATCCGGATGACACCCCCGTTGCCCTGGGGAAGAACGGCGATCGTCAGCTGCTCCACCGGCCGCGGCAGCGACTCGGTCTTCGCGTCGACGCGCACGAAATCCGAGTCCGCCGCGTAGTCGGTGCCCCACAGCGGGGCGCGGGTCGGCAGCGTGCAGGCCTCACCCTCGCAGGGCGCCTTGGTTTGCTTGTTGAGGATCAGCTTCCAACCGGTGGATGCCGGAAGGGTCCACAGGGTGTAAGCGCCCTTGGGGATCGTGGTGCCGCCCATCACGAGATCGGCGGACGTCGTGAAGCGTGTGGCGAAGTTCCCGCCGGTGCGCCACACCTTATTCCATGGGACGATGTCGCCGAAGATCTTGCGGCCGCGCATGGCGGGGCGGCCGTAGTCGACGGCGATCTGGGCGCCGGCGACGTCGACTCGCACCGAGTCCGGGGGCGAGAGCTGGCCGAGGGGTCGGTTCCCGAATGTCGCCGCGAAGGCGTCGAGGTCGAGCGTCGGCACGCGGGTGACCACCACCTTCTGCGTCGTGAGCCGGCCGTCCACTCCGAGGATGCGCCCCGCGGCATCGACCTTGAAGAGGGTAGGGGCGTCGCCCTCGAAGGCGACGCCCATCGAGTCGCGCGCCGGGAACGTCACCGTGAGATCGAACGTGTTGGTGCCGCCGAACCCGAGCACCGCGACCTTCACCGACAACCCGCCGAGCATCCGGGCCCGCAGCCCGGTCTGATCGTACAGCGCGTAACAGAAATTGATGAAGGGCAGGGCGCCCCGCCCGTCCGGGGTGGCCACGTGCGCCGTGGTCGTCTGGCCGTTGCGCGTCAGGTCCACGAACGCCTCGTCCTTCGTGTAGCGCCCCACGGCGTGGATCGGCGATACGGCGGACGCCACGACGGGCTTGTTGTCGAGCTCGATGTGGCTGATCAGGCCGTCGGCGCCGAGGGTGGCGACGAAATGCCGGGAGATCACGGGCGCCCGGTCGCGCATGACCATGTCGTCCACCAATCGGTCGGCGGTGCGTGTGTAACGCTCCATGCCGATCGTGTCTTTGCCGAGCGTGATCACGAACGCTCCGCTGTCGGGCGCCTGCAGGGTGACGGCGAGCAGGTACATCAGAAAATGCATGGAGATCTTTGAGTGGTCATTTCACTCGAATCGATTTGACTTCGTCGTTCTGCGCAATCTTGTTGACCACGTCCTGTCCCTTGGCGACCTGTCCGAAAACGGTGTGGACTCCGTCAAGGTGCGGCTGGGGAGCATGACAGATGAAGAACTGGCTGCCGCCGGTGTCCTTCCCGGCGTGGGCCATGGACAGCGTCCCCGCGACGTGCTTGTGGACGTTCTTCTGGGTCTCGCACTTGATGGTGTAGCCGGGCCCGCCGGTGCCGACGCGTCCCTTGCCGGTCTTCGAAATCGGGTCACCACCCTGAATCATGAAGTTCGGGATCACGCGGTGAAACTTGGTGCCGTCATAGAATCCCGAGTTCGCGAGCTTCTCGAAGTTGGCGACCGTGCCGGGCACTTCGTCGGCGAACAGCTCCACGTCGATTCTGCCCTTCGCGGTCTCGAAAACGGCCTGTTTGTTCGCCATCATCACTCCAGAGAGAGGTTTTCTTCCACTTGTGCCACGGTCTTCATTCCCACAATCACGACCGACACCGCCTCGGTGTCCAGCACGAAGCGGAGTGCCAGTTGCGCCGGCGTCACTCCGGCCTGGCCGGCCAGGTCCTTCACGCGCTCCGCCACTGCCGTGAGCTGGGCCACATAGGGGCGCGGCATGCGGGCGCGAATGTCGCCTTTGTCCCATGTGCTGTCGCGGCCGTACTTCCCGGCGAGCAGCCCGTTGGCGAGCGGCTCGCGCGCGATCACACCCACGTTGGAGGCGCGGGCCACGACGAAGAAGCGGTCTTCCGCCTCGCGCCGTACGAGGTTGTACACGATTTGGACCGTATCGGGTCGCGTCACTTCCACGGCGGCGAGTCCCTCCTCGGGGGGGTGGACCGACACGCCGTAGAACCGGATCTTGCCTTCCCGCTTCAGGTCCTCGAGCACCAGGTACGTGTCCGGGTCGGCGATCAAGCTGAGCGCGGGGTTGTGAAGCTGCAGTAGGTCGATGTAGTCCGTGGCGAGACGTCGCAGCGACTGCTCGACGGCAAATCGGACGTACTCGGGAGAAAAATCGGCGTCGTGGGTCACGGGCAGCGGGACGTCCGGCGCGAGCTCGCCGACCGGTCGGCCGACCGCCTCGGCGATCCGGCCCAGGAGCAGGGGGTTCACGCCCCGATTGTAAAAATTGCCGCCGACCTTGGTGGCGACGAGCACGCGCTGGCGGATTCCCGCCAGGGCCTCGCCCAGCAGCTGCTCCGAGTGCCCGTGCCCGTACACGTCCGCCGTATCGAAGAAGTTGCACCCCAGGTCGTAGGCGCGGCGCACGGCGCGCAGCGACTCGGCATCGTCGGTAGGACCGTAGGAGTTGCCGAACCGGTTGCCGCCGATGGCCCACGCGCCGAAGCCGATGGGGCTGACCGCGAGGCCGGTTCGGCCGAGCACTCGACGCCTCACCGCAACAGGTCCCCGAGCGCCTCGAGAGTCGTCACGGGCAGCGAGCAGGTCGTGCCGACGCACACGGTCGCGGCCGGCCGCGGCGCGGTCTTGCGGACCACTACCTTGCGGGGCCGGTAGGCCTGGAGGGCACGGAGATGCATCTCGCACGCCGGCCCCGGACCCCTGGCGCCCGACACCTCGACGCGCGTGACGGGGTTCAGGGCCCAATCGATGGCGCGCACGAGCGTCGCGCCATACAAGGCGAGTTGCGACGCGGCACCGCCGAACGTCACGAGCTGGCGATCGAGCAGGCGGCGCCACTCGTTGTCGTCCGTGACCGCCCAGAGCCGGGCCAGGACGAGTGCGGCGACACCGTTCGCCGAGGGCGTCGGCGAGTCCTGCACCGGCTTGGCAGGCGTCGCGAGGTAGGCCGCACCGGACCGATCGCGCGCCACGTCGAAAAACCCTCCCTGTGCGTCGTCCCAGTGGGCGCGACCACAGTAGCGCATCACGGCGATCGCGCGGGTGAGCCAGGCCTCGTCACCCGTGGCCTCCCAGGCGTCGAGAAACGCCGCCGCCGCGTCGACGTTGTCTTCCAGCAGCCCGCGCGGCTCGGCCCGCCCGATCACGTGGCCCATGCCGTGTCCCTCGTCCCACGCCTCCGCCCAGATCCGCTCGAGCACCTTGAGCGCGAGCGCGTTGCACTCCGGCCGATCGAGCACCGCTCCGGCATGCAGGAACGCCGCTGCCATCATGGCGTTCCAGTTCACGTACGGCGTGGTGTCGACGTAGGGGGCCGTGCGCTTGTCGCGGGCCGCCTTGAGCCTCGAGAGCGCGTCCTTGAGGACAGGCCACTCGTCGTCTCCCGCTGGATCGCGCTTCCACCACAAGACGTTCTTGCGCGGGTTGTGGTGCATTTCGCCGGCTTCTTCCACATCGAACGTGCCACGTGCGACGTGGAATGCCTTCTCCGGCAACGCCTCCCGCAGCTCATCGAGCGTCCAGGTCCAATAGTCACCATCGTCGCCGAACCGCACGTCCGCGTCCTGCGACGTGAAGAAAGTGCCCTTGTCCCGGTCCGACAGCACCTCCAAGACCCAGCTCACGATGCCCTGGGCCACTTCCTTGAACAGCGGGTGTCCCAGCGCCGCGTAGCCATCCAGGTACGCGTGCAACAGCTCCGAGTTGTCGTACGCCATTTTCTCGAAGTGGGGCACGATCCAGCGCTCGTCCACCGCATAGCGGTGGAATCCGCCACCCACGTGGTCGCGGATCCCGCCGTTCGCCATTCCGGTGAGGGTTTTCTCCACCACCTCGCGCATCCAGTTCTCGCGTGTGTCGTGCCAGCGAGCGAGCAGGAGTTGCACAGCCGCCGGATGGGGAAACTTGGGCGCGGTGCCGAATCCGCCGTAGCGGATGTCGAACAGGCGCGCCATCTCGCTCGCGGCGCGCTCCAGGGTCGCCGGCGCGACCTCGCCGCTCTTCGCCTCGTCGAGCGACTCCGCCACGTGGCGGCGGATCGCCGTCGCGTTCTCCGCGACCTTGTCGCGCTGCTGCTGATAGATGCCCGCCACCTGTTTCAGCACGGATAGGAAGCCGGGCCGGCCGTAGTGGTTCTCCTCCGGCGGAAAGTAGGTACCGCCGAAGAAGACTTCGCCCTCGGGGGTGAGAAACGCCGTGAGGGGCCAACCGCCCTGGCCCGTGAGCGCCTGCACGGCGCGCTGGTAGCGCGTATCCACGTCGGGCCGCTCGTCGCGATCAACCTTGATGCACACGAAGTCGCGATTGAGCGTCTCGGCGACGCCCGGGTCCTCGTACGACTCGCCATCCATCACGTGACACCAGTGGCACCACACGGCGCCGATGTCCAGCAGGATGGGCTTATCCTCGGCGCGCGCCCGCGCGAACGCGGGCTCGCCCCACGGGTGCCAGTGCACCGGCTGGTGGGCGGCGGACTTGAGGTAGGCGGAGGGTTCGGAGGCGAGGAGGTTCGGCATCGGCTGAAATCTAGCCCGCGCTCCTCCGGTCAATACGGGATCGTAACCCGCAGCAGGCCGCGCACCGTCAGCGCGAGGCCGAGCAGGAAGGCGAGGCCGAGATACCCCATCACGAGGCGCGTGTCGCCCAGGACGCAGCGGCTCCGGGTGAGTCCTTGCCGCCGCGCCCGGGCGTACGCCCAGAGGCCCAGCCCCGCCATCACGGTGACGACCAGGGGAGGCGTGACGAGCCACGCGAGCAACGCCACGGTCGTGAGAGCGCAGAACCGGACGGGGTCGAAGGCGCCGGGCGGCGACACGGAGGTCACGTGGCCAGTGCCCGGGATCTCACACCCAGCTTCATGCGCGACAACGCGGGCCAAGCCTGCACGGCGCAGAACGGCGCGCACTGGTGCTGGGCGTCGCTTTTCGTGCCGACGTGCACGCAGCACTGCACCAGGCGCTCCTCCAACATGGTGTCCAGATCCATGAACGGCTTGATGGTGATCCGCTTGATCCGCTCAGCGAAGAAACGGCGCATCCGATCGCGCTGGCCGAGCAGCGCGTCCCGCGCGAGCCGCAGCAGGGTAGCGAGGCCCAGGTCGCAGTTCTCGCAGATGTTACGGAACAGCTCCGAGATCGTCGGGTGCGTGAGCGAGCTCTGCTCGCTGAGCAATCCGAGGAAGGACTGCTTGACCAGCTCGCGGAGCTGCGCCGGGATCTCGTGGTCGGCGATGCGGTTGCTGACCAGCTCCAGGTGCTGCTTCAGCCGGTCGTGCCCGACGATGGCGACGAGCGAGCGCCAGGCGCCGCTATCCGTCTTCAGCATGTAGCCCACGCTGCAGCAGTGCGGATGGGAGCACGGCAGCGCGGTCAGGTCACGCCAGGTAACCCGCCCGTTCGTCTGGGGGCCGAGGCGCATGAGCACGCCGGTGTGGGTGAGCCGGTCGCGCGGGTCGATCGCGGCCGAGCGGCCGGAGGAGAACTGTGGCTGGATCGAGATTCCGCCGACGAACGGGGTATCGAGGCCGTACTCGAGGACGGCGCCGAGCTCGTCGTCGTTCACGCCCAAGGCAGCGGTCATGGTCAGGGTCGTGAAGACCCCGGCTGCGCTCAACCGCTCGACCGCCTGCTGCTTGATCTGGCGTAGATCGGCGTTCCGGTGATGCCGATGCGTCTCCGGCTTGAAGCCGTCGAACTGGAGGTAGACCTCGACCCGGTGGCTGTGCCGTTCCAGGAACTCCAGCAGCTCGTCCGAGCGGGCGATCTGGATGCCGTTCGTGTTGATGAGAATCCGGACGATGTCCCGCTCCATCACCTGCTCGAGCAGCGGGAGCAGCTGAGGATGCACCGTCGGCTCACCGCCCGAGATCATCAGGACGTCGAGCCGCCCGCGCTCCCGCTCGAGCCTCCGGTCGATGTTCTCGAGCACGCGCTCCACGGAGGCGATGCCCGTGAGCTGTGGCGACGAGTCGGCAAAGCACGTGGGACAGCGCAGGTTGCACTGTTCGGTGATCTCTTCCAGCAGGATGCAGGTGTGTTGCGTCTGCATCTCGCCGAGCCCGCGGAGGTAGGCGGCGGGAACTGGATCGAAGTTTCCGGGCGTGTCCGGCGTGTGCAGCTTGGTCGGTGCGGTCCACTCCTCGAGGTAGCGCAGGATCTCCGGCGCCTCGTCGTACAGCGTGACGATCTTGCCATGCCGCGGGCAGCCGCGCACGAGCCAGACCTTGCCGTTCTCCTCGGAAAGGTAGCCGCTCAAGCGCTCCACCTCGGCGAGCGGGCGGTCGGGGGCTTCGCGATGGCACTCGGGGCAGAAGGCCACAACGTAGCGCATGATGCGATCGGTGCGGACAGGCATCGTTATCGCCAAAACGTGCACGAGCCGGCCGACATGATCGACAAGCAGGCATAGGCTACCGCAAATCCGGCGGCGAAGCTTCGCTGCCCGTTGCGATACAGTACGACCACGAGGGCGCTTACGGCCACCGCGAAGAGGGCCCCCGTCACGAGCGATGCCTTCCCCACGATCCAGGCGCCCAAGAGGGCCACGAAGATATCGAGCACCCAGAACCCCAACACACCGCCCAGGAACGCCAACACGGCGTACACCGGGCGCTGGCCGGGGGGGCTGGAGGGGTCCGGGGGGCCGAGGCCGCTCGTTCCAGTCGTCATCGCGTGAACAGGCAGAGTCCGACGAAACCGACCATGAGGATTACGAGGACCACGCAAACTCCTACGACAACCTTGCCCAGCCAAGTCGCGACGAGCCAGAATGTCTCGCGAGCGCGCTCGTGGGGGTCTCGCGGGGCAGTCACGGCTGGCCCGCGTGCAATGCGAGGGCGGCGTGGTCACCTCGGACCCGTCGAGTAGCGAAATAGACCGCGAGCGCCGCCGTCGCCGGGATGAGGAACAGCTGCGGGCGCGTGAGTCCCGCCCACACCACATCGTTACCGCGCACGAACTCGACCAGGAAACGGAAGATGGCGTAGGCGAGGAGGTAGATCCTGAACAGATCGCCGGGCACGCGCACGTGCGGGCGGCCCCACCACCACAGCCAGCAGAACATCGCGCCCTGGAACGCGCTCTCGTAAAGGAACGACGGATGACGCGGCACGCCATCGAGGCGCACGGCCCAGGGCAGCGTGGTCGGCGTCCCGGGAAGCTCGGTGAAAAAACAGCCCCACCGGCCGATCGCCATGGCGAGCGCCACCGCCGGGGCGAAGACGTCGCCGGTCGGCCGGGGGTACCCGATCAGCCGCTTGGTCACGAGTGCCCCGGCGTACGCGCCGGCGAGTCCCCCGAGGATGCTGCGGCCGCCGCGGGTGACGAACTCGACGACCGAGGGATCGGGCGCCACCGCCGCGTAGCGCCACAGCGCGCTCAGCCGCGCGGCCGCGGCGCCGCACACCAGGCTGCCGGCCAGGATCAGGAGCAGGCGGTCATCCAGCATGTCGCGACGCCGCGCCTCATGGAACACCAGGGCGACACCGGCCAGGACGCCCAGCAGGACGAAGAAGTCGTGGGTGGGAATGGGGTAGGACCAGACCCAGAACAAAACGGGTCGCATCGGGCCAACATACGGCGCCGCGAATCGCGACGCAAACGGGCCGACTCAGCCCGGCGTCTCGAGGTACCGCACCACCGTCCCGGTCACGAGCTCCGTCCCGATGACGAGGCTTTCCTCGTCGATGTCGAACGTCGGGCTGTGGTGCGGGGAGCCTTTCTTCCCAGGTGGCGCCGAGCCGACAAACGCGAAGGCGCCCGGGACTCTCGCGAGAAAGTACGACATGTCTTCTCCGCCCATGGTGCGGACGCCGTCGATCACCTGGTCGCGCCCCACGATGTCCTGCGCGACGCCTATCATCAACGACGTCATCTTGTCGTCGTTGACCAGAGGCTTTGACAGCCGCCGGTATCGAACCTCGGCGTCGCCGCCGAATGCGCGAGCGATCCCGCGCGCCGTCTCCTCCACGAGCTGCAGTGCTTCGTCGTAGAACTTCCCGCCGAAAGTTCGCACGGTGCCCCGCAGATCGGCCCGGCCCGGGATGACGTTGAACGCGTGGCCCGCATGCATCTGCGTGACCGAGACGACACCCTCCTCGAACGGATTGCGCCGGCGCGAGACGAGGCTCTGGAGGGCGGTGACGACGTGTGCCGCAATCAGGACGGGGTCGATCGCCTGATGCGGGGCCGCCGCGTGACCGCCGCGCCCCAGGATCGCGATCTCGAACTCGTCCACGGAGGCCATGACCGGGCCGGGCATGAGCGCGATAGTGCCCGCCGGAAGGTCGTTCCAGAGATGGATGCCGAACGCCGCGTCCACCGTGGGGGCGTCCAGGACCCCGTCCCGAATCATCGCCTCGGCACCGTTCGAGATCTCCTCGGCCGGCTGGAACGCGAGCTTCACGCTCCCCGGGAGAAACGCCGCGTGCAGCCGGCGCGCCACCTCGAGCCCGATCGCGACGTGCCCGTCGTGGCCGCAGGCGTGCATCTTGCCCGCGTGCTGCGAGCGGTAGGGGACGTCGTTCGCTTCTTCGACCGGGAGCGCGTCCATGTCGGCGCGGATCAGCACGCAGCGGGCCTTGCCACCCGACGCGCCGTCCCGCAGGCCGACCACGCCCGTCTTGCCGACGCCGGTCCGCACCGTATAACCGAGCCGTTGGAGCCGCTCCGCCACCAACCCGCTGGTGCGCCGCTCCTCGAACCCCAGCTCGGGGTGTTGGTGCAGGTCGCGGCGGGTGGCGATCAAGCCCGAGCGGTCGATGGGGGGGAGAGTCATACCCGCGAGCTCGGACACAACCGGTTTATTACACAAATCTCGCATTTCGGCCGCCGCGCGATGCACACGCGACGCCCGTGCAGGATCAGCGTGTGCGAGAACCAGGTCCACTTGTCACGCGGCACGAGCGTCATCAGGTCCCGTTCGATCTTCACCGGGTCCCTCTGTTTCGTCAGGCCGAGCAGCGTCGCGAGCCGCTGAACGTGGGTGTCGACCACGATCCCTTCGTTCTTCCCGAACCAGGTGCCGAGCACGACGTTCGCGGTTTTGCGGCCCACACCGGGGAGCTGGACCAGCTGCTCCATGGTGTCGGGTACCGTACCTCCATGGCGCTCGATCAGCGCCTGCGCCATCCCGATGATGGATTTGGTCTTGTTGCGGAAGAACCCCGTGCTGTGGATCTCCTGCTCGAGGACCCGCGGGTCGGCGCTCGCGAAGTCCTGTGCCGTCTTGTACTTCGCGAACAAGGCGGGTGTGACCATGTTGACCCGTGCATCGGTCGATTGAGCGGAGAGGATCGTGGCGACGAGCAGCTCGAGCGCGCTCGTGTGATGCAGCGCGCAGGTCGCCTCGGGATAGGCCTTCTCGAGACGGGCGATGATCTTGCGGACGCGTGCCCGCCGCTCGGCCTCCGTCTCGTGGCCCGAGCGTCTGCTCGGTGGGGCTTTTGTCTTCGTGGGCATCAGCCCGCCGCGACGAGCCGCGCCCGCGCGAACACGAGAAACGCCTCGGCGTCGCGGGTGTTCAGGACCTGGTCGGGCTCGAGCCAGCCCTTGCGGGCGATCCCCAGGCCGACGGCGACGTTGGCCATGCCGCTCGTCGAATGGGCGTCCGCGCCGATCGAGCAGGTGACGCCCAGCTCGCGCGCCCGCCGCACCATGCGCCAATCGAGGTCGAGACGATGCGGATCCGCGTTCACCTCCACCGCGATGCCGCGCGCGGCGGCTTTGGCGAGCACCTGCTCCAGGTCGATCGCGTACGGCTCGCGCTGCAACAGCAGCCGGCCGGTCGGATGACCGAGGATCGCGAGATGGGGGTCGTCCATGGCCGTGAGCACCCGCCGCGTCATCTCGGCCTCGGACATCCCGAAGCGCGAGTGGATCGAGCCGATCACGAAGTCGAACCGGTCGAGCACGTCGGGTCCGTAGTCGAGCGTGCCGTCTGCCAGGATGTCGGCTTCCACGCCCTTGAGGACCCGCACGCCGGAGACGCGGGCGTTCACCTGATCGATCTCGTGGTGCTGCTGGGCCACGTCCTCGGTCGCGAGCCCGCCCGCGTAAGGGGACGACTTCGAGTGATCGGTGATGCCCACCCACGCGTAACCCGCGGCGCGGCACGCCGCCGCCCAGTCGGCGATCGTCACCGTGCCGTCCGAGTAGTTCGAGTGGCAGTGCAGCAAGCCGCGCAGGTCGCCCTGCTCGACCAGGAGCGGTAGCCCGCCGTTGGCGGCTGCCTCGAGCTCGCCGCTCCCCTCGCGCAGCTCGGGCGGCACCCACGCGAGGCCGAGGGCGCGATACACCGCCGGCTCGTCAACAAAAACGCCGGAGAGTGACACACCCATGGCCCGGGCACGCGTCTCGAGCGCCGCGACGTGGGCGGGGGAGCCCGTCGCCCGAATCCAGTCGAGCCCGAATCGCTCGGGCGTGGTGAGGAGGACGTCCACGACCGTGCCGGACGCGAAGCGCAGCGTCACGTTCCCGCCCCGATTTGCGATCTCGGCGACGCCGTAGGCCCGGCCCAGCCGTCGGACCAGCGTCTCGCGCGCGGCCTGCCCCTCGTGCACGGCGACCAGGTCCAGCGCTTCGATCACCTCGCAGCGGCGCCGCACGGCGCCTGCGATCTCGACCCGCAGCAGGCCACTTCCCTCGAGGCCGGCGAGCGCGCTGCGCACCGCCTCGAGCTCGTCCTGTGCGTGGTGGAACAGCCGCGGGCCGCTCGCCTGGCGCAGGGATGCGATGCCGCGGCGCACGCTCTCCGCGGTCTTGGCGCCGAAGCGCGGCAGCGCCGCCAGCCGTCCGTCGCCTGCGGCCGCCTCGAGCTCGGCGAGCGATTCGATCGCGAGCGACTCGTGGATGCGGCGAACCTTGGCGGCCCCGAGGCCGGGGATCCGCAGCATCTCCGCGAGGCCCGGTGACACCTGCTCCCGCAGCTCGTCGAGCGCGCTCGAGCGGCCCGTGGCGAGCAGCTCCGATCGGGCGGCGTGCCGCACCGCGCGGACGCGAACCGTGTCCTCCCCTTTGAGCTCGAGGAACGCGGCGAGCTGGTCGAGGGTGCGGCGGACTGCTTGTTTGTCCATGCTGAGCAGAACGTAATCCCGTTCGCGGACCGATTCCAGCCGCGCGACATTTCGGCGATACTTGATGGATGAACGGCTACAACTTCACCGATCGTGTGCGCAGGGTACTCCGGCTGGCGCGGGAGGAGGCCGCGCGCCTGCACCACGAGTACGTGGGAACCGAGCACATCCTGCTGGGCCTGATTCGGGAAGGTGAGGGTGTCGCCGCGACCGTGCTGACAAACCTCAACGTCGACCTGGAAGAGATTTCCAGGCGGATTGAGGAGACGGTCAAGAAGGGGACGGCTGCTGGGAGCGCCGGCCCCGACCTCCCCTACACATCCCGCGCGAAGAAGATTCTCGAGTTCGCGATGATGGAGGCCCGCGAGCTGCATCATGCGTACGTGGGGACCGAGCATCTCCTCCTTGGAGTGCTGCGGGAAGAGAAGGGCATCGGGGCTCAAGTTCTGGTGGACGCGGGCGTTACGTTGCAGAGGGCACGCAGCGAAGTCTTTCAGGTGCTGGGCACCGAGGGGTCGGAGGCTTCGGACACAAGGCCGCTCGTTCCACCGCCCGTACCGTACACGCCCGCCGCGCGGGCAAGCCTGCAACTCGCCCTACAGGAGGCGCGTGGCTTGAGAGCGGCGTCTTTGGGACCGGAACTCCTGCTGCTAGGTGTGCTTCGGGTTCTTCTAACCACCCCCGCGGGATCGGCGGGCGCGACCCTGGCCACGCTTCTGAACGCCGCGGGTCTCACGCCCGAGCGCGTGCGCGACGTGATCGCGCGAGGCGACCAAGCCTAGATCAGCGCCGCGGCAGGAACCCGTCCAGCGCCCGCTCGAACTGCTCCGTCGCCTCCACGTGCGGCGCATGCCCTGTGGCCAGCTCGATCACACCCGTCGAGAGCAGTGCCGCGGTCTCCCGCGCCGCCTCGAGGGGCATCGGGTCGTAGATGCCGTGCAGCAACAGGGCGCGGGGAGCCGTCCCGTTCGGGAAGGTCTGCCGGATCCGCGGGCGGAGGTCGTAGGTCCCCAGACTCTCCCACACCGCCTGGCGAGTGCGCTCGGTGACGCGAAACGGGGTCATTTCCCTCGCGCGGCTCGGGTCGCGAAAATAGCCGGCGACGGATAGCGCGAACGCGATGCGGCGATACTTTTCGGGATCGGTCCGGGAGAGGCCGGACGCTACGAGGTCGGCGCGGCTGCGCGCGATCCACGGCTGGGCCATGCGGGCCGCGAAGCGGCGCTCGAATTCGTCGCGCCACGCGGCCGTCACGGGCGCCGAGGAGACGAGCGCCAGTCGGGCGATCCGGTCGGGATGCTCGAGCGCGTACAGCAGGGTGAGCAATCCCCCCCACGAGTAGCCGATCACCGTGAGGCGGTCGAGCCCCCAGTGCCCGCGCAGGGCCTCGAGGTCGACCACGTGCTCCCGCCAGCCCACCGGGATGTCGCGCGGGACCGGTGACCGACCGCCGCCGCGCTGGTCGTAATAGAGGAGCGTGCGGCCGCCCTCGGCGAGGTGGTCGTACTGCGGGAGGAGGTAGTCGTGGTGTGCGCCGGGGCCGCCGTGCAGCACCACCACGGGCGGGCCATGCCCCACGCGTCGCGTGTAGAGGCGCACGCCGTTCAGCTCGACCGTCGTTTCCGTCGTCGTCTCTGGCATCGGGTCTCAACTTAAACAGTTCGCGAGGATGAAGCCGCTGCGCTTGCCCCCCGCCCGACTCGGGCTCGCCGACATCGCGATCCTCTGCCTGCTGGGCGGCGTGATCGCGGTGGTGGTCTCGTTCGCGCGCGAGTTCGAGGCCCCGTTTTCGCAGGCGGTGCGCATCGACCTGAGCCCTGCAGCACTGCCCTGGTACACATTGTATTCGCTGTCGCGTGGCGTCCTGGCGCTCTTGATCTCGTATCTCTTCGCGCTGGGGTTCGGCTGGGCGGCGGCGAAGTCGCCAGCCGCCGAGCGGCTCCTGCTGCCGCTGCTCGACATCCTGCAGAGCATTCCGGTGCTCGGTTTTCTCCCCGGGCTCGTGCTCGGCTTGATGTCGCTGTTCCCGACCCGCAACGTGGGGCTCGAGCTCGCGGCCATCCTGATGATCTTCACGGCGCAGGCGTGGAACCTGGCGCTCTCCTTCTACAACTCCCTCAAGGCGCTGCCGCAGCCGCTGCGGGACGCCTGCAAGGTCGCGGGTTGGCCCCCCGGCCGGACGTTTCGACAGCTCGAGGTGCCCGCCGCGGCGCAGGGCCTCGTGTGGAACGGGATGCTGTCCATGGCGGGCGGCTGGTTCTTCCTCATGGTGAATGAGGCGTTCCGTTTGGGAGATCACGACTACCGCCTTCCCGGCATCGGGTCTTACATGAGCGTCGCCCTCGACCAGGGGAACGCGCAGGCGATGGCGCTCGCGATCGCCGCCATGGTGGCCATGATCGTGTGCGTGGATCAGCTCCTGTGGCGGCCGCTGGTGGTGTGGGTCGAGAAATTCCGGTTGGACGAGAGCAGCGGCGGCGGGCCGGCGCCATCGTCGTGGGTGCTGGACTTCCTGCGGCGCGCCCGCCTGCCGCGCCGCGCGGCCGTGCTGCAGCGGCGCGCGTATCGCCGGGCCCGCCGGGCGGCGCGGCCGTTCGAGCGACCGTTCCGCGCCGTCGGTCCCGTCATTCTGCGCGGCCCGCGGTTCGCCTTCGGGCATCGGGTGGCGCGGAAGATCGGCGCCGCGCTCGTGATCGCGGCGGTCGCCGCCGCCGCCGCCCAGGGCGCCTGGCGTTTGTGGCTGCTGCTCGCGCAGCTGGGGTGGCGGGATTGGGGTGCGCTGGTCTCGTCCGCCGTGCTCACGTTCGCGCGGGTGATGGGGGCTGTGATCGTGTCGACCGCGTGGGCCCTGCCCGCGGGGGTGGTGATCGGCCGCTCCCCGCGCCTCGCGCGCGCGCTGCAGCCGGTGATTCAGGTCGTGGCGTCGTTCCCTGCACCCATGCTGTTTCCGCTCGTGATCCTGTTGTTCCAGCGGATCGGCATCGGACTGGGGCTCGGCGCGGTCGCGCTGATGGTGTTGGCGGGCCAGTGGTATATCCTGTTCAACGTGATCTCCGCCGTGGCCGCGGTCCCCGAGCAGTTGAAGGACGCCGCGACGGTGTTTCGGCTACCGCGTCGAGCGCGCTGGCGGTCCCTGTACCTGCCGGCCGCGTTCCCCGCGCTGGTGACCGGGTGGGTGACGGCCGCGGGAGGTGCCTGGAACGGCTCGATCGTCGCGGAATACATGCAGGTCGCCGGCCGGCTGCGGGTGACCAAAGGCCTGGGGAGTTTGATCAGCGAGGCCACCGCCCACGCCAACTTCCCACTGCTCGCGGGGGGCATCGCGCTGATGAGCATGATCGTCGTCAGCTGGAACCGTTTGGTGTGGCGCTCCCTCATGGGTTGGGCGCAGACCCGCTTCGGACTCGAGACATGACGCCCGGCACGGTGCTCCTCGAGGCGCAGCATGTGACGCAGCGCTTCCGGCTCCCGAACGGCCAGAACCTCGAGGCGCTGCGCGACGTGTCGCTCGCCGTGCGCGAGCACGAGGTGGTGGCCCTGGTCGGGCCGTCCGGGTGCGGCAAGAGCACGCTGCTCCGCCTGTTCGCCGGGCTGGCGCGCCCCGTCGACGGGAAGGTGTTGTACCGCGGCCAGGCGCTCTACGGCGTGCTGGGCGCCGCGGCGATGGTGTTCCAGTCGTTCGCGCTCCTCCCCTGGCTGACGGTGGCCGAGAACGTGGCGATGGGCCTCGAGGCGCGGGGCGTGGACGGTCCGGCGCGGCGCGACGCGGTGGCCCGGGCCATCAACCTCGTGGGACTCGACGGTTTCGAGCAGGCGTATCCGAAAGAGCTGTCGGGCGGCATGAAACAGCGGGTGGGCTTCGCGCGCGCGCTCGCCGTGGCGCCCGAGATCCTCCTCATGGACGAGCCGTTCGGCGCGCTCGATCCTCTCACGGCGGAGAACTTGCGCAGCCAGGTCGTGGATCTGTGGCGCGATCCCGCGACCGGCGTGAACACCCTCGTCATCGTCACGCACTCCGTCGAGGAAGCGGTGTTCCTCGCGGGCCGGATCGTAGTGTTCGGATCGAACCCCGGGCATGTGCGCGAAGAGATGGCTAATCCCCTGCCGTATCCACGCCAGGAGCGCAGCCCCGAGTTCGAGGAGATGGTGGACCGGCTGCACGCCATCCTCACGGCGACCCTCCTCCCCGAGCCGGCGCCGACCGCGCCGCAGCGCCTCGTGCCGTTCCCCCGCGTGCACGTCTCCGAAGTCACAGGCCTCCTCGACCACCTGCTCACGCGCCCCGACGGCAAGGGGCCGGTGTTCGAGCTCGCGGAGGATCTCGGCGTCGACTACGACCGAATGTCGGCGGTGGTGCGGGCGGCGGAGCAGCTCGGTTGGGTGACGACGCCGGGGGAGATCGTGCAGCTCACGGCCGCGGGGCGCGAGGTCATGGCGATGGACGACGCGGCGCGCAAGGACGTCACGCGGGCCCGGCTCGCCAAGCAGCCGCTGTTCGCGCGCCTCGTGGCCATGCTGAAGGAGGGCGAAGGGACGGTAGAGGACGAAGAGGTGCTCGCCGACCTGACGATCTATTTCCCGTTCATCCCGGCAGAGTCGCTGTTCGCCACCGTGGTGGAGTGGGGGCGCTACGCGGAGCTGCTGGACCACGACGCAGACGCCGGCCGGCTCACTCTGCTCGGCTGGGAGGGGGCCGCGGAGGCGCGCGTCGAATGATTACAGCAGCACCGCGAGCGCGTCCGCGATTTCCTTTACGGCGCGGTGGTGGGACTCCGTGAATCCGGCGGGCACGTCGGAGTCGATGTCGAGCTGGCCGAGCGTCGTCTGACCGCGGCGGATCAACACCACCAGCTCGGACTTCGTCTCCAGGTTGCACGCGAGGTAGTTCCCGATGGCCGCTACGTCGGGCACGTTCTGATCCTCGCCGGTCGCCACCGCCGTGCCGCACACGCCCTGGCCGACCGCAATCCGGGTATGCTCCGTCTCCCGTCCCGAAAACGCCTCGAGCACCAACTCGCTCCCACCGCCCTGCAGCATGTAGGCGTAGACGGACGTGTACGGCGCGCCCAGGCCGCGCAGCCGGTCGCAGGCGAGCTGCAGCAGCTCCGCTCGCGAGGCGTCGTGCAGGTGCCCGGCGCGTAGCGCGCGCACAATCGGGCTGGTTGCCGGCATGCGGCTATATCTATCTTTGGCGCGACTCTCACGGAAGCCGCTGGATGTCGATCCGTGTCCTCGCACTCATCCCCGTCGCCGCGGCGATCAGCCTCGCGCTGTCGGCCGCGGTCGATGCCGTGGCGCTGCCGCTGTTCCTCGATACGACGGGAACGATCCTCGCCACCGCGCTCGCCGGTCCGGGTGTGGGGATCGCGACCGGCGTCGTGACGTCCGCCGTGAACACGCTCCGCAACCCCACCTTCTGGCCGTTCGTCGTGGTGCAGATCATCGTGGCGCTGTACGCCTGGGCCGCGGCGCGCGCCGGACTGTTCCGGAGTTTCCGGACCGCCGTGCCGGCCGGGCTGGGGCTCGGCGTGATTGCGTCGGTGACCTCGACGCCCATCTCCTACCTCGTGTTCGGCTGCACGACCACCGGCGGCATCGCGTTGACGACGGCGCTCGGCAAGGCGCTCGGCCTGCCGCCCCTGGGGGCGTGCTTCTTCGGGAGCTTCGTGTCGGACTTTGGTGACAAGGCCGTGACCTTCGCCCTGGTGACGTCGGTGCTGCATGCGTTGCCGCGCCGCACCGCCGCGCGCTTCCCCTGGGCGCTCCGCGCCATCGGCGCGGCGTGACGGGAAGGCGGCTGCACCCCTTCACGCTCCTCGCGATCGCGGGGGCGCTTCCGGCGCTCGCGTGGATTTTGCCGGCGCCGGCCGGGGGGGCGTGCACGGCGGCGGTGGCCTTGGTCCTCACTGCGAGCCGCGGCTTACGCCGCGGGCTATGGCCGGCGGTGCTCACCGCCGCGCCGTTCTGGGTCTTTCTCCGTCTGCTCCATGACGTCCCCACGACCATCGCGATCGGGCTCCGCATCACCACGATGGTGGCGAGCTTCGTCTGGCTCGCGGCGACGCTCGCACCGGATCGGCTGGTGGAGGCAACGGTCGCCCGGGGCTGGAGCGTCACCGCGGCCTACCTGTTCGCCGCCACCATCACGGCCGTCCCCATGCTCAGGGGCAGGGCGCGACGGATCGTGGAAGCCCAGCGTTGTCGCGGGCTCTCGCCCCGGGGCAGCCTGGGGAATCGCCTCCGCGCACTGCGCGCCCTCGCCCTGCCACTCGTCCTATCGGCGCTACACGACGTGGACGAGCGAGCGCTCGCCTTGGAGACCCGCGGCATGGTGTCGGGTGCGCGACGTACGCCCCTGGCGCCGCCCCCGGACTCCGCGGTGGAACGGGCGGCCCGCTGGGCACTTCTCGTCGCATGTGTGGCGGCCCTGATCTGGCGGCTCAAGTGAAATCGCTGACGCTCGAGCGGGTGAGTTTCTGGTATCCGGCGACGGAGGCGCCTGCTCTGCGCGATGTTTCGCTCGACGTTTCGCAGGGGGAGATCGTGGCGCTCGTCGGAGCCGTGGGAGCCGGCGCGTCGACCGTCTTGCTCGCGGCCGGGGATCTCGCGCCGCGACTCACGGGAGGGCGGATCGTCGGGACCGTGTCTCGCCGCGAGCGGAGCGCAATCGTGCTTCCGACACCCTGGACGCAGGTCTCCGGCTTGGCGTTCACCGTCTGGGACGAGGTCGCCTTCGGGCCGGCAAACCTGGGGTGGCCGACGCATGAGATCGCGCGTCAGGTGGATCGCGCCCTCGAGCACCTCGAGCTGGGTCCGCTCGCGACGCGGGACCCGGCCACCCTGTCCGGTGGCGAACTGCAGCGAGTGATCATCGCCGCGACCCTCGCCATGGACTCAGGCCTCGTGCTGTTCGACGAGCCGGCGGCCGAGCTCGATGCCGAGGGCGCGAGGAAGCTGTGGCGACTGATCCGCGTGCTCGCGAAGGAAGGGAAAGCGGTCCTGCTCGCGACGAGCGCCCTCGATGCCCTACCCGACGTGGCCGATCGGCTCGTGTGGCTCGAGGACGGCGCGGTCCGGGCCGTCGGGACTCCGGAACTGCTCGCCGATGTGGCGGCTTGCGACGCGGGGCTGGGCACGAGCGTCGCCACGGTTTGGGGGGCGAGCGGGCTCCCCGGACCGTATCCCCTTACCGTGGCCCACGCCGTGCGACGCTGGCGGTGATTCCGGCCCTGCGCTTCGACGGCGTGACTTTCTCCTACGGCGCCGTAGCGGTGCTGCACGGCTTGTCGTTCGCCATCACCCCGGGGGAGCGCGTCGCGCTGCTGGGCAAGAACGGCGCCGGCAAGTCCACCGTGGTCCGCCTCATCGCGGGGCTCGAGCGACCGGGCGAGGGAACCGTGTGGGTCGGCGACTGGAATACCCGTGACTGCGTCCCGGAGCAGCTGGCGTGGCGGGTCGGGTCGGTATTCCAACACGCGGACCAGCAGCTCTTCGCCCGCACCGTCCGGGAGGACGTGAGCTTTGGACCGCGAGCGCTTGGCGTGGGGGAGCCGGAGGTGGAGCGCCGAACCGACCGGGCCCTCGCAGACCTCGACCTCACCGCGCACGCCGGGCACCACCCCTACGACCTCCCGCCCGCCCTGCGTAAGCTCGCCGCGCTCGCCGGAGCCCTCGCGCTCGAGCCGGCGCTCCTCGTGCTCGACGAGCCCACCATCGGGCTCGATCGAGCCCTGCGTGCCCGGGTCACCCGCGCTCTGCTCGATCGGTCCGCGGGGAGCGTGGCGCTGCTCGTGATCACGCACGATCTGACGTTCGCCGCCGAGACGCTCGAGCGCGGGCTGGTGCTCGACCGCGGCAGCCTGGCGTGCGATGAGCCGCTGGCCGGCCTGCTCGGGGATGTGACGCGGCTCGAGCCCTTGGGACTCGCGCCGCCCCCGGTGGCGGCCCTGTCGGTCGCCCTGGATCTCCCGGGCCGGCCGGTGCGTGCTGCAGATGCCGCGCGCGCGCTGGCGCGCGTTGCCCGGGGTAGGCCCGGCCCCTAGATTGACCGGCCCCCATGCCGACCCTCGATAACCTCGCCACGCGGTTCGCACACTGTGTGAGCCTGTTCCGCGACCCGACCGCTAAGGCCGAGCAGAAGAAGGAGTTCCGCGCCCTGCTGGGCCTGCTCCAGGACACGGCCGTCACCCTGCGGCTGGCCCAGGGAGGGAGCGGCATCGAGGTGAATGACGTGCCGTGTGAGGGAGAGGGCGTGGCGGTGCTGGTGGAGCGTCTCGACCTTCATGGCATCGGGGAAATCGCCCTGCCGGCGAACCCGCCTCCGGCCCAATTGTTCGAGCTGCTCCAGGCGCTGGCCGACCAACCCGGTGCGCATGATGTCACGAGCCGGCTCGCCGCGGCGGGCGCCGACCGCATCCGCATCGCGCCTGTGGGTCAGCCCCCCTCGGCAGCGACCCCGCGCGGACCGGTGGCCTCCTCCGAGGACTTCGGTGCGCGCGAGCCCGTCATCCCCAACCCGGACACGCCGGTGGACCGGAAGTCCGGTGCGCTCGGCACCGCGGGTATCCTGCGCGGCGAGTCCATGCGGGACATCAAGTCTGTCCCGCTCCAGGGCGTTCCCCTGGTCACGCACGATCCTCCACCGCCCAAGGCGGCGGACGCGCTCCCGGGCGTAGTGGATCGCGCGTCGCCGCGCAGGCAGAGTGGCGCGGACGAGCTGCTGTCACTCTCGAGCGAGCGGCAGGCCAAACCGGCACCTCCGCGTGCCGCGCCAACTCCTCCTCCCTCCGCTGCTCCGCCCGCTCCGCCTCCCTCCCAGCCCGGCCCTCCCCCGGCCGCCGTTCACGAGGCCGTGCGCCCTCCCGGTGCGCGGGCGACTCCCACCGGTCGCGTGGCGCTGCCACCCGGTGCCGTCGACGTGCTCGCCGACCTCGAGCGCAACAGCACGTCACCGACCGTGGGCGACCTCCTGGCGGCACTGATCGATCTCGCCGCGTCGGCTGCCAAGCTGGGGCGCTTCGAGCAAGTGCTTGGCGTGATCTCCGGTATCACGCGCGTGGAGGAGAAGGTTTCGGAGGCGAGCGGCGTGCGGCGGCAGTATACGATCGCGCTGCGGCGCATCTACACCAAGCCGGTTCTCGAGGGCCTCTCCCGACTGCTTGCGGCGCCCAAGCACCGGGCCGCCGCGGTGGCGGCCCTGCAGCGCGGCGGGGCCGCGGGCGTGGAGGTGCTGATGGATGTACTGGCGGCGGCGCCGACGGTGGGCGAGCGGCGTGCGGTGTTCGACGCCTTGAAGCACATGACGGAGGGGACGGACCAGCTCGTCCACATGCTGGAGCATTCGCAATGGTTCGTGGTGCGCAACGTGGCGGAGCTGATCGGAGAGCTGGGGATGGACGATGCCGTCCCGGCGCTCGGCAAGTGTCTGGACCATGCAGACGAGCGCGTGCGAAAGGCCGTGGGGCTGGCGCTGGCCAAGATCGGCACCCGGGGCGCGGCCGAGCCGCTGCGCCGCGCGCTGCGCGACCGCTCGCAGGAAGTGCGGATGCAGGTGGCGGTCGGGATCGGCGGACGTAAGTCGAGCGCACTGGCCATGCCGCTCGTGGTCGCGATGGAAGAGGAGAAGGACGAGGCGGTGGTGCGCGAGCTGATCCTCGCACTGGGCCGGATCGGGAGCCCTGACGCGGTCCAGGCGCTCATCAAGTGGGCGCAGCCGACCGGCCGGTTTTTCGGGCGGAAACCGAGCGAGTTGCGAGTGGCGGCGGTCGAGGCGCTGCGGCTTGCGGCCACCCCGGCGGCCCTGGGTACGCTCGAGGGACTGTCGGATGACGGCGACCGCGAGGTCCGGGAGGCGGCCAGCCGCGGCGTCGCGGAGCTGAAGCGCAAGACGCGCCGCTAGCCCGCGACGTTCACCTCAAGCGGGGATGAAGCTGATCTTGGGGTCGAGCCGCCGCGCGAACGCCGCCAGCAGCCGCGCCGCGCGCCCCAGGTCGTCCCGTGCCACCATCTCGTTCGGGCTGTGCATGTACCGGTTGGGCACGCTCACCAGCCCCGTCGGGATTCCGCGCAGCGCGTTGTAGATGGCGTCGGCGTCGGTGCCGGTGTCGTGCGGCGCCGCCTGGATGCTGAAGGGGATTTTCTCCCGCTCGGCGCACTCCACCAGCAGATCGAACACCACGGGACTCACCGCCGACCCTCGCGCCAGCACGGGACCACCCCCGAGCTTGTGCTCGCCCGCGCGCTTCTTTTCGGCGCCGGGCCAGTCCGTTGCGTGCGTGACGTCCACCACCAAGGCGACGGTGGGGTCCAGCCCCACGGCGCTCGTGCGGGCGCCGCCCCCTGTCCACGCGATCTCCTCGCGCGTGGTCGCTACGCCGAACACGGCGGCGTGTTTCGGCCGGTCCTGCGCGAGCAGGCGCATCGCTTCGGCCACGACGTAGGCGCCGATGCGGTTGTCGATGCTGCGGGACACGATCCGGTCGTTCGGAAACTCCAGGACGCTCGCGTCGAGCACCCCCGCGTCACCCAGGCGCACGCGCTCCAGCGTTTCGGCCTTGCTCGCCGCCCCGATGTCGATCCACAGATCGGTGATCTTCGAAACCTTGTCCATGTCCTCGCGCTTCATCAGGTGTACCGCCTGCTTCCCAATCACCCCACGCACCAGACCCTTCGGGCCGCTGATCACCACACGCTGCCCCACGAGGACCTGGGAGTCCCACCCGCCGATGCCGGCGAAATACGCATACCCTTCGTCGTCCACGTGCGTGATCTGCAGCCCGATCTCGTCGATGTGGCCGGCCAGCATGAGGCGGGGCGTACCCTTGGGATTCAGCGCTGCTACCGAGTTGCCATGCACGTCCGCCGTCACCTGATCGGCGAAGGTCTTCACCTCCTCGCGCCACACGCGAGCCGGCGCCGTCTCGAAGCCGGACGGCCCGGGTGTATCGAGGAGTCGCTTCAGGAAATCGAGGGTGTCTCGCGTCATGGTTGACGAACCGTTGTAGGCGAAAGACGCACGCGCAGCCGGCGGCGGACGCTGTCCGCCGCGGCGCCGGTCGCGAGGGTCGGCTGAGGGCCGACGCGGATTGGAATGGCGGACAGGCGCATCCGCCGGTCGGGAGTCACCACGACCCGGAGAATCGCGGACAGGCGCGTCCACGGGTCGTCCTGGAAGAACACAAAGTTACCGAGCGACTGCACGATCGGCTTATGCTTGTACCAGACCACCGGCTGCAACACATGGGGATGGTGGGCGAGCACCAAGTCCGCGCCCGCGTCCACCAGGCCGCGCGCCAGATCCTGCATGTGCTTGGGCGGCGTGTCGACGTATTCGGTGCCGCCGTGCATGCTGACCACGATGAGGTCGGCCCGGCCGTTCGCCTTCACCTCGCGGATGGCCGGGTAGATCCGGCCGGTATCCCCCCAGGCGATGTACTGCGAGCCGGCATGGCTATGGAACGTGTAGGGCGCCGGGTTCCAGGCGCGGGTGAGCGCGAAGAACGCGACCCGCCAGCCGCGCCGCTCGAGGATCACCGGCTGCTCCGCCATGTCGCGCCCGAAGCCCGAGCCCACGAACCGGACGCCCACGCGGGTGAGCCGCCGCATCGTCTCCTCGACGGCGGCGGGGCCGCCGTCCCACGCGTGGTTGTTGGCCGTGCTCACCACGTCGAATCCGGCGCGGGCCAGCGCCGCGGCCGCGGCCGAGGGCGCCGTGAAGACCCCAACCGAATCGGGCGCCGCACTCGAGTCGGGCGCAATCGGGCTCTCGAGATTCCCGAAGGTGATGTCCGCCGCGGCGAGCGAGTCGCGCAGCACGAGGAACGGGTAGAGGGTGTCGCCCTCCAGCAGCCGCTCCTTCGCGAGCCGTCGGCCCAGGTTGATGTCTCCGACCGCGTACAGGCGTAGCGTGTCGGTGGGCTGCTGCAGCAGCCCGAGATGCAGGTTACACGACACGACGTGGACTGAAAGCAGTAGCACCCCGATCACGCAACCCTCGTTCGAGCCGTCAACCGCGTATCAACCGGGCAAGCGTCTCAGCCGCATCCACGAGGCGGGGTCCCGGACGGGAAGTATACGCGTTGCCGTCGAGAAACTCGACGCGCCGCCCGAGCAGCGTCCGCGCCGCCCCGTCCGTAACCGCGCCGAGCTCCGCCTGGGCTCGGGGAATGTCGAACCCGCACAACGCCACCACGACGACGTCGGGCGCGAGCGCCGCGAGCTCCTCCCAGGGACGGGCTCGCGACCGCTCGCCTGGGGCGCTGCCGAGGTCCTGGCCGCCCGCGAGCGCCACGAGCTCGGGAACCCAGTGACCGGCCACGTACGGCGGGTCGAGCCATTCCAGCACTAGTACGCCCGGTTTCCGTAGGAGCGCAGCATGCTGCGCCCCTACATTTCCGCGCCCCTGGGTCTGGGCAGCGACGCGGCGCAGCCGGTAGCGCAGTCCCGCTTCCAGCTCCTCCGCTTCGTCGCGGAGCTCCAGGGCCTCGCCGACCGTGCGGATGTCCTGGAACATCTCGTCGAGCGTGTGCGCGTGCAGCGTGACGACCCACGGGGTGGGCATGAGAGTCGCGACGACGCGCGCCAGCTCGCCTTCGCCCACGGCGCAGACGTCGCACACCGACTGCCCGATCAGCACGTCGGGCCGCAGGTGCGCCACCAGGTCGACGTCCACCTCCACGGGCGACACACCGGCACGCTTCGCTTCCGCCATGGCGCGGTCGATCGCGCCCGACGGCAGCGCGGGATCGATACGGGTGCGGGTGACGCGCGGGAGCGAGCGCACCTCTGGCGGGAAGTCGCACTCGTGCGACACGCCGACCAGCCGACCGACCGCCCCCAGGGCGGCCACGATCTCGGTGGCGGCGGGTAGCAACGACACTACCCGCATTACGCGACGTCGGCAGCAGGCATCCTGAAATGTAGGGGCGCAGCATGCTGCGCCCCTACAGGGCCGTCGCGGTCGTCACTGCTGCCGCAGGCCGATTCGATAGAGGAGCACGCCGAGGCCCAGGAACAGACCGTAGGCGAGGAGATTCGAATGGGCGATGTCGCCGAGCGCCCGGGACAGCGGCGCCTTCTCGGCAAGCGCGTCCGCCGAGCCCAGCACGCCCGCGATCGCCGCCAGCACGATCCCGCAGATGGCGCCGCCCGCGATGAGCCCGCTCGCGAACAACACTCCCGGCCCGGACTCGACCTCCGCGATCGACTGTTGCCGGGCCTGCGCACGCCGCTCGATGAGCCAGCGCACCACGCCGCCGGCGAACATCGCCGAGGAGGTCGAAATCGGTAGGTAGACGCCGACCGCGACCGGCAGCGCCTGCACCCCCATCAGCTCGATGGCGATGGTGAGAAACACCCCGAGCAGCACCAGCACCCAGGGGAGCTTGTGGGTGAGGATGCCGTCGGCGATCAGCGCCATGATGGTGGCCTTGGGTGAGTCGAGGCGGGGAATCGTCTTGCCGTGGTATTCGTGAATGCGCCCCCCGATGCCCGGATCGACCACGTAGCGCAGCTCGTGTGTCGCGGGGTCCATCAGGTACTTGCCCGCGGCCACGCCTTCCGTCACGACGTAGACGCGGACGACCTGATAGCTGGCGTGGTCCACCGAATCGCTGGCGGCGATGCGGAAGCCGGACATCGTTTCGGGCAGGACCTCGACCGCCGCGCGACCTCCGCCCGCCGCTGGTGCCACCGCCTGGGAGCTGAAGGCGGGATGGGTTTCGGGGACAGGGTAGGTGTAGGCGCGGTTGAGCAGGGTCAGGGTCCAGCCCACCACCAGCGCCGAGCCGAGCGCGCCCACCAGGATCGCGATCTGCTGGCGCCGCGGCGTGGCGCCCACCAGGAAGCCGGTCTTCAGATCCTGCGACGTGTTGCCGGCGTTGGCCGTGGCCACGGCGACGACCGCGGCGATCGAGATCGCTTGCACGCGATGGTCCACGCCGGTCCAGCCGACGGCCACGAAGATCAGGCACGTACCCAGGAGCGCGGCGATGGTCATGCCGGAGATCGGGTTTGCCGAAGACCCGATCTGGCCGGTGACGCGGGAGGACACGGTGGCGAAGAAGAACCCGAACAGCACGATCAGGATCGCGCCGAGCAGGTTGACCCCTACTTGCGGCAGCAGGGTGAGCACGATAGCGAGGGCGATCGACCCGCCCACGGTGAGGGAGATCGGCAGGTCGTCTTCGGTCCGCAGCCGCGTCACCGCCTGCCCCAGCCGAGAGTCGCGCAGATCCTTGAGGCTCGAGGCAAAGGAGCTCAGGATCGTGGGGAGCGAGCGGGCCAGCGCGATGATTCCAGCCGAGGCGACGGCGCCTGCCCCGATATAGAACACGAAACTGGCGCGGATCTCGCCCGGACTCATATCTCGAATCAGCTTGACCGCCGGGAACCCGAACGGCTCGGTGAGGCCGGACCCCACGAGCTTGATGGCGGGAGCGAGCACCAGGTAGGCCAGGCAGCCGCCCGCGAACAGGTAGCCGGCAATCCGCGGGCCGATGATATAGCCCACCCCCAAGAGCTCGGGGGATGCCTCCGTGAAGACGGCGGCCCCGGGGTAGAAGCCGAGCGCTTTGCCCGGAACGTCCGGCCAGAACTTGAGCCCGGCCTGCAGAAACTTGTACACGAACCCCACGCCGAAGGCCTGAAACACGCGCTTGGCCTGCAGGCCGCGCTCTTCACCGGCGATCAGCACCTCGGCGCAGGCCGTGCCCTCCGGGTAGATCAGCGTGTCGTGCTCCTTCACGATCAGCGCCCGGCGCAGCGGGATCATCATCAGGATCCCCATCAGGCCGCCCGCGGTCGCGAGCACCGCGACCCGGCCGATGTCGAGGTCGTAGCCCATCAACAGGATGGCGGGAATCGTGAAGACCACGCCAGCGGCGACCGAGTCACTGGCCGATCCGGTCGTCTGCACGATGTTGTTTTCGAGAATCGAGGTCCGGCCGAGCGCGCGAAAGATCGTGATCGAGAGTACGGCGATCGGGATGGAGGAGCTGACCGTGAGCCCGATCTTGAGTGCCAGGTAGACGCTCGACGCGCTGAAGATCAGGCCCAGCAACACGCCCAGGAGCAGGGCCCGCGGCGTCAGCTCCGCGGGCGACTGAGTTGCCGGGACGTAGGGTTGGTGCTCGGGCATAGGGGGGTGAATCTGAAGGCGACCGGCAGGAGGCGATAGAGGCGACCCGAGGCGACATCAGGCCAGCGCGTATGTGCTCGTCATCACGGTCGCCGCGTTATCGTGTTGTTTCGCGCGTGTGACCGAACTGCGCACGCCGCACGGAACCTCGCGTACACCCCTCGGGGTACACAGGCCCCGTGACCCTGACGGCCGACCCGCTTCTACCGGATCTGCAACGCGCCCTCGCCGGGCGCTACGTGCTGGAACGACGCCTGGGGCACGGCGGGATGGGAGTCGTATACCTCGCTCGCGAGCTGCGCCTCGATCGCCGGGTCGCGATCAAGCTGCTGCCGCCCGAGCGGGCCCTCCAGCCGACCGCACGGCAGCGCTTCCTGCGCGAAGCCCGCACCGCCGCTCAGCTCTCGCACCCCGGTATCGTCCCGATCTTCGCCGTGCACGAGGTCTCGGACTTCGTGTACTTCGCGATGGCGTACGTGGACGGGGATACGCTCGGGCGGCGCGTACTTCAGCGGGGGCCGCTGCCCTATGACACGGCGGCGCGGCTGCTCGAGGAAGTAGCCCGGGCGCTGGCCTACGCGCACGACCGTGGGGTGGTGCACCGCGACGTGAAGCCCGACAACATCCTGCTCGACCTGGCGACCGGTCGCGCGCTGGTCTCCGACTTCGGGATCGCACGCGTGGGCTCGGACACCACCACGGGGCCGCAGCGCGTGGTCGGGACGGCGGAGTTCATGAGCCCGGAGCAGGTGCTGGGCGAGCGGGTGGATCCGCGGAGCGACCTGTATTCGCTCGGCGTGGTGGGGTTCTTCGCGTTATCGGGTGAGCTGCCGTTCGTGGGCCCGAACGATATGTCCGTGCTCGCGCGCCACGTGAGCGAGCCTCCGCCCCCGCTCGCCTCGGTGGCCCCGGGTGTGCCGCCGCGGCTGGCCGCGACGATCGACCGCTGCCTGGCCAAGGATCCCGACGCGCGGTTCCCGAATGGTGAAGCGCTTGCCGACGCGCTCGCCGCCGCGCTCGATCGCCGCGCGGCGGTGGCCGTGCGCGCCTTCGTGACGGAGGCGCGCCACCTCTCGACCACCGCACTGCTCTACGGCGCGTTCGCGGCCGTCGCCCTGCCGCTCTTCGTGGTCCGGTTGCTCCGGCCGGAGGAGCCGCAGGCCCGGGCCGCGCTGATCGCAGCCGTCGTCACGATCGCGGCGGTGCCGCTCGTCGTCATGGTCGCGCGAGTGCGGCGGCTGCGCAAGGCGGGATACGGGCGGGAGGACCTCGTCGACGCGCTCCGCGCGGAGCTGTCGCACCGGCGCGAGGAGCTGGCGTTTCTCTACGGCGACGGACCGTCGCGGCTCGAGCGTGCCTCGCGACTGCTGTGCTACGTGTGCGTCGCGGCCGCGGCCGGCATCGTCGCGGCGCTGGAGCGGATCCCGGGGCTAGCGGGTGTGGTGGGGGTTCCCTCGGCGTTTGCCGTCGTCGCAGGCGCGGCCCTGCTCGCCGCTGTCGTCGCGCGGGCGCGCACCGAGCATCGCACCGATCCCAAGGCCGAGCGGCGGCTGCGATTCTGGAACGGCCCGTTGGGTAGGGGGCTGTTCATGCTGGCGGGTCTGAACCTCACCCCCTCGAAAGGGGGCGAGGTTACGCCCGCACCGGACGCGCGGGACGCCTGACGCGGGCGAGCCGCCGCGCCGCTTCGGCCAGCATCTCTTCCGTCTTACAAAACGCGAACCGTACCAGCCGCCGGCCCAGCTCCGGGCGGCTGAAAAAGCTCGAGCCCGGCACCGGCGCCACGCCGATCTCCTTGGTCAGCCAATAGGAGAACTCGTCGTCCGGCAGCTCCGAGACGCCGGAGCAGTCCGCCAGCACGTAGTAGGCTCCCTGGGGAGGCGTACAACGGAAGCCGGCGTCCACCAGCGCCCGGCACAGGAGATCCCGCCGGGCCCGGTACTCGTGAGCCAGCCGCTCGTAGTAGTCGTCCCCCAGGGTCTCGAGGCCGACGGCCACGGCCTCCTGGAGGGGCGCCGGCGCTCCCACGGTCAGAAAGTCGTGTACCTTACGGATGGCGTCGGTCGCGTCGGGTGGGGCCACGATTGTCCCGATGCGCCAACCCGTGACGCTGAACGTCTTCGACGCGCCGCTGATCGTTATGGTCCGCTCGGCCATCGCGTCGAGCGTCGCGATCGGGATGTGCTCACCCTCGTAATAAATGTGCTCGTAGATCTCGTCCGTCACGGCGTACGCCTTGTGCCGTCGACACAGCTCGGCGATCGCCTCGAGCTCGCGCCGGGACAGCACCCGGCCCGTCGGGTTGTTCGGGGTACACACGATGATCGCGCGGGTACGGGCCGAGAACGCGGCGGCCAGCCGGTCGAGGTCGAGCTCTTGGGCCGCGGCCAGGGGCACGTACACCGGCTTCGCGCCGCACAGGATCGCGTCCGGTCCGTAATTCTCGTAGAACGGCTCGAACACGATCACTTCGTCGCCGGGGTCGACGATCGCGAGCAGGGCCGACGCCATCGCTTCGGTAGCGCCGCAGGTGACGGTGATCTCGGTCTCCGGGTTCACGGCCATCCCGTACCAGTCCCCGTACTTGCGGGCGAGCGCGTCCCGGAGCCGCTTGGCCCCCCAGGTGATGGCGTATTGGTTCACGTCGTCGCGAATCGCCCGCGCCGCGGCCTCTTTCAGCACGTCGGGAGCCGGGAAGTTCGGGAACCCCTGAGCGAGGTTGATGGCCCCGTGCTCGCTCGCGAGCCGGGTCATCCCGCGGATCACCGACTCCGTGAACGAGTGGGTGCGTCGGGCGGTGTGCATGGAGGCGGAAGTTACAAGACAAAGGCCCCGGCGAAATAGCCCGGGGCCTTGGATCAGCCTAAGCCGCCGTCCTGCAGCCTACGGAAGGTTCCCGAACCACAGGAGGTCCGCGGCGCCCCCCTCCATCACGACTGCGATCAAGCCGAAGACGCCACCCCCGCAATCGGGCCCGCTCGCCGGGGTCGTCTCGTGCCAGGTGCTATTCGCCGGCAGCACCTCGCAGACAGTATACGTACCGGCCGGGACGCCGGTGATGACGTAGTTGTTCCCCTCGATGTCGAGGGATACGCCACTGGTTACCGTCGTCGCGATCACCGCGCCGCTCGCGTCCCGGACCTGGACGCACCAGCCTGCGAGATAGGGAAAATTCTGGGCCGGATCATCTACGAACACCTGGCCCAAAACCATCCCGGTCCCTGTACCCGGCGAGTTCACGCAGCCGGGCGGGGGCTCGACCGGGCAGCCGGAGGCATCCACTGTGGTGCCGGGCGGCGTGTTGGGACATAGGTCGAGATCGTCCGGCACCCCATCCTGATCGGCGTCGAGGATTGGGGGTTGAGGTGCGCACAGCCCCTTATGGGCATGCACCTGCCCTGAATCCGAGCGATGCTCGTCACCCAGGCCGTTGTCGCAATTGGGCGCTTTCGGACTTTGGGATACGGCAGCCAAGAACGGTGTGGCCACCAGCGCAAGCACGACTATGAGGGCTCGCATGGTATCACCCCTAGCTCGTAGGCTGAGGAGGGGCGCTGCGGCCTCAGCGGGTCTGCTCAGCAATTGGAGAGCCGGGCGGACGCACGACCCGCGCTACCCCCCTGTTTTACTGAGCACACCGAAGGTCGCTCAAGCAGGCCGGGGAAGACTGTGCGGCTCGTCACGCGACTTTGGAACATCAATTGCCACAGCGATTTACCAGTCTGGCGCCCGGTGTCGCGAGCGCGCCTCACGGGGAGCGCGCAACTGGTGGCAGTGTCGCGGCATGAAGAAGGCCCCGGCGAAACAGCCCGGGGCCTTCGATGGAGTCTACTGGTCCTGCGTCTTACCCTACGGCGTGAGATTTCCGAACCAGATGAAGCTCGCGCCGCCACCGTCCATGACGGTAATCGTCCAGCCGAAACCGGTCGCGCATGCCGGTCCGCTCGTCGGGAACGTCTGGTGCCAACCGGACTGGAGCGCCTCGCAGACCGTGTACGTGCCCGCAGGCAGACCCGGGAACAGGTAGTTGCCCGAGGCGTCGGTCGTCGCGGTCGCATTGACCGGACCGCTGACCGTTACGCACCAGCCCTGGAGGCCGGGCCACGGTGATGCATCAACGAACACTTGGCCATCGATCGACGCGGTCCCACCGGCCGGGCCGGAGCTTACGCAACCGCCGGCGGACGTCGACGGTGGAGGAGGCAGAGCAGGCGGAGGCGTGGACGGCAGCGGGCAGCCGGAGGCGTCCACCGCGGTGCCGAGCGCCGTGTTGGGGCATGCGTCGAGGCTGTCGGGCACCCCATCCTGATCGGCGTCCAGCACCGGGGCCGGCGACGGGGGCGGATCCTGCGGCTTGGGTGGATCCTGCGGCTTGCACACCCCCTTATGGGCATTTGCGGTTCCCTGGGCCGAGCGATGCTCGTCACCCTTACCGTTGTCGCATTTCAAGCCTTGCGGACTTTGGGACACGCCTGCCAGGAACGGTGTAGCCACCAAGGCAAGCAAGACTATGAAGGCTCGCATCATGTCACTCCTAGCTCGTTTAGGGCTGAGGAGGGGCGCTGCGGCCTCAGCGTAACCTACCTGGTGTTCCGTGCTCGCCTAGACGTCGCTTTCAGCGACTCTGGCGGGCGTTGCGGCATATCACGCAGTTACGTAAGCGCAAGTGCACATGGCACTTACTCGTCCCGAGGCGGGGATGGAGCAAGAACGGTGCCCCATGAGTAGCTGCGATCAAAACACGGCACTTGGCCGAGTGGTTGGTTGGCGTTTTAATTGCAAAACGCCTGTTTTTTTGCATAAACTAACATAACTTGACATGCTATGTGCGTCGTCAGCGACGCAATAGTGTCGTGATAATGTCTGCGTTGCTACATCCTCAACCGCACATCAATATCCACCAGGATGGCGCTCGGCACGCTGAGAAACACCACCCGATCCTCCGTCCGATGGATTACCATCTTCACCGGCGGGCCCTTCCCCCTGCCACGTCCCCGGTTGCCCCGACGATACCAGACGACGTAGTCGCGGCCGCTGTTCTCCACCCGTACCACCTCGTAGCCCTGCTTCACCAGCACTTCCTTCGTGACGATCAGTGCACGGTCGTTCGAGACCGCGTACTTCTTCGGCCCCTTCCCCTGCGCCCCGAGTGGCGTGGCGCAGACGACGAGCGCGGCGGCGACCAGAGCATACGTGCGCATCGGCCCCTCCCTATTTCAGGATCTGCTTCGCAATCGTGTTCAACTGCATGTTACTCGTCCCCTCGTAGATCGTGCCGATCTTGGCGTCGCGGTAGAACTTCTCAACCGGGTACTCCTTGGTGTAGCCGTAGCCGCCAAACAGCTCGACCGCGAGCGACGTGACTCGCTGCGCCACCTGCGAGGCGAAGAGCTTGGCCATCGCCGCCTGCGTCGTGTATGGCTCACCCGCCGTCTCGAGCCTGGCGGCGTTGTACACCATGAGCCGGGCCGCCTCGAGCTCGGTGGCGGCCTGCGCCAGCTGAAACTGGACCGCCTGAAACTGCCCGATGGCTTTGCCGAACTGCTTCCGCTCCTTCGCGTACTCGAGCGTCGCGGTGAGGGCGCCGCGCGCCACGCCGATCATCTGGGCCCCGATCCCGATGCGCCCGGTGTTCAACGTCTCGATCGCCACTTTGTATCCCACGCCCACCTCACCCACCACGTTCGCCGCCGGGACCTCGCAGCCCTCGAGGATCAGCTCGCACGTGCTCGAGGCGCGGATGCCGAGCTTATCCTCTTTCTTGCCGACGCCGAATCCCCGGAAGCCTCGCTCCACCGCGAAGGCGGTGATCCCTTTGTAGCCCTTGGTGAAGTCGCTGTTCGCGAACACGATGAACAGCCCGGCCTCCGCGCCGTTGGTGATCCACAGCTTGCGCCCCTCGAGGATCCAGCCGCTCCCCCGCCGCGTCGCGCGGGTCTGGAGCCCGAACGCGTCGGACCCCGATTCGGGCTCGGACAAGGCGTAGGCGCCGAGCAGGTCGCTCGCCAGGCGCGGGAGATAGCGCCGCTTGACGTCGTCGCTCGCCCATTTGCGCAGCAGCGTGTTCACGAGGGTGTTCTGCACGTCCACGAAGATCGCCACCGAGGCGTCCACCGCCGACAACTCCTCCACGGCGAGCACGGTCATCAGGAGGTTGCCGCCCGCGCCGCCGTGGGATTCCGGGATGTCGATGCCCATGAGACCCAGCTCGAAGCACTTCGCGAGCAACGCCGGATCGACTGCGGAGGCGCGCTCCATCGCGGCCACCCGCGGCCGAACTTCGCGCTCCGCGAAGTCGCGCACCGTATCGCGGAACAGCTCCTCTTCCTCGGAGAGCTTGGTGAGGGGGGGCGTCATCTAACTGAGCGGTCCTTGATCCGTCGCACGAACTTGAGCCCCGACCACACGTCGTCCACCGCCGCCACTTTCACGTCCACGAGGCCGTGCGCGAGCCCAATCACCCGGATCACGTCCTCGGTGAGGTCGGTCGCCACGCCGGACGCCTTCTTGGGCCACGAGATCCACAGCATGCCCGCAGGGGAGAGCGCCCGGGCCAGCGTCTCGAACCGGCGCTCGAGTTCCCGTTTCTCGGTCGTGAAAAACTGGACGAAGTCGATTGCCGTACGCGCGTTCGACTTCCGGGTCACGGACGGGAGCCTGCCGAGCGTGCGCTCATAGCCCTTCGGCGCGTTCAGAATGGCGATGGTCGTGCCCGGCTTGATCCCGAGCTTCTGGACCAGTGGCTTCCCGGAGTACCCAGCCATTTTTGCCGCCCTTGCCGCCTGCCGCCTATTGCCGCCCGTTGCCGCCCTTGTACATCACCCGCCAGATCCTGCCGGCCGCGTCGTCGGTGATGTACAGGGAGCCGTCGGGGCCCACGGCCACACCCACCGGCCGGTGCTGTGGACCGGCGCCGTTCTGGTGCCAGAACCCGTCCGCGAACGTCTCGTACGTCCCGACGGGCTTGCCGTCCTTGAACGGCACAAACACGACACGATAGCCGGCCTGGGGCAGGGGCGCGCGGTTCCACGAGCCGTGAAACGCCACGAAGGCCCCGTCGCGAAACCGCGCGGGGAACTGGGTGCCCCGATAGAACGTGAGTCCGTCCGGCGCCCAATGCCCCGGAAACGCGACCAGCGGTTCCTGCTTGTCCTTGCAGCGTCCGACCGTCTTGCCGTCGCCCCCATACTCGGGCGCGAGCACCAGGTGACCCGGCTCGGGGTCGTGGTAGCAATACGGCCAGCCGTAGTCGTTCCCCTCTGAGACCTTGAAGAACTCTTCCGAGGGCCTTTCCGCGTTCTGCTCCAGCGTGAACAGCTTGGGCCAGTTCTGGCCCAGCTGATCGCGGCCGTGCTGGGTCGCGTACAGCTCGCCTGAGGGCGCGAAGGCGAGCCCCACCGCGTTGCGGATGCCGGTGGCGAAGCGTGTGCCGTTCGCCTGGGTCTGACCGTCCTTGGTCGCATCGAACCGCCACACGCCGGCGCGGTACGCGAGCTCGGGGCAGGGGTCTTCTCCGGGCGACTCGTTCGAGCGGTCCTTCCCCTGGCAGGAGTTGGTGGCGGAACCGATGTTGACGAACAGGGTGCGGCCGTCGGCGGCGAGCGCCAGGTTGCGGGCGGCGTGCCCGCCGTTGGGAAGGCCCCGCACGATCACGTCCGGCTCCCCGAGCGGCACGAGGCTGCCCGCGCGAATGGCGTAGCGATAAACGGTGGTCGTCGAGCTGAAGTACAGCACGCCCTTGCCGAGCGCGATCCCGCTGCCGCCCTCGGAGCCGAAGCGCTCCGTGATGTCGGCTTTGCCGTCGCCGGTCGTATCCCGCAGCGCGAGCACACCGCCGGGCCGACTCTGCAGCGCGACGAACAGATCGCCGTTTGGCGCCACCGCGAGGTGTCGCGGCGCGCCCACCTGGTCCGCGACCACGACCGCGCAGAAGCCCGCGGGGAGCGTGATGCCGCCGTTATCGGGATCGCACGCCGGTAGGACGGCGGACTGGCGGACGGCAGGACCGCCGGACAGAAGCACCGCCACGAGACCGACCGCCCGGTTCATGCCTTCTTCCCCTCTGATGGGCCCGCGAGCATGTCCCGAATACCGCCCAGCGAGGCGAGCACGCCCGTGGCCTCGTACGGCAAGTAGACCACCTTGTTGCTCTGCGGGCTCGTGACCATCTCCTTGAGCGCCTCGATGTAGCGGATGGCGATCAAGTAGCGCGCCGGATCGCCGCCGGTTCCCTTGATGGCGGCCGTGATCCGCTCGATCGCCTGGGCCTCCGCTTCGGCGACCTTGAGGCGGGCGTTCGCCTCGGCCTCGGCCGCGAGAATCCTCGCCTGTTTCTGGCCCTCGGCCTGATTGATCTCCGACTGCCGGATACCTTCCGACTGGAGGGTGCGCGACTGCTTTTCGGCCTCGGCCGTGAGGATCGCGGCGCGCCGGTCCCGCTCGGCGCGCATCTGCTTCTCCATCGCGTCCCGGATGTCCCGCGGCGGGTTGATGTCCTTGAGCTCCACCCGGCTCACCTTCGCGCCCCACTTGTGGGTCGCTTCGTCCAGGATCTCGCGCAGCTTGGCGTTGATCGTATCGCGCGAGGAGAGGACGTGGTCCAGCTCCATCTCGCCGATGACGTTCCGCAGCGTGGTCTGCGTCAGCTTCTCGATCGCGTCCGGCAGGTTGGCGATCTCGTAGGTCGCGCGGACCGGGTCGGTGATCTGAGAATAGATCAGCGCGTCGATCTCGACGACCACATTGTCCTTGGTGATCACGTTCTGCCGCGGGAACACGTACACCGTCTCGCGCAGGTCGATCTTCTCAGTGCGGAAATGGCGCGCGAACGAGTCGCCCGCCGGTGTAACGATCACCTGGTGCCAATCGATCGCCCGCGGCTTGTCGATGATCGGGATGATCAGGTTCACGCCGGAGGAGAGGGTGCGGTGGTACCTCCCCAGCCGCTCGATGATCATCGTCTGCGCCTGTTGCACGACGCGGACGCCCTTGGCGACGATCGAGATCGCGACCAGCGCGATCACGGCGGGGACGATCAGCGCGCCGATGTTGTCCATGCCTAGGTCTCCTTGTCCACGTACAGAGTCGCCCCCTCCACCCTGACCACCATCACCCGGGTTCCGGGCTCCAGCGCCGCGTCCATCAAGGATGCGGCGCGCCAATCCTCACCCTCGACCAGGACCCGTCCCTTGCCGGTCGCGGGGTCGATGCGCTCCGACACGATCCCCACCCGGCCGGCCAGGGCGTCCACGTTGGTTCGGATCTCAGTTCCCCGCGGATGCAGGTACCGCAGCAGGAAGGGACGGATGCCGACGAGGGACAAGAGGGTGCCGGCGGCGAAGCTCAGCGCCGGCACGATTGCCCCCGGGAAGACCAGGGAGACGACTCCGGCGGTGAGGCAGCCAACGGCCACCGACAGCAGCCAAAAGCCCGGCGCGAGCATCTCGGCCACGAACAACAGCAGGGAGGCGACGAGCCAGACTTGCCATTCGTGCATGGGGTGAACTTAGCGCGCGTTCGGGAACCCGGTAATCGCGGGAACGAGCAGCCCCTTCGGCTCGGGGTCCCTGACTTCCCCACACCGCCACACCCCGGACCTTCGCCTCCGGGGCTGCCCGTTCCCGCGATCGATGCGGCCGCGACCCGTGGTACGGCGCCGAGTGGCGGTCCCGGAGGCGAAGACGTAAGGGGCGGCTGGGTGGGGGAGTCAGACGTCCCGAGCCGGAGGGACCGCCACTCGGCGCCGCCATGTTGCCGTCAATCAGCGGGCGCCGCCTCGGGCACCGGTGGCCCGCTTGCCCCAGCCGCGGCCCGCCCGAGCGACGTCCGGCCCAGCCGCTGCTGCAACGCATCCAGGTACGTGTAGATCACAGGCGTCACGTACAGCGTGATGAACTGCGAGAATGCCAGGCCACCGACCACCGCGATGCCGAGCGGGCGGCGCGATTCCGAGCCGACGCCCACGCCGAGCGCGATGGGCAGGGTGCCCATGAGCGCCGCCATCGTGGTCATCATGATGGGCCGGAACCGG
>Ga0209577_10000199_pt1 | contig 60110 bp, 58 predicted proteins | sample GraSoiAngelo_109_FD_185874 | JGI IMG/M metagenome (GOLD analysis project Ga0209577, IMG submission 185874) | Grasslands soil microbial communities from the Angelo Coastal Reserve, California, USA - 14_0903_12_20cm (SPAdes) (version 2) | ecosystem: Environmental > Terrestrial > Soil > Grasslands... | reverse complement strand
CGATCTGCCCCGGCAGCTTGTCGAGCTGCTTGCCAACCGATCGGACATATCGCGTGTTCACGGGCTTGGAAGATGCCGGCTTGCTCTGGGGGTCTCCGACAACGGAGACCGCGCCGTTCGCGCCGGAGAGGTTCTCGTTGGTCCAGTCTCAAGGTCGAGAATTCTACCGTTTGAACATATTCTGGGAGGAAAAGTCTCACTGATCGGCGGGGTCTCCGCGCGGCTTGTCCAACTCGGCATGCCCGAGCTCCAGGCGGATGGCGGCAAGGGCTTCCTTGGGCGGGCCGATATAGCGGTAGTTCGAATAGAAGGTGCGCTCGTGGACGGAAAAGCCGGAAAATAATTTGCGGCCGTCGAAATCGTACTGCGAAAAGCTGGCCAGCCACAGCCCGGGCAGAAATTCGTAGCGCTCCTGCATGAAGTGGCTACCCTTGTAGATTTTTCCCAGAAACAGGCCGACGGAAATGTCTTCGGTAACTTCGCCTTCGATGCGGGCGAGTTCGCCGGAGGCTTCGTCGATCCATACAAAGCCACGCACCTTGGGGAATATGGAAGTGAAGCGGGTGGTGGGCTTAAAGGCCGGGCTGGGATTCATTTTGTATTTGCCAAGCGTGCAGTCGCCGCGCAGCTCGCTGGCGACAAAGGTGAATAGGAACGCATTGTGCGTGGAGTCGATGAGGTCGTTGCGTTCTTTCTTTTTCTTGGCGTATTTTTCCAGGGCCTCACGCTGAGATCCGGCGTCGCTGGCGAGCAGCGTCAGAGTTCGCACCAGATTCTCAAGATCGGCGCGATAAGCAGAGGAATCCCTGGGTTTGCCGTCGGCGCTGAGGGGAATCCGAAACATGCCGGTGCCCGAAGGAATGACGCGCATGATTTTGATTGCGGCGGGAGCCGTATCGTTCGGATTCTTGCGGGTTTCGACGCGTTCGATGCGCTCGTAGAGGTCCAGGGCGGCCTCGCCTTTCTTCTGGTTGGCGATGACGCGGTTGAAGAAATCCGGTTTCGTCGGGCCGATCGTGGGCCTAGAATCCGGTACCGCGGATTGCGCGGCGGCGTCAGCAGCGAGAGCCAAAGACAACAGCGCGATGGGAAAAGTGCGTTTCAGCATGATGCGAAATGCCGAGAATGCCGCCAAGCTCTACCCGGATTGGATTCGTCCGGGCATACAATTGTTGTACACCGGCCGAACGCCGGAGTGTGCTGATGGATGTGAATGTATAACTGGTGGATCGCTCGATCCGCCAGAGAGCTATGGCTTCGGCTTGTCTGCGGGCTTTTGCTGTTGCTGCTGGAACCCTTCGGTCCATGGCGGCACGACGCCGGTCACGCGCGCGTAGGCGATGGATTGGCCGAGATGCTCGCCAAAGTGCCCGGTGATGGCGATGAAGGAACCGCGCACGGTGGTCTGGCGGTTGAACATTTTTTGCGGCTTGTCGGCATCGGCGTCGTTAAGGGCGAGGATGGCTTTGCGGAAATGCGCGAACGAATCCTTTAGAGCTTGAAGGACTTTCGGTTTGTCGCCGGAGAGGGCCGTGATGGCCTTAGGATCGAAGCCTGCCGGAGATGCAGTGCCAAGGGCCCGGGCAACGCCGTAGTTCGCACCGATGATGTGCGTGAAGACTTCACCTACGGAGCGAACACCCTCTGCTGGACGCCAGGTGTAGTTCTTTGCTGGCATGGCTTCGGCTAGACGGGTGTATCGCTGTTCATAGTAGCTGAGCTCTTCGAGGAACTCGGCGCGGAAGCCTGACGCCGGTGTGGCGGATGCCATGGCCGGGGCTTTGTGGTCGGGGTGATCCGGGGCCTGGCTAGAAGGCATGAAGTTAATGAAAAATGCTGTAAATACAAGAAAATAAAAGGAAATACGACGCATGGCGTCCTCCTTCGGATGCGGGTCTCGCGGGCCTGGTGCCTCATCATTCTTCTCCAGAGTTGCCGTACAAGACGGTACAATGGAAGCTGCGACCGCTGAGCCGTTGAGATTAGACCGGACGGGGCGTAAGGCTACTCCAAGAAACACCGAAAGCAAAGTGCTGTTCGACACGTCTATATATCAAGGAACGAATCGACGGGCACGTTGGTCTTGGCTAGAGAAGGTTGGAGGTCTGTTTGGGCCTAACTCCGATCGAAGGGTTTGGCGCAATCACGCGCGTGGCGCCGCGGAGGAAAGCGTCCCTGAAACAGAGTCGTTTCCGGAGCGCGCTGATCACCATGTTGGAGACGCTGCGGCTCTCTCTCGACGCCCTTCGCGCCCACAAGCTGAGGAGTTTCCTGACTTTGCTCGGCGTCATCCTGGCGGTAACGACGCTGGTGGCGGTAATGAGCGTGGTCGCCGGGCTCAATTTTTACGTAGCCGATCGCATCGCGAATCTCGGTGCAAATGTCTACGTTCTGAACCGCATGGGCATCATCACCAGTGAAGACGCCTGGATTAAAGCCCAGAAGCGCCCACTGGTCACCCGGGAAGAACTGGACAGCCTGAAAACCGGCATGCGCACCGCCAGCCAGATCGCCGCGCTGCTGGGCAACAATTCCGATGTGCGTTTTGGCAATGACCTGCTCGAAAACGTCAACATTCTGGGCGTGACCCCAAACTATTCCGAAGTCCGCAGCTTGAACATCGCCGCGGGGCGGTTCCTGACCGAAGCGGACCAGGAGCACCGCTCCCCGGTCTGCTTCATTGGCGCGGACCTGGTGAAGAAGTTTTTCTCCAGCGTCGATCCCATCGGGAAAACCATCCGCGCGGGAACGCACAGTTATGAAGTAGTGGGCGTTGCGGCGGTCATCGGCAGCGCGCTCGGGCAATCGCAGGATAATTTCGTATTCATTCCGCTCGAAACCTACCGCAAGGAATGGGGCACGCAGAGAGATTCGCTCGTGCTGTTTGTTCAGGCGCCGAACGCGGAGATGATGTCCGCTTCCGAAGATGAAGCGCGCATGCTGCTCCGCGCCTGGCGCCACATTTCCTGGGACGCACCGGACAATTTCGGGATCATCGGGTCGGATTCCATCATGGGGCTCTGGCAATCTTTGACCGGCAATCTGTTCATGGTGGCCGTGGGATTGACTGCGGTGTTCCTGGTGGTTGGTGGAATCGTGATCATGAATATCATGCTGGCCAGCGTGACCGAGCGGACGCGCGAAATTGGCTTGCGGCGATCGCTGGGCGCCAGGAAAAAGCACATCGTCCTACAATTCGTGACGGAATCAGCGGTGCTCGCGGCCACGGGTGGCCTGATCGGAATCGTTCTCGCCTATGCGGTGGTTGCGGTGGCGCGCGCCTTGACTTCCATCCCCATGCGCACGCCGATGAGCGCCGTGATTCTTTCGCTCGGGGTTTCCACGGGCGTCGGTCTTTTCTTTGGGATTTACCCGGCGATGCGCGCCGCCAAGCTCGATCCAATCGAAGCCCTGCGCGCCGACGGCTAAGGGAAATGGCGCCCCGATCGAACGGGCAAGCATCCAACGACCATGGCACAACAGCACGGCGAAAACCTCAAGCAGGCGATGGACACGCTCCGAGCGCACAAACTGCGCAGCTTTCTCACCGTCTTCGGCGTGGTCCTCGGCGTTAGCGTCATCATGCTGGTTGCCGCGCTCATCACCGGCTTCGATCAGCAAGTCCAGGAGAACATCAAGCAGTACGGCGCCGATACCGCCTTCGTCGCGCGCTTTGACCAGGGCCCGCACGGGGGCGGCCGGCGCCCCAAGGAAGAACGCGAACGCAAGCCGCTGACGCTGGAAGACAGCCAAGCCGTTAAAGAATTATGTCCCGCGATCAAGGACCTCACCGTTTTCATCACCTGGTGGGAGCAGCAGCATTCCGTGCGCACCAAGGACGGCGAAGTCACCGCCATCGATTTCCGCGGCGTACAGCCGAATTTCGGCCAGGTTTATGCCAACGCCGCGACGCTGGAAGGCCGATTCATCAGCGAAGGTGACGATCTGCACCGCGAAAAAGTGGTAATGCTCGGGGAAAATGCCGCGCCGGTCCTTTTTCCCAATGTTTCGCCGCTGGGCAAAGATGTGATGATTGATGGCTCGGCGTTTCGTGTGATCGGCGTGGTGGAAAAGCCCAAAGGAATGTTTGGCCAGGACGATGAAGACCGCCGCGTGCTCATCCCCTACAGCACCTTCCGGAAAATTTATCCGGGCGCGTATGAAAACTGCATCCGCTTCCAGGCCTATCCGAACCTGCTGGATCAGGCCGTCGATCAGGCTACGGAAGTGCTGCGCCGCCGCCGCAACGTTCCCTACAAAGGCAAGGATAGTTTTTCCATTCAAACCTCCCAGCAGATCGTGGATCAATTTCACAGCATTCTGGGGATGGTGGCGCTCGCCACATTCGTGCTGAGCGGAATCGGCTTGCTCATCGGCGGGGTCGGGGTGATGAATATCATGCTGGTCAGCGTGACCGAGCGAACCCGCGAGATTGGCATTCGCAAAGCCATCGGCGCCAAGAGCGGGGATATTACTTGGCAATTCTTGTTGGAGGCCATGGTGCTCACGGGAGTCGGCGGCGTGCTCGCGCTCGTCCTGGTGAATGGCTTGGTGGTGCTTGTGAGAGTCGGCTTGAAATGGCCGGGAAGCGTTCCGGTGTGGGCCGCGCTGACCGGAATCGTCGTCAGCGTTTCCGTAGGGTTAGTATTTGGCGTGTGGCCGGCGATGAAAGCGGCGAAACTCGATCCGGTTGAAGCGCTGCGGTACGAATGATTAATCATGGCTCTTTCGAGCCCGGACCAATCATGAAAGAAGTGTCAAAGGGTTGCTGAAAACTAAGGGTCTACGACTTCTTTCCAGGGCATAGCGCGGCGAATTCACTTCTTATCCAATGCTAAGTATTTTCAAGCGGAAATTAGTTCATCAGAGCGGAGGGCCTTTGCCGCTGCGCTTTTCGGAAGCGGGCGCGGATGCGGCGGGCCAGGTTACATCGCGCGGCCAACTCGCAGCTGCGGTAATCCAAACGTCCCACGGTCCGTCCGACCTCGACTACCACAAAGTCTACTTCGCCTTGGGCGCCGCGGATGGACGGCGCGAACTCGCGAGAGCATAAAGAGCAGAAGCGAGTTCGTCGCAGGAAGCAAAGCGATCTTTGGGGTTTTTTGCCAGGCAACGGGAGAGGATGAGGTCGAGCGTTTGTGGCACCTCGGGATTGTACAGTGAGGGAGGCGTAGGCTCGGCATTTAGAATTTGGGCGCAGACGGCGCCGAGAGAACTACCATCGAAGGGTCTTACACGAGTCAACATCTGATAAAGAACAGTTCCGAGAGCAAATTGATCCGAGCGCGGATCTTGAGGTTCGCCCTGGATCTGTTCGGGCGCCAGGTATGCGGGGGCACTCATCAGCCGGCCGGAGCCGGAAATCTGCGATGCAAAGCGCGCGATACCGAAGTCGCCGAGTTTTACTTTGTTTTCCGCGGTGACGAGGATGTTGCCGGGTTTGACGTCGCCGTGAATGATTCCGGCGCGATGGGCAATCGCTAGAGCCCCGGCTAGATCGGCAGCCCAGGCACAGGCGCGCTGGACCGATGGGGTGGACGGAACGATATGATCGTCAAGCGTTTTGCCGGCGACGTACTCCATCACAAGGAAGGGAGTACCCTGCCCGTCGATTCCGACGTCGTACAGCTGGACGATCGAAGGATGGGAGAGCTGGCCGATGATCTGCGCTTCGCGGAGGAACTGCTGCTGGAGGCCATCGCCGAAACCGTTCAAAAAGGTTTTGCGGGCGACGATGCGGCCAATGACGTTGTCCCGCGCTTTTTCGACGCGACACGTGGCACCGGAACCGAGGTGTCCGAGAATTTCGTAGCGCTCATTTTGCGGGGTAATCATCATGCAGAGCGCAAAAGACGTGCGGCGCGGTCGCGCAGGCCATTGCCGTTGGTTTGCGGCGGCGCTTGCGGAATGATTTTGCGGCGCGCCAGCGGATAGAGATCTTGCGCGAGGGCTTCGGCGGTGGCGTAACGCGCGGACGGATCTTTTGCGAGGCAGCGGACAACCACTCCATCGAAGCCCGCAGGCAGCGAAGGATTCGCATGAGAGGGCGGCAGCGGCGTGGAAGAGAGAACCCGGCCGCAAATCCCCTGAAGTGAATCGGCGTCGAAGGGCCGCTGGCCGGTCACCATTTCGTGGAGAACGACGCCCAGGGAAAAAAGATCGGAGCGCGCGTCCTGGGGTTTACCCATGATTTGTTCGGGGCACCAGTAGGCGGGTGTACCGGCGAGCGGCGTGGCAGCTGAATCGCGGCTGGCCAGCCGCGCCATGCCGAAGTCCATCAGCTTCACGCGGCCGTCGTCGGTGATGAGTACATTCGCGGGCTTGACGTCCCCGTGGATCACACCCTTGCGGTGCGCCGCACCGAGCGCGCAAGCCACTTCCGCGGCCCACGCGGAAGCCCTGGAAAAGGGAATGCTGCCCTTATCCAAAATGCGATCGAGGGCCTGACCTTCCAGAAACTCCATGACCAGATAGGGTGTTTGCGTGACTTCGTCGATGCCCATATCGTGGAGCGTGATGATCGAAGGATGGGAAAGCTGACCGACGACGCGCGCTTCCTGAAGGAAACGCTGGCGTGCTGAGCCGCTCGCCAATTCCTTGGGGAACAGCTTGATGGCAACGGGGCGGCCGATCATAGGATCGTGGGCGCGCGCCACGCGGCCGTGGGCACCGGTGCCGATGATTTCGAGAATTTCGTAGCGTCCGATTTGCAAGAAGTTCGCTCCCTCAGGCTCAGCAATACCGTGTTGATAGTAATGATGGCGAAAAAGGGCGCGCTATTAAATGAAGCAAGCGTCCTGCTGAGAGGGTACGGAAGTACTAGGAAGGAGGCTTGCTTATTAAGCTCTAACCTTAAGATTATGATGAGGTTATGGCCGGGCAAGGCTCTGCAGTAGGAGAGTTCATCCGAGACCGACAGGTGGGGGTCAGGGTTGAGAAATCAGAGCGCGAACGGGGGCCAGAGCGGGCGCAGAATTCAACCGCGAAGGGAAATCGCGAACAAAGGATTTCATCGCGGGATGCCAGAAACCGTTGAAGCCGAAGAAATACATTTCTTTCATGGCTTGTTCAGCAGGCCACTTCTCGATGGCCATGCGATAAGTGGCGATGAAAACGCTGGTGCGATCTTCACCGAAATGGCAGTGCACGAAAATCTTGTGCCCCGGCTCTCTGCGCAATAGAGAGAGAAATTGGCCAAGCTGTTCGTCGGTGGGGGGAGACCAGCCACTGACGGGGATGTGGACAAAGCGCATGCCCAGAGATTCGGCGAGTTTGCGCTCCCATTCGATTTTTTCGCGGTTCTCGCGGCGCAGATCGACGACGGTCGTGATGCCCAATTTCTTTAGCTCAGGGAGGCCCGCTTCCTTGGGTTGTGCGCCGCGGTAGAGGAAATCCGAGATTTTCCCGGCATTGGGAATTCCGGCGATGTGCAGTTTCTGTCCGTAAGCGGACTGCATGGTGGGCGTGGCGGAGGCAGGCGTCGTGGTTTGCGCAAAAAGGTGAAGAGGAAGAACGAGAAAGAGGGCGAGCGATGGGAGAGTGCGCTTCATGTTGATATGGATAATAAGCAGTGTAGCGTGAGAGGCAACCAGGCGAAAAGCGTTGACACAGAAGCAGTTGAGCAGGAATAGCACCACTACAAATAGACGCAGTATAAAAACGTCAACCACATTTTGCGTTTTCCTCTTGACATAAAATTCATAACCGTTGATACTGCGATTCCAGATTCGGGGGACGTGAAAGGGTCAGACGGGCCGAGTCGAGGATGGATCAAAGTCCGTGCGAGCCCACGAAGCGGCCCGGATTCTAAGCGAAAAAAAAATCGAGCGCGAGGTACCAGCTCCGCGCCCGTATTTGAGGCGGAGCATCTGCTGTTAGGCTGAGTGCGAACCACCGGCCAGCGGCAGAGCATTGGCGTTTTGCGCTGGGAACTTAAGTGCGACCGCATTGCGGTCGGCTTTTTTTCGCCGCCCTCTTTCACGATCCGATCGAATCAAAGTTGCGTTAACTTCAGCCCAGACCCTAAAGCGAAGCGCAGCACCTCTGCGGGACGCAGAGGAGAGTAAAATGGGTGGGTTCCCCCCGCGCGAGTGGGGACCCGAGAGCGCGGAGGGACGGATGGCAACGGTGAAACAGGCATTGAACGGAAAATCCCCTGCCACGGATACGGCTGCAGCTGCAGAGAAGACCGCCGTCGGCACGGGGAAAGGTCTGAGCTTCCAGCGGTACTTTACCGCTGGCAAGGAGTCTCCCTTCGACGCGGTCGAATGGGAGAAGCGCACCGCGCTGATTGGTAACGAGAAGGGCGTGACCATCTTCCGCCAGGAAGACGTTGAAGTGCCAAAGAGCTGGTCGCAGACGGCGACAAATATTGTCACTAGCAAGTATTTTCACGGGAAGCCAGGGACGGCCCAGCGCGAAGGATCGGTGCGGCAACTGATCGGTCGCGTCGTGAATACCATCGTGCGATGGGGCGAACAGGGCGGGTATTTTGCTGACATACCATCGCGGGATGCGTTCCGCGATGAACTGACGCACCTGCTGGTCGAGCAGAAAATGAGCTTCAATTCGCCGGTGTGGTTCAACCTGGGCGTGCAACCGAAGCCGCAGTGCTCCGCGTGCTTTATCAATTCCGTCAACGACAGCATGGAATCGATCATGGGGCTGACGCGCACCGAAGGAATGCTTTTCAAATGGGGCTCGGGCACGGGAACGAACTTCTCGACGCTGCGCGGAAGCAAGGAAATGCTGTCAGGTGGCGGAATTGCGTCCGGCCCGGTGAGCTTCATGAAGGGTTTCGATGCTTTCGCGGGGGTGATCAAGAGCGGCGGAAAAACGCGCCGCGCGGCGAAGATGGTGATCCTGAATATCGATCACCCGGATATCGTCGAGTTCATCGAATGTAAGATGAAGGAAGAGCGCAAGGCCCATGTGCTCATCGAGCAGGGCTACGACAGCTCGATCGACGGGGACGCCTACAGTTCGATTTTCTTCCAGAATGCGAATCATTCGGTGCGCGTGACGGACGACTTCATGCGCGCGGTGGTCGAGGACAAGGATTGGTGGACGAAAAACGTCCTCGATGGGCAGCCGAATGAAAAGCTGCGGGCGCGCGATTTGATGATGAAGATTTCGGATTCGACCTGGCACTGCGGCGATCCCGGGATGCAGTACGACACGACCGTCAATCGCTGGCACACGTCGAAGAACACGGCACGAATCAACGCAAGCAATCCCTGCTCGGAATACATGTTCCTGGATGACACCGCCTGCAACCTGGCTTCATTGAATTTGATGAAGTACGTCAACGCCAGCGGACAGTTCGAGGTCGCGGCTTTCAAGCATGCCGTGGACGTGACGATCACCGCGCAGGAAATCCTGGTGGACAACGCGAGTTACCCGACGCCGAAGATTGAAGAGAATTCACATAACTTCCGGCCACTCGGATTGGGCTACGCCAACCTTGGCGCGCTGCTGATGTCCATGGCGCTCCCGTACGACTCCGACGAAGGGCGCGATATGTCCGGCGCGATCACCGCGCTGATGTGCGGTGAAGCGTACGCGCAATCCTCGAGAATTGCTGAAAAAATGGGGCCATTCCCGGGCTACCAAGTAAACCGCGAGCCCATGCTGGACGTGATCCGCATGCACTGCGAGGCGATGCGCGGGATTAAGCCGGAACATGTGCAGACGGAATTGTTCATGGCAGCACAAGAATCGTGGGACACCGCGCTGGCGCACGGCGAAAAATTTGGCTACAAGAATTCGCAGGTGACCGTGCTGGCGCCTACCGGCACCATCGGATTCATGATGGATTGCGACACGACGGGGATCGAGCCGGACCTGGCGCTGGTGAAGTATAAGAAGCTGGTGGGCGGCGGATTGATCAAGATCGTGAACAACACCGTGCCACAGGCGCTGATGAAGCTGGGTTACACGCCGGAGCAGACCAGCGAGATCGTTTCCTACATCGACAAGAACGGAAAAATCGAAGGCGCACCACACCTGAAGGCGGAAGATTTGCCGGTGTTTGATTGCTCGTTGGCGCCCCAAGGCGGCGGGCGTTCGATCACCTGGACCGGGCACGTGAAGATGATGGCTGCGGCGCAGCCGTTCCTCTCAGGCGCGATTTCGAAGACCATCAACATGCCCGAGGAATCGACCGTCGAAGACATCATGAACGCGTATATTGAGTCATGGAAGGTGGGGCTGAAGGCCGTGGCCATCTACCGCGACAATTCGAAGCGTTCGCAGCCTCTCAACGCCGGCGGCAAGAAAGACGAAAAGCAGACCGCGGTCGCGGCGGAACCGATGCAACGTGAACTGTTCGCGCGGCAACAGCGCGAGAAGATGCCTGTGGAACGCGCGTCGGTGACCCATAAGTTCAGCGTGGGCGGACACGAGGGTTATATCACCGTCGGCATGTATGACGACGGGAGGCCCGGCGAAATCTTCATCAAGATGTCCAAGGAAGGCTCAACGCTTTCCGGCGTGATGGACGGACTGGCGCTGACTATTTCGCTGGGCTTGCAGTATGGCGTGCCGCTAAAAGTGTTCGTGGACAAGCTGCTGAACACGCGGTTCGAGCCATCCGGAATCACCGCGAACGCCAGCATCCGGTTTGTTTCGTCGGTGTTGGACTACATCGCGCGGTGGCTGGGCGGGCGATTCATCTCCGCGGATTATTTGAAGTTGAATGGCGTTGCCCCGACGGAAAATGCCGCTGTTTCAGCTCCGGCGGCAACCCTTCCGCCGTTGAACAAAGCTGCGCTGGATGCCATGCAGATGTGGTTGTCCGCGCCAAAGCTGAGCCATGCCCACGAGGGCGCGCCTGCGTGCAGCGAATGCGGCATGCTGATGGTGCCGAACGGCGCGTGCTACAAATGCGAGAACTGCGGCAGCACGAGCGGATGCAGCTGAGAAAGCAAGGAGAGATGAGAGCACAAACGCGATGAGCGCCCTCCCATCCGGCTCAGGAGTAGCCGCACGGCTCGCCCCGGCAAAACCCAAGACCCGCGGATTCCTGCACATCGTGAGGCATGGTGCGGGACCCAATGCCATTTACGTCGTGACCTATCACCGGTTGGACCGCGAAGGCCCCTCGGCTCCGGAAAACCATCCCGAGCGCAAAGAACGCGCTTCGCTCCCCCCGGCTTCGCGCGGGGCAAGCGCGCTTCCGAAGCCGGTGCTGGCGGAAGGCGCGCAGGCACTGATCGAATTGCTCGAACGCATTGGTGTGGATTTCCATTTGAGAGAAGTGCGCGGCGCGCTAGAAGATATTCTTCGGCTCGGCTCAGCCAACATCCCCGATCTGTGGCTCAGCGACGAGGAAATGCTTGAGAAAGGCCTGGTCGAGTCGTGAGCGCTAGTTAATGACTGGTGAAAAGACCGCATCGTCAGCGACCTCTTCCACAGTTTTCTGGCGTTGCAATTTGGGGAAAATCCCCCCGCCCCGGTTGTTTTCGCAAGAGTGGCAAACAAAGGAGACGTCGGCATCATTCGAAGTCCGCTACGCGCTGCCAGCTTACCCAACCAGGCTGCAGAACTGGGAAGAGTACGGAGGTTCAAGAAAATAAGAGCTTGTTTTTCAAGCTTTGCGGATAGCTAGAGGCACGAAGAGAAGCGCAAGGGCGAAAGCCTACCCCCCATTTGCATGAATATCAAAAAAACTTACAGAATTTGCATTTCACAAAGGGCTGGAAAACCCGGAAGCCTAGAACAAGCAGATTGCCGGGTTGAACAAGAAGACCAAGGAACAGAAGAAGCAGACTCCCCAATAGATCAGAGTCCGGGATGCCATCGTGTCGGCCACAGCGCCCGTCAGCGAGGCCGCGGACGCAAGGGCGGGCGCGCGGTGAGCGACCGGGGACGCATGCGGAAGCGCGGGCCGAGCGGCGGCGGAACGTTGCGGAGGAAATCGCCGCAGCAGGGGCAGCGGCCGTCATCGGAAATGGGAGCGGTGATATCGGCGCGGAGCCAGTGACCGCGGGCTTCGCATTGCTGATTGATGCATTGCACCGTGAAGCCGGGCAAATATTGCATTTTCTCTCCCTCATAGGCCGCAAAGCTCAGGCCGGTTCAGGTGTGACCGCTTCGCGGCGGCAACTAGAAAAAGTTCTGAGCTCCCCTTGACGACCAAATCCAATGGTGGAAAAAGCACCGGGAAAACCCTTTGCAAAAAAAGGCTCAGGGCAGGCAAACGTGATGGCGGGGATTGTGCCGTGAACGACCTGTGGTGTCAAGAGAAAAGGCTACAAGATATTGTGGTAAGGTTGCAGGAGTAGTGACTGACTTGTGGAAGATATAGGCCCGCTCGAAACAGCCGGTGGACGCGGATCGGCAAGGAAATCGAGAGGACACTTCTTGCGTATCAAGGATTGATTAGTGGTGCGGCTCGAAGTTTGCGGGGATGAGCCCCAATACGGAGGGGAAAATGCCAACTACGACAAGGTTTGATCTGGGCGGTGAAGGATTGCCGAGGATGAACTTGAGTGGCGCGGGAAGAAGAATATTGCAGCTCGCAATTCTGGTGCTGGTGATCATCCTGCTGATGGCGAGCACGACTTCGATTCCGACGGGAAATGTGGGGGTGTTGACGCTGTTCGGACGGGTGACGGGTGAAACGTTGCCGGAGGGAATTCACCTGGTCAATCCGTTGAAGTCGGTGCAAAAACTCTCCATTCAGACACAATCCGTAAAAGAAAGCGCCAACGTGCCTTCGAACGAAGGACTGATTCTGGCGCTGGACACCTCACTGCTCTTCCGGCTTGACAAGGACAAAGCAGCGTTCGTTTACCAGACCGTGGGCGACAATTACGCGGAGAAAATCGTGGAGCCGACACTGCGGGCGGCGATTCGCGCGTCGACGTCGGCGCATTCGGCGAATGCGTTATACACAAACGCGCGCGAGCTGGTGCAGCAACAGATTCAAGACGAACTGACAGCGCAACTCGCGCCGCGCGGTGTGATCGTGGAGAACGTGCTGCTGCGCGATGTGCAATTGCCGGCGATGCTGAAAGGCTCGATCGAAGCGAAGCAGCAGGCCGAGCAGGATGCGCTGCGGATGAGCTTCATCCTGCAGAAGGAAAAGCAGGAGGCCGAGCGCAAGCGGATCGAAGCGCAGGGCATTGCGGACTTTCAGAGAATCGTGGCGACGGGTATCAGCGCGCAACTGCTCGAATGGAAGGGCATCGAGGCCACGGAGAAGCTGGCGGCGAGCTCGAACGCCAAGGTCGTGATTATCGGGAATCCGAAGAACGGACTGCCGTTGGTGCTGGAGCCGAAGTAGCAGATCGTGATTCAGGAGGCATTCTCAGAGGGTCGGTCTTTCCTCACACGCAGCAGGGGGCGGGTGCCCAAGCGAGTACGAAGATTTTCGTTGACAATACGAAACTCTTCGTAATACTCTCTGCGCATGAATCAAGAACCCCTCCAAAAGCCCACGGTTTCCGAACTTGAGATTCTTCGCGTCCTTTGGACGCGCGGGCCTTCCACGGTCCGGGAGGTCCACGAGGAACTTCGAGAAAAGAAGTCGCTCGGCTATACCACAGTTCTCAAACTTTTGCAGATCATGACCGCCAAGGGCACTGTCCGCAGAAACGAGGAGCAACGGGCCCACGTTTACGAGGCATGCCAGCCGGCGACGGAAACAAAGCGGCAACTCGTCGGGGACGTCCTCGAGCGGGTGTTTGAGGGCTCGGCAAGCGAGTTGCTGATCCATGCGCTGGAGGGCCGGCGGACGTCCAAGAAAGAGTTGGATGAGCTGCGCCGTCTTCTGGACGAGTACGAGGGGAGAAGCCGATGGGCAACTTCGTGAATTGGATTTCGTTGGAGGTTTTGCGGACGCTTGGCTGGACGCTGTTGCATTTCCTATGGCAAGGCGCGGGACTGGCGGCTCTGTTTGCCGTGGCAACCGCGGTTTACCGAAGCGCGCCGGCGCGCTACGCGCTGGCGGTGAGCGCGCTCGTTTTGATGATGGCATCGCCGGTCATCACCTTCCTGTGGTTAGGCGCGCAATCGAATCCGGCCGTGCGGACTGGGGCTGAAGGAGCTTCGACGTGGGCGGGAAGGTCCACCCGAAACGCGACCGCGCTGTCAGGCTCCCGCGCCCTGGCCGCCGAATCTCGAACCGTGCAGCCGATGGCCATGCTGTGGCTGGTGGAAGCGTGGTTCCTGGGTGTCCTATTGTTGAGCCTGAGAACCGCGGGCGGATTGTTTGTGATCGAAAGGATGCGGCGCAAAGAGATCAAGCCGGTCGGACGAGAGCGGTACGAAAGATGTCTGGCGCTGCAACGGAGAATGGGTCTCGACCGCGTCATTCGGTATTGCGAGTGCCATCGGCTGGACGCTCCAGCGGTACTGGGATGGTTTCATCCCGTCGTGCTGCTGCCGGTGAGGGCGCTGACCGGCTTGACCGAAGAGCAAATCGAAGCGGTCATCGCGCATGAGCTGGCGCATATTCGCCGCCTCGATGGCTTCGTGAATCTTTTTCAGATCGCCGCAGAAACGCTGCTGTTCTACCACCCTGCGGTCTGGTGGGTGAGCCAGCGGATTCGCGCCGAGCGCGAGAACTGTTGCGACGACGAGGCCATCTCCCTTTGCGGCGACGCCGTGAATTACGCGCGGGCGCTTACGCTGATGGAAGAATGGCGGACGGCTCCTCTATTGATGATGGCGGCCAATCGTAGCCCGCTTGCGCAGCGTGTCGTCCGGCTGCTCGGATGGGATGGAGCTGCCGGCAGAATTCGCGTGGCGGGACTGGCGGCCAGTTTCGTCTGTCTCGTGGGAGCACTGCTGGCTGGCAACGCATTTCTGGGAGTCGCGCATGCTGCGCTGGGAGCCGGCGCGTCTCCGAAGCAGGGGCAAGGAAGTAGCAGCGTGATAGTTGTCAGGCCGGAGCCTGCTTCGGCAAAGGAGCGCGCCGCGCAAGCCGCAAAACCCCCGGGAACGGCTGCGAGTAAGGCGCAGACGAATAAAGATAAGGATCCGCAGACGGCGAGCGATGACAACAACAAGAAGCAATCCTATCTGGACGCCATAGAGGCGGCAGGCTTCAAGAACCTGACGGTGGACGAACTGATCTCAATGAAGATTCAGGGTGTCACTCCGGGATACGTGAAAGAGATTCACGAACTGGGGTTGCAACCCACGCCGGACGAGCTCGTCGGCATGCGCGTGCAAGGCATCACCCCGGAATACATTCGCGAGATGCGGGCGTTCGATTCCAACCTCAACGTCGATGAACTGATCGGGATGAAAGTGCAGGGAGTGACGCCGGAATATATCCGCGAATTCCACGACTTGGGATTGCAACCGAGTGCCGATGACCTCATCGGGTTGAAGGTGCAGGGAGTGACGCCGGGTTACGTAAAGGAGATGCGAGGCACGGGACTTAAACCAAATACCGACGAATTGATTGGGATGAAGGTGCAAGGAATCACACCGGAGTACGTGAAATCGATGCAAGCGGCCGGCTTCAAGGACCTGGATTGCGATGAGCTGATCGGCGCTAAAGTGCAGGGGATAACGCCGGAGTTCATCGAGAAGGCGCGGAGGCACGGGTTTCAGAATCTGACTCTGGACAAGTTGATGGCGCTCAAGCACGCAGACATTTTGTGAGTTTCCCGGGAAACACCGAGAGGAGTGAGGTCCTATGAATCTAAAACGAACCATCGGTCTTATCCTGGTAATCGCCGGCGTTATCCTGGCTGTCGCGAAGGCTCTCGGCGGCGAGACGCAGAGCGGCGACTGGACTATCCGGCGCTCTGATGCTCCGGGGAAGGTGGATTTTTCCTTGATGGATTCCCGCGTCGGGCATCACTTTCACCACAGCTCAGACTGGCCGGCAAGCGATTTTTCGGGATTGGATTTTTCCAAGTCCGGGCGACAAGAGGTTCATTTTACGATCGTGCGGGACGCAGGAAAATTCGAATGCGAGGGGTTTCTGCATGACGGCCAGGGCGCGGGGCTGTTTCACTTCCTAGCTGCCCCGAAGTATCCGCAGGAGATGAAGTCGCTCGGTTTCGAAAGGATCGACGAAGACAAACAATGGGCGATGGCCATCCACGACGTCAGCCTGAAATTTGCCCGGGACATCAAAGCCGAAAACTTGCAGGGACTAGACACGGACAAACTCATCGCTTTCAAGGTTCATGGTGTAACCCCCGAGTTCATCGAAGGTATTCGTTCAGCGGGTGTGAACGTTTCAGATAGCGAAAAACTCGTTGCTTTCCGCATTCATGGCGTGTCTCCCGAGTTCATTTCGGGGATTCGGTCGGCGGGGCTGAATGTCCTGGACAGCGACAAACTCATCGCCTTCCGCATCCACGGGGTCAGTCCGGAAATGGTTCGCAGCCTCACACAAGCCGGCTACGAGCCCGACGCGGACAAGCTCATCGCCATGAGAATTCATGGGGCGACGCCGGAGTGGCTGGAGCAATTGAAGAAGCAAGGCTACGAGCACTTGGATCTCAACAAGTTGATTGCCTTCCGGATTCATGGAGTATCGCCGGATTTTATCGGCCAGCTTCAGAAGCTGGGATACCCTCATCCGGAGCCGGATCAGCTGATTGCTATGCGCATTCATGGAGTAACGCCCGACTTCATCACCGGCCTGCAATCACGGGGGATGAGAAACTTGAGCATCGATCAGCTCGTCAGCTTGCGGATTCATGGGATTGATTAGCCGCATTTCTCACGAGAAATTGCGCAATCGGGTGCTCGAATCGATGGAAACTAAGCCTTCGGCGGGGTGCTCGTGGAGCCGCTCTGCGTCGGCTGCAATTCCGCCAGGCGGGACTTCAAGCGCTCGAGTTCCTGGCGCTTATCGCTGACCTGCTGCTTCAGGGCGTCGAGCTTCGCTTTGCCTGCCGTATCGCGGGCGTAATCGGTATTCGAATAATACTTGTCCTGTTCCAGCGATTGTTCGCGCTGAAGCAGCTCAAGATCGCCCTGGGCTTGTTTGATCTGGGCTTTCAATTCGGTTACTTCCTTCGAATCCTTCTGATCCTTGGCGTCAGGCGCTGGCGAAGAGCTGGCGGCGGATGCACTGGCGGCTGACGATGCAGGAGGGACAGGCGTGCCGGACGCTGTTGCGGCGTCGGGTGAAGCCGCAGTCGCGGGATTCGACTGCGCCGCAGGCTTCACATCGTCTTCCGTAATGACTTTCGCGGGTTTCGCCTGGGCTTTCTTCTGCTCGCGAGCGCGGCGGGCGGCTTCCGCAACAGACTGAGTATCCTGCGATTGAGCAAAAGCAGCGGCGGGATGCAGTGCTGCTGAGAGAACAACCGGCAGGGCAAGGCGCAATGGGATGCGGCGCAACATAGTTCTACTCCTGATGAAAATCTAAGCCCGGTCAAATTTCAAGATACGCCAGCGAGAGTGGAATGACAATCCGAACTATCGAAGCGGTGCGAATGAGCCAACCGAGTAAGTCAGAACGAATCACGGGCCGTCAAGGTGCGAGGCACGAATGTCCTGGTAACCATCGGCCTGCGGCAGAGGAGTCCGGAGATAGGCGGGACCCGCGGAATCCACGCTAGCGGGAACATGCACCCGATACATGAATTCGAACGTACGCGCCGGAATGCCATCAGTCGTTTCCGCAGCGGTTCCGCGGCCCGCATGGGCGGCGAGCACGGCGACAAGAGCGAAAACAAGAATCCACGAGAGCACGAGACGGAAGCGGTTCATGGGAGGACTCCGGCACGAGGAGTGTGGCCCTGAGTGCCGCCATTGCGATTATACTGAATTGAGAAACAAAACATAGGGGATGCCCCAGGAGACGGAAGAATTGCTGAAAGTTAGGATGATCCCGCTGCTAGCTCTGGCAACTCTCCTGGGGGCAAGCAAAGTCGGCGCTCAGGGGCCGGCAACCGAAACGCAGACGCCATTACCAGTCGTCGTCCCTCGCGCTGGCAAGGATCAAACCAAGGAACGAATCCAGGTTCACCGCTTCTGGGACAAGAAGAATGATTGGTTGTTTGCAGGAGTCGGCGCGGCACGGGCCTTCGATTATTTTTCAACGTTGAATTTGAGGCGGCGCGGAGACCAGGAAATCCTAGTTACCAACGATCTGGTAGATAATCACGCGGCTTTTGCAGTGGTCGAGGCGGCGGGAACTGGTGTTTCGATTGGGGCGTCGTATTTATTCCATCGTCGCGGCCATCACAAACTGGAACGCTGGACCTCGATCGTGCATTTCGGATTGGCGACGACGGGCGCAGTGCGCAACTATTGCCTGAAAACGGCACATCCAAAGAGCGCTCCATAGCGCTGCGCGCCTTCCACAAGGCGGAAACGCCCCCTGCTTCTCCCCGTCTAAACCATCAGGATGAAATCTTGCAGTTCGAATAGTGGTGCGGCATACTCGCGGCCGGTGCGGGCCTTGCTCGGAACCGCACGGAAACTGGTGTTGGGAAAAAGGCGAGGTGGTCTCGTGGGACTTTGTGTCTCCGTTCGCCGTTCCGTGCTAGTTCTTTGTGCGTATCTGTGTTTTGCGGGGGCCGCGCGCGGTTCGGAAAGCCCGGCGCCCTCCGCGCATCCGCAAACACCGGCCGCGCAAGCCGGATCCTCCGAGACTTCGCCTTCGGAATCGAAGACTCCCGAACAGACAAAAAGCGAACAATACACGCTTCCGCATGAGCGCCAGGCGAAGGCCGTGGCGTACTCGCGAGCGGGCTACACTCTTTACTTTGCCTCTTATTTTCTTGGCGGACTTTTCCTTTTTTTGATCCTTCGGCTGGGCTGGGCGGCGAAGTTTCGAGACATCGCCGAAAAGGTCAGCGACAAAAAGTGGGTTCAAGGACTGATTTTCGTGCCGCTGCTTTTCCTGACCCGCGACGTTTTAGACCTGCCCCTGCGCCTGGTTTGGCATTCGCTTTCCTTGCATTATGAACAGTCCATTCAAGGTTGGGGTTCATGGTTCTGGGATTGGACCAAGGAGGAGTCTCTCAGCACTGCGTTTGGAATCGTTCTGGTCCTCATCTTGTTTGCCGTGATGCGGCGCAGCCCGCGGCGCTGGTGGTTGTATTTCTGGTTTCCGGCAGTCGTGATTCTCGTGGGACTGATCGTGGTCACGCCTTGGGTGATCGATCCGCTGTTCAACAAATTCGAGCCACTAAGCAGAGAACATGCGGATCTCGTTGCTTCCATCGAAAAACTAACGAAACATGCTGGTGTTCCCATTCCCGCGGAGCGCATGTTCCTGATGGTAGCGAGCCACAAAACGAACGCCATCAACGCCTACGTGACGGGCCTGGGGACGTCGAAGCGTGTCGTGATCTGGGATACCACGATTCAAAAAACTTCGACCGATGAGTCCCTCTTCATCGTTGGACATGAGCTCGGACATTATGTCCTCGGGCACGTTGGTCAAGGCCTTTTGCTCGGAGCAGCTGGGCTAGTGGTGGCGCTCTATTTCCTGTTTCAAGGCTTGCACTGGGCGCTCGATCGCTGGGCCAGGGACTGGAAGCTCTACGGGCAGGAAGATTGGGCTTCGCTTGCCGTGTTGCTCTTGCTTCTGCAACTGCTGTTGTTTGTTTCTTCGCCGGTCATCAGTGGCTGTAGCCGGATGCAGGAACATGCCGCGGACGTTTATGGATTGGAAGTAATCCACGGACTGGTGCCGAATTCGGAGGAAGTCGCCGCGCACGCCTTTCAGGTTCTCGGTGAGCTGGATCTATCGGACCCCAATCCGCCGCCGTTCATCACCTTCTGGCTCTATTCACATCCGCCGCTGGCGGAGCGCTTGGTTTTCGCGCATACCTACGATCCATGGTCAAAAGGGGAATCGCCGAAGTATGTGAAGTAGCCGCGGATGAAGCGGATCCCGCTTGCTAGGGTGCGTTGCGCGCCGATGCGTGCTTGCGGGCAAAAGCAGCTACCTTGCTGCGATTGCCGCAAACAGCCATTGAACACCAACGGCGGCGGCGTGTGCGCGAATTGTCGTAGAAGAGCAAACCACAGTGCGGATTGGCGCAAAGCCGAAGGCGCGCGTTGGGGCCCTCCGCGATAGTCTCCGCCCCGGATCGCGCCACTGCAGCGAGCAGCCAATCAAGGCCTACCTCCCGCGCGACGAATTCGATCTTCCAGACGCCATTCTTAGCGACGAGTTCATCATGCCCCTCGGTAATACGCAGTATTTCGTTTACCGGCTCGACCCGTTCCCCGGCCATTTTTTGCTTGCGGAGCATGGCCGCAAACACCTTGCGTAGGGTCGCGCCCAGCCGCCGGGCTTTCAAGAGCAACACTTCCGCAGCCTGCGGGTCGGATTGCGGCAGGGTCAGAAGCTGGGCACCGCGCTCAACGGAGACGACGCTCGTCGACTCCAGAAAGTGAACAAGGCTTTCCCAAGACAGTTCTGCGTTTGAAAGAGTCGCGTTAACGAAATCGACGGAGAGTCGCCCGCCCAACAGCTGCGGGACTGATTTGGAATAAGGCATCGACGGGAGCTCCCTTCCGGAGCGTGCCAATAACCAGTAAAAACTATTATAACGGTTATCGCGGGAAAAGCGCTCTGTGGCCTGCCTCGCGGTAACCTTTTGCAGACCATGAAATCAGATATGCTGGCTGGCAGGAGACGGCTCCTATGAAACACCCATTGGCAGGATTGGCCCTCATTTCTCTTTCGCTGTTCGCCGCTTTGGCCTTGTTTCGACCTCAGGCACGAGTGTTCTCCAGCACGCCCGAGACAGTTCGCGCACCGGTAGTCGTCGAACTGTTCACCTCCGAAGGCTGTTCAAGCTGTCCACCGGCGGATGCTTTGCTGGCGCGACTGGCCGAAGAACCGCTTGCAGGGAATGTCCAGTTGATCGCCCTGGAGGAGCACGTCGATTACTGGAACGATCTGGGTTGGGCTGACCCTTTTTCTTCCCGGGACTGGACCTCGCGGCAGTACGTTTATTCCGAGGCTCTCGGAAACGGTAACCCGTACACACCGCAAATGGTTGTGGACGGGGCGGTGGAATTCGTTGGCAGTCAAAAGCAGAAAGCGCGACAGGCAATTCTGGAGGCCGCCGGCAAGACAAAAATTCCGGTAACGCTGGAGCAGAGCAACTCGAACGGCACGGGCACAGAAAACCTTTCTGTGAAGGTTGGAAAACTGAAAGGAACAGCAAAACGTGATGCAGCGGAAGTATGGCTGGCGATCACGGAAACCGGATTACACTCCGCAGTAACGCGCGGCGAGAACGCCGGCGAAGACCTCCACCATGCCGCGGTAGTGCGCTCCATGCGCAAGATCGGCGAAGCGAAGGCTGACGGCGAAACGTCCTTCGCTGGAGACGCGAGTGTTCCTCTCGAGAAAGAATGGAAGCGCGAGAACCTGAGGGCCGTGCTCTTGGTACAGGAAAAAAAGAGTCGGCGGATTCTTGGCGCGGCAGAGATCCGCATCGCACAATGAATTTAGAAGGGTTCGGTCCCATTTTTAGATTTGCCTGCGAGGACCGTTCTATTCGGGGAATCGAACTTTCTGGAGGTACTATCAAATTCGACCGCGAGAAAAAGTTAATGCGCACGGAGACTTTTTCCTCGATAAAATCTGTCTCAGTTAATAGCCAACCTGCTTCCGGCGAACCATCCAGCGCGTCGGACAGCGATGCGGGGCATGGATCTTTGCTCGAGGTGATTGTTGGACTTCGAACCATTCACGGGTCCTTCCCCAACTCCCCGCTTTCAGGCCTCGCCTCCCGGAGGAATCCTCAGTAAGATTTTTCTGAACGACAAAGGAGTGCGCGGCGGCTGGCGTCTGTTGATTTACGCGGCTTTCGTGGCCGGGCTCGGATTCGGCGGTGGAATCGTGTTGCAGCAATTTATTCGCCCCACACGCGGAGTTTTTTCTCTCGGCTATTGGTTCGCATACGAAGTGTTCTGTTTCACCGTTGTTTTTGGCGCCGCCCTGATCATGGCTCAGATCGAAGGCCGTTCTCCCGACACTTATGGTTTGCCGCTGAGAGGCGCTTTCGGGAAATTGTTCTGGCAGGGCTGCCTTATCGGATTGGTCGAAGTTTCAGCATTGATTGGCTTGATCGCTGCCTTCCGAGGGTATTCCTTTGGTGAAGTTGCGCTGCATGGCAAAGAGCTGTTGCGTTGGGGAATGTTCTGGGCGGTCCTGTTTATTTTTGTGGGCTTGTTTGAAGAATTCTTGTTTCGGGGATACACGCAATACACGCTCGCGGAGAGTATCGGTTTCTGGCCTGCAGCGGCTGTGTTTTCGTGCGCGTTTGGGGCCGTCCATTTGGGCAATCCTGGCGAAGGTTGGGTGGGGGCAGGAGGCGTTGCAGCGATCGGACTGATTTTCGCGTTTGCCTTGCGCCGCACCGGGAATCTCTGGTTGGCTGTGGGATGGCACGCGAGTTTTGATTTCGGCGAGACATTCCTCTACTCCGTGCCGAACAGCGGCATCGTCTTCGCGGGACACCTGTCGAATGCATCTTTGCACGGCGCTAAATGGCTCACGGGCGGAACGGTTGGCCCCGAAGGCAGCGTCTTCAGCTTTCTGATCATGGGAATTCTTGCCCTCGCTATTCAGTTGCTTTTCCCTGCCAAGAAAACAGAGCCCGCGCAGAAGTAAAGAAGCCAAGCTAATTAGTGGACGAGTTCGGAAGTGAGCACCAGGTGGACCCCTAGCTCTTGCGCTCGCGGCAGAACTTCGCGCAGAGCTTGGAGCGTCGAGGGATGAGGATGGCCGATCGCCACGGCCTCGCCCTTTTCGCGGGCGCCACGCAGCGCTAATTCGAGTTGTTTTCTGACCGTGGCCACTTCAGCCACGTCGTCCAGAAAGGGAACGTTGCGGAAGGCGGAGCGAACTCCAAAGTCCTGCGCCGTATCGTAAGCCACTGTAGCGGCGCTTGTGCGGCTGTCGATGTAAAAGAGGTGACGGTCGCGCAGCACGGACATCAGTTCATCCATCAGCGCAGCGTCAGCCGTCGCCTGTGATCCCTGATGATTGTTGACGCCAGCGGTGTCCGGAACATTTTGCAGAAATTGATCGACGAGCGCCCCGACTTCGGGCGCCAGCATGCCAGGATGCAGTTCCTGCGCTTCCGGCATCTCGTTCGCGACCGATTGCATCGGCAGATGAAGCATTACCTGAAAGCCACGGCGATGCGCTTCCTTGGCGATGTCCACCGAATGCTCGTGATTGGGCAAAACGGAAATGGTGAGGGGATAACCCAGAGCAAAAATGGCTTGGGCTGCAGCGCGGTCGCTGCCGAAATCGTCGATAATGATTGCCAGCCGCGCGTCCGCAGTTTTTCCGTTGGAATTCTTCGCTCCCGCGCTCGACGTGGGTGTCGCACGCGTCATGATTTCGATTTCAAGTGCCGGCACCCCGGAATGTCGATACTCGAACTGAAGGAGGTCTCCAGTTTGGCTGGGCGGGTCCTGCGTCAGATGATTTTGCGTCGCGACGGTATTAAGACTTTGAATAAGCCTTGCGACTGCGGTACGGTGCGCGTCCGCCGAGGAATCATTCTTCAGCACGATACGCAGATAATCCGTGTTTCCAGGTTGCTGCCTGGAAGCGCCTTGCCGGAGTTTGATGGGAGTCCCGGCAGGTACCGCACCAGAAGCTGCTGCCGCTAGATCACGCGTGATTTGATGAATTTGCGCAGGTGTGAGGCGGTTCTCGTCTTTCTTCTTGCAGCCGCACCAGAGAACCGCGAGAAGGAAGCAAATTTCCAGCAGTGCGAAGCTCGTTGAATCCTTTATCTTGATTGGAAAGCAATGCGGGCTCGCTTGAACCGCCTGGGTGTCGGGCCACGGAAAACTAAGCAGCCTTTTTCGCAAGGGCTTTCAACAGGTCGAGGGCTCGATGAAAGATGGGATCTTCCGGAGAAAGCGGGCGCGGTCCGAGCCCGGGTTCTTTCTGGGTTTGGGGTGCCGGCGCGGCCTCTTCCTCGGTCGCATCCGATTCATCTTCCGGGACGGCGCGCACCACTTCCGTGGGGACGACGCCTTCTTCCATGATCGATTTGCCGCCGGGGTTATAGTACATCGCGACCGTGAGGATCAGTGCCGCGCCATCATCCAGGGTAATGAGTTTCTGCTCAGAGGCGAGACCAAAGGTGCGCTCTCCAACGACGTCCCCGCGATGGTTCGCAACGATGGCGGAAGCTAGAACTTCCGCGGCTCCTGACGTCGTAGCGTCGATCAAAACGGAGACGGGATTCTTCCAAATCACCTGCTTTGGCTCGGCTGAAAAAACCTGTGTCGAGACCGTCTGGCCGCGCAGCGTTGCCAGGGTGCCCGAAGGAACGAAAAGGCGAGCGGTCGAAATCGCCTCGGACACCTGTCCGCGGCCGCATTCCCGCACATCCAGTATGACCTTGCGAATGCCCTGCTTTTCCGCTTCGAGGAGACGATTGCGGATTTCATCTGCGCGGCCTGCGTCGAGCCAAGGGATGCGCAGCACCAGAATGTCAGGATCCACTTTCTGGGCGATGACCTTCGGCGTCGCCAGTTTCTCGCGAACCAGGTCGACTTCTTCCGGCGTAGCCCTCCCGCGCCGGATCACCCCAACCTTGATCGCCGTGCCCGGCTGGCCATTGAGAAGATTCATGGCTTGGCCTACGGACATATCACGAGTGGTGAATCCGCTGATGGACTCGAAAATGTCGCCGCTGCGAATTCCCGCTTTCGTGCCCGGACTATCCGGGAGCACGGAGAGAACGATGATGTAGCCGTAGCGCTTGCTGAGCGTCAACCCAGTCTCCGCCGTGCCTGCATTGGCGAGCTTCTTTTTGTACTCGTCGTATTCGCGGGGCGTCAGGTAGCTGGACTGAGCATCCAGGGATTCCAGCATTCCGTGTAAAGAACCGGCGGTCACTGTCCGCATGTTCGGGTCGTCGACGTAATCCTGCTGGATTTTCTGCAGAACCTCACCGTACACGGTGAGCGACTTGTAGGCTTTGTCGTCCGGCGTCCGGCCCAGGACGTGCCCAATACCGGCGTAACAAAAGATGGCCACCGAAACGCAAAGAATCCCAATGCGAGCCGCTCGATTCATGCCCCACCCTTCCACAAGAAGCTACAGAATAAGTATACCACTGCAAAGTATTGGGACGGGGTGCCAATCAAAAAGGAAGTCTCTGGAGACCTGGGATAAAGCCGTACACCTTCTGGGATGAGACACGCCAAAATTGGCAAATGTTGTGAAAATACCACACCTGCCGATTCTTTTCGTTCTGAGTCTTATAAGTGATTGATAACAAAGCACAAAATTGCCAAGTGTTGGCGAACAACATGCTACAATAAAGGTGGGGGATATGTTCCAAACTACCATTGCCCATGAGTCCTTCGCTGAAGGTGTAGGCCTCCACACTGGGGTGTACGGTCACGTCCGCCTGGTACCGGCCCCGGCTGAAACAGGCATCGTGTTTCGGCGCGTTGACCTGGACAATTTCCCAATTGAAGCACAGGGGCATAACGTGGCTCGCGTTAGTTATGCCACGAGCCTCATGAAACAAGGTGTTTTGCTCTCCACCACCGAGCATCTGCTCGCCGCCATCTATTCTTGTGGCATCGACAACATTTACATCGACATTGACTCCATCGAGGTGCCGATTCTCGACGGCTCGGCTGAGCCCTTCATGCAGATGCTGGAGAAGTCCGGTGTTCGCAAACTGCGCCGGAAGCGGCGCTATCTGAAAATACTGAAGTCGCTGGAGGTCACCGAAGGAGACCGCCGGATCGGCGTCTATCCCGCTGATGAGTTTCGCGTGCGCTGCTACGTGGATTTTCCCCATCCCCTGGTTGGCCAGCAAGAAGTGGAGATGTTGGTCGGGCCGGATACTTTCCGCCATCTTTTGGCGCGTGCGCGTACTTTCTGTTTCCAGCGCGATATCGAGCCGCTCAAGGCCATGGGCCTCATTCGTGGCGGCTCGCTCGAGAACGCCATCGTTCTCACCAATGACGGCGTCATGAACGGGCCGTTGCGCTTCCCCGACGAGTTTGGACGCCACAAAGCACTGGATCTGATTGGTGACCTGGCGCTGGCCGGACTGCCGCTTCTCGCTCGTGTCGAGGCCCACAAAGCCGGCCATGCTCTGCATACCCAGCTCGTCAGCCGCCTTTTGGCCGATTCCTCGCTCTGGACCATCACCACCGGCGAAGCCGCCCGCCCCGAAAGTGACGCCTACTTGACGACCCTTTCGCCCGCCCCTGCCACTGATTAGCGATTCGCCGCGTCGTAAACAACCCTCCGTTGCGAAATGGTCGCTGCTCCCGCAAAATGGGCTCCAAACCATGTCCAACAACGATCTAGCTATTGTGATCCTGGCTGCGGGCAAAGGGACGCGGCTGAAGTCGAGCCTGGCGAAGGTGCTGCACCGCGCGGGCGGGCGAGCGCTCGTCGAACATATTGTGCGCGCCTGCGAGCCGCTGAAGGCCCGCGAGACCGTGGTCGTCGTGGGTCACCAGGCGGAACAGGTCGCCGCAGTGGTCGAGCCGCTCGGGGCACTTACCGTGTTGCAGCAGCCGCAAAATGGCACCGGCCGCGCCATGTATAGTGCCAAACGCGCGCTTGGCCGAGCGAAGTTTGCGGTTGTGCTGCCGGGCGATGCTCCCCTCGTGCGCACGGCAACCTTGAAGGCGCTCATTGCCGCGCATCACAACGGGAATGCCGCGGCAACAATTCTTTCCGCGGTGCTGGCAGATCCAGCGGGCTATGGCCGAATCTGGCGAAAGTCGGAGACGACGGTCTCGGCGATTATCGAGGAATCGCAGCTCACCGACGAGCAGCGCGACATCAACGAAATCAATTCGGCGATTTATTGCTTTACCTTGGAGAAACTGTGGCCCGCTCTGGCACAGGTCAAGCCCAACAACAAGCATCGCGAGTTGTACCTGACCGATGCTATCGCCGCGTTAAACGCCAGGGGCGAGACCGTGCTGGCGCAGGTGGCCGCTGATTCGCGCGAAGTGCTTGGCTGTAATACGCGTGCGGATTTGGCGGAAGTCGACCGCGTATTCCGGGAGCGTAAGCGCGATGCGCTAATGGACGATGGCGTCACGATCCAGTTGCCAGAGACCGTGCTGATCGATCCCGACGTGACCGCGGGCGAAGATACCATCATCGAACCCGGCGTGCAATTGCTGGGCAAGACCAAAATCGGCGTGCGCTGCACCATTCGAACAGGAAGCGTACTGACCGATGCGATCCTCGGCGACGACGTGACCGTCGAGCCGCATTGCGTCGTCGCGAAAAGCCGCCTCGATGACCGCGTGATCATTGGCCCCTTCGCGCGATTGCGGCCGGACAACCACCTGAAAACGGGTGCGCGCATCGGCAATTTTGTCGAACTCAAGAAAAGCACTATCGGCGAAGGCACGAAAGCCATGCACCTGTCCTACTTGGGCGACGCAAAGATCGGAACCAAGAGCAACATCGGCGCCGGCACGATTACCTGCAATTACGACGGCTTCCATAAGTATACAACGTCGATCGGGAACAAAGTTTTCATCGGCAGCGATACGGCGCTAGTGGCGCCCGTGCGTGTCGGGGACGGCGCCTACATCGCCGCTGGTTCCACCATCACGGAAAACGTGCCTTCTGATGGTTTGGGAATCGCCCGCGGGCGCCAGGTCAACAAACCAAGCTGGGCCGCCAAGAAGCGCCGTGAATTGGCAATCACAGAGAAACCAAAGAAGACGGCAAAGAAATCAAAGCGACGGCAAGCAACCAAGAAGCGAAAGTAGCGTTTCCCTCCAGGAGTGCATCCATGAGGAGAAAGGTATGGGCGTGGGCTTTCTTCTTGGGTCGCTGCTTCTCCTCAGTCTCCCCGCCACTCCTTATTCTCGAGCTGCCGATGCCGCACTGATTTCCGCGCGTCTCCACCCTCGTGAATTCTCCTAGTTCGCTCGCAATGCAGGAACCGGCACGAGCTACCGGGGAAGTGACCCCCAGCGATGCGCATGCGGGCGACCAGCTTCTCGAACGCCGCCGCAGCTGGTATCGCGGCGAATAAAAGAAACCAAACTCCTCCGGCGGTCGGTGTAAGGGCCGTTATCTGCGGTGTGCGTTTTCCTCTTCTCTGCGATTTCTCCGCGCCCGTTAGTTGTTTTGCCCTCTCCAGCCCGAACCCCCGAGGGTGTGCTAAAATAACGGTTCCCGCAATGCTACAGGGAGCTGCCACGGCATGAAATTTGGAGTCGTCGTTTTTCCCGGGTCCAATTGCGATCACGACGCGTTTTACGCCATCGGCAACGTTCTCGAGAAGCCCGTCGAATTCATCTGGCACCGATCCGAAGATCTGGCCAATTGCGACACCATCATCCTGCCCGGCGGATTTTCCTATGGCGATTACCTGCGCACCGGCGCCATCGCGCGGTTTTCACCGGTGATGAAGTCCGTCGAAAAATTCGCGGGCAGCGGCGGAATGGTACTCGGCGTCTGCAACGGCTTCCAGATTTTGTGCGAAGCTGGCCTGCTCCCCGGCGCGATGATGCGCAATAGTGGCCTGCGCTTCATCTGCCGCCACGTGCATATCCGCGTCGAGCAAACGGACACACCGTTCACTAACGCCGCGCAAAAGGGTCAGATCCTCAAGATTCCCATCGCCCACTCCGATGGAAATTACAACTGTGATGAAGCCACGCTCGCTGAGCTCGAGAAGAACCGCCAGGTGATTTTCCGCTACACCACTCCCGACGGTTCCGACGACAACGCCGGCAATCCGAACGGTGCAGTTCACAATATCGCGGGAGTCTGCAACCGCGAGCGCAACGTCGCCGGCCTAATGCCGCACCCCGAACGCGCCGTGGAATCAGCACTGGGCTCCAACGACGGCTTGGTCATTTTCCGCTCCCTGGTGGAGGCGCTCGTGGGCGCCGCCAAGGCCACAGCGTGAGCGGTAGCGCCGCCATCTTGGCGGCGGCTTTCGTTCTTGTCGTGACGTTATCTTTTGTGTCACTACATTTTCAGATTCTAGTCGCAGATTTAGAACATGGCCACCGCTGGCACTGAAATTCGAGTCACTCCAGAGATCGCCGCGGAACATGGCGTAACGCGCGAGGAATACGCACGCATTCAGCAAATTCTCGGCCGCGACCCAAACATCACCGAACTGGGCATCTTCAGCGTGATGTGGAGCGAACATTGCTCTTACAAATCAAGCAAGGTCCACCTCAAGCGCCTGCCCACGCGCGGCAAGCTCGTCGTGCAAGGCCCGGGAGAAAACGCCGGGGTGGTCGATATCGGCGACGGGTTGGTGGCCGCCTTCAAGATCGAATCGCACAATCATCCGAGTTACGTCGAACCCTTCCAGGGCGCAACGACCGGTGTCGGCGGCATTTTGCGCGACATTTTCACCATGGGTGCCCGCCCCATCGCTGTTTTGGATTCGTTGCGATTCGGCGAGATCATTGCAAGTAAGCACACCACTGAAGAGGACGCCGCGAAAAACCGCCGCATCCTCGACGGGGTAATTCGTGGAATCGGGAGTTACGGGAATTGTTTCGGCGTTCCCACCATCGGCGGCGAGGTCGCCTTCGAGCCGTGCTACTCGCAAAATCCGCTCGTCAATGCGCTCGCGCTGGGCATCGCCAAAAAGGAAGAAATCTTTCTGGCCAAAGCCAAAGGCATCGGCAATCCTGTGATCTACGTTGGCGCAAAAACAGGCCGCGACGGGATTCACGGCGCATCCCTGCTCGCCTCCGCCGAGTTCACCGAAGAGTCGAAGCAGAAGCGACCAAACGTACAAGTGGGCGATCCCTTCATGGAAAAGTTGCTGCTCGAAGCTTGCCTCGAAGCCATGCAGACCGGCGCGGTCGTCGCGATTCAGGACATGGGCGCCGCCGGCCTCACCTGCTCCACCATGGAAATGGCCTCGCGCGGCGGTACCGGCATCGACATCGAGCTCGCCAAAGTTCCCCAGCGCGAGACCGGCATGACCGCTTACGAAATCATGCTCAGCGAATCGCAAGAGCGCATGCTGCTGGTAGCGGAGAAGGGCCGTGAGCACGAAGTCCTGGCGGTCTTCAAGAAGTGGGGCCTCGATGCCGTCGTCGTCGGCCAGGTTACAGAAGGCGGCATCGCCCGCATCAACAACAACGGTAAAGTCGCCGCGGAAATTCCCGCCCATCCTTTGGCAGAAGAAGGTCCGGTCTATCAGCGGCCCATCGCCGCGCCTGCACCGAGGAAAGAGACCGCCGCAGATTGGTTTGCCTTTGCCGCGGAAGGCACAAACCTCACCTCAAATTTCGTGAAGTTGCTGGCATCGCCCGCGATTGCCTCCAAGCGCTGGATCACCGAGCAGTACGACACTTCGGTGCGCACCAACACGCTGGCAGGTCCCGGAGCGAGCGACGCCGCTGTCGTGCGCGTCAAAGATCCGAGGACGGGAGCCGTGAAGCGCGCGCTCGCCCTCTCGACCGACGGCAACGGCCGCTGGTGCCAGTTGAATCCGCGCATTGGCTCAATGCACGCCGTCGCCGAAGCGGCCCGCAACGTGGCCTGCAGCGGCGCGCGGCCCATCGCCGCCACGAATTGCCTCAATTTCGGCAGCCCCGAAAAACCCGAAGTGATGTGGCAATTCAGCGAAGCGATCGACGGCCTCGCCGAAGCCTGCACCGCCCTCGGCACTCCCATCACCGGCGGCAACGTCAGCTTCTACAACGAGACCCTCGGCAAATCGATCTACCCCACGCCGGTCATCGGTGTCCTCGGCATTCTCGACGACGCCTCACGCGTGCTCAAAACCGCGTTCCGCGAACCCGGCGACGCTATAGTCCTGCTGGAAGGAGCGAATTCCTCTGTAGGGGCGCCGCATGCTGCGCGCCTACAAGGTCACGCATCTTGCGCACTCGCCCGCGAATTTTCCTCCAGCGAATACTCCAAGGCGATCGCCGGTATCGTCGCCGGCGAACCACCCGCTATCGACCTCGCAGCCGAGAAACGCCTCATCGATTGCCTGGTCGGTCTTGCAGCCGAAGGTTCGCTGCAATCCGCCCACGATATTTCCGACGGCGGTCTCGCCGTCACCCTCGCCGAATCCTGCTTCGCCTCAGTAGCGGCGGGGCTTGCCCCGCCCGTTCTCGGCGCGTCCCTGAATTTCACCGACGATCCTGCCTCTGCCGAAGCTGTCCTCTTCAATGAACGCGGCGCACGCGCGCTCGTGTCGGTCAGGGCCTCGTCGCTTGCCGGAGTTCTCCATACTGCGAGACAATATAACGTGGTGGCGCACGAGATCGGCAAAGTCACCCGCGGCGATGCCTTCCGCATCGAATATAAGGGGCGCATGGTGATCGACAGCTCCATCGAAACGCTCCGTGACCCCTGGGCCCATTCGCTGGAACGCTCGGTAAAGGTATCGTGACAAAATTCATGGAGAAAGCAGGAAGGGCCACTCGCGATGCCTTTATCGCCACTCGCAATGTATTCTTCGTCATGGTAGGTGTTGGCCTGGTCATGTTTTTCGTGATCCTGCTCGCACCTGGCAATCGCCATCTATGGCTCCATTGGGATTGGTCCAATCGAGAGCTTCCTCAGCTAATGACCGGAGAGAGTGTGATCTTGGCAGGTGCAATTCTCTTCGGTCTGTGCGCTTACGGACATTCCGTGAGCCGCCGGTGGGTTATCATGAGATCACTGATTCTCAGCGCGGGGATGGTCGGGATCGTCGTATTGGAACCTTCGATGAAAACCAGTGTATTCCCTATATTTCTGGCCATGCTTCTGACACTGCCGTTAGCAATCTTTCCGGTAATTGCTCACTTGAGGGGCTTAGCTATGCGTAGGAGACACGCAGCGTGAAGCTTTACCCAGGCTTCGACGACCACTTCCACGACGAGTGTGGTGTCTTCGGCGTCTTCGGCCACCCCGAAGCCGCCAACCTCGCCTATCTCGGTCTCTACGCTCTCCAGCATCGCGGCCAAGAATCTGCCGGCATCGTCTCAAGCGACGGCAAAGAGTTGTACGTGCACCGCGCCATGGGCGAAGTTGAAGAGATTTTTCAGCCGAGCGTGCTCGCCCAGCTTCCCGGCAGTTTGGCCATCGGCCACACGCGCTATTCAACGGCGGGTGACAAGGCCCTGCTCAACGCCCAGCCCATCATGATCGACTGCAACAAGGGCAAAGTCGCGCTCGCCCACAATGGCAACCTCACCAACGCCGCCGAGTGGCGCCGCAGACTCGAGCATCGCGGCTCTATCTTCCAGACCAACAGCGACACTGAAGTCATCGTGCATCTGATCGCTCGTTCGCAGGCGCGCAATCTTTCCGGCGCGATTGGCGATGCACTGAATCAAGTCGAAGGCGCTTACTCCCTTCTCTTGCTGACGCAAGATGAATTGTATGCGGTGCGCGATCCGCGCGGCTTTCGCCCTCTGGTGCTGGGGAAATTGACTACCCCCGGGGGCTTCGTCTCGTGGTTGGCGGCCTCAGAAACCTGCGCATTCGATCTGCTCAATGCCCAATACGTCCGCGAGATCGAGCCCGGCGAGATGGTGCGCATTTCCAAGTCAGGCATCGAATCGATCCACTTCGCGCCCGAAAAGCCGCTCCAACAATGCATCTTCGAGCATGTCTATTTCTCCCGCCCGGACAGCATCATTTTTGGCCGTTCCGTAAACGAGAGTCGCGAGATGCTTGGACGCCTCCTCGCGCAGGAGCATCCCGTCGATGCGGATATCGTTGTCCCCGTGCCGGATTCGGGTGTCCCCGCCGCAGTCGGCTACGCGCTCGAATCAAAAATCCCATTCCGCATGGGTTTGATCCGCAATCACTACATTGGGCGTACCTTCATCGAGCCGTCGCAAGCCATCCGTAATTTCGGGGTGAAGCTCAAACTCAATCCCATCCGCGGCTTGATCGAAGGCAAACGCGTGATACTTGTCGATGATTCCATCGTGCGCGGCACTACCAGCCGCAAAATCGTCCGCATGGTCCGCGAAGTGGGCGCGAAAGAAGTCCACGTGCGTATCAGTTGCCCGCCGACGATTTCCCCCTGCTACTACGGCGTGGACACGCCCACGCGCGAAGAACTGATTGCCTCTTCGAACACTCCGGAAGAAATTTGCAAATTCCTCGGCGCGGATTCGCTGGGCTACGTTTCTCTCCCGGCGCTTCGCCGGGCTGTCAGTGATACCGAAGGCAAGTTCTGCACGTCTTGTTATACGGGTGTCTATCCCACGGATCTGGTGCAGCTCGAGGTACGCGAAAGCGCGCCAAACGGCAAATCCAGTGAAGGTAGTCCTAGCAACAACAGTGAAGCCGCGCCCGCAGAACGGCCGGTGGTGGTGGAACGTGAAGGCTGAAAAGAAGAAAAAACAAGAAGAAGCGAACGTGCCGGTGAAAACAAAGATTCAGCGCGAGATAATCGCGTGGTTCTGGGTCGGCCTCGCCTTTCTGCTCATCAACGGCACGATCGGCCAGGCGCGCGTCATTCCCTCCGGGTCGATGGAAAACACGCTGCTCATCGGCGATCACCTGATCATGAGCCGCATCGGTTACGACGCGGGCGTGCCTTTCACCAACTGGCACATACCGCTCTGGCGTACTCCCAAGCGCCAGCAAGTGATCATCTTCAAGCCGCCGTTTGCGCCGGACACGCCGGACTATGTGAAGCGCGTCATCGGGCTGCCCGGAGACACCATCGACATTCACGATGGCGCCGTCTGGATCAACGGCCAAAAACTCGTGGAGAAATACACCAGTGGCGCTAGCGAGCCCTACGAGTTGCGCACACCGTACAAGGTTCCCGCGGAATGTTATTTCGTGATGGGAGACAATCGCGGAAATTCCTACGACAGCCGTTTCTGGGGCTGCGTCCCTCGAAACGACATCATCGGAACACCCGTCATGATTTACATGTCGCTGAATGTTTCGTCGGAGGCTTGGGAGCCGGGACAGATTCGCGAGCGTTTTTTTGCCTACGCGAATGCCCTCCTGCACCCCAGAATCGTGCGCTGGAAACGGATTTTCCGGACGTTTTAGGTTGTCTTGCTGAACCGCCGTCGTTTGCAATAGCCGCCGCGACCCTCCACGGCGCTCCAATGAATTCCATTAGTGAGCGGCGCGCGGCAGCGTGCGCCCCGATCAGAAAAAAGATCAGAAACGGAAGCGAACAAGTCTCTCATGAAATATGCCGACGCTGGGGTGAGCATCGCCGTCGCGGATGACGCGAAGCAGAGAATCCGCCACCATGCCAGCCGCACGTTCACTCCCGGCGTGCTCGGCGGCATTGGCAGCTTCGGCGCGCTCTTTGCGCTCGACCGGAAAAAGTGGAAAGAGCCGGTGCTGGTCTCCAGCGCGGACGGCGTCGGCACAAAACTCAAAGTCGCCATGGCCATGGGCGTACATTCCACGGTTGGCGGCGACCTCGTGAATCACTGCATTAACGATATTCTCGTCCAGGGTGCGGAGCCGCTGTTTTTCCTGGACTACCTCGCGATGGGGAAGCTCGATCCGCAGGTCGTCGAGCAGCTCGTTGAAGGGATGAGCCGCTCCTGCCGCAAGGCCGGTTGCGCCCTCATTGGCGGCGAGACCGCGGAGATGCCCGGATTTTATCCGCCCGGCGAATACGATCTCGCGGGCTTCATCGTCGGCGTCGTCGAACGTAGAAATCTTCTGACCGGCAAGAGCGTCCAGCCTGGAGACACTTTGCTCGCGTTGCCGTCAGCCGGCCTGCACACCAACGGCTATTCGCTCGCGCGCAAACTGGTCTTTGAAGTTGCTAAATTGAAGCCGGATACCTACGTCGCCGAAGTCGGAAACAAGATCGGCGCGGAGTTGCTGAAGCCTCATCTGTGCTACGCGCCGGCGCTAAAAAACATCGTCGCCCGCGGCTGCGTTTCCGCCCTCGCGCACATCACCGGCGGCGGCATTCCGGGAAATCTGCCTCGCGTGCTGCCCAGTGGCGTGAAGGCGGAAATTGATCTGGCATCCTGGCCGGTACCAGCGATCTTCAAATATCTCGCCAAACTCGGAAAGATCGACACCGGTGAATTGCTGCAATCCTTCAATATGGGCGTCGGCATGATTCTCGTCGTGCCGCCCAAAAACGTGAAGTCCGTAGAAGCGGACCTGAAAAAGCACCGCGAAAAATTCTTCCGCGTCGGCCGCATTGAGCGCAGCGAATCCGGCAAAGCCCGCGTCGCCTACTCCGGCTCCCTCCAGATGCAGTAGACTTGTAGCCGCCAGCAGGAAAGGGAACTCCTATACTGCCTTGCTTTCAGGATTATGAAGCTCACCTCTGGAATTGCCAGAACGTCCAAGTTTCATAGGCGTTTCCCCAGCTAATCTTCAGGAGGTATGCCATGAATTCTACGCAGACAAATCTGGATCTCTTGGCCTCGCGGGTGCAAAAACTGGAATCCTCGAATCGCCGCTGGAGGTTGGTGAATGTTCTGCTAGTGCTCTCGGCTGTTTCTGTCGCGCTGATGGGAGCAAAGTCCGCCGATCGCATGGAGCCGCCCGTGGTCCGCGCCAGCACGGTCGAAGCACAGGACTTCATCTTAAAAGACGCGGACGGTCACGTTTACGCTCGGCTCAGCCTCGGGCGCACCCTGGCAACGAAACAACTGAATGGCCTGTACTCCTTTCCCAACAAGGCGGTTGCAAGTCAGCCAGCGCTTCAGTTCTTCGATGACCAAGGTGACGTGGTTTGGACCGCGCCCGCGAAAGCTGAATTCATGCCGGCGAAGTAACACAGAAAACTCGCATACCGAGCCAGAACAGCAAGCCGTACGCGTGCAGAAACCTAAACCGACTTGCTCTCGGCGTAACTTGGGTGCCGCGCGGCAGCGCGAAGGGGCAGCTCGCGTTTGAGTCTGCGCAGCCATCGTAATTCAACTTTGAATTGTTCGATCATAAGGCTGATCATCCACGCGGCCTCGTGATACGGATGTCCGACTTCTTCGAGAATCGACCGCAGCGTTTCCTTTTCCCGGGGAAGCTCCTTCTCCAGAAATTTGCGCCGCCGTTCAAGCTGTCGCTGAAATACACCAGGCCGCGCCTGCCAAGAAAGGGCAATCCAAGTCAGGAACGGCGGTCGGTCCCGCTGCATGGTCCACTCGTCACGTTCCAGAGCGTCCGCCAGCGCAGCCCTGCCCTGCGGTGTCGTTTCGTAGGTACTTCGTTCCGGCCCCGCCGCCGGCTCGTCCGTCTCCGAAGCCCGAATCGATCCTGCCCGCGCCAGTTTCTCCAGCGAGTAGTAAACCTGCGGCCGCGAAATCCCCGCCCAATCCCGTATTTCCCGTCTCTCGAGTTCCAGATTGGCCTCATAGCCATGCATCGGACGTTCCGCCAATAAGCTCAGCAGCACCAGATCCGGCGTCGTCAGCGCCAATCTTCTCGCCCGGTCTGCGCGCTTCCTCGGTTTCACCTCGTACCTCTTGGTAGTCTGAACGTCCGCGCTATCGTTTCTCTTCATCCGTGGTTCTCTCTCTTCTCTGCGCCCGCTAGGTTAAATTCGTTTTCTTGCGGCCTTTTCTTGACCTCTCGGCTGCTTCACCGCTTCGCTGCTTCCTCTTCCTGCTCCAATACCACCATTGGCATCGCTCCGTAGGTAATCGTGGATTCCGCGCCTGCGCCACCGCCGCGCAAAAAACGTCCAGCACGCAGATGTCCTGATGCTGTCCCGCCACGCGCCCCAGTTTTTCATACAAGTTCCGCGGATTTTGCCGCGCCAATTGCGCCACGTTGCGAATTCCCAGCACCTCGAAATCCCGCAGCATCGCGGGCCCGATCGAAATTAGATCCCCGAGTTGTCGCGTGGCCTGAAAATGCTGGCGCTCGCGCAACCGTCGGGTGTCATCCTGAGGCCCCGGCGCTTTTTGCCGGGGACGAAGGAGCTCAACTGTTTGTGTTGGCAACCCGCTGTGCACATGCGCCCGCTGCGGCCTCCTGCTTAGGTTGGTTTGTCGCTCCTTTTTGACCGCGCCAGTACCCATAAGAATCTCCTTGACTTGGCTACAGGCCTTCATTATCCTCTTCTAGTCTAAGTAAGACTACTGAACTTGTCAAGGAGGAATCCGCCAGGTGGCCATTCGCCGTCGCCGCCCTCGCGCCCTCTTTAGGTTGCGCTTCTCTCGAGGCAACTCAATCTCAGGAGAAAAACCCCATGAACGTCAAACGCATCACTCCAGTCCTTCTCGTCAAGGAGATCGAACCTATCATGCCTTTCTGGGTCGACTGCCTCGGCTTCATCAAAACCATCGAGGTTCCCGATGGCAACAAGATCGCCTTCGTAACTTTTCAGAAGGGCGCCACCGAAGTGATGTACCAAACCTATGCGAGCGTGGAAAAAGACGCGCCGCCCTCCATGTCCGCCGAAGCCAGAAAAGGTCCCACGTATCTTTACATCGAGGTCGACAATTTCGACGCCGTGCTCGCTGCCATGAAGGACGCGAAAATCGTCATGCCCGTCCGTACCGCGTTCTACGGCATGAAGGAATTCGCCGTCCAAGACCCCTGCGGCCACTTCATCACCTTCGCTCAGCCCGTCGCCCCTATCCAGCACTGACCCGGGAGCGTTAATGCTCAATTCGCATGATAAGAGCGCAGCATGCTGCGCCCGCTGGCACTCATTGTTTGCTCGGTGTCGGCAGCGGTGGCGGCCGCCGTTCCATTTCTGTGGGAACGGCAATCGAGCGAGCACCACCCCTACCCACGGACCGAACGGCAAAGAAGTGATTGTCTGTGGAAACATCTTTCAAAACCGTTTCGCCGGGCGAGGCCGCAAAATCATAAACCTGCCAGCGTGGATCGGTGGTCTCGCGCCACAGGATTTCAAAACCGACGCGCTCGGCATCATCCTCGGCCGACCAGGACACTTTGGCGTCCGGTGTCACTGCCCCCGTTAGTCTGGCATTAGCAGGCGGCGCTGGAGCCAGCGCCAACTGTCGCAGCGCTTCCGCATTGTCCCGCGCCACGTCGCCCATAAAAGTAAAGTTCAGGTACTTTTCAAAATCGCCGTATTCGATTCCGTTTTCCGTGCGCGGCGTTTGATGCTGGTGATGGTAATCTTCCAGCGGCTCGGTAAATCGCACCGCAGGCAGCCCCGCCTTGTAGAAAGGATAGTGATCTCCGCCGCGGCCATACCGGTCCACGCGGAAAATCATGCGAATCGCTCCGCGCCCATCAATCTCTTCGACCGCTCGGGCCAATTCCCGCGAAAGCGAATCCGCATCGTCAATTTCGCCGTTGCCGGAAAAAAGCCGCACGCGATGCGGCGCACCGGCAGCGGAATCGGCGCCCACGATGTCGTCGTCCAGCATTCCGCCAACGGTGTAACCCTGCTGCTTCACCCACTCCAGAAGATGCGTGCTGCCCAGCAGCCCCTGTTCCTCACCCGAAACGGCCGCGAAAAGGATCGTCGCGCGATACCTCCCGCGCCCGTTCGCCCCCGCCTTGCTCAGCAGTCGCGCGCATTCCGCACTCACCGCTACGCCGGACGCGTCATCGTCGGCCCCGGGAGCATCCGCCTCCGGATCCATCACATTCGATGGCCGCGAATCAAAATGTCCGGAAACAATGAAAATGATTTTCGCCAGCTTCGCATCGGAGCCGGGAAGAATCGCGTAGACGTTTTCCAGTGGCATTGGTTTTCCCGAAGTTCGCTCGGAAGTCGATTCGAATTTATCGACCACCACCTGCAACTTCCCCCCGGAGTCTTTGGCGATCTCATTGAATCGCGCCACGATGACCTCCCGTCCGCAACCAATCCCCCGCTTCGAATCCGTCCACGAAGAAAGCGTGAGCCTCGTCCCACACGCCACCAGCTTCCCGATCAGCGCGCGCATCGACTTTTCATCTACCGCCTGCCGCGCAACGGCACCCGCAGGCCGCGCCAATATCTTAGGCTGCGGCTTCCCCCGCGCCAGTTCCGCCGGATCGCGCGACACCGCCCGCTGCCGGACAGCCGGAATTGCACTGAGGGCGAGAGCAAAAAACACCAATGCAAATAGAGTCGCGGGGTGCTCGTGAAGCCGGTTCACGCCGTTGACCATGATCATTCATCCCCGATTGAAGTGGCTTTGTGCGATTCGGCATTCTAGCGCAATTGGACTTCCAGATCGCACCAGTCTTTCAACTTTTGATTTTCAACGACTGCGCGTTTTGATGATTCGAACGGTTGTGCTAACGTTTTCCATTTATGAAGAAGCGCATTGGCGTGCTGCTAAGTGGCCGCGGCTCGAACTTCGAGGCGCTGGCGGAAAGCGTTGCAGCGGGAAGGATTCCGAACGCGGAGATCGCCGTCGTCATCAGCAATCGCGAGGGTGCGCCCGGCATCCAGCGCGCCGAGTCGCGTGGCATTCGAACCAGCGTGATTCCTTCGAAGGGCCTGGAGCGTGAGGTCTATGACCGCCAGGTCGCTGCGGTTCTGGACGAGCACCAGGTCGATCTGATCTGTCTCGCAGGATATATGCGGCTATTGTCTCCCTTTTTTGTCGCACAATTTCCCAACCGCATTCTGAATATTCACCCTTCGCTGCTCCCGTCATTCCCTGGGCTTGAATCGCAGCGCCAGGCGCTCGAATACGGCGTGAAATTCGCCGGCTGCACCGTTCATTTCGTCGACGAAAATCTCGACGCCGGCCCAATCATTTTGCAGGCCACGGTTCCCGTCCTCGATGAAGATACGGAGGCAACCCTCTCGGGGAAAATTCTCAAAGAGGAGCATCGCATCTATTCCCAAGCCGTAAAAATTGTTTTGGAAGGAAAATACAAAATCGAAGGCCGCCGCGTGCTTTCCGCTGCCTGAATCAAAGAGAGGCTTGTCATTCTCAGGGCATCCGATGAGCATGCCCGATTGAAGATTCCGGCCTTGCGCAAGGACCTCAGCATGAGGCGCCCAAACACAACTCTTGGCCCCCAACGAAAAATCGAAATGAACGAAACCAAATTCAAACCCGTGGCCGAACAGCTCGCTTATCTCAAAAAAGGCGTCGCCGAAATCATCCGCGAGGAAGATCTGATAGCCAAGCTCCAGCACTCGGCGAAGACTGGAAAGCCGCTGCGCGTGTATCTCGGCGTGGATCCAACGGCCCCGGATATTCATCTCGGCCACACCGTGGTCCTTCGCAAGCTGAAGCACTTTCAGGACCTCGGGCACACCGCGATTTTCCTGATTGGCGATTTCTCGGCGATGATCGGCGACCCCACCGGACAATCCGAAACCCGCCCGCCGCTGACACGGGAGCAGGTTGACGCGAACGCCAAGACTTACCTCGCGCAGGTCTTTAAACTTCTCGATCCCAAGAAAACGGAGGTCCGCTACAACAGCGAGTGGCTCGACAAGCTCTCCAGCTACGACGTGGTGCGCCTGTGCGGCCACTACCGCCTGGCGCGGATGCTCGAACGGGAGGATTTTCGCTCGCGCCTGGGAAACAACCAGCCCATCTCCGTTCACGAGTTGCTGTATCCTCTGTTGACCGCGTACGACGCCGTGGCGCTGCAGTCGGATGTCGAGATCGGTGCGACCGAACAAAAATTCAATCTGCTGGTGCACCGTGACATCCAGCGCGAGTACGGCCTGGCCTCGGAAGTGGCCCTGACCATGCCCATCCTCGTCGGTCTTGACGGCCAGCGCAAAATGTCAAAAAGTCTTGGCAACTACGTCGGCATCAGCGAGCCTCCCAGCGAAACGTTTGGCAAGTTGATGTCGATTCCCGACGAATTGATGTGGCCCTACTATGAATTGGTAACCGACCGTGCGCCGCACGAAATCGAGGCCTTGAAAAAAGAAGTTGGCGGCGGCGCACTCCATCCCATGGACGCGAAGATGCGGCTCGCACAGGAAGTGATCGCCGGTTTCCACGATGCCGACGCCGCGCGCAAAGCCGCGGAGAATTTCCAGCGCGTTTTCCGCGACCGTCAAGCCCCCGAGGAAGCCCCCGTTGTGAAATTACCGAGAGGTCCCGCAAAGAAACTCGCCGCGCTGCTCGTCGATCTGAAATTAATCGACTCCAAGAGCGAGTCCCGGCGCTTGATTGAACAAGGCGGCGTGGAAATCGACGGCATTCGAATCGACGACCCGCGCAGAGAAATCGATCTCAGCAAATCCGCCGAATTTCTTCTTCGCGCAGGAAAAAAGAAATTCTTGCGCATCATAGTCGAATAGCCTTTTCAAATTGCTCCATTCACTTTGTAGGGAGGCGGCATCGCTGCGCCCTCACAACTGCGACTCATCGTCTCCTTCTCATCCCAGCACCTCGGCTACAAGATGCGTGACGTGTTGGGCCACGGAAGGCGCAGCCGTGAGGCCCGGAGATTCCATGCCGACGAGGTGAATTGCCTGCGGCACCGCGGGGTCGCGCGTGATCACAAAATCGACGATGCCTTTGTGATCTGGCGGAACGAGTTTGGGGCGCAGGCCCGAATAACTAAGCTGTAAGTCGCTTTCCGCGATTTCCGGCAGAAGCGTTTTCGCGCTGTGGGCGAAATCTGCGATTGCCAGGCGGCCTTTTTCGTAATTGTCTTTTCCTTCGACATACCTTGCCGTCGGCCCCACCAGAACCGTTCCCCAAAGTGTTTTGGTGAAGTGTACGCCAAGGCTGAGGCCGTGCGAGTGCGGCAAGGGATATACAAGATTGTTGATTAGCGAAGCGCGCGGGCCGCGAATTTCGCAGTATTCGCCACGCACCGGGTAAATATGCCAGGAACGATTGCCGAGAAGCGCCGCAACTTCATCGGCATAAAGTCCCGCGGCATTGATGACGCATTTCGCCTCGATCGTTTCCTCTTGTGAATCTTCCTCGTCTCCGATGCGCAAGCCGACACGAATGTTCTTCCCGGAAGGCGCAAGCGAGACGACCTCCGCGCGCGTAACAATGCTTGCGCCCTGATTGGTGGCAATGCGCGCGTAGGCGTGCACCAGTTCTTCCGCAGAGACGATTCCCGCGGACGGTACCACGAGAGCCGCGGTGCCCCGAATGTGCGGTTCCTGTTTCCGAATTTCCGCCGCATCAATGAGGCGCAATCCTTCGACGCCGTTGTCTTCACCGCGCTTCTTCAGGGAAAGGAGTTCCGCTTCCTCGTGCGCATCGGCGGCGACCACGAGCTTTCCGGTGTGGCGGAAAGGAACTTTGTGCTTCGCGCAAAATTCGTAGGTAAGGCGATTACCTTCGACGCAGTGGCGCGCTTTGAGCGAATTCTTCGGGTAATAAATGCCGGAGTGGTTTACGCCGCTGTTACGCGTGCTGGTAGCCATGCCAAGTTTTGGAAACTGCTCGACAAGAAAAACATCCTGCCAGCGTTCGGAAACGTTGCGCGCGATGGCACAGCCGACAACGCCACCGCCGATAATCAGAATATTGGCCTGATCCATTTCTACTGGTCGCCGCTGATTTCGTTAAAGTAGGGTTTACAGGGAACGAGTCGCGCCTCGGTTCCGTCATGGACGGCATAGGCGGCCTGCTTGCTTGGTTCATAGCCATTGCGCCAGAGAGAAGCGGCGCCGTGCGCGCCGTCTTTGTTAATGGCGTAGAAGTAGATGTGGAAGGTGGCGAGTTTTTTCTTGTCGTTCTTATAGTTGCGCGTGATGCGGTCCAACGCTTCGAGGCAGGCGTCCGTGGGCGACTTGCCCTGGCGCATCATTTCGATGATGGTGTGGCCGCCGGAAATCTTGATGTTTTCCTCGCCCTTGCCCGTCGAGCCCGCGGCGCCCACTTCATTGTCCACGCAGCAGCCCGCACCGATGATCGGTGAATCCCCGACGCGGCCGGGAATCTTCCACGACAGGCCGGACGTCGTGGTTGTGGCGGAAATGTCTCCGTTGGCGTCCACGGCCATGCAAGGAATCGTGCCCGTCGGAGGGTGCGCAATAACATGCTCGGCATAGGCGATCTGTTCTTCATCGTGGTCAAAGATGGCGGAAATGTGTTCTTTCCATTCCGGCGAGTCGATACCCGGGCGCCAGTTGAACGAAGATTTTGCTTTCCACGCGAGCCAGATCTTGCGCGAGTGCTCAGTGAGGAGATTCATCTCCTCGAATCCTTCCGCCACCGCAAAACGCCGCGCGCCGTCGCCAACGATCATGACGTGATTGGTTTTCTCCATGACCGTCTTCGCGAGGCGCGAAACGTTTTTGATGCGGCGCACCGAAGCAACCGAACCGGCGCGGTGCGTGGGCCCGTGCATGACGCTGGCGTCCAGCTCCACTTCGCCTTCTTCGTTGGGCAGACCGCCGTAGCCGACGGAGTCGTCGTTCGGATCGTCCTCGACGACCGTGACAACAGCCACTGCCGCGTCGAGTGTATCGCCGCCTTTCTTGAGGATATCCATGCCCTTATCGAGGGCGTGAAGTCCATTGGCGCTGGAAATGATGAGCGGCCGCTGGCCCGGCGCGGCCGACGCGAGGTTCTCGAGAGCAGACGCGTTGCTGCCGTTCGGCAGTGCGCGGCCAAAGAGTTTGCCCACGCTGGCAACGGCGCTCCCAGCCAGCGAAGTGAGAAAGAATTTACGGCGTGACCAGAGTTCCATGTCGATTGCCTCCTGGATGTGCGGAGGCAATATACAACAGTTGACAGCCGACAGTTGAGCGAGGAGAGGGGCGTGAGACACAGCGCGGGAAACGCCGCCCGCGAAATAGGCTGGCGCTTTCCTCGGAGGTCACGCTTGCTCCAGCTTTAGCAAAGGCTTCAGCGGCCTCCTCCTCGAGTCCGTTTACTCATAGATTTTTCAGCCAAAGCCCACGGCTTCGCGTCTCCCAATCTTCCTGATCGAGCGCTTTCGCCAGAGATCGCTGCGCTTCTTCCGGTTTGTTCCTTGCCGTCTGTAACATGCCAAGGGCATACCATAATGCCGGCGTAGAAAGTTCGGCAGCTGGAAGCACCCCATTTCGAAAGCTCAGGATAAGCAATGTTCTGGATTCGGCCCATAGTTGTTTGGTTGTCGACGTAAACCGTCCGCGCTGCGACCGCGCTCGCCGGCAGTGAGGCGCGCTTGGCGTGAGCCTGGATTGTTATTGGACCGAAGAGAAAACAGAGCGTGACGGCCGCAAATATGGGCACGAAAGATTTCATGAGGACACACTCCTTGCCGCTTGTAACTTTGTGACTGAGCGGCACCTACGGTTGACTTGGTCGGGTATGGATTGTGCGGGAAGTCTATGACCGCCGAGGGCCGCCCGTAACTGGACAGAAGGCGAGAAAAAGTGCACTTGGCGCGGCGATTGTGGGGCCCTGCCCGGTGGGGTAGGGCGCGCCGCAGGAATTTGAGCGCCGAGCGGCTGCGCTAGCTGGAAGTGGTAGGTTTTGCGGGGAATTCGCCTTCCCATCGCGCGATTACGACGCAGGCGACACAATTACCGAGAACAGTCACTGCGGTGCGGCCCATATCCATGAGTTGATCGATCGCGAAGAGAAGAAAAAGCGGCTCCATCGGCAAGTGAAACGAAGTTGCCGCGCCGAAAACGATCAACAGCGAGGCGCGCGCCACGCCGGCGGTTCCTTTGCTGCTAATCAGAAGCGTCAAGATCATCAAAACTTGCTGACCGATGCTGAGGTGCAGTCCCGCGGCCTGGACCACAAAAAACAGGGCCAGGGATTGATAGAGACTCGCGCCGTCCATATTGAAGCTGTAGCCGGTCGGGAGGACGAAGGCGACGATTTCGCGCGGGACGCCGAAGGACTCCAATTGCTCGATGGCGCGAGGCAGTGTGGCCTCCGAGCTGGCGGTGGCAAAGCCGATGGTGACGGGCTCGGCGACGGCGTTGATGAAACGCTTGATGGGGATTCGCGCCCCCAGCGCGATGGGCAGCAAAACGCAGACGATGAAAAAAGCCAGCGCGACATACATCGTTGCCAGAAGTTTCAGCAGCGGAAGAAGAACTCCCACACCAAGATGGCCGACGGTGTAGGCGACGGCACCAAAGACGCCGATCGGAGCGGCGAACATCACCAGATTGGTGAACTTGAACATGGTTTCCGAGAGGCTTTCGGCGAAGTCCAGCAGGGGGCGGCGCTTCGTTTCGGGCACCAGGATGAGCGCCATGGCGAAGAGGACGCTGAAAACCACGATTTGCAGTACCTGGCCTTCGGCGACGGACTTGGCGATGTTTTCCGGGAAAATGTCGGTGATGAGCTGCGTGGCGGTGTGCGGCGAAACATTGAGTGATTGGGCTGCTGAGGACGGAGGGAGATGGACGCCTTCCCCTGCGCGGCTCAAGTGAATGGCCGCATAGCCGATGAGCATAGCGATGGTCGAGACAACTTCAAAGTAGATGAGGGACTTGACGCCGAGGCGGCCGACTTTCTTGAGGTCGGAGTGGCCAGCAATGCCGACGACGAGGACCCCAAAGAGCAGCGGCGCGATGATGACCTTGATGAGGCGGAGAAAAATGGCGCCGAGGAGCTGCAAGTTCACCGCGACGGAGGGCCAGTCGTGACCCAGCTCCACGCCGGCGAGAAGGCCGACGAAGATCCAGGACGTCAGCGAGCGGCGTGACGTGCCATAGGCAGAGATGAGAAGGATGGCGAGCCAGCGCAGAAGCGTTGGGACAAGAGCGGGGAGCGCCAGCATCTGAGCGCCGGCGAGGAGCGATGCAGCGATGGCGAGCGTGGAAACGAAAATGGCAACGAGGAGAAGTCTGTTTTTCATTAAAGCTCGACCCGGGAGCGCATTGGTGGCGAAAGGTATGCTGCTTATGGCTGCGTGTCAATAACCGTCAGGAAGCAAGGAAGTAAGGAAGTAACCAGGCGCGAAGTCCGCGCAGACGGAGGGGGAAGAGGGGTCACCACCACGATTCTCTGTCCAGGTTTTCCGCAGCCCTTACAGGTGAGCCGAAATGTGGGGCGCCTACCGTACCGCGCAGTCATGATTTCACAACCTCACGCGTGTGGAATGGCCTGCAAGCCCGAAAGCAACGGGTCTGGGGAGACGTGGGGGTCCTTTTTCAATGTTTGTCCCGACCGAACGTCCGGGATGCAAGAACTGCGCTCCGCAAAACCCAAAACCGCCCGGAGTGCAAACCCCGCAATCCCTGCGAGACCAAAACGCGCTTTGCCGCTCGGAAGAGGAAGGCAGATTGAAATCGGGCCCAGCGATCCCGACAGAGTCGGGGCGAGTGCTGCGGGGCTAGAAAAGTTCAAAAGAAGGTCAAAAAAGTAAAGACCAAGCTGGGCGGACCCCTGTAAAAATTACCCGGACACAGAAAACGTGAAAAAAGGCCGCTACAAAGGGAAATTTGAAGAGCAGGAACAGTGGACAGGGTCGCGACCGGTGCTGCGCCCCTACAAGATGAAGAGCACAGCCAAGAGTGGCTGCGCCACGCAAGATCAAGATAAGGACAAATTTGAGGGGCGGGCACTTTGCGCGCAACCTCGCACGACGGAAGCGCATCCCATGGGCGAGGCAGAAGTCAACTAGATCCGGGCAGGACTGTGCGACTGGACAGTTCTGTACGGGTCCGTGGCTTCGGCTGCCCCAGCTTCATCCTCAGCCGCCATCCCTGCCCGTTTAGTCCAGCCAATCCAACTAGGAGGGTCGTAGCATGCAAACTCTGAGAGTAGTTGTATTTGTAGTGTGCACGTTGCTGTTCTGCGCCATACTCGCCCCAGGCGCCAGAGCGGATCAGTGGAACAAGAAAACGATCGTGACCTTCAGCGATGCGGTGGAAATCCCTGGGCAGGTTCTGCCGGCGGGGACCTACGTGTTCAGACTGGCTGATAGCTCGACCGACCGGCACATCGTCCAGATTTGGAATGCGGATGAAACCCAAATCCAGGCAACCACCATAACCATTCCAAATACTCGCTTTGAACGACACGATAGAACCATTTTTGAATTGGAGGAGCGCGCGGGCGACTCGCCCATGGCCCTCAAAGTATGGTTTTATCCGGGAGACAGCACGGGACAGGAATTCGTCTATTCCCATCATTCCTACAACCGGTAGGTACAGCTTGCACCACAGTTGAATCGGGACATTCCCGGTTCGAGTGAATCACTAGCGGCGGGGCTTTCCACGCAAAAGTGCTGGGAGCCTCGCCCTTTTTTCTGAGTGGCTCATGGATGCCGGTGATCTTCACTACGGGCTACGCCACCGAAAACACTCTGGTCGCCGCACGATCCACGGACCACGCGATGATTTTGCAGAAACCCTACGGCTCGACTCACCTTGCGCAAAAACTGCGCGAAGCTTTGAACAAGAAAGCCGAGTGAACTTCCCTCCGAGACTGGGGCTCCGGGGGGATCAATGCCGTCACCATGAGGCATACTGCGTGAAGGCTGAAGAGGGCGGAAATTGTTCCGCCAGGAGTGAAAGGCGCGGCTTACAAAGAAGGACGGCGACATAGTCGTCGCGACAAGGGCAAAGTTCTAGGAGCGGGCGGGGCCAGCTCCACCCCTCCACAGGATCGTCAAGGCGGGAGATCTATTCAGAGACCCAAGACCTTCCGCTCGCCAAATCACGGCGCGTTCGCTAGTCGATGACGTATAAAACGATTTGCATTAGCGTTTGCCGGGAGACGGGCCCATGAGGGATGAAACAAAGCAGGCAGCGCAGGAATACCTGGCCGCAAAACTCACGGAAGAAGAGCAGATATACGAAGAGAAACACAATATGGCAATGGCTGTGGCCCGCGCTCCCCGAGTTTGGAAGAGTGTTAGAGATGCCATCTTCGAGAAGTGCCGTGAGGGGAATGCGGTGACGCAAGAAGAGACTCTTACATGCAAGGAACTGCGATTGGAGATCTCAGGATTTGGTGCGCGGCCAGATCGAAACAGATGACGGTGCATTACGATCCCAAGAACCTTTTGATCACGGTAAAGAACGCGGGGCGGCTCGAACATGAGAAAGACGTAATACTTCACATCGAAGGATACCGGACAGGCTCCGATCGGGCTGACCGGGATGTTCACCTGGTGCGAAGCGAGCAGCCTGTAAACATCGATATGTTGATGGTGGGCGAGCTTCGCGTCCTGACCGGATTGAGCCGCCACAGGAACGCTCAGCAGGTTGCTGAAAAAGTGAGCCGGAAAAGCGATTTGCTATGGCTGCTAAAAGGCATCAAAATATTAAGCAACTCAAACAGTTGAAGTTGAGATTCTTCGGGCATCCTTGACCGGATGCCCTCGGAATGACAATTTTGGTTTCTTTCCGCAGCCTGTTGGGGATAGAGACCAATCATACCTTCCGCACCTCCCGTTCCCCTAAAAAAACAGATTCGAAGAGCGAGCGGGGCAAGCCCCACTCCCACAAAGACACCACCGGATCAGGAGAAGGCACAATGATTTGCACCCCTACAAGAGAAAGACTCCCGCAGTGGACGGACTCTTATTCGGAGGTGCCGAGGGGGAGGAAGTATTGGGTGCCTTTGACGGGTTCCTGGAGGCGGCGGAGGAGAAGCTGGAGGTCGTCGCTGCGCTCGACGAAGTCGATGTCGGAGGTGTTGATGACCAGGAGGTCGGAGGCGGCGTAACGGAAGAAAAAATGTTCGTAGGCGCGAGCGACTTCCTCAATGTATTCGGGGGCGATGCGGGACTCGCCCCGGGAGGCTTTTTTGGCGATGCGGGCGCGGAGGACTTCGGGCTTGGCCTGGAGATAGATGACCAGATCGGGAGCGGGAAGGTTCGCGGTGAGCGCTCCGTAGTAGCGCTCGTAGAGCTTGAGCTCGGCGTCGTCGAGATTGAGATTGGCAAAGATGCGGTCCTTTTCCATGAGGAAATCGGAGAGCACCGGGCCGGGGACTTCGACGGCGAGGGCTTCGCGGAGGCGCTTCTGGCGCTCGATGAGGAAGTACATCTGGGCGCGAAGAGCGGAGCCGGGTTTGGCTTCGTAGAAATCGGCGAGGAAGGGATTGTCCTCGCAATCGTAGACGCGGCGGCCGTGCAGGCGCTCGGCTAGAATGCGGGCAAGAGTGGTTTTGCCGACGCGCAAAGGGCCTTCGATAACGATGAAGCGGGGAGGCTGCGGACTGCGCTGCGGAACGCGAGCGCGCTTGGCTGCGGAGGAGTCGTTGCCGAGCATCGTTTCGTGTGATCCAGCGTGGCTGGGATCAACAGGCGGATTATAGCAGAGTCGGGCAGGAGTTCTGACTCACCTCAGCGCACCGGGAGGGCGTCGTGGCAGGGTCAGGTATGTAGAAACATTTTCACATTTATAGCCTAGTACGGCCGTTTGAAAAAGAGCAAACGAACGGACCAGAGGGGCGTACTAATCAGAATGTGACGAACGGGCCAGTGTAGCATGACCTTTTGACCAATAAAGTGACCCCATTGTGAGTGGGGATGGACTTGCAACGCCCACCGTCAATACTGAGGTGGCAGATGGTCATTGCAACGCTTCTCCTGATCTGTTCCATCCCGCAGATGGACGACACGGCGAAAGTGGTTAACGATTCTCCCGCAGTCGCTTCCGATAGCGCTCCAAAAGAGGCTACTCTCGTCGCCTTCCTGCCTTCCGCGCCAGAACCAAAGGTAAAAGCCGAGCCAGAGCCGATCGCTCCGAATCTGGCGGCGCAGCCTTTTCTGCCGGTGAGGCCGGTGGTTACGCGGCCCCGCGAAACGCCCTGGCAAAGGAGGATCTGGTATGGACTGGCGATGGCGGGACACAGCGGCGCGGCCTTTGACGGCTGGACAACGCACCGGGCGGTCGCCGGCGGCTACGGCCAGGAGGCGAATCCCTTCCTGCGCCCCTTTGCGCATTCGTATGCCATTTATGCGGCTACGCAGGTGAGCCCGCTGGTGATGGACTACTTGGGCAAGCGGATGATGATGAGCCAGCATGGTTGGGTGCGGAAGATTTGGTGGCTGCCACAAACGGCGGGCGCGAGCGTTTCATTCCTGTCGGGCGCGCATAACGTCGGCGTCGTGCACTAAGCTAAGAGCTCCCTCAATCCCCCCAATAGCAGCGCCCCGGTGACCCTCCTCACCGGGACGCTGCCGTTTTTTGGCAGGCGCAGCCTTGCGCCGCGCGCGATTCCAGGCTACTTGCCGACCACGACGATGACGAAGGAGCCTGGCTTCATTTTGCCGCGCCGCTCCCCGGGTACTGGTGGATCGAAATCGGCGGCCGGGAGGAAGATGTTGTGGGTCTTGAGGTCGAGGCCCATGGTGCGGGCGAACTTCTTCGTGGGGACATTGTCAACGACAATGTACTTGTCCGGCGAATCCTCGTGGATGACCGTGAGGTTCCCATCGCCGCAGGAGGCGAACACATAGCCCGTCGAGGGCTCGAAGGCGCTGGCATCCGGGCCCTCGCAGATAACTGGTGTGGCGACAACCTTGCCAGTATCCGCGTTCACCACGGCCATGACTTTTTCGTCGCAGACGGAAAACAGGCGCCGATTGCTGAGGTCCATGGCGAGGCCGGAGGGCGATTTGCAAGGAGCGAGCGGCCAGTGGTGGAGCTCCTTGAGGCTCTGGGCATCGAGATGATGGAGCTCGGAGGTATCCTCATTGTTCACATAGATAGTGCCCTTGCCGTCGGCGACCGCGAACTCGGGCTTCCCGCCGAGAGCGAGCGTGCCCACAACCGTGCCATCCGCGGCGTTGATTGCGGTGGTGTTCTTGCCGCGGCCGTTGAAGGTGAAGACGCGCCTGCTGACGGAATCGTAGATGATGGCGTCGGGATTCGCATCTGTTTTGACGGTGGCGAGGGACTTGAGTGTCTTGAGGTCGAAGATGGTTACATCGTTCGAACGGCCGTTGCTGGTGAAGCCGCGACCGAGGTCGGAAGCGACAGCGATGCCATGGACGCCCTGGGTTTCCGGGATGTCGCCAACGACGGCGTAGGTGTCCGCATCGAGAACGACGACGTGGGTGCCGCGCGAGATGTAAACGCGGCGGGCGTCACTGTCCACGTAGACGTAGTCCCAGCCGCCCTCGCCGCCGACCGGGATGGTTTTGATGACGTGATAGCCGCTCGCGGCTGGCGACGGTGCGGCCGCGCGTGAGAACGATCCGGCACAAAAGATGATCGCAACCGAGAGCGAGCTGCCGATTGCAAGAAGCGTGAAACTCTTACGCATGATGTTTTCTCTCTCTGGCTTGATAGCCGTTGTCTTGAGACTGAACCGAGCATTACCTATAGAGCGACGAAGATAAATACAGCATGAATTCCGGCTTCTTGGAGATATTCTTTGATGCCCCACCTCTCCGTAACCACGACTAGTTCTTCGATTTGTGCTGTTCGAACCAGCCCGCAATATACAGCATTTTGGCGATGTGGTGGCTGGGGCGGCGGCTGATGCCGTGTGGTTCTTCGGGAACGCGAACGAGAACGGTATCAATATTCAGGAGTTTGAGCGCCTCGTAGAACTGTTCGGCTTCGGAGATGGGTGTACGGTAGTCGGCCTCGCCGGTCATGACTAATGTGGGCGTTTTGACTTTGGCGACGAGATTGGTGAGGGAGCGCTGCATGTAATTGTCGGTGTTGTCCCAGGGAAGACCTGGGAACCAGTATTTGGTAATGAAGGGGATGTCAGAGGTGAGAGCGAAGCTATACCAATTGATGACAGGATAGAGCGAAGCCGCGGCGCGGAAGCGATCAGTGTGCTCGATGGTCCAGCAGGTGAGAACGCCGCCGCCGCTGCCGCCGGTGACAAAGAGATTGTTCGTGTCGATGTAGCCCTTGGCGATAACGGCGTCGATGCCGCTGTTCAGATCGTAAAAATCGTCGCCGGGATAGGCGTGGTGAATGAGATTGGAAAATTCTTCGCCATAGCTGGTGCTGCCGCGCGGATTGGTGTAGAGAACGACGTAGCCGCGGGAAGCTAGCACTTGTTTTTCAAGGTCAAAACGGTCGCCATAGTCGGCGAAGGGGCCGCCGTGAATCTCCAGAACAAGAGGATACTTTTTGGAAGGATCGAAATCCGGAGGGTGGACGATCCAACCGTGGATCTTGCGGTTATCCTTTGACGATTCGAACGAGATCTCTTCGACGTGACCGGGCTTTTTCTGCGTGAGGAGTTCTTCATTGAGAGAAGTCAGGACTTTCATAGCGCCGTTGTTGAGGATGGCGACATCGCCGGGATTGTCTGGACGCCCGTAGGTTAGGGCGATCATGCCCGTACGGGCGAGGGAGAAGGTGCCGCTGCCGCCGGCGCCGGTTGTGGCAGCCAGGTGATCGGCAATTTTCTTGAAGGTTCCGTCGACGAGATAGAAGCCAACTTTGGAATTGCCTTGATCGTCGTAACGGAAGTAGATGCCGGTGCTGTCGGGGGCCCATTGCGGGTCCTGGACGTCGCGGTCAAGCTTGTCGGAGAGGGGGTGCGAACCGCTGCCATCGCGGTTCATCAGATAGAGCTTTGTAGTCTGGTGACCTTGATAGCGATCGTCGAAGCCCGTGTAAGCGATGAATTTTCCGTTTGGAGAAACGGCAGGTGCATTATCCGGTCCTTTGCGATTGGTAAGCGGGCGCAAGGAACCGTCGGAGACATTAAATTCGTAGACTTCATCATCGAGGTATTCGTGATCGGATTCGGGATGGCGATTGACGGAAACGATCAGATACTTGCCATCGGGGGTCCAAGAGGCACGCGAGGGACCAAATTCATTGCCGCCGTTCGGAAAGTCGCCGTTCGTGACTTGCCGCAGCGCGCCACCTTCTGCGTTGACGACAAAAACCTGCATATAGCCGGGCTTCAGATAGCCTGTGCCATTGAAACGGTAGACCAAACGATCGTAGACGGTGGGAGGATCGGCCCACTTTGCCCCAGTAGGCGGGGCTGGCAGATCGGCGATATGCGGACCTTTGCCCGGAACTAGAGCTGAGAAGGAGAGCATTTTTCCATCGGGGGACCATGCGATGGCATCGGGGGTCTGCTCGAGATTGGTGATGCGCGCGGTCTGACCGGTGTCCATCCAGCGCACGTACACCTGCTGTTTGCCGTCAGCATCGGAGAGGTATGCCAGGCGCGTGCCCTCCGGCGACCAGCGCGGCGAAGTGTCGCTGCGATTGCCCGTGGTTAGCGGGCGGTGGTCGGTTCCGTCGGTATTAATGATCCAGAGATTCGAGTAGCGCTTGTCGGTCATGGGATCGGCGAAGCGGCGCACGTAGGCGATTTTCTTTCCGTCGGGAGAGATCTGTGGGTCGGTCGGAAGCTGCAGTTGGAACTCGTCCATGGCAGCGAGTTTGTGAGAAGCATCCTGCGCCCCGAGGACGCGGCTTGAAGCCATTGTCAGAATTGCAGCCACAAGGGCGACAACGAAGCGCGCCATAGGTGTCATGAGAAAGAGCCTCCTCGCGGGGGAGTAAACAACGCGAATGCGACTATGTCAAGACGATGAAAAGGACAAAATGGAGTGCGCTTCGCTCGATTGACCTAGGTAGTCGATCCGAGCGTATCTGTCTGCACGGATCCCCGGCAGCTCAACGGCAGAGCATTCGACTGTTAACGTTCACACCGACCGTTGATTCTGCACCGTCCGCTTTCCGTCTTCCCGGGGCCGCGATTAAATTGCTTCGGCGAGTGTCTTTTTCAGGAACTCCGCGAATTGCAGAACACCGGAATCGTTGACGCCGTCGCGAGTGGCATACCCCATTACGCCCCTCGGAAAGGCCCGAAAACCAAGGGCGCCCCGATCATGCAGGCGCAGCCCAGCAGCCAGAAGCAATCCAGAAAGCCAAGGAATGCCGCTTGCTGCTGAATGATTCGCGCCAATTGTGCTTTTGCATGCAAAAAAAGCCGCATCCGGCGTGGTGAAGCCGTGCGTCACAAAATATCGAGACAAGGTTTCGAGTGTTTCCTGATAGCGCTGCTGGAATGGAGTGGCGTGAGCAACCAGAACGGACTGGTGATACTGCGTTCGCCGCGCGAGAACGGTTGCAACGAACGCGATGCCAACGCTCCCCCCTGGTTGCGGAACAGATTGGTAAGACTCGAAGCTTTGTTGTTCTTATTCTTCGGCAAGAAGGAATAGGCCAGTCTGACTTACCGGCACAAACAGTGGGGCAATCCCAAATCCCTGAATGGCCCGGGCGATAGCTACATGTTTGTAATCCGTGCCTAGATCAATGCTGGCGTAATGCCACATGGCAATGGCGAAGATGACGTACCCCGTGAAAATCAGCGGCTTGATGCCCACACGCGGAAGGATCTTCACGATCAGCGGAGCCAAAGCCACGATGACGAATGCTCCCGGTCCAAGAACGAGCCCTGCATCGGTAGCGGTGTAGCCGTACAAGCTCTGGAGCATCTGGGGGATCAACACGGTAGGACCGAACAGAGCAAAGCCAAAAAGGAAATAGTAAACGTTCGTGACGGCCGGATTGATCCCGGGCCGTGTTGCGGCCACATTGGGAACGGAAATGGAAGCTGCCGCAGTACTCATGGCGATACCTGGCTGTTTTGATGAAGAAAGAGACCGTTCGGTCGCATCTAATATCTGGTACAATGCAATTAGCGACCAGTTGGTCGCAGAGCCGGTATGGCGGGAGGGCAGATATGCGCAAAGGCGAGCGAACCCGGCAGGAAATCATTCGCAAGACGGCGCCCATCTTTAATCAGAGAGGGTATGTCGGCGCCGCCCTCTCCGAACTCATGCGAGCGACAGGGCTAGAAAAAGGTGGGATCTACCGGCATTTTAAAAGCAAGCAACAACTTGCGGCGGAGGCCTTCGACTATGCCTGGAAGTTGGCGATAGATGCGCGGTTTGAGGGAACGCAGGACATCCCGAATACCATGGATCGCCTGAAACTGTTCGTCCGGAACTTTCGGAACCGGCGCGCGGGACTTGTACCGGGAGGATGTCCACTGCTCAACACGGCCATCGATTCAGATGACGGGCATCCACAGTTGCGGAGGAAAGCCCGTCGGGCGCTCGATTACTGGCTTGACCGGCTTCAATCCATTGCCGAGGAAGGGAAGCAAAGGGGTGAGGTCCACTCCGCCATCGATTCTGCGGAATTGGCAAGGCTGATTGTCAGTACCCTCGAAGGGGGTTTGATGGTGAGCCGGCTGCAACGCAGGAACGACGCCCTCGATTTTGCCTGCCGTCATCTGGAGGAATATCTGGAAACGAGCATTCGCGCCAAGGAATCGAAGACCCGGGCGGAAAAGTCATGAGTACTCCACAGATTCCCTTGAAATCCGACTTTAGGACCCGGGTGAAGACCAACGACGTGCCGGTGGCCCGTCTGATTGGATTTGAAGCAAAAGAGGTCGCTGATGGACGAGCAACAGTCACATTGGCCGCCGGACCACAGCACGCAAATCCGATGGGCACGCTGCACGGCGGGATTCTTTGCGACATTGCTGACGCCGCGATGGGGATGGCGTTTGCAAGCACACTCGCGCCGGAGGAATCCTTTACAACCGTGGAATTGAAGATCAATTTCTTCCGGCCCGTCTGGGAGGCTTGTCTGAAGGCCGAGGGTAAAGTGGTGCGCCGCGGGCGCAGTCTGGGCTACCTCGAGTGCGAGATCTCAGACGAACGCGGACAACTCATTGCCAAGGCAGCGTCGACCTGTCTGGTGCTGAGAGGAGAGGATGCGAAAGGGCGTTAAGCCAACTACTTCCTCTTTTGCGCTAGTCGAATCGCCGGTTTGTTCCTCGAATGAGATTCGCGAAGATATTCGATAGCCTGCTTGCGATACCCGCTGATATTTGGGATGTGCGAGTCTTTGCCCACCCACAATCCGCCGTAGACACAAGGTCCAAGGTGTTCGGCTTAGTAAAGCCACAAAACTCGTGGTAGCACCGGCAATGAACTCACGACGAGAAAAGGATTTATTCAAGGATTCTCATTTTCGGTTTTGAGAGAGAGAAAGGCAAATTCAACGTTGTGCCACTGCGAGACGCCGCCCTTGGGAAAGAAATATCGTGACTTGGACCGCGGCAGAAATGTACGCTTCGTCGAATCCTATGCGATCACCGGAAACAGACAAGGTTCGCAAATACAGGCACTCGCTCTGGGAAATTTACTCAGGCGTGTGCAGCGACGACTCCCGAAGAAAAGTTCAGCGATGCGGGCCAGGTTCACCAACGGAAGATCTGCGCGCAAAACTGGCGGAGTTCTATGCCGAGCGTACATTGACGAAGCAGCTGGTTCTTCCTCGGGACTGTGCAAATGCGATCGTGTGGTTGACAAGCGATCAAAGCGCGAAGACCACGGGTCATGTGATCCCTGTGGATGGTGGCTTGCCCGAAGCATTCTTACGATAGACGAGGACCTCATGGAGCGCGTATGTTTTCTGCTGCGGGTGAAACCAGATCGTCTGGAGGAGTACAAACAACGCCATCGTGCTGTTTGGCCGGAGATGCAGGCCGCATTGCGCGAATCCGGTTGGAACAATTATTCGCTATTCCTTCGGCCTGACGGACTACTCGTCGGCTATTTGGAAACGGCTGATTTCAACCGTGCCCGTGCGGAGATGGCCAAACGAGAAGTAAATGAGCGCTGGCAACGTGAAATGGCTGGCTTTTTCGTGCAGCCCGAGGATGTCTTGCCAGATCGTGTGATGGTTCCGTTAGAAGAAGTGTTCCATTTGTAGTCCGCCCATGAGGAGCACATGACCCCAAACCCCGCTCTTGGGGTGTTTCTGCACTGGCTCGGTGGTCTTGCGTCCGGCAGCTTCTATGTGCCTTATCGGGGCGTGAAGCATTGGGCGTGGGAAACTTTTTGGCTCGCGGGTGGCGTTTTCAGCTGGATCATTGCTCCCTGGTTCCTGGGTCTGCTGATCACGAAAGATCTGGGAGCAGTTCTATCCGAGACTCCCAAAATGACGCTCTTCTGGACTTTCTTCTTCGGCCTGCTCTGGGGAATCGGAGGCCTGACGTTCGGGTTGACGATGCGATACTTGGGGCTGTCGCTCGGTATGGCGGTTGTGCTTGGACTCTGTGCTGCCTTTGGGACGCTGATGCCGCCGATTTTTCGTGGTGAGTTCATGACCCAAGTCGTGGGGACAAACTCCGGGCGAGTGATTCTCTTTGGCATTGTAGTCTGCCTGGTCGGCATCGCTCTTGCCGGATTGGCAGGTGTTTACAAAGAACGGGCCATGTCTCCTGAGCAGCGACAGGCCGCAATCAAGGAATTTGACCTGAGAAAGGGAGTTGCTGTAGCCACGCTATCCGGGGTCATGAGCGCCTGTTTCGCCTACGGGTTGGCGGCCGGAGATCCCATCAAATCGCTCACCTTGAAGCATGGCACGCCAGTTCTTTGGCAGGGGCTGCCGGTATTGGTTGTGATTCTAATTGGTGGCTTCACCACGAATTTCATCTGGTGTGTGGTCCTCAATGTCCGGAACAAGACCGGACACCAGTATTTCCGCTCACTGTCGCAGCCACTTGACCCAACCAAACAACAAGAAACGATCATCGATGCTCCTGGCCGAAAAGTAGTCGAGCACTCGCCTTCATCAACACAAAGAGATCTCGAACAAGGGTCCGCGCTTCTCATGGCCGAATTTCCCAAAAAGAATCAAGATCCGGTGCAAGCCCCGATGCTGGCGAACTATCTGCTCTGTGCTTTGGCCGGAACAACATGGTATTTCCAATTTTTTTTCTACACTATGGGCGAAACCCAGATGGGCAAATACAGGTTCTCCAGTTGGACGCTGCACATGGCCAGCATCATCATCTTCAGTAGCCTCTGGGGAATAGGGTTGAAGGAGTGGAAAGGTGCGGGAGTCCGGGCAGGTTGGTCGCTCTTCATGGCTCTTGCCTTGCTCGTTGGGTCCACGGTGATCGTTGGTTACGGCAACTACCTTGCGTTGCCACGTTGAAGGATGCGTCCGGGATTGCGGATAGTAGAAGGAGTGAAACATGCAACGCATCATAATGTTGTTTCTTTGTTGCCCTCAGCCTCGGATTTCGCAACGTAACCGTAACGACGCCTGAGAGGCAGCTAGAACAGGAGACTGCAGCCGGACAGAAGGAGCTCAGAAATGTCCAGTACAACTTTGTTCAGAACGGTTTGTGTGGCTGGGTGCGCCGCGTTTCTTGTCCTTTTGTCCTCGAATGCTGCGGCGCAGCAGGTAAACGTCGCTCAGGTGTCCGGGCGAGTCACCGACGGCACGGGAGCCGCAGTGGCGGGAGCGGCGGTCAAAATGCTCGAGACCCTGCGAAACATCGAGCACACGGCGGCCACCGATGAACAAGGACAGTACGTTCTGCCCGGCCTGCCAGTTGGGCCCTACCAGCTTGAGGTCAAGAAAGAGGGCTTTAAGAGCTACAGCCAAACGGGAATTGTGCTGCAGGTAAACGACCACGTAAGTCTGAATGCAGTTCTCGCGGTTGGCGCGGTCTCGGAAACGGTGGAAGTGAAGGCCGCTACGGTCTTGATCCAAACCGAGAACGCTTCGGTTTCCAATGTGGTGGAATCGCAGCGCATCTCCGCACTTCCCTTAAATGGGCGCTACGTAACACAGCTCGTGCTGATTTCGGGCGCATCGATGTCCGCACCCGGAGGCGACGAAACCGGCAGCAAAAACTTCTATAGCTCGGTCACGATCTCCGTGGCGGGCGGGCAAGCCAATGGAACGAACTACTTGCTCGACGGTGGGGACAACAATGATACGTTTTCGAACGTCAACCTGCCCTTTCCTTTTCCCGACGCGCTGCAGGAATTCAGCGTGGAGACCAGCTCGCTGCCGGCGCGAAACGGATTGCACCCGGGCGGTGTGGTGAATCTGGTTACGAAGACCGGTACAAACAGTTTTCACGGCAGCGTATTTGAGTTCTACCGCGGCGGCGTGTTTAACGCTGCGCCACATTCTTTTCTCACCGCAAGCGGTGCCAACCGGGACAATCTGCTGCGGAATCAGTTTGGCGGCGTAGTCGGCGGGAAGATCATTAGGGACAAGCTCTTCTACTTTGCGGGTTATCAGGGCACGCGTCAGCACTCCGCAGCGGGTGCCAGTACGCACACCGCGACGCCAGCCGCGCTGGCGGGCGATTTCACCGCCCTGGCATCCCCCGGCTGCACCGGAACAACGACGGGTAAGACCTTGAAAGCACCGTTCGTGGGAAACCAGGTTAGCCCGAGCTCCTTTGATCCGGCGTCGCTTAAAGTATTCAGTAGTGGGTACGTTCCTATTTCTACGGATCCTTGCGGGTTATTGAACTATGTTTTGCCTGCGATTGATAACGAAAATCAGGAAATCGGCCGCATAGACTACGTGTTGAACAGCAAGCACAATCTCTACGGGCGCTATTTCATTGACGATTTCCAAGCTCCCCCGCCATTTGACATCCACAACCTCATCTTGACGCAAACCCCCGGCAACTGGGAGAGATCGCAAAGCCTGACCATAGGCGAGAGTTATTCGATCACCAAGAGTCTGGTCAACTCCTTTCACCTGACAGCATCGCGCCGCCGCGACAATCGCGGCGTGAACCCGAGTGACATCAACCCTACAACGCTGGGCAGCAACATGTACGTGGAAATCTCGAATTTCCTTCTCACCACTATAAGCGGCTACTTCGGCCTCGGCTGCGGCACATGCGCTCCCGGCCATTTCAACGTGAATACCTGGGCGGAAGCGGACGATCTGGACTGGATTCGCGGGCGCCACCACTTCGCTTTCGGCGTGCTTGTCATTCGGACACAGAACAACACATTGACAGGCTACGATGAGAACGGCACCTTCACGTGGAACGGAACGTTCACCGGCGATGGCCTGGCGGATTTCCTGATTGGGAAGTACAGCGCCTTTACGCAGAGCCGCGCCCAGCAAGTGGCCTATCGAGGGACGATTCCCAGCTTTTACGGGCAAGACACGATCCGGCTCACCCGGAAACTGACGCTGACAACCGGTCTGCGCTGGGAGCCGACGCTGTGGCCTTCCGACTTGTTCCATCGCGGGAGCATTTTCGACATGAACGCCTTCGTGCAGAACCAGCACAGTGCCGTGTACCGGAATGCTCCCGCCGGGATGTTGTTCTTTGGCGACCCGGGCGTGCCAGCGGCGTTTACCAACAACCACCTGATGAATTTCGCGCCGCGCATTGGAATCGCTTGGGATCCATCAGGTCAAGGCAAGCAAAGCATACGTGCCGGCTATGGAATCTTCTACGATTCTGCGATGGTGTGGTATTCGCAACGGCTGACGTCAAATCCTCCGGTTGTCAATCAGATCGACAATTCCAGCGGGTGCGGGACGTTATCGAATCCGTGGCTGAACTACTCGAACGCGACGGGATGCGGATCGGCAAATGCAAATCAGAATCCTTTTCCGCCCCGCGGAGCCATCTTCCCTGGCGGTTCATTCTGGGTTTCATTGCCGCCAGAC
>Ga0209577_10000198_pt1 | contig 60288 bp, 44 predicted proteins | sample GraSoiAngelo_109_FD_185874 | JGI IMG/M metagenome (GOLD analysis project Ga0209577, IMG submission 185874) | Grasslands soil microbial communities from the Angelo Coastal Reserve, California, USA - 14_0903_12_20cm (SPAdes) (version 2) | ecosystem: Environmental > Terrestrial > Soil > Grasslands... | reverse complement strand
TCCCCAAAATTCGAGCGTGCAAAGGAAAGTCAGGGGCCCCAAACAGAAAAGAGAAAACACCAGGAGCACGCGCCTGGCTACGGACCGGGAATCGTGCCGGTCGGGGTCGAGCCACAAGCGGAAAATCCAGTTTGCTCGAAGGTCCAGCGGAATTTCGAACGCAAAGCGGATGCCCGCCAGCAAGCAATAACTCAAGATGAAGGGAATGGAGAGAAATTCCATAGGGGGCGAGGTATTGCTTTCGACGGAAAAATGGAGGGACGCGGAGCTGAGACTTTCCGCCGAAACCACAAGGCCGACGGCCAAAGAACACAGGAGGGTCTGAAGATGCGCTGTGCTACGCAGGAGACTCCTCGCCACAAACTGGCAGCAGGCACGCGGCGACGACGAGCGAGGAGCAAGGTTATGAAAGAAAGTCAGCGGGGAGAAGCAACGCGAAAGCCGGCGAATGGGACCGGCATCCGCCAATTCCGGAAGGCGGAGAAAGGATCTGCGAAAGCTGAAAATATAGGCAACCATAGCCGTGAGCGCGGCGAGTCCAATGGCGATCAACGCAGCTCCGGTCATTGCCGCACTGAAAGGGTCGTTGGCGTTGCCCCACACGGTACGGGCAATGCCCAAGAAAGAAATGGGCGGCAAAATGGCAATGCCGTGCGCGCTGGTTACCGAGAGGCGTTTGAGCAAGTCCGGCACGGTAAAGCTGGTGGCCAGCAAGGCCAATAAGGCGATGACCGATACAAAGCGGATCGATAGCGAGAGCTTGCGAAAGGCCGCGGAAGGCAGGAGCGCGGTTAGCAGTCCCGCCAGAGCAAAGATGAAGAAGAAGCTAAAAACACTCGCCGAGAGGACCGCCGCGGCGTGACCAGCAGCGAATCGCAGAAATAGAGAAAGGGACGGCTGCGACCCAACGACTGCTATTGGGAATAAAACCATCGAGGCGCCATTTGCAACGATGGTAAGAATGGCCGCGAAACTCAGGATGGCGCACAAATTCGCCGAGAAAAGAGTGCGGAGAGAAAGCGGCAAGGGCACGAGATTTGTGTAATCGCGGCGGTCCAAGAAAATGGCATCCCAACGCCACAACGCGGCCGCTGCCGTCACCGAAGCGGAAAGCACGATGAAAAGATATTCATCGGATATCGTAGCGCTGAAGGGGTCGAAAGCCCCTTGTCCGTGCAAGAATCGCATCAGCGAGCCATACTTCTCGAGCGTCAGCAGGGAAACCAGCAAACCCGGCATGACCAGGAGGACGAGAATCACGGCCACGCCGAGGTCGAGTTCGCCTGCTTCCGCGTCCGCGGCGCCGCGAAACAAGCGGTTCAAGAAGAGACCGACAAGGCATCCGAATGGCGTTCGAGAAAAGGCGCTGCGCCGTTCTTCGAGCCATTGCCTGGTCCGGGAAATCATGAACAAGCCACTACGCCGACAATGTCGCTTACGATTTGCGTAACGTCGGCGTCTTCGACAAGCTCGAGAAAAACATCTTCAAGGGAATCTTTGCCAATCTTCTGGCGAACCGACGACGTGGGGCCATGAGCGAGCACCTGGCCTTTCCGCAAAACAATCAAATGAGAGCAGACTTTCTCTACGACTTCGAGAATGTGCGAACAGTAAAAAACCGACTTGCCTTGCGCGCTTAATGCCTGAATGAGGCTCTTAACGATGAGGACGCTCGTGACATCGAGCCCGGAGAGAGGTTCGTCGAGAATCAAGACGTCCGGATTGTCCATGAGGGCCGCGATCAAGAGGATCTTCTGGCGCATCCCCTTGGAATAAGAACCAAGCGTGACGTAGCGATGCCGCCAAAGCGAGAAAAGTTCCAGCAGGGAGGCGATCGTTGTGCTTTTCCGCGATTGCGGCATAGCACGCAGTGTTCCGACCATGTCCAGATACTCTTCACCGGTCAGGTGAGGATAAAGATTGGGTTCTTCCGGGACGTAACCGAGGATTTTTCGATAGGCAATCAGATCTTTGTGGATGTTTTGGCCATCGTAAGTGACCTCTCCATAGGTCGGTTCAAGCAGGCCCGTCAGCATTTTGACGGTGGTGCTTTTTCCCGAACCGTTCGGTCCCAGATAGCCGAGAACTTGTCCGGGATCGAGAGTAAAGGCCACATTCTGAACGGCCAGAACGGAGCCGTAGAATTTGCAAAGGTTTTTCGCTTCGAGCACTCGAACCTTCTTCTCTAGAGCAAACCCTCGGTTGAGGCCGGATCGATTCCCAAAACGGCCAAGGCGCGAACCGAACCGTTCGGCCAAATCGCCGTCTGCGCGTGCTTGCAGTAGCCGCGGCAAGAATCATGCTTCGAGGAAACCAAATGCCAATAGCCCGCGAGCAGCAAGCCACTGACCACCACACCGAACGCGATTCTCCAAACTCCCGAATGCATGGTCCACTGCCGCAGCAGCGAAACAAAGGCATCCGCGAAAGCGCGCGGCCCCGCCTGCTCTGCCGTTTCGTCGAAAATCCACAACATTTCGCCGGCAAAGCGTTCGCGGAAGCCCGCGGGATGCAGCCAAAGCAAACCCTTGTAGAAGGCGCGCTTCATGAGGCTTTGCCCGATTCCGCCGCGCGGAGGTGCAGCCTGGCTTCGCGGACGACGCTCTTCAAGCGGACGAGGTCGGCCTCCAGAACGCGGCGGCCAAATTCCGTCATCCGGTAATAGCGGCGAGGCGGATCCTCTTTGCTGGACGGCACAGCCGCCTCTTTGACCAGGCCGCGCTCCATCAGCTTTTGCAGATTGTCGTACAGGGTGCCCGAGCCCAGCTTGTAATGGCCTCGCGATTGGCGCGCGACTTCTTTGATGATCCCGTAGCCGTGGCGATCCTCGGCGGCAAGAGCAAGCAGGATGTGCAAGGCCGCGGGCGAAAGCGGGAGCATGGCGCTTAGGTCGTCTTTCATAGTCGTATCCCGATATATCGCATTCCGACTACGGCTGTCAAGCGGGTACATTACCCGGTGGGAGCGCACCAGGCCCTTCAGTTCGCGGCCGCAGCAGAGGGAAGCACGGCGATTTCGACGTTTGAAGGGAAGCGCTTCGAACGATAAATGCGCTGCGTGGCTTTCTGGTAGTCCGATTCCTGCGCTTCGAAAATGTTGGGGACAAATTTCTGCGGGTTGCGGTCGATGACGGGAAACCACGTGCTTTCGACTTGCACCATGACGCGGTGGCCCTTCTTGAACACGTGATTTGCCGTGTGCAAATCAATCCTGAAGGGTGTGACCACACCGGGCGAGATCGCTTCGGGCTTTTCGAACGAGTTACGGAAGCGCCCGCGAAATACTTCATCGGCGATCATGAGTTCGTATCCGGAAAGCTGCCATTTTTCCGGATATTTTTCGGGGTACACGTCGATGAGCTTGACGATCCAGTCGGCATCGCTGCCGGTGGTGGAAGCGAACAGCTTCGCGGTGACCTGACCGGCGAGTGTGACGTCCTCCTTCAACTCATCGGTTTGCCAGGTGAGGACGTCCGGGCGGTTATCCACGAAGCGCTGGTCCTGCACGAGCCACGTAAACCAACTGCCGGGGTGGTCTTCGGGATAGGTCATGTCGATGGGGCGATGACGATAAGGCACGGGATGCGCGGGATCGCTGATGTAGCTGTCGAAAGCCTCGGTGGACTCGGTCGTGGGCGCGTCAAAGGAGAGTTTGCCGTCTTCGCGGAAATAGAGGTTCTTGGTTTTGGTTTCGCGCGGCGGCCAGGAATCGAACTGCACCCAAATGTCGCTGCCAGTTTGGAAAAGCAAGGCTTCCTTGAGCGGAAGGCTGCCTTTGTTCTTGAGCCAGTAGGAAAACCAAGGCGCTTCGATATTGCGCCGAAAATAGAGACTGGTGTCGCTACCAAAAGGAATCAGGCCGAGCGAATTGCCCGCCCCATGGGCCCAACCACCGTGGTTCCAGGGACCGGCGACGAGATAATTCAGGTGATCGGGATCTTCCTTTTCCAGGATTTCGTAAATTTTCACCGGGCCGTAGAAATCTTCCTGGTCCCACCAGCCGGCAACGTTCAAGTTGGGAACTTTGGGCCGCGTCAGGATGTAAGGCATGGCTTGCCGCTTCCAGAACGCGTCGTAGTTGGGATGCGAGACGAAATCATTCCACGTGGGAAGGGTGCCGTGAATATATTTTTTGTTGGCGTTCGAAAGCGCGCCAAGCTGCAAATACCATTCGTAGGTGTCGAAGCGGTCGAACTGAAAAGAGAAATTTGTCTTGTCGGTTTCCATCATGGTGGAGTATTCGAAGCCGTAGCTGAGGCGAAACGCGCCGTTATGATGGAAATCGTCACCGAGGAACATGTCGGCGGGGGAAGCTTGCTCGGAGACGGCTTTGAGCGCGGGATGGGGCTCGAGCATGCCCATCACGGTGAGCCAGCCGCCGTAGGAAATGCCCAGCAGACCGACGCGGCCGTTGTTGTGAGGAACGTTTTTGACGAGCCAGTCGATGCTGTCGTAGGTGTCCGTGCCTTCATCGATGGACTTGGGATTGTTCGGGTCGCGAATTGGCCGCTGCATGACGAATTTGCCTTCCGAGCCGTAGCGGCCGCGAATGTCCTGAAAGACGAAGATGTAGCCTTCCGGAATCATTTCCGCGTAGCGGCTGAGTTTGCGGCTGTAGCCCTTCTCGTCGTCGCTCAGGCCATAAGGCGTGCGCTCAAAGATCATGGGCAGCGGCTCCGTGGCGGCTTTTGGCGAATAAATTTCCGTGTGCAGCTTCAGGCCGTCGCGCGCCGCGATCATGACGTCAGTTTTGTCGAAGAGCGTCGAATAGTCGGGGCGTTCTTGCTGCTGCGCGGCGGCGGACAGATCGAGCAGAACTATGGCCAACAGAAAAAAGATAAGCTTCCGGTCAAAATGAAAAGAGCGCACGAGCTTGGTCCTCCTTGTCTTGGCCCTTTACTCTCGCGGCAGGACGCGGCAGGATAGTACACGAAAGCGGGCCAGCTCTGTTAGACTGGAAGTTGCTCGACCGCACCTGAGAAGTCATCCAGAAGATGAGAAATGTCCGGGCTGCTGGGTGTTTCAGCAGCTTTTTTTGTGTTTAGGGGAGTTGGCGCGCATGCGCCACGAAGAAAAGAATCATGAGTCAAGAGATTCGTAATATCGCCATCATCGCGCACGTGGACCACGGCAAAACCACGCTGGTGGACGCCATGCTGAAACAAAGCGGCATTTTTCGCGCCAACGAAGCGGTGGTTGAGCGCGTGATGGATTCGAACGAACTGGAGCGCGAGCGCGGCATCACCATTCTGGCGAAGAACACCGCGCTGTTTTTCCGCGGCACGAAGATCAACATCGTGGACACGCCGGGGCACAGCGACTTTGGCGGAGAAGTGGAACGCGCACTGCGGCTCGTGGATGGCGTTGTCGTGCTGGTGGACGCGAGCGAAGGGCCGCTGCCGCAGACGCGCTACGTGCTGCAAAAAGCGCTGGCCGCGAAGCTGCCGCCGGTGATTGTCCTGAACAAAATTGATCGCAGCGACGCGCGCCCCAAAGAAGTGATCGATGAGATTTACGACCTTTTCATCGATCTGGACGCGACCGAAGACCAGCTCGACTTTCCCATCATTTACACCAACGCGCGGGATGGGATAGCTCACAGCAAGCTTGGCGACAATTCGAAAGATTTGCTCCCGCTGTTCCAAGCCATCGTCAAGCATATCCCTGCGCCCCCGGGCGATCCTCAAGGCGTGTTGCAAATTCAAGTGATGAACCTGGATTACAGCGAGTTTTTGGGCCGAATCGCGATTGCGCGCGTGTTCAATGGAACTCTGCGCCGCGGAGAACAAGTGGGCGTCAGCAAGCTGAACGGAAAACTCGAGCCCACGAAAATTACGAAACTGTTTACATTTCGCGGGCTAGAGCGCGACGAAGCCGAGCAAGTTCCGGCCGGCGACATTGTGGCGATTGCCGGCGTCGAGGCGATTCAAATCGGCGAGAGCATCACCGATTTGGAAGCGCCGGCGCCGCTCGAACCGCTGCTGATTGACGAGCCGACACTGACGATGATTTTCACGGTAAATAGCGGGCCGCTTGCCGGCAAGGATGGAGAGTATCTGACCTCGCGCGACTTGCGCGACCGCCTGCAAAAAGAATTGCTCACGAACGTTTCCATTCGCGTGGAAGATACGGACACGCCGGAATCGTTTCGCGTGCTCGGGCGCGGAGAGCTGCAACTCGCAATTTTGATTGAGACCATGCGGCGCGAAGGATTCGAATTAATGGTCGGCAAGCCGGAAATCGTGACGCGCACGGAAAACGGGAAGAAGCTCGAGCCCGTCGAGCGCCTGGTGATCGATATTCCCGAGAGCTTTATCGGCATCATTATGGAAACCATCGGCGGACGCCGCGGCGAGATGACGAAGATGAGCAATCATGGCTCGGGGCGCGTTCGGCTGGACTTCAAGATTCCTTCGCGCGGCTTGATTGGCTTGCGCAGCCAGTTGCTGACGGACACACGCGGAACGGCGCTGATTCATTCGATTTTCGATGGCTGGACCGAGTATGGCGGAGAGATGGCGCTGCGTCCGACCGGCGCGCTGGTGGCGGACCGCGGGGGAGTTTCGACGGCGTTTGCGCTATGGAATTTGCAGGAGCGCGGCGAGCTGTTTGTCGGGCCGGGAGTGGACGTCTACGAAGGCATGATTGTCGGCGAAAATTCGCGCGAGCAGGATATGGACGTGAACGTGACCAAGGAAAAGAAGCTGACGAACATGCGCTCGTCTACGGCGGATGAGGCCATTCGTCTGATTCCGCATCGCGAGTTGAGCCTGGAGCAAGCGATTGAGTTTATTGCCGACGACGAGTACGTAGAGATCACGCCGAAAGCGATTCGCTTGCGCAAGAAAGTCTTGCAAGCCAACAAGCGCCCGCGCCGCTGGCAGGAAATTCGCGCCAGCCAGGAAACCCCGGGGTAACCCTCACACGCAATTCTTTGCTTTCTCAGGAAAGGCGACATCACGGCATGCGCAGGCGCGTCGCGAGATCGGGCGCGATAGCCTTGAAGTGCCGGAGGTTCCAGGTGTAGATGGTCTGCGCATGGCACTTTCTGGCGCAGCGAAGCAGCAGCGCATCATAGATTCGCCCGTCGAAAAGTCCCCGTTCCGCTGCGGCTCCTAACGTTTGATAATAGTCCTGCGAATCCAGCGAAATGGGCGTTAGCCGCGCGCGAATTTCGTCCACGAAAAGCATGACATGCTCCGGAGAAATCGGCGGCTTGACGGGAAGAGCGGTCAGGACAGCAAAGAGTTCTGCGAGCGTGTGCAGGCTGCACGCGGTGTCTTTGGTTGTGCTCGAAGCGAAAACCCGCAGGCTGCGCTCATGGTGCTCATGGTCGCCGCGGAAAACTGCCACCAAAACGGACGTATCGAAAAACGCCTTCACTCGGAAAACTCGCGCAGACGTTTCTCGCGGGCCGCATCAATCAGGTCCGGCAGAGACTCGCTCGATCGTTGCGCCCCGCGCGCGCCTTGGTACACCCATACGCCGCGCTCCTTCTTAAGCGTGGGCTGAGTCCGCACGGGGCGGAGAATAATCTGCTCGCCAGCTTCTTCCACCATGAGCTCGTCGCCGGCTTCGAGACGCAACTTGTCGCGCAGGTCCTTCGGTAGGACGACGCGTCCCGCCTTGTCCAGCGATATGGCTTTCACGAATGCCATTCTACAATGGAAAATGGCATCTGTAAATGGTGAATGGCCTTAGTGGCCTTCGTGTTCCGACCGCGCTAAAAGCTCCGCGAGGTATTGCTTCCAGACGGCGGCGCGGGTGTGGGTGCCGTGGCCGCGGGTTTCCTCGCTGGTGGGCAAGTCGACAAAGCGGCCGTTTTTTACCTTTTTGATTTCGCGCTCGGCGATGGCGAGCTCCGGCGGATTGATGAAGTCATCGGCGGAATTGATGTACATGACGGGCGCGGTGATTTTTTCGAGCTGCGGCGAAGGATCGTAATTGCGCGAAGCGTTCACGGCATACAGGAGATCGTTGGCATCGAGGGCGGCGAAGCGCGCCTTGAAATAATCGTCCAGGCCTTTGTCCGCGGTGTCGCGTGTCGGGTAGACTTTCTGCCAGTACAGAGGCGCGCTGCCGGCAATCATCAAAAGATCGAGCGCGGTTCGCAGCGCTTGTCGCGGCTGTGTGGAATATTCTCCGCCCTTCCATTCGGGATCGTCGCGAATCGCGTCCATCACCATTTTGCGCCAGATGCGGTTGCGACCTGCGATTTCGACCGGCAGGCAAGCGAGCGGCATGAGCGCATCCATGAAATCGGGATACGTCTCGCCCCACACGAAGGAGTGCATGCAGCCCATCGATGTACCCATAACCAGGCGCAGATGATTCACGCCTAAGCCTTTGGTGAGCAGGCGGTGGTGTGCCGCTACCATGTCCTCGTAGTCGTACTGCGGAAAGTGCGCGTGCAGGCCGTCGCTGGGCTTTGAGGATTTTCCGTGGCCGATGCCGTCGGGAAGAATGATGTAGTAGCGCGCAGCGTCGAGAAGCTGGCCTGGCCCGAAGAGTTCTCCGGCAAAAATCGGCGAGAGGAATTGATGGCCCGTTCCCCCGGTGCCGTGCAGAATCAAGACCGCGTTAGTGACGCGGCCCTGCGCGTCCTTGGCGGGCTTGCCGAGCATCGTGTAGTGAAGGCGCAGCTCCGGCAGCGATTCGCCGGAGCGAAACGGAAAGTTCTTCGCGACAAAGTCGCCTTCCGTGGTTGCAGGCGCCGCGGCCTGCTGTCCGGCCGCAGGCGATTTGTGGAAGAGAACCAGCGCGAACGAGCAAACGAGAAAGCGCAAGAAGAATCGGCACATAGCCCACCTCAAAGAAGTTCGCTGGAAAAGGCACGAATCTATCATAAAGAACTCCGGATCGGGTTGAAGATAGAGCGGCGCTCGAACAGGCAAACGATGAACTGTTTCACGTGAAACGCTCTTGCTTTAGCGCTTCTGGGTGCATAAACTGCGACACGCCCGACAATCTCCTGCCCTCGGAGTGGCCCATGCGAAAAGCGGCGTTCCCGGCCTTCTGCTTGTTGCTGTCGGCGTCGTTATTGCCTTCGCGTTCGGCCGCGCAGGCAGCCTCCAGATTCGCTCCAGAGGTGCGCGCGTTCGTGAAGGAAGACGCGCCGATGATCGCGCTGACCCATGTGCGCATCATCGAGGGCACGGGAGCGGCCCCGCGGGCGGACCAAACTGTCATCACCAATGGAAAAATCTCGGCATTCGATGACGCTGCCAGCACAAAGATTCCCGAGGGCGCGAAGGTTCTTGACCTGGGCGGGCGCACCATCATTCCCGGCCTTGTCGGCATGCATGACCACATGTATTACCCTTCGCCGGGAGGCGTGACTTCGATTCGAACGACGGGAAGCATGGAGCCGTACGCGGACCTGCAGCTCAAGCGGGATATCGATGATGGAAAAATGGCTGGCCCGAGGATTCACGTCACGGGGCCGCATCTCGAAGGGCCTGGAGCGTTCGCGCTGCAGATGCATCAGCTCAAAGACACGGAAAATGCCCGCCGCACCGTCGCATTCTGGATAGAGCAGGGCGTGACTTCGTTCAAGGCGTACATGAATATCACCCCGGACGAACTGAGCGCGGCAGTGCAGACGGCGCACGCTCACGGCATTCAAGTGACGGGCACCTTTGTTCCATCGGTCTTCGCGAAGCGGCAAACTTGGGCATTGATAATTTGGAACACGGCTTAGTGGTGGATACGGAATTTCTTGCGGACAAAAAACAGGGAGGATGTCCTAACACGGCGGCAAACAAGGCATTGCTTCCCCTGGAGGTTGCCAGCGGGCCGATTCACGAAATGATTCGCGACCTGGTGGCGCGCCACGTTGCGATTACATCCACGCTGCCGGTGTTCGAAACGTTTGTGCCCAACCGTGCGCCGCTCGATGCTCAAATACTCGATGCGATGCTGCCGGACGCGCGCATTTCCTACCTGAAACGACGCTCTCGGGCAAGCTCGGGCAACGAATTCGAAAGTGTTGGGTTAGACGGAAGGAGTGAGGTAGAGTCGGGATTTCCAAAGCAACATGCTTTGAACGCCTTACATCCAAGCGGTTAAACGGGGCAGAACCAGCAGCTTTCTTGGCGCTCCAAAGGGAGAGGATCGAATCCGTGAGTCACGTTCCGGGGGTAAACGGTGACGCAATGTATCCCACGATTGCCGCGACGGCCACGGCGCTGCCGCCGCACACCATCACGCGCGAGGACGTGAAATATTACATGGGCCGCGTCTTCAACATTCCCGAGCGGCGCCTGGAAGCGATGATGAGCATCGTGGACAACGCGCAGGTGCACAAAAGGCATTCCATCTTCCCGATCGATTACACCATCGAGCCTCGCGCGCTTTCGAAAACCAACAACGAATACATCGAACACGCAGTAAAGCTTGGCCGGGAAGCAGCGGGAAAATGCCTGGAACGCGCAGGCCTCAAGCCGGAAGAGATCGACCTGATTATCACGGTCTCGTGCACCGGCTTCATGATTCCTTCGCTCGATGCCCATCTCATCCACCTGATGGGTTTTCGTTCCAACGTGCGGCGCATGCCTTTCACGGAATTAGGTTGCGCGGCAGGAGCCATGGCTCTGGGCCGCGCCGCAGATTATTTGAAAGCGCGTCCGGGGGGAAACGTTCTCATCATCTCGGTGGAATTGCCCTCGCTCACGTTTCAACGCAAAGACATTTCGCAGGCCAATCTCATTTCTTCGGTTCTGTTTGGTGACGGCGCCGCCGCGGTGATCGTGCGCGGAAATGGCTCGCGCGGCCCGAAGATTCTGGTTTCAGAGACATACACCTTCGAGGACTCGCTCTGGGCCATGGGTTTTGATCTGCGCGATTCCGGCTTCCACATTCTGCTGTCGAAGGACGTTCCGGAAATGATCGGCGGAAAAATCCGCGGGCTGGTCGAGGGCTTTCTCGGGCGCAACGGACGCAAGCGCGAAGACATCAAGGGATGGATTCTGCATCCCGGAGGCGCGCGTTTGCTTGGAAACGTGGAAACCGAGCTGGGCTTGTGCAAGTGCGACACGCAGCCGTCGTGGGACATTCTTGCTAACGTCGGCAACCTTTCGAGCGCGACCATTCTTTTCATCCTTCAGGAGTGGCTCGAAAAGCGGCCGCTCAAGGCCGGCGATTACGCGCTGGCGGCCGCTTTTGGTCCCGGCTTTAGCGCCGAGTTTCTCTTACTGCAATGGGCCTGAGCGTCTACTTGTACCTGGCGCTCCTCGCCACTGTGGGAGTGCTCCGCCTTGTCGAATTGCGCATTTCCCGGCGGCATCAGCAACGCATGATCGCCGGCGGCGCGGTGCGCGTCCGCGAGCCGCATTTCAAATGGATGGTGGTCGTGCACACTGGCGTTTTGATCGGCGCTGCTCTGGAAGTCGTCCTGCTGCATCGGCCTTTTCTGCCCCTTCTCGGCGCGACGATGTTGGTTCTCTTTCTGGCATCCAATCTAATGCGCTTCTGGGTGATTCGAACGCTGGGAAATCTGTGGAGCGTGCAGGTGATGGATTCCACGCGCATGGGCGTCGTAACCACAGGACCGTTTCGCTTTGTGCGCCATCCCAACTACACCGGAGTGATTCTGGAAATGATTTCGCTTCCGCTCATTCATACCGCTTGGATCACCACCGTTGTAACGGTGCTGATTTTTTCGTTTGTGCTATCCCTGCGGATCCGGGCGGAAGAGAATGTGCTCATGGCGAGCCCTGAATACCGAGCGGCGATGGGCCGCAAACCGCGGTTCTTGCCCGGCCTGTTTTGAAGAAGGCTGTTCGAATGCGCTCTCTAATGCTCACTCTCCTCGCCTTTGTCTTCCTGCAAACCACTTTTGTCACAAAGGCTCAGGATCCTGCCACTCCCGCGTTCGTGAAAGTCCCGGAACTCTGTTCCGGCTTTCGCCAGCTCTATATTCAGAAGTTCCCCGAAGGGCGCGCCCTGTTCGAGGCTTGGGAAGCCCAGCACCCGGAAGAACCTTTTGGCCAAGTTGCTATCGCCGCCAGTTATCTCTTTGAAGAGTTTTACCGCCAAGGAGTCCTTACCAGCGACTTCTTCCTCAACGAAAAGAAATTCCTCCACGGCATCGAGGGTGAGCCGGACCCCGAGCGCATGGAAGGCTTTGAAACGGCGATTCAAAAAGCGCGCGAACTCGCAGCCGAGCGGCTAGCAAAAGATGCAAAGGACCCCGAAGCGCTCTACGCTCTCACGCTTTGCGCCGGCATGGAATCGGATGCTGACATGATTCTCAAGAAGCACAATCTGGAAGCGCTTCGGCGGCTCAAAGAAGCTAACGCGCACGCCAGGGCGTTGCTGGCCGAGCGTCCCGACGCGAAAGACGTTTACGTAGCGCTGGGATCCGCGAACTACATTGTAGGCAGCTTATCCGTGGGCTTTCGCGCCATGCTGTGGTTCGGCGGAATCCATGGCGACAAGAAGCTTGGCATGCAGCAATTGCAAGAGGCCGCGGAAGGGGGGCGGTACCTGGAGCCTGTTGCCAAGATTATGCTGGCGCTCGCGGCGCGGCGCGAGAAGCAAAGAGCCTTGGCGCAAAAGCTTCTGCAACAACTAACCGAGGAGTTCCCCGAAAGCCCACTCTATCCTGCCGAATATGCCAAAGCCATGGGCCGGCCGATTCCCGCATCGATACATCCCTGAGGGTGTTTGACCCCGCGTGATTTCGCGATTTGTGACCCTCGTCTCATGGGGATTCCCGCGCGCTAATTCCCATCGCGCGCCGCTAGGAAAGCTGCTAAGCCTCGTGATTTCAACGAACAAGGAGGGTGGCGACGGTGGCTTCTGAATCGCCGCCACAGCGGGCGCTTTCGAAAAAGCGGGCCAGCTTCGTTCGAATCATCTAGAATCTCGCTTCCAACGGGGTGATTCTTCAAGCTCCCCGCGTAAGGGGGTGAAACGTGTTCCAGCGCGACTTACTCAAGGACCGGGCGATCTTCCTCACCGGCGGAGGCACCGGACTCGGGCGCTCCATGGCTTTGCGATTTGCCGAATTAGGAGCACGGCTGTTTCTTATCGGCCGGCGTGAGGATCCGCTTCGCGAAACGTGCGAGGAAATTCTCAGGTTTGGCGGAGCTGCCGCGTACGCTACCTGCGACGTGCGCGATTACCACGCCGTCGAAGCTGCGGCGGCTAAAGCAGACCAGCAATTCGGCGAAATCAACACCCTCGTGAACAACGCGGCCGGCAATTTCATCGCGCGCACGGAAAAACTGTCCGCCAATGCATTTAATGCCGTCGTAGGCATCGTGCTGAATGGGTCGTTTCACTGCACGCAAGCCTTCGCCAAGCGCTGGATCTCGCGAAAGCTCGGCGCAAATGTGTTGAACATTGTGACCACCTACGCGGCGGCGAACTGTGGTTCGGGCTTTGTCGTGCCTTCGGCCTGCGCCAAGGCGGGAGTGCTGGCCATGACCACGTCGCTGGCCGTGGAGTGGGCCAAGTACGACATTCGCATCAACGCCATCGCTCCGGGACCTTTTCCCACCGAAGGAGCGTGGTCCCGTCTGATGCCCTCGAAGCAATTCGAAGAACACAGCAAAGAGAAACACCCGATGAAGCGGTTTGGACGCCACGAAGAACTCGCCAATCTAGCCGCTTTCCTGCTTAGCGACATGGCGGAGTATATCAACGGCGAATGCGTCGTGATTGACGGCGCCCAATGGCTGCGGGGAGCGGGAGAATTCAACGATCTGCTGCTCTTGCCGGAAAGCACGTGGGAAACCGTGGAAGGCGCGCGGGAAAAGAAATCCTGAGAGCGGGAAAGAGTGCCTTCCCGCGATACTTACCTGCCGCAGGCAGGGCGCACAACCTCAAATCCGTGTTTGAGTTTCGGTTGCGATTCCTCGCCCCTGCTTGTCGGATTCGCTCAGAACGATAGGTCGAGCTATTGTGGCAGCGCGCGCTTCCGCAACTCCACGCGCAGTTTCGCTTCGCCAATCGCTTGACCGTTAGCTTCCGCACGAACCGTGACTTCCACGGTCTGCGCTTGCTTTGTATTGTTTTCCGGCGGGGCCGGCAAATTCACTTCCACGCGCGCAGCGGCCGTTTGTTTTGCCGCCACCATGAATTCCCCCGTGCCATTCTCCACACTCCATCCTGCCGGCAGCGCGGCAGAGAGGGTGACTTCCTGCGCTTTCGGGGTTTGGTTGCGCATCCACAACGGAATCACGAGAGTTCCGGGTCCTTGCAGAGCGATCTCCGGCGGCTCGGGATGCGGTAAACTCGTGAGGCCGTGGGCGCGGCGGAATTCGGCATAAAAACTCCAAGGTCCAGCGAGTTCGATCGACAAATCTGGCTGCACTGGCTGTGGGGCAACTTCCGGCCGAACAAAGGGAATCGCGCCGGGCGTGATGCCTTCAAAGATATCGCCGGTCACGCTTCCACCAACCAAAGACTTGCCGAGCACGTAATGTTGGTCCTCTCCCCATCCGTCCGACGTGGCCATTTTTTCGATCTGCGCTTCGTCCATCTGGGCGATGCGATCGAGATAGGATTTCGCTTGTGTCTGGTGCGCGCGAAAGGCATCGAGCGCCATCCGCCAGTAGGGCTTGCCGCTCAATTTAGAGATTTCCTTCACCGAATAGCTAGGCCCTTTGCCGCGAAAGATATCTTTGCGCTCCGCGTCCGGGAAGTAGTAAATCTTTTTGGCCTGCCATGGCCGCAGGTTTTCGAGAAACGGTTCGAGCCGCTTCATCGGCCCGGAAACTTGCTCGGGGAACACGGCCGGATTCCCCGCCAGATCGAAAGCTTCGGTGGCCAGCACGCCGGAAGCCTGGTGGTCACCGTGATCCTCGCCAATGAACGTTCCCGGAAGAAACGTGAGAATGACTTCGGGTCGCGTCAAGCGAACCAGCCGCACCATTTGCTCCAGAGTCTCCCCGTGATCCCAATTCGCCAGCGACACTAAGACGTCCTGCGTGGCCGTGTCTTTTCCGCTGAGAAACCACACCCTGTTGATGCCCAGCGTCATCAACGCATTGCGCGCCTCGATCTCGCGCACATCACCGAGCGCCGCGGCTTGCTCTGCTCCGGCTTCGTTCGCACCGCTGCTCCCGTGCGTACCGAAAACCACGGCAATCCGCTTGTGTTCATCGAGTGCCCGCGCGAGATACGGCGTTACCGCAGCTTCGTCGTCTGGATGCGCCACCACGGCCAGGATATCCGCCTTGTAGCGCTCGTCAGGTTCGGGTAGCGCCTTCGGTTCCTGGGCCGTGATACTTGGCGGCAGCAGCCACAGGAACAGTACAAGAATTCCAGCAGATCGAAGCATCAGTGATCCTTAATGATAGATTTACAGGTCAGCGAAAGTTTGGATTCGCCATCAAGGTGCGGGGGTACTTTTGCCCATGGCGCTGCCGGCCAGACCCGCGCGCCGCAGCAAATCCTGAAAACGCGGGTCGCTGCGCAGCGGGTCGAACCCTGGTTCGACCGTAAGGGATGTCATGCCGTTGTAACGCTGGGAGTAAGCCCTCTCCAGGTCCGCCAGCGCTTCCTCTTTGTTGCCCACACCTAGACGGGCCCAGAGCAAAACAACGGGGTTCAACGGCTCCTGTCGGCTCAGGTTTTCCAGTTTTTCCATCTCGCGTCGGGCCCGCTCCAACTGGCCCGCCCGGCCGTAGATGTATGTTAACGCCATCCAAAATGCAGGTCCTTCCCCATAAAGTCGCGTGGCTTGGCTGCGCGCGCCCCCTATTTTCACAACGGGTCGGCGCAAACGCTGCTGGATGTCGTGCATTTCTATGAAAACCGCTTCGGCCTGATCTTGACCACGCAAGAAGAGCCGGACCTTGTGGCGTTCTTGAGCGTTCTCTAACCATGCCGTTCGCACGATCGTATTGTGCCACAGGGGTTGCCGGACGAAACTCACCGCGGACCCGGCCGACAGCGAAAGGGAGGCTCTGCCGCGGCTGGCAGGAGAAGCAACCGTTTGCTAGCCTGGTGCGACTTTGCGACACAGCACTCGAAGACGGTTTCTGCGGGATGCGCGCGGCAGAGGGGCTGGCGCGTTTCTCTCTCTGAACTTGAGGGCGGCGTTCGGGGCGCAAAACGCGCCTCGCATGCAATTTCCCACAGCGGCGCGCGAGCGCATTGCGATTGCTCCCTATCCTTTTCGGGATTTCGTCGCGGGGCATGAAGACAAACCCGGCAGCGGGAAAATCGAGCTCCAAAGAGTTTATGGCATGCGACAGCCCAGGCGATCCCTACGCCGGAACGGCGGGACGCGTTGAGAAGACGCTGAGAAATTTATCGTAGGGAATCAGTTAAGGCGGAATTTCACCGTTACCGTGACATGCATGGCCACGGCCCGCCCGTCTAACCGCGCGGGTTCGTACTTCCACTGGCGGACCGTTTCGATGGCTGCCTGCTGCAACAAAACCGGGCCAGAGATCACTTTAACGGTTGTCACTTTGCCGTTCGCATCGATAAGCGCATCTACCACGACATCTCCACTGACGCGCGTAGATTTTGCAAGCTCAGGATAAAGGGGCGGTACGGAGCGAATGAGCTGCGCCTGCTGAACCATCCCGCCTACGGGAGCTTGCGGCTCGGGGGCCGGGGGTGCAACGTGGCTGTTGAGCGCCCCGCCAATCGGTTCCCCCTGCGGAACCGTCATCCCTGTTTGAATGGCCGGCGCTTCCGCCGATGAATCGGTGGCCGCAGAGCCATTGCTCGCCGGGCGATTGAGGTTGGGAGCCTCGAGCGTAAATAGGCTTGGCGATGGGGGCTCCTCCTGTTGCCCCGTTTCCTTGCTCTTTTTAGCCCCTGCAGATGCAGAGAGGTCCGCAGACTCTGTTCGCTTGGGAGCAAGTTGATTGTCGGGGTGCTGGGAAGGGTTGCGAACAAACCACAGCATCCAGCGCTTGCCGTTGGCGTCCACCACTTCCACCTGGAAAGGCGGTGCGCTCTCTGCGGAGGAAAGCGCGGGTATCACTGGCGCTTCTTTTACCGCTACTGTCGGCGCCGGGGCGGTTTCCGCAGCGTCGGCGGAAGGGGCCCTTCGAGCCATGAAAATCCTTACGCCTGCGGTCACAACAAACGCCACCAGACAACCCGCTACCACCAGGAACGTCAATCGCGCCACGGAGGGATGCGACTGGGCAGAGGACTTCGTATCTGGCTGCAATTCGAATACTTCGCCGCGGCCAGCCAAGACGGGCGACGCCACGTCGGGCATTTCCTCGGCTAGCGCTGATTCCCGCTTTTCCTCCAATTCCACAGTGACTTCCGGAGTGTCCACGTCCGAGGGAGGTTCTTTGACAGGTATCGTGCTCACGGGTCCCAATGCGGGCGTCAGAGGGGTCAACGGAGCAAGCGACTCCGTTGCTTTCATCGGCTCGTTTGTCTTGCCTTCAACCGTCGAGGTAAGCGTGTTCGTAGCCGTTTCCGATGAGAGCCATTGCCGGATTTGTTCTCGCCTTCCTTCGGCCAGGTTCACGAATTGCACTCCGGCAATTCTCTCAAACTCACGAAGCCACATGATTTCGCCTGCCGCTTCGAGCGATTCACCTAAAACGCTTACGTCGCGCGGCATCGGCATGCAGCCCATGACCTGAAAAGTGAAGGTGACCTTCTCGTGCAGAGACGGCAACCGGGAAAACTCAAAAGCCATGCCCTTTTCGCTCATATTCGTGAGCTTGCCCCAATTGTCTTCGCCGAAAAACACCAGCACGACATAGTGGTTGAAGGCTTCTCTTGGGAGGCCGCGCCGCTCCCCCGGGTTTGTCGTGTCCTTCGAAATTGCCGGTAAGGATGACATGGCTCAGCACTCTGCTTGGTTTCTGATTTTCGTGCGCCGCATCAATCGCTCGCTTGGGACATGTCCTGAAGCTGTTCCCAGCCGCTCGGGAGCTCGAGTTGCCAGTGGTTCGTCTGATCGAAGAGAACAAACTCCCCCACGTTTTCCAGCCGCTGCTTCACAAAATTTCTCATCCTGTCGAGGTACCCAGAGTCCTCTTCCCCGGGCCAGTCAAACGGCTGGGTAATTTCGACGGCCAACCGCGCGTGCTGCCTTGCCGGCAAAAACACGGGATAGGCGAGCCGTATCGGTTGCTCCTGGCTATAGCTGCCGTCGGATTTCAGCTTGCTCAAAATAACCACACCGGGACCATCGGCTAACCGATAGTCGGAATCCGTGTCGTTCTCCAGATCGTAGGAAATAATGAGGGAAGAATGCGTTTTGTCGATTTCTCGGAGCTGGCTTCCAACATATCCCGCGCTGACCGTGCCTCGGTTCCACGTTCGCGGCTGTCCCTTAAGCAAGCCCTTGAACAAAACTCTAGTATTCAGGAGAAACGTCAACGCCAGAAGCGTTACTCCTGCAGACCCTGCAATCCAGAGCGCGTCTTTCCGAGACACCGTGGTCTCCGTGGGGCCAGGAGGCTCCAGGCTATAGGGCTCCTTTTGGATTTTCTGCCGGTCTTGCTGCTTCCTATCTTCCGTATCATCCCACCATGGGCTGCAACAAGCAGGGATAAACCCTAACTTGGATGTGGGTTTACGGTGTAGCTCCTATAGCACTTTTCTGGCCTCATGGCCAGCGGATTTTGCAAATGAGCGGTGCCTCGGCCCTCCCTGTCCTGAAAGACTCTTTATCAGCAGCCCTTTGAGGCCGGACTCATTCGACCTGTCCGCCGTCGTCTCCTGAGGGGGATGGAGGGGTGGCCAGTTGGAGTTCGGCAACGCCAGCCGACTTCAGCTGTCGGTTAAGGGCGGGGAGGTCCCTGGCCTGGAAGTCTTTCCAGAGCTTGAGGGTAGCGGAGAAATCCGTGTCGATGGCGGCAATCTGGGCCTCCGTAGGAGCCGCGTCGGCGCGGTCAATTTCGCCATAGAGCGCGCCGATCATGGCTCCCGTGCGGCTCAGCGTCGATGAAGGCGAAGCCGCCGCCCCAAAGCCTCCAGCGCCTCCCCCGCCACCGAGGATGGCCATCAGTTTCTTGTCGAAGCTTGCGACCGCCTCAGCAAGGGGGCCGGAGATTTTCTCCCAGGATAGGTTCGCAGGGTTTCTACCCGTTGCCTCTGCCGGGCTCTTGCCAGTCAGCTTCTGAAGCTGCTCGCGCAGGCCGCGAGCTTCGGTGATCGCCTCCGTGTTTTGCGTCATCATTCTCGCCAGAAGCTGCTCTTTCTGGAATTCCAGCGCCAGATCTTCCCGAGAGGCTTCCACGCGAGGATCCATCTTTACGACGAGGGGCTCGCTGAAGGTTTGTCCAGTAACGGTGAGGCGGACGGTGTATTGCCCCGGAACGGCCATGGGGCCCTCGGGCGACCGCGGCGTGTCGCCGGGAACGGCCGAGATCGGATATTCCGTGCGCGTAGCTCGCGGCGAAGGATAGCGCAGGTCCCACACCCAGCGGTGCATCCCCGCGGCAGTAGAGAGTATCTTGGGGATGGCAATCCAATAGCGCGGGATCAACTCTTTGGCGAGCTCTTCCGGGGTAGGCTCGGGTTTGTCTTCGCTCGAAAATTTGCGGACCACCTTGCCTTGGCTGTCGAGAATTTCTAGCAGGGCAGGAGAAGTCGTAGGCTGCAGAAGGAAATAATCAATCATTGCGCCAACGGGGGGATTCTGCGCCGTGGGCTCGTCGGGCGGAATGGGCGTGTCCGTATTGGTATCGCGCCGTAGGCGATAAGTGACCGCCGGCTTGAAAAGATGCACATCGGCTTTGGCCATGGATTCGCTGACCTGCCGCAACGGCGAAATGTCGTCCTGAACCCAGAACGAACGCCCGTGGGTAGCCACAATCAAATCGTCATCGTGAATCCACAGGTCGCGCATGGAAGTGTGCGGGAGATTGAGCTGCAGCGATTGCCAGTGGTCGCCATCATCGAACGAGACCCATACGCTCGTTTCGGTAGCCGCAAAAAGCAGGCCCTTGCGCACGGGATCTTCTCGCACACTATTGACCGGCGCGTTATCAGGCAGCCCGGTCGTGATCGGCTGCCAGCTCTTCCCGCCGTCGTGCGTGCGATAAATGTAAGGGCGGAGATCGTCGATGCGAAAACGGCTAACGGAAGCGTAAGCGGTCTGGTCATCGAAATGCGAAGCGGCAAGCTGCGTGACTTTGCTCCAGGGAATGATGTCCGGCGGCGTAATGTTTTTCCAGTTCGCGCCGCCGTCGCGTGTGACCCAGAGCAAGCCATCGTCCGTGCCCGCCCAGATGGTGTTTACGTTCTTGAACGAAGGGGCCAGCGCGTAGATGACCCCGCGAATTTTTTTGGCGTTGGAATCCTGGGCTGCTTTGTCGCCAAGGCTCGCCGGAATCGACCCATGCTCACGCGCCAGATCAGGACTCATCGTCTGCCACGTTTGTCCGCCATCGCTGGTCTTATAAAGGAAATTCGTAGTCGTGTAGAGGATGTGAGGATCAACCGGCGAAAAAAGACACGGCTGCGTGCGGTCGGCGCGCACTTTGGGATCAGCTGCGGGAACAGGCGTAACGTTCAGGAACTCTCCTGTGGAAATGGAATATTTGGAAACTTCTCGCCGGCCCGCGCCATAAACAATGTCCGGATGGAGCGGATCGGGCGCGGCATAACCGTACTCAATGATGCCCACGGGATGCCAGTCGCGAAACGTGATCTCGCCGTCTTTGCCGCGGCTTGAAACACATACCGAGCCGCTGTCCTGCTGCCCGCTGCACACCAAGTAAGGGAAGGAATTCGTAGTAGCCACGTGATAGAGCTGGCCTGTGGGCTGGTTGTACCAGGAACTCCACGTCTGTCCGGAGTTGACGCTGACAAGCGCGCCCTGGTCGCTGACCAGCAGAATAATGTTGGGAAAATTCGGATTGATCCAAAGATTTTGATAATCATCGCCGCCCGGCGCGCCGCGGAGGCTCGTCCAAGTCTTGCCGCCATCGGTCGAACGCATCGTCACAATGCTGGCGCTGTAAACCACGTCCGGATTTTTCGGATCAACGCGCGGCACGGGCAGATCGCCGCCTCCGATGCGCAATGCCGGCCGCGGATCGGTGGTGATGCGCGTCCAGTTTTCTCCAGCGTCATCGGAGCGGTAAATCCCGACGCTCGGCTCGGTAGTGGCTACGGAGGCGTAAAGGCGGCTTGGCTGGCTTGCCGCAACGGCCACATCCACTTGAATAATGCCTTTCGGCAAACCGTTGGCGAGCGCCCGCCAGGTTTTCCCGCCGTCGATGGATTTGAAAAGCCCGCCACCGCTGCCGCTGTATTGATTGCCGTCTTCCCAAGGACCCAGCCGCACCTCCCACAGCGAAGCGTAGACGATGTCGGGATTCGAAGGATCGATTTCAACATCCGATCCGCCGACATCAGCGCCCTTCGAAAGAACTTTCTGCCAATTTTGCCCGCCATCGGTCGAAAGATAGATGCCGCGCTCTTCATTCGCGCCATACGGATGCCCAAGCGCTGCGGCGAAAACGCGATTGGGGTTGCGGGGATCAACGGCGAGCGCCGGAATGCCCTGCGAATCTTCTAAGCCAAGATGCGTCCAGGTTTTTCCGGCGTCGCTGGATTTGTAAACGCCGTCGCCCACGGAAAGATCGGGCCGCGCCAAACCTTCGCCGCTCCCGACATAAATAATGTTGGGATCGGAAGGCGCCACGGCAATGGCTCCGATCGATTGCGTAGGTTCACCGTCAAAGATGGGATTCCACGTGCGGCCGTAATCGTCCGACTTCCAGACGCCGCCGTTGACCGCGCCCATGTAAAACACATTGGGCTCGCTCGGCACGCCGCAAGCTGCGCGGGTCCGGCCGCCGCGCGTGGGGCCGATCATGCGCCAGCGCATTTCCTGGTAAGTGGATTCGGGAATCTGCTGCGCCGCGGCGGGATGGCAGGGAATCAAAGCAAACACGGCGACAAGCGCAAGCGGAAAAACGCCAAACCAGCGAATCACGGCGGACCTCCAGAAAAAATTCAAACGGCACAGCATAAAACAAATGGGAACAGAGAAGGAGCGAAACTCCAGAGAAGGCAATATACGGTGTTCGTTGCTCGAGTTACACGGTCAAGTTTAACGTTCCCTTGCCCTAACTGAATTCCGGTGTTAGTCTTCGTTTCTGGCGCTGGAGTGGGGGGTAGCCTTTTCAGCGCCGGAAAACGGGGGGGATGAATGTCTTCCCTCCGTGGGGCAGTTCTTCCCAGTCGGGATTGCACTTCACATCTGAACACTGATTGCAGAGGAGGAAGTATGTTGAAGAAGCTGCTAGGCGCTCTCACGCTCGCAACGTTCCTGTGTGTTTCCGGCGCGGCTTACGCGCAGGAGACCGAGAAGAAGGACGATGCAGCGAAGCAGGAGACCACCAAGAAGAAGGAAATGAAGAAGAGGAGCACGAAGAAAAAGGCCGAAAAGAAAGAGAAAAAGGAGGAAGAAAAGAAGCCCAGCTAACGGATTCTTTTTTTGTGTTGTGGTTCCGGGCAGCCGCCGCGCGAAGAGCGTACCGGCTGCCCAACTTGTTTCTGCGAGCTACTTTTTCCGCGAGACCGAACCCATCTCGACCGCACCATAGCCACACAGCCCAACTTCCGAGAAATGACTTTTGGGGACCTCTGGCACAGAGTATGCTTTCAAGCGCGAAAATGAAGAGGGGAGGACAAAAACTCATGCTCAAAAGACTTCTTTTGGTCGCGGTTGCGGCGGTGTGGGCAGCTGCAAATTCTCAAGCCCAGCACCCTGCCAGCGGGGCGGCGGCCCCCAACCTTCTGCCAGTGGCCAATCCCGTCAGCAGCGCCGTGAAAGCGCAACTGCCGCGCTATTCGAAAAACATGGTCGCTGCCGCCGAGGCCATGCCCGCAGACAAATACAACTTCAAGCCCACGCCGGAGATGAATTCTTTCGGCCACCTGGTAATGCACATTGCGCAGTCGAATAACAATCTGTGCTCCAAAATCTCAGACACACCGGCACCGGACGTAAAGCTCGCGGATACTGATCCCAAGGACAAACTCGTGGCGGCGCTGAAGGCTTCTTTTGAATTTTGCACGACCTCGCTCGACAAGGTGGATGATTCGAAGCTGGGCGATCAGATGATGCTTTTCGGCAATCGGCCGTTCTCGCGCGCCGCCGTGCTCATCATGTTGAGCGACGACTGGTACGATCATTATGGCGCGCAAGCAGTGTACCTGCGCCTGAACGGCATTCTCCCGCCCACCGCGCAGCCCGCTCCAAAATAATTTCCGGCCGCTAGGACGGCTCTAAAAGTGAAACCCCAACTCCGCGGTGTAGGCCCTCGGACTGACAAAGTGCGTACCGCTGAAGGTCGACAGAAAGTTGTAAAGCGCGGTTTTGTTGGTCAGGTTGACAGCCGTCAGGCGCAAACTCCACTTGTAGCGGTCGTTGTGAAACAGGTCGTCGTCGCCAACGCTGGCGTCAAACAAATTGCGCGGAGCAACGCGAGACGGGTTGCGGTCCGCGTTGTTCGTTCCAGGTGCGGGAAGGGTCAACAACTTGGCGCCAAACGGTGTTTGTCCCGAGCAAATCGCCGGAGTGAGCGGGGCCGCGCGAGTCGCCACGTCGTTCCCACAGAACAGGCCAATGGCGGCTTGTTGATCGCCGTCAAGAGAAGCGACCGCGGTGGGAAAATCCGCTACCAGGGGTGAACTGGCCACCAAGCCGCTGTCGTAGCGCCAGTTGAAGCCGAGCCACGGCATTCTTTTCCAAGGTTGATATTGCAAATGGGTGGTTTGATTGAAGTTTTGATCGTGGTCGATGCGGAAGACTTGGCCGCCGCTCACGGTAGCACCGAGTCCCCCGACTTGCGGCGGGAAGTAGCGAGCCCGAACATGCGCGAGAACCGCAAACGCCGTTAGGCCATGATAATTCGGCATGCTCACGCGCACCGACGGCCCATCGATCTTGGAGTGATGCCAGGCAATCGGAAAGAAGATCGGGGTGTTGGCGAAGGCGCTGAAGTCGAAAGCGTTGTGCGTGTACTTCCACAGATAGTCGGCATCCACGACGAGGTACTTTCCAAAGGCCTGCTGGAAGCCGGCGTTGAACTGGTTGCGCTGGCCGGAACGAATCGGCGAGAGGAGACTTGTGCCGCCAATAACGTCGACGATCACCGGCTTGGAGGCGCCAAGACTCGACAAAATCAAGTTCTCGTTGAAAGGAGTTTCCAGCACACGCGAATAGGAAATGCGAAGCACGGTGTTGGTCTTCTTGATGTTGTAGGCAATGCCGACGCGCGGCTCCGGCTGCCAATCGTGAACGATTCCTCGATACACGTCGGCGCGCGCGCCCACGTTGAAGGACCAGCGTCCTAGCGTGATGGCATCTTGCAGATAAGCAGCAAACTCCTTGACATCGGCATGTCCGTGGAACGGGAAAAGATTTCCGCCGCGCGTCAGGTCGAAAGGAAACAGCTGCGTGCAGGGCGCGTCGATGGGTTGATTGATGAAGGGATTGAAGCAAGGATTGCCGTTCGCGTCCATTTGCGAAGGAAGAAAGTTGGGGTCGGTGATTCCGAAATTGAAGTTTTCGGTCAAAAAGGTGTGCTGGAAAGTGGCCCCGGCCTTGACGTTGTGAATTCCCTTCACATAAGACACGTCAGTTCGAAGTCCCGCATTGGTTAGCATGCGGTCTTGGTTCACGGTTGCGGAAGAGCCGGCGGGAATGAACCCGGTGGCGTCGGCGAAAGGGTTTCCGCTGGGGTAGTAATTGAAATGGTCGTGGCGAACAAAAGCTCCTAAAGTGAAGAGCGTGGTAGTGCTAATCAAACGCGTCCACACTGGGGCGACATTGAAAGTGTTGATGCGCGCGCGCTGGTCGGCGGCTGGGAGAGGCCGGCCCGTCACTGGATCGCTCGCGCCCGCGTTCAAGTTGTCAAGCGTGTTTGGCGTCTGGAACCAGGAGCGCGTGTACTGAAAATTGCTGTGAATCGAATCCGCGCCGGTGACGTTGAAATCCACGTGGTCGAATAGATTTTCCTCGTTACCTCTGTCGTGAATAGCGTGAAATTCGGGTGGGTCCAAGAAGCGGCTGGTATTCATGCCGTTTGCCGCGATGAAGTTGCCCCACTTCTGTCCGCCGTAGGAAAGCTGAAAACCGCTGGTGACGGAGCCGAAGCTGCCATAAGAAGACGCGATTTCTCCGGTAGGTTTGCTCACGCCGAGGCCTGATTTCGTGGTTACTTTGATGACCAGACTGGTTTTGTCGCCATATTCGGCGGGCGGCCCGCCGGACACCACTTCGAGCGATTGAATCGAATCGAGGGGAATTTGATTCGCGAAGACCTTGCTTTGCTGGTCGGTGATGGGCTGCCCGTCCACCGAAAACGAACTTTCCGCATGGTCCCCTTGGGCATGAAACAAGCCGTTGGAATCGGCAACCACACCCGGAGACGAGAGCGTCACGAGCGAGCTCACCGAAGAGGATTGGCTCTCGAGCGGAAGCTTCTCGATTAGGCCGGTATCGACGTCGGTGTGAGCGCTGGGCTGCGTTTCGATAAGGTCTCCCCCGCTGGCCTCGACGGTGACGCTGGTAGAGGACGCGCCGAGCTGCAAACCAACCTGCAGCGTCACCGGCACGCCCGAGCGCACCGTCACATCCTGGACGAATGGGGCGAAGCCTGGAGCCGTCACGATAAGGTGGTAGGGATTGAATGGAATGTTGGTGAACTTGAAATTTCCGTCCGCGTCGGTCGTCGCCGCGCGCTGGAAGCCGCTCACCGGATCAGAAATCTCAACCGTGGCGCCGGCGACCACCGCGCCCGAAGGGTCCTTCACCACGCCTTCGATCGTCCCGGAATTTCCCAGTTGCGCCTTAGCAAGCCCCGCGGTTACGAGCAAAACAAGTCCCGGTGCAAAAGCCACGTAAATACCAAATCTTTTCAACATTGTGCATCCTTTCTGAACAAACGTGCTGCCGTAGAGTCGGGATAAACGGTAAAACCCATCCCCGGCTACACCCGCAAAACGTCGCCTTCTCGCGCGACAACCTCATATAGAACGGGATTGACGAAAAACCCCAGGAACAGCCGCGAAATCAGTCCCGCGACCACCACGATCGCGAACGGCTTCTGCGTATCGCTCCCTACGCCGGTCGAGAGCGCCGCCGGAAGCAAGCCAAGACAGGCCACCAACGCGGTCATCATAATGGGGCGCAACCGCAGCAGCGAAGCATCCCGCGTGGCGTCGCGAATGCTCCGACCGTCGACGCGCAGCTTGTTAATGTAGCTGACCAGAATCACCGCCGTCTCCACCGACACTCCCAGCAGCGCAAGCAAGCCCAGAAGGCTCGAGACGCTGAAGGGCGTATGGGTCAGCCATAATGCTATAAGCGCTCCGACCGGCTCCGTCATGACCACGCCCAGAGCAATCGAGACGGGAAACTTGAAGTTGCCGTACAGTGCAAAAAGAATCAGAAAGATCAGCAACACCGCAAGGGGCCCAATGACATAGAGCTGAGCCTTGGCTTCCAGCAATTCGCTATACTCTCCGCCCCATAGGAGTGTGTAACCCTCTGGAATGCTTACGGATTTTGCGATCGCGGCCTTTCCCGCATTGACGATGCCTTCCAAATTGCGGCCGATAATGGAGAATTGAATGCCGATGTAGCGCGAATTGTTTTCGCGGTAGATAAAGGATGCGCCGCTGCTCTCCTTGATGGTAGAGAGCTCGGAAAGAGGGATCTGCTGCCCGCCGGGAGCGGGCACGAGAAGATCGCCAATTTGTCGCGCGCTCGAGCGGAATTGCGGCTCCATGCGCACGATGAGGTCGAATAGTTTTTCCCCTTGGATGACCTGTGTAGCCGCTTGTCCGCCAACGGCTGCCTGCACCACCGCTTCGACGTCCGCAACGTTGATGCCATAGCGCGCAATCTTTGTGCGGTCCGCGTCGACGATCAGGCTGGGCTGCCCGAGTTCGCGAACCACCGTGAGTTCTGTGAAACCGGGAGTCTTGTCGAGAGCATTGCGAATCTCGACCGCCTTTTTCTCCAAAACATTCAGGTCCGGCCCGAAAATTTTTACCGCCAGTGCGCTCTTGAGGCCGGTTAGGGCTTCGTCCACCGCATCCTCGGCAGGCTGCGTGTAGTTGAAAATCACGCCGGGATACGTCTCCAGTTTCTTCTGAACATCAGCGATGAGTTCATCCTTGGTACGGATTGGGCCTTTCTTCCAGGAAGCGTCGTTGTATCGTTTCAAGCCGACGTAAAACTCGCAGTTGAAAAAGCCCGTCGGATCAGTGCCGTCATCGGGACGCCCGAGCTCCGAGCCGACCACTGTAACCATCGGGTATTGGTTCAAGAGCGCGCGAACCTGCGGCGCAAACTTGGCGGCTTCCTCGAAGGAAATCGTATACGGCATGGTCGCGCGGACCCACAGCGCGCCTTCGTCAAGATGCGGGAGAAATTCCCCGCCGATGAACGGCACGAGGAGAAGCGTCGAGCCAAAAATCAGCGCGCCCGCGAGAATTGTGCTCTTCGGATGATGCAGGCACCACTCGAGCCGGCTCGAATAAACGTCGCGAATCCAATCGAAAATGCGGTTGGGCTTTTCCTGCACGCCTTTCTTGAACCACGAGTAGGCCAGAACAGGAACAAACGTAAGCGTGAAGAAAAGAGCGCCTACCAGTGCGAAGCCCATGGTGTCCGCCATGGGATGAAAAAGCTTCCCCGCCGGACCGCTAAGCGCGTAGATCGGAAGATAACCGGCAATGATCACCGCAACGGAATAAAAGATGGGCCGGTCCACGTCGCGAGCGGCCGCCAGGATCACTTCTGCGAGGTTGTATTCCTGCCCTCTGCGAAGACCCAGCTCGCGGTAGATGTTCTCCACCATCACGATGGTGCCGTCAATGATGATCCCGAAGTCGATGGCGCCGATGGAAAGGAGATTCGCGGCTTCGCCGGTGAGATGCAGAAAAATGAAAGCGAAGAGCAGAGCTAAAGGAATCGTGAGCGCCGTGATGATTGCGGCGCGGAAGCTCACCAAGAAAAAAATCAGGACAACAAGCACGAGGATCATGCCCCGGAGAAGGTTGCCTTCCACGGTGTCGGTAGTTACGCGGACCAGGTCGCTGCGGTCATAAAAGGGCCGCACCTTGACATCCGGCGGAAGGACTTGGCGGTTGAGCTCTGCGGTCTTTCTTTCAACGCCGGCAAGCACATTCTGCGTCTGCTCGCCCCGCCGCATCAGGATGACGCCTTCGACCGCGTCGTCGTCGTTGTTGTACTTGTCTTGAAAACCGAAAATCCCCAATCGCGGCGCGTGGCCGATTTCGACGTGCCCGATGTCCTTCACGCGAATGGGCACGCCATTCGAACTGCCGACGACGACTTCGCCAATGTCCTCGGTGGTTTTCACCAGGCCGAGCCCGCGCACATAGTAAAACTGCCCGCCCTGTGTGTAGAAGCCGCCCCCGGTGTTGGCGTTGTTGGCGCTGAGCGCGTTGAGCACTTGCACCACCGGCAAGTGGTAGTTGTAAAGCTTCACCGGATCGAGCAGCACGTGATACTGCATCGTCGCCCCGCCGAAACCGGAATCATCCGCGACGCCGGGCACGCTGCGGTAGGCGCGCTCGATGATCCAGCTTTCGTAGGTGTGCAGTTCGGTGGGCGTGCGGTCCGGACTCTCCAAAACGTAGCGATAGACGAGTCCGCTGGGACTGAACAGTGGCGCCATGCTGGGAGTGACGCCCGTGGGAAGCTGCGCGTCGCTAAGCCTTTCGAACACCACCTGGCGCGCAAAATAGGGATCCACGTCTTCCTCAAAGGTCAGGCGCACATCCGAAAGGCCATACAGCGAAATGGAGCGCATGACCGCCAGATGCGGCGTGCCATTCATGGCCAGTTCCAAGGGAAGAGTCGTGAGGCGCTCCACTTCTTCCGCGGCGTGGCCCGGCCATTGCGTGATCAGCTCCACCATCGGCGGTGAAAGGTCCGGGTAAGCATCCACCGGCATGCGCTGAAAGGAAATGGCGCCCGCGAAAATGATGAGCACGGTCACCATCAGCACTAGGAAGCGCTGCTGCAGAGAAAATTGGACCATCCTATGGATCATGGCAAATTCTTTTAAGCTCGCCTCGGTTTAGCGCTGCAGGGAATTCTTGAATTGCAGGAACAGGCTGCCGTCGCCGACCACCCGCTCGCCTTCTTTCAAACCGTCCGTGATTTGCGTACGCCCGTTCTGGCTCTCGCCGATTTTTGCCAGGCGCTTGGCAAATTGGTTTGCACCAGACTGCACGTACACGAACGGCAGATTTTCGCTGTCGCGCAGAACGGCCGCATCGGGAACGGTCAGCGCGTCGCGAATCACACCGGCTTCCAACATCGCCGTGACGTACATGTCCTTCTTTAAAATCTTGTTGGGATTGCCGGTGACAATCCGCGCCTGCAGCGTGCGCGTATTGGGATCGAGCGCAGGCGCAACATAGGAAATCTTGCCGTGAAACGCCTGCGGGTAAGTATCCGTGGTGATCTCGACAGGATCGCCCACGCGCACGTAGGCCACGTCGCTCTGGTAGATGTTCACAAGCACCCACACCGTGCTCATGTCCGAAATCGTGAACACTTGCGTCGCGCCCGCCTGCAGGAGCTGGCCCGGGCCAACCAGGCGCTCGACGACTTCGCCGCCGACCGGAGCCGGAAGAGGTATTTGCAATGTCGTTTTAGGCGGGTTCTTGACCATCGCTTCCGGGTCCTTTATGCCCAGCGCGCGAAGCAGGTCTTCGCTCGCTTGTAAATCCGCTTGTGCCTGCGAGCGGCTGGATTCCGCCTGCTGCAGGTCCGCCTCGGCTATAGCCCCGTGCGCATAGAGGTCCGCAGAACGCCTATAGACTTTGTCCGCAAGGAAGAAGGCGTCGCGCGCCTTCAGATACGCGGAGCGTGCGGCCGAATAGTCCGGACTGTTCACCGTGAGCAAAGGCTGGCCCGCCTGAACCGTTTGGCCCGGGGCCACCAGGATTTCGTGCACTGGGCCCCCGATGGGGCTGAACACCGGAGTGGTCTTGAACGCGTTGTAGGTGACATTGCCCGCAAAGCGCAGCCGCCGCGGCAGGTTGCTCTTTTCCACGGAGACCACCTGCAGGTGAGCCATCTGTTCCTTAGCCACGGTGAAGAGCGTGGCGGTTTCCGCCTTGGTCTCCGTCGCGGAATAGGAAGTCATTTTGGATTCCGATTCCGCGGGGCCGGCGCTGCTGCAGCCCGCAATCGTGAACGCCGCCGCGGCGGAAAAAATCAGGACCGGTGCAGGTATTTTTCTCATGGCAGATTCCTTGTGCCCGTAGCTTGGCGCATCTGTTCGAGCGCGGTCATGTAGGTCGCGAGCGCCTGGCGATAGGCAAGTTGATTGGCCCGGTAAGTACGTTGGGCATCGAGATAATCGAGCAAGCTGGCGGCGCCCCGCTTGTAGGCATACTCGCTGATGTCGCGCGACTTGATGGCCTGCTCGACGTAGCCGCCCTGGTAAAGCTGCACGATTTGCTCGCTGGTGCGCAGGTTCTGGTCTGCGTTCGCCACATCGGTCAGCACCTGCTGTGAAGTCTCCGCAGCCAGTTGCTCATCTTGCGTGATGCTGTACCGGGTGCGCGCGATCTCGCCTTGGTTGCGGTCAAAAAAGGGCAGCTGAATGTTGAAGAAAAAGGCTCCCGTATTGGTGGAAGCCACGTGCGAATAATTGAAGGTCGTGGTCAGATCGCGCTTGCGGTTTACTTCCGCGAGCAATTCCGCGCTCCGCGCCGCTGTCACGTTTTGTTGTGCCGCGCGCAAGTCCGGGCGCGTCCGAAGCGCCAGGGCCTTCAAATCATCGAGACTCGCGTGCACCGGCTCATATTCGAGTTTGCCTTCCACGTCGTAATTGTCCGGGACCGATTCGAATCCCAGGAGCTGCCGCAGCGCGGAAAGAGCCTGAATCTTGGCGAGCTTGGCGCTGAGGAGGTCGTTCTGGAATTGCAGCATTTGCAATTTGATTTTGAGCAAGTCGCCTTCGCTGATGGCGCCCGCCTTGTACCGCATCTCGCTGATGTCCACGCTCTTCCGGAAGCTGTCCAAATCCTGCTGCGTGAAATCGACTTGGGACTGCGCGAGAATCGCGGCGACAAATTGCTGCGCCACGCTGAAAGAAAGCGCGCGCTCGTTGTCGGCAACCGTCGAGCGTGTGGCCTCGGTCACGTCCCGCGCGGCCCGCAAGCGATGCTGGCGCTTCCCTCCGATTTCGAACGTGTAGGCAAAGCCCATATCGAATTGGGCCTGGCTGTCGATGAAGTCCGCGCTGAATTTACTCGGGTCAAAAATCGGCAGAAACTGCGCGTCCCAGGAAAGAACAGGATTGGGACGAAGATTCGCGGTGGTTTCGAGCGCCTGCGACTGCAAAATCGTCGTCCGCGCCGCCTGCAGGGCATGGTTGTGCTGAATCGCCAGCCGAAGCGCTTCGTCAAGCGTGATGCGCACCGACGGCGGAGCGGCCGGCGACGGCGTCGGTGCCGCGGCGGGGCCTTGTGAATTTTGCGGCGCAGGCGGATTCTGCTGCGCTGCCGCCAAAGCTGGCAGGGCCAGAACCGATAGGCCCAATACGAACGCTGTTTTCAAGTGCTACTCCTCGCTCGTCCCAAAAAGCAACAGGACCACTAGCCACGGGGAAGGGAACCAACCAGGGAGCGAACGGCAGGCTATAAAGCGGGAGGCGCGCGTGGAGAGACGGCGCGTGGAAAGACAGACGAAAACGTAAGTACCAGGGAAACGACTTCCAGCCAGCGCGTCGCAGGAATAATCGTAACGGCTGGCGACTCTGTGGCAACCGCCGAACCTGCGGCGGAGCACAATGGGCAGAAGTGCGTCGCCGAAGGCGAAGCGGACAGGTCCGTGCAGAAATGGAATTGCGCCCCGAGGAAAATGATTCCCAGGAGCAATGCCACCACACGGACACGGTATGCCTTGCTGTGCATGTACTTAATAAGACGAAGCTTAGGACGAATTGGTTGCAGCGGTCAAGGACGATTCCTGTTCCTTATGACGGAGTGTAACTGAGCTGAGTCCCTCCCTACGGGGTCCCAAAAAGTCTCTCGAACCCTGCAAGATTTCCCGCCCCAGCCGTTCTACCTCCAGGCGCAACGACCCCCCAGTCACATTGCGCTTCGGAGGTTCTGATGTCATCCCTGTCTGGTCGGACATTTTCGCTATGCGCGAGCTTGAGCCTGCTCCTTGGCGCCGCGGGCGTGCGTTTAGGCGACGCACAAGAAATTAAGCCGGCGAAGCTGGCGGCAAACACGCCGGCTGCCGGGCCGGCAAAGGGCGCCGCCCAGAAAATCGATTTGAGCAAAGCCATCAATGTGAATTTGCCGGAAGCGCGGCGGGATCTGGAACCGGCTTCCTTCGCGACACCGGACGGAAAGATCGGATGGGTGCTGCGACTGCCTGGAAACCGCCCGATTGCCACGCCCGCTTATGCGGACGGGATGCTGTTCGTTGGCGGCGGATACGGCTCGCACGAGTTTTACGCCGTGGATGCCGACACCGGAAAAATCATCTGGAAAATCCAGACCGGGGATGACGGGCCAACCGCTGCGGTGGTGGCCGACGGCAGGGTCGCTTTCAACACGGAAAGTTGCACGCTGATCATTGTGGACGAGAGGACCGGGAGGGTAATTTGGCAAGAATGGCTGGGCGATCCCTTGATGAGCCAGCCGGCGCTCGACAAGGGCGTTTTGTACATGGCACATCCGGCGGCGACCGGACGGCCGGCCAAGCCGACGGAGTTTCATCCGCGGCCCGCAACCCCAGGCGAAAGCCACCGCTTGCTTGCCGCGGAATTGAGCACGGGTCGGCACATTTGGGAGCAGGAAATTGCGGGTGACGTGATCACCGCGCCGGTCGTCTCCGACCGAACCGTGTACTTCACCACGTTTGGCGGCTACTCCTACGCCTTGAATGCCGCAGATGGCTCGCTGCTTTGGGTGAAGGCCAACGCCGCGACCAGCGCGCCGGTCATCGCGAATGGACAACTCTACGAAACGCGCAAGGAGCTGGCCGGCGAAGATACCCTGGAAGGGCTTGTGCGCGTGGACGCCAAGAAAGGGGATGCGCGCGACAAGGAGTTGATCGCCAAGCGCAAAGCCGACTACCTGAGGGCAGGCAGCGGTGGCGGCGTGGCCCTGTCCGCCGAGACCGTCGCGGTGTTGGACTCTTCGGTGGGATTCGCCGCACCTCCCGCACCGGCGAAGCTGGTGGAGGCCAACGGCGCGGTGGGCGTGAATTCCGTGGTGGGCGCTTGGGCCTATCAGGGTTCGCGCGCGGCAGTGAGCAAAGGACAAGTCTTGAACGCCGAAGGCCATACCATCAATGCGGTGCGCGCTTCCGACGGCAAGCAATCCTGGCAAACGGAAGTGCTCGGAGCGCGTTCTGCTGCAGGCGGACAGGTTTTTTCGCCGCCAGCCGTGGGGCACGACTACCTTTACCTCGCCGGTGCCGCAGGCTATCTCGTCTCGATAAAGCAAAGCGATGGCAGCGTCGGATTTTCGTACGCGATGAAGGCTCCGATCGTCTTTCAACCTGCTTTGGCAGAGGGAAACATCTACGCAGGAACCGCCGACGGCCGGCTGATTTGCCTGAAGACGGGCAACCAGGACGCCGACGGCTGGTATGCCTGGGGCGGCAACGCGGAACACAATAAAGTTCAGTGAACGGCTGCCGCGCGAAACGCTTTCTTCGCTTGTTGACATCAGGATGCCTCGCGGCGCTGACGATCGAGTACGGCGGCATTCTTCAAACCAACGATCGCGACTTCGCGCGCTTTCCCGGTTTGCGCCTGAACAACCCCTGCACTAGCGCATGCGTCAGGAAGCCTGCTGGGTGTCCAGCCTACTTTTGAGCGAGGTAGGTTTTCGCTTCCACCAATTCCGGGCGATCCGCGGAAGGCGCGCAGACGGCCGTGAGCTGCGCGTAGTAGGTTTGCGCGGCGGTGGCATCGCCGGAGGCTTGCGCGGCGCGCGCGGCGCCGAGAAGACCGTCGAAACGGTTCGGTGAATTCTTCAGCGCGGTTTTGTATTCCCCGAGCGCTTCCGCGGGATGCTTGAGTTCTAGCAGCATGTCGGCGAGCATCTCGCGGGCGGGCATGGAGAGCGAATCCACGCCGCGAGCATCCTGGCGGTCGGCGATTTTGCGCATTTCCCGCAGCGCATCTTCGTGCTTGGCTTCCGCGAAAAGAAGCCAGACCTCGGCGGAGTTAAGCTGCTTTTCGTTGGAGACGGGATACCCTTGCTTGCGATCCTCTGCGTCCTGCGCGGCCCAGATTTCTTTGAGTTTCTCCAAATCGGCTTGCGCGCCCGACGCGTCGCCCAAGTGCGCCTTGCCGATAACGCGGACGCGGTAGGTCAGTTCCAGCGAAGTGGGCTTTACCTTCGGAAGGGGCAGCTCCGCCGCTTCCTTCCAGCGGTGCAGCTCCAGAGCGGTGCGCGCCGCGAGGTCCGCGGCGTGCTCGGCTTTGCTCTCTTCACCCGCGCCAACAACGTTTTGCTCCTCGGTAATGACTTCGCGCGCTTTGGCTTCCTGGCCGGATTGCAGATAGGAGTAGTTCAGGAAGTCCATGGCGTGTGTCTGGTAATGCGATTCCGCCATGCGCATTTCGGCAGCGTGAGCTCCGGCGCCCTTGGCGGCGATGTTCGAGTTGATGGAATCCTGCCACAGGCCGAGGCGCACAAAAATGTGCGACGGCATGTGCAGCGCATGCGAAGAATCCGGCGCAATCGCGGCGTAGCGCCGCGCGGCCTCCAGGCCTTGCGAGGCAAGTTCGGGTCGGTCGGAGGCGTGAATCAGGTAGTGCGCGACGCCGGGATGATTGGGAAACTTTTCCAGCAGCGGATTGAGAATTGCGATGGCTTTTTTCAGGTTGGCCATCGTGTCCACATCTTCATCCGCCAGCGAGACGAGAGAAAGCGCGTAGAACGAGCCGATCTCGCTATCGCCGGGATTTGCCGCATAGAATTTCTCGAGCGCTGAGGAATACGCTTGCGTGCGCTGCGCGTGCGTCATCTTGGATTTTTTCTGAAAGAAGGCGGCCGCGGCGGCGATAAAACCCTTCTCACGCGGGCTGGTGGACTTTATCTTCCGCGCCTGGTCGATCTTCTTGCGGCCTTCCTTCAGAGTGCCGTCGTCGGGAAAATCCCAAAGCTGATGATACAGCACCATGGCTTTGCCCCAGTGCGCCATGGCGCATTTGGGATCATGCGTGGCGGCCTCGGTGAAGGTCTGCTCCGATTCCTTGTACTGGAAGGAGTGCAGCAGTGCGACGCCCTTTTCAATCGTGGGCTGCACGTCGCTCGAGCACGTGGTGGGGAAGTTCACCTTGCCCAACTGATCCCCCGGCGCCGCGAGCAAGCTGCTGGCGCCCACCAAGAAGTGCAGAGCGAATAACGAAATGGCGGTTTTGGAGAGTTGTGTTGTGCTCATGCGGCATCCCCTTTGTCTACGGGGGAAGATTCTACCGCGAAGGCGGCACTCGTGACTGGTGATTGGTGGGAAAAGTGAGTATCCGGCCAAAGACGTGAGCCGTGAGCACAGGTTGGCCATTGACAGTTGGCAGTCGCTTTGCTAGTTGCCAAGAAATAGATAAGTTTGCCCTTCGTGGCCAGCCACTACGTTCCCCGTTCCGTCACGCAGAGAAAAAGCGGATTCCTCGCGGCCATTCCCGCAGGAGGCGCGGGACTGGGCCCGGGATCGAAACGTGTTCACACAAGGGGTTGGACGGGGGCTGAGGGCAGAGGATAAAATGAGGGCGGAGCGGTACTTCGACGCAGGTGAGGGCGCGAAAGCCGTTTGAACCGTAACGAATCTCTGGGGTGCTGCGGATAGACAACCTGTGAGCACGGCCTGTCCCGCTGGCGCGCCGCCGATTCCGAAAGTTATCAGTCTCAACTTAATACGTTCTAAGTTTACGGTCACGAAAGCAAGAGGCATTGACTGGTTCCTGACTGAAAACTGGTTCTCAGTTTGCAGTGGTGAAGGCAATGCAGCTTGGTTTGTTCTGGACTGAAAACTTACGACTGAATACCGGAAGGAGCGGCGGGCGAGCGGGGCAGGAAAGCCTAATGGTTGGCTCGTGGCGCCCACCTACTACAGAGGTTCACGGCCTAGCTCCCCACGGCCAAGCAGTCCGCTCCGTTTCAGTTTTTAGTCGTCAGTTTTCAGTGCTTCTCCATGCGCGTACTGTTTGTGGGAGACATTGTGGGAGCGCCGGGACGGCTGGTCGTACGCGACCGGCTGGCGGATGTCGTGTCGCAGCGGCAGATCGACCTGGTGATCGCCAACGGGGAGAACGCCGCGTCGGGATTCGGGATCACGCCGCGGCTGGCGGACGAGCTGCTGAAGGATGGCATCGACGTGCTGACCGGCGGAAATCATAGCTGGGACCGCAAAGAAATTCTGGACTACCTGGCGCACGAGCCGCGCCTGCTGCGGCCGGCGAATTTTCCCGAAGGCAATCCCGGCAGCGGGATGTACCTCGGGACGGCAAAGAGTGGCGCGAAGTACGCCGTGCTGAATCTGCAGGGCCGCGTGTTCATGACGCAGATTGATGACCCGTTCCGCAAGGCGGACAGCGAGCTTGAGAAAATTCCCGCGGACGTGAACTTTGTGCTGGTGGACATGCACGCCGAGACCACCAGCGAAAAAGTGGCGATGGGCTGGTATCTGGACGGCCGCGTGAGCGCCGTGGTGGGCACGCACACGCACGTGGCTACCGCCGACGAGCGCGTGTTGCCGCAAGGCACGGCGTACATCACGGACGTGGGCATGACCGGGCCGCACGGCGGTGTGATTGGAATGGACAAAGAAGGAATCGTTCGCAAGTTTCTCAACGGCCTGCCCGCAAAGTTTGACGTGGCTTCGGGCGACGTGCAGATGAATTGCGTGTTGGTGGAGACCGACGACCATGGCCCGCGCAACGCCGCCGGACGCCTCCGCGCCCGCTCCATCGAGCGCCTCCGCTTCGGCCTCGACTAGGTCACTCGTATCTCAGAGCAACCATGGGGTCCACGCCCAGCGCCCGACGTGCTGGGAGAAACGCTGCCGACCCCGCTATGAGCAGCAGCAGGCAAATTGCAAGACCGCAGCTCAGCGGATCAGTTGGCTTTACACCCCAGATTAATCCACGAATCAAACTTGCGCTAGCAACGCCAGCCGCAAGGCCAAACGCAATGCCGATGCCCACCACGCTCATAGTTTCGCGCATGACCATCCGGAACACGTCGCCCGGCTGGGCACCGAGCGCCATCCGAACTCCGCTTTCCCGAGTCCTTTCCGCTGTGGCGTACGATGTCACCCCGTACACGCCAATCATCGCGAGCAGACCGGCGAACAAGCCGAAGATCGTGGCAATCAACGCCATGGCGCGATTTCGGTGGACGACGTTGTTGATCGCGCTACTCAACGGGTCGCATTTCAAAACAACGCGAGGATCCACAGTAGCCGCTACACTCGCGAGACGTTTGGCGGCTTCCGCAAACCGGCCAGCAGCTCGAATTTCGTAGCTGCCGATTCCCGAGCACGAGCCCGGGCATTGTGAAACCGGTCTGTACAAGATCGGAAGCGGCCCATCCGTGGGCCGGCGGTACTGCATGTCTCTGCTGACACCAACAACCTCGACGGTGTAGCCCTGCCCGCTATCATTGCTATCCTTTTCACGAAATCTGAGCCCGACACGATTCACTGTTCCAAAAAGTGCTCTGGCCAAGTCTTCGCTAAGAACAGCGACTGGAAAAGACTTGTCGGTGTCGCGGTCAATAAATTCCCGGCCCGCCAGTATCGGAGTGCGCCTCGTACTGAAAAAATCAGAAGAAACAAAGATGAGATACGAACCAACTTGGCGCTCCGAACCCGTTGGCCCGGAAACGGTCAACCGTGGGCCCCTCATGCTGGAAGAAATACGGCTCCATGACGCAGACCTGACAGCAGGCAGGGACCGCAATTCCCTTAGTAATTGCTCGCCGATAAATGCCTCGCGTTGCGGAGTTTCGCCAGGCCCCTGCAATCTCGCGCTGGCCGTGAGGACACCTTTGGGGTCGTAGCCGGGATCCTGAATCAAGAGCGCGTGCAGCGTTTGTACCAGCAAGCCCGCGCTGAACAACAGCGCCATAGATAAGGCAACTTGCAGGAACACGAGGAGAGAATTCATAAACCGGTTTCTAAGCCTTCCGGTCGTCACGCTGTTGTTTATCGCCGAATAGAGAGAAATATCAGTAGCGCCGATTGCCGGCGCCAAACCAAAGAGCAAAGCGCAGGAAAGGGTGATGCCCAGGGCAAAGGCGGCAAGTTTCAGATCCCACGAGGTGTCCAGCGAAATTGGCTCACCGGGAAAGGACAGCGCCCATAGCAACATTTGGCGCCCCCAGTGCGCGATGAACAGTCCGGCCGCAGCACCGCTAACGGAAAGCACCAGGCTCTCCGTTAGCAACTGACGCACTATTATAAGCGCCAGCGCGACGCTCCCAGCGTAAGCCGAGTAGCGATCTCGCTCCGTCGCTTTGCACCTCGCGCAAGCAGGAGGTTGCCTAGGTTGGCGCACGCGATGACCAGAGCGACTACCGCCATCGCAATCAGAAGCAGCATCACGTCCAAGTTTCGCAGCCAATTATCGGAGGTACCATTTGCCATGGGACGCGCCAGGAAAGATCGCGGCACAACCGATCGCCCGCTGTTTTCGTCTGACCTCGGGGGCAGGATTCTGTATATTTCTGGAGTCAGAACTTGCAGTCCCGCATGGACTTGGCTAAGGCTTGCTCCCGGCTTTAATCTGCCAACGAAGCTCAGTATCGAGCCGTAGGGATCGTCGAACGACGGGGTTTGACGTCCGTAGAGCAGCTGGTAATCCTTGTATGTCCTTTCCGCCTCGAATGGCATGAAGATCTCAGCCATGGAGCCAATATCCAAGCCGAAAAAAGAACGCGGTGCGACTCCGACGATTTGGAACTCGTTGCCGTTCAGCAGGATCGTCCGGCCAAGTATATTCCTCGACTGGCTATACAAGCGACGCCACAATCTGTAGCCAAGCACGCACACAGGCGGAGCACCAGGCTGGTCATCGGAAGGTTGGAGGATCCTTCCAAGAACGGCCGGTACGCCAAGGGCTCGGAAGTAACTTCCCGAGACGTACAAGCCGGATACTTCCTGTTGTTGGTTAGCGGGTCCGACGTTAAAAGCGGTATCGAAGTAGTTGTAAGCGAAAATGTCCGAGAAAATATCTTGGCGGTCTCGAAAGAGTTTCCACTGCGGGTAGGAATGCAGGTTTACTTCGTCAGCCCGCGCGACCTCGACCAACTGCTCCGGCCGCTCGACGGGCAGCGGCCGGAGCGCCAGCGCATAAATCACAGAAAAAATTGCGATCGTCGCGCCGATTCCCAGAGCGAGGGACAAAACTGCCATCGCGGTCAGCCCAAGGCTGCGTCTCATCATCCGACGCGAAGTGAATATCCTCCGCTATCGACTGAAATAGACGCATCAGCAAACAGCCCACCTCCAAAACAACTCAGAGAGAAAATTCCCGAGTCTTGCGTAGTATACGATTTCCGCTAGATTCCCGGACCGCATGTTCCACTCCCGAACTAGGTCAGAACTAGGTCCGGCAGGCGGGCAACCGGGGGGGCGGTCGTAGTAATCTGAAAGAGTTATGCGAATACGGGTGGGTTCAAGGCGTACAGTGGTCTCGAGTTCAGGAGTGGGAATTCTGTGGGCAGCGTGTCTGGTTGTGTGGATGTTGGTTGGCGCGGCGGCGCGGGCGCAGGAGCCCGAGGAAATCGACCTTTTCGCCAAGCAGCGGATTCTGCCGGCGATTGGTCCCGGGCTGCGCGCGGTGCGGCAGGGCGCGGACGGGCGGCTGTACGTATTAGCTTCGCCGTCACCGGGGCTGGTGGTCGTCGATACGAAAGGAAAGCAGCTCCTGTCCATCAGCGAAGACCCCACGGCTACCGGGAACGCGGCCGCTAGCCACAGCTTGATTAGCTTCGGGGACGACTGCGACGTGGACGCCGAAGGCAAAATCTATGTGGCGGACCGGGGCGCAAATCTCATTCGCGTATTTTCTTCAAACGGCAACCCGCTGCGTTCGTTTCCCGTGAAGGACCCTATCTCCGTGGCCGTCCTGCCGGAAGAGGAGGTCGCGGTCGCGACGCTGCGGGAACCACACTTGGTGATTGTCTACGACAAGAACGGCAAAGAGGTGCGGGAGTTTGGCGACCCGGAGCCCATTGCCGAGCGCGCCGACCTGAATCGCTTCCTGAACATCGGGCGACTGGGGACGGATCGGCAGGGCCACCTTTATTACGCATTTGAGTACTTGCCCGAGCCGACGGTGCGGGAGTACGACCGGCTCGGCTATGCGGGTCAGGATATCCAATATACGGCGCTCGACGCGATGCCGACGGCGGTCGGGGTGCGCAAAGAAATCGAGCGGCAAGAGCAGAAGGCCAAGGAGCCGTCTTTCAGGCGGGTGCTGACGGCATTGGGAGTGGATCAACCGACCGGGGAAATCTGGATGGCGCTGAACAACAACCTGCTGCACTTCGACAAAGCGGGGAACTGGCGCGTGACGTACAAGATTTATACGCCGGAAGGGGCGCGCCTGGAGGCCAACACGATTCTCGTCCAGAAAGGCCAGTTGATTATCGGAAGCGATCCCCTGGGACTCTACCTATTCGAACGGCCGGACAAAGAAAAGACGAAGTGAGCAAGTTTTCCTCAGGCCGGGCATTAGGGCCCCTGTGCAAAATTCCTTGGCGGCGGGAAATTCTTGTGGAAAATGTCATGAAAAATGGAGGGCCCGCGCGAATACTGGGCGAAGAAACGCCTGTGGAAAAGTTGTGCAGGGCGTGTGCAACACGCCCAAGGCCTTCGCACACTTTTCGCTTGCTCGGGGCGGGTCAATCGGAGACAATCCCGCGCGGTCAGGAGATGCGGCAGCGGGTAGGCCGCCGATCGACACAAATCCTAACAGGTCGCGCCCGGATCGAGGGGGGCATAGCATGTCCGGGGCGGGCAGGAATCCCGAAGGCTGAGGAACAACCGACTGTGGAACGCTTTCCACAGCTTTTACACATCTGTGGAAATGGTACAGGAATCCCTTTTGTCTCTACCTATGACGACAGCAACGCAAGTTGGGCGCGAACGAGAAACGGCGAATGCCTGGGATAAATTTTTAGAACACGTTAAGTCCCGGGTAAGCATCAACACCTTCACCACGTGGTTCCAACCAACGCATCTGAACCGGGCCGAAGGCGAAACCCTCTTCATCCAGATTCCTAGTACGGTTTTCCGGCAAGTGTTGACGCGCACTTACGGGGACATCATTAAAGCGGTGTTCCACGAACTCGGGACTCCCAACGTAAAAGTCCAATACGTGTGCAGCGAAGAGGAACCGGTCCAGGCGGCGCCCACGGCAGCCGCTAAGACAGGGCAAGCCAAGTTGGATTTTGAGAGCAGCGACCACCAGCTGAACCCGCGCTATAGCTTCGAAAGTTTTGTGGTGGGCAAGTCTAACGAGTTTGCGCATGCGGCGTCGCGCGCCGTAGCAGAACAGCCTTCCAAGGCGTATAACCCGCTGTTCCTGTACGGCGGCGTGGGCATGGGCAAGACCCACCTGATGCATGCGATCGGGCACACCATCAAAAAGCGCAACGCGACGATGCGGCTGAGTTACGTCAGCGCGGAGAAGTTCACCATCGAAGTGATCAACTCGCTTCGCTTCGACCGCATGATCAGCTTCCGCGAGCGCTTTCATACCGTGGACGTGCTGCTGGTCGACGACATTCAGTTCATCGCCGGTAAAGAACGCACGCAGGAAGAATTTTTTCATACTTTTAATGCGCTCTATGAGCAGCAGAAGCAAATCGTCATTTCTTCCGACTGCCTGCCGAAAGACATCAACTCCATCGAAGAGCGGCTGCGCTCGCGGTTCGAATGGGGCCTGATAGCGGACATCCAGCCGCCCGACCTGGAGACCAAGATCGCAATTCTGCAGAAGAAAGCGGAGAACGAGCGCTTCAACCTGCCGGACGACGTGGCGGAATACATCGCGCGCGCGATCAAGTCCAACGTGCGCGAACTGGAGGGCGCGCTGACGCGCCTGATGGCTTATGCTTCGTTGACCGGCACGGCGACCACGCTGGCCACCGCGCAACAGGTACTGCGAAATATCGTCGCCTCGCAGGAGAAGCGGGTGACCATCGACCTCATCCAGAAGCGGGTCAGCGAGCACTTCGATTTGCGCGAACAGGATCTGAAGATACGCAGCAACACGCGCGCGATTGCCTTCCCGCGCCAGGTGGCCATGTACATCGTGAAGCAGCTCACTACGGCTTCGTTGCCGGAGATTGGCCGTCAATTCGGCGGCAAGCACCACACCACCGTGCTGCATTCGATCCACAAAATCGAAGAGCTGCGCAGGTCGGACAAAGATCTTAACCGCACGATTACCCGTCTCATGGATGCGCTACAGTAAAGCCCCTCAATCCCTGTCCTGGAACGCGGCCTGCTTCATTCAGGCCGCGTTTCCATTTTCAGGGTGCGCCAACTCCGCCCCTTCACCTTGCCTGTCAATCCGTCCGGTGGAGTCCTGTGGAGATTGTTTGAAAAACGTGCGTACAAATTGTTGAGAAGGGTGGATGAAATTTCTGGTGAGCCCACCGTTTGGACCGGGCGGCATCAGTTTTCCACGGTTGTCACAAAAAGACCTCTGCAAATTCCGTGTTCCAAGGCAAGGCGGAGAAAGGGGTTGTCCTGGTTTCCACAAACTCACAGAGCTCATCACAACAACAAGGTTGGTTATTTTAGTTTTCAAAAAAGCCTCTTGCGGTGGCTGTGGGTTGTGAATATTTGCGGCGGGAGAGGAAGGATGGAGCCGGCATGACGCGTCTTGCGGGAAGACGCAGCTGCTATTTCCACAGTCCTGCGGCAGAGGTGGGCTTTATACTTTCGCAAAAAGCGAGTAGAGTACGTGCCTAGCAGCAGTAGAATGATGAGAGAAAAGGGCGCTCTCCCCGCCCGAACCTGACTGCCGCAAGCAGGCCGAGGGTAAACTTCATGACCGCACCGGGAACGGCACGCGAGGAACATCAAGAGATGGAATTCAGCGTTTCAAAGTCCGCGCTGTTGAATGAACTGAGCATGACCCAGGGAGTTGTGGAGCGCAAAACCACGATCCCCATCCTTTCGAACCTGCTGGTGGAAGCCCAGGGGAGCCAGCTCACGATTACGGCGACGGACCTGGAGCTGAGCATCCGCACCTCTTGCGAGGCCAAGGTCAAGAAGGAAGGCGCCGGCACAATTCCCGCGAAGAAGCTGCTGGAGCTCGTGCGCCTGCTGCCCGAAGGCGAAATAAAGGTCAACCTGCTGGAGAATCATTGGGTCGAGATCATCAGCGGCCGGAAGAAATACAAGCTGGTCGGCATGGCCAAGGAAAATTTTCCAGCGCTCCCAACGATGCCGCACACGCTGGTGAAGATTCCTGCAGCTCTCCTGCAAAGCCTCATCTCCAAGACGAAATTCGCGATTTCCATGGAAGAGTCGCGTTACACGCTGAATGGCGGGTTGCTGATTTTGCGCCCGGACACCCTGGCCATGGTGGCGACCGACGGCCACCGCTTGGCGCTCGCGGAAACGGACCACAAACTTACGGGGATGAATGCGGAGCTGAAGGTGCTCGTTCCGAAGAAAGCCATGGATGAAGTGGAGAAGCTTTCGGCCGCCGCCGGTTCCGACGCGCAATTCGACTTTGCCAAAGATGAAAGTCATCTCTTTTTCCAGGTGAAGCATCGCCTGCTGATTTCGCGGATCCTCACCGGGCAATTCCCGAATTACGAAGCGGTGCTGCCGCGGGACAACAACAAGCACGTGGTGATCGAGCGGGGTGAACTCACAGATGCCGTGCGGCGGGTTTCGCAGCTTGCCGACCAACGCTCGCACGCGGTGAAATTTGCGATCTCCAGCGAAGGCGTAGAAATTTCCGCGTCCAGCCCGGAATATGGCGAAGCGAAGGAAAACATCGAGAAGGAGTACCAGGGCGATCCCATCGCCATCGGATTCAATTCCAGCTACATGCTGGATTTTTTGTCCGCTGCGGCCGATGGCCCAGTCAGCATCGAGCTGAAAGATGAGCAGTCGGCCGGGCAGATGCGCCCGCTCGCCGACGAGTCTTACCGCTACCGCTACATCATCATGCCCATGCGGATTTGATCAGAAAAAGGGCAGGCCTTTAAGCGCCTTTTTGTTTTCAACGTCCTCCCTTGAAATATTCATAACTCAAGGCAAATAAACCACTTACGCCACAATGGCCATTAAGAACCCTCTTGAGGTGAAGGCTCTGTAGGAGTATAATGTTTAGTGTCGATTCGTAGTGGGGGATGTTCCAAAATCGACACGTCCGCCAGGCGAAAGTGACCCGGTAATGGGCTCTGCGCCAGGAGCTTCGCGGCCACGCTGCCTGGAGAAACACCCTTCGGGACCCACAGCGGTCCCCCCAGGGTAAACAGTCTTCGCCACGTCTCGCTGCGCGGGACGGGATGGAGTAGGAAATCCTACGAGTTCCGGATTTGCCCCAGCAAGCCCGGGATCAAAGGGTAAGGCGACGCAAGCAAAATTCCGCAAACACGCCTTTCTTGCTTCACCGAAAAGTGGTTTTTCAGCGCGCGGACCCTAGCTCCAGCTTGGCCGTGGTCCGTTCTGCGACGCAGATTTTCTAGGTCTAGATGAGTTGCTGCGTAGGGAGAAACGATGGGTGACAAAGAGAATGTAAGCGCTGCGCAAGGCACGGGACACAAGTACGATGCGAAGTCCATCAAAGTGCTCGGCGGCCTGGAAGCGGTGCGGCTGCGTCCTGCGATGTACATCGGCTCGACCGGAGAGATGGGACTGCACCATCTAGTCTGGGAAGTGGTGGACAACTCCGTCGACGAAGCCATGGCCGGTTTCGCGGATGAAATCAACGTGACGGTGCATGCCGATGAATCGGTCACCGTGGTCGACAACGGCCGCGGCATTCCCGTGGACATGCACCAGACGGAAAAGCGCCCCGCCGCGGAAGTGGTAATGACCGTGCTGCACGCCGGCGGAAAGTTCGACAGCGAAACGTACAAAGTTTCCGGCGGCTTGCACGGGGTCGGCGTTTCCGTTGTCAACGCATTGTCCGACTGGCTGGAACTGGAGATTCAGCGCGATGGAGCCGTCTGGGAGCAGAGCTACGAAAAAGGCAAGCCCACCTCCAAGCTGAAACAGACCGGCAAGACGCGCAAGACCGGCACGAAAGTTACGTTCCATCCCGATCCGACGATCTTTGAAAAGACCACGTACAGCTTCGACACGCTTTCGCAGCGGCTGCGCGAGCTGGCCTTTCTGAACAAGGGATTAAAAATTACACTGACCGACGAGCGCACGGAGAAAACCGCGGAATTCCGGTTCACGGGCGGCATCACGGAATTCGTGAAGCACCTGAATCGCGGGAAATCCACGCTGCACGATTCGCCGATCTACATGGAAGGCAAGCGCGGCAACGTGGAGACGGAGATCGCACTGCAGTACAACGATACCTATGGCGAAAACGTCTTCGCGTTTGCGAATACCATTAACACCGTGGATGGGGGCACGCATCTTTCCGGGTTTCGCTCTGCGCTGACGCGCACGATCAACAATTTTGCCTCGCAAGCGGGCATGCTCAAGGAGCAGAAAGACGAAGTCACGATTACGGGCGATGACGTGCGCGAAGGGCTTGTTGCGGTGGTCAGCGTGCGCTTGCCGCAGCCGCAATTCGAGGGTCAGACCAAAGGCAAGCTGAACAGCGATATCAAAGGCGACGTCGAACAACTCGTGAACGAAAAGCTGGGCGAGTGGTTCGACAAGCACTCGACGGTGGCGAGGCGGATCATCGGCAAGTGCATTGACGCAGCGCGTGCCCGCGAGGCAGCTCGCAAAGCGCGTGAATTGACGAGGCGCAAGTCCGCGATGGATTCCAGCGGGTTGCCGGGAAAACTGGCGGACTGCCAGGAGCGCGATCCAGCGCGCTGCGAATTGTTTGTGGTCGAGGGCGAATCGGCGGGCGGCTCGGCAAAGCAGGGCCGCGACCGCAAATACCAGGCCATCTTGCCGCTCAAGGGAAAAATCCTCAACGTCGAGAAGGCGCGCTACGACAAGATGCTAGGCCATGAAGAAATTCGCGCCATCATCACGGCGCTCGGCACCGGCATCGGTAAAGACGATTTCGACGCGGGCAAGCTGCGCTACCACAAAATCATCCTGATGACCGATGCGGACGTCGACGGCTCGCACATCCGCACGCTGTTGCTGACGTTTTTCTTCCGGCATATGAAGGAGCTTATCGACCGCGAACACATTTTCATCGCGCAGCCGCCGCTCTACCGCGTAAAACGCGGGAAGAGCGAAAAATACATCCGCGACGAGCGCGACTTCGCGCGCGAACTGATGAAGCGCGCCACCGAAGACCACGTGGTAAAGGGCAAGGAAGGCGTGACGCTGCAGGGCGCGGGACTGACCTCGTTTCTGCTGAATGTTCAGGAATATGACGCCGTCGCTGCGAAACTTGGCCGCCGGCTGCGCGACGCGGGACTCGTGGGGGTGCTGGCGGAGAGCGGCCTGGACAAGAAAGCCGAATTCGAGGAGAAAAAGTCGCTCGACAAACTGTTAAAAGAGATTGACAAGGCCAAGCTGAAGCTGGAAGGCAAGATTGCGTTCGACGAGGAGCACAGCCTGTACGAAATCCAATTCGGCGCGCCGCACAACCAGAAGATCAATTGGGCGCTCGCTTCTACGCCGGAATACAAGAGGCTGCGCGCGTTGGCAAAGCAAGTTGAAGAATTCAACAAACCGCCCTTCATCATTTCGCGTAACGGCGACAACACAACCAAGGAAAAAGCGCAGGACGTACTGAACTACGTCATGGAAGACGCGAAAAAAGATTTCACCATCACGCGGTTCAAGGGACTGGGAGAGATGAATCCCGCGCAGCTTTGGGAAACCACGATGAACGCGGAGACGCGCACGCTGCTCAAAGTGAAGCTCGAAGACGCCGTTGCTGCTGAAGACATTTTCACGACGCTCATGGGCGAAAACGTGGAGGCGCGGCGCAAGTTCATCGAGGACAACGCGCTCGAAGTCGTCAATCTGGATATTTGATTCGTTGATTCCGATGGCGCAAGGCTGATGGCCGAAATCGCACCGAGATCCCCCCGAGACGCTGTTCGCTGGGGCTTGTTGCTGGCGGCGATGGCGGTGACCGGGTTTCGGTTGCCGCGCACGTACGGCGCGTTTCGAAATTGGCACGCGGTGCGTTTTTCGGATCCTTCGGCAGCGGAGTTGTACCGCCTCAATTTCACGGCCAACGCGGTGGGGATCGCGATTGTTCTGCTTCTGGCCTTGGGAGCGTTTTATCTCCTGCGGCCGCGAAGGCCGAAGCCGTCATGATGTATCAACTGCGCTGGAGCGCGCTGCCGGGGCTAAGGGGGATAAGCCTCAGCGAGTTCCGCGCGACGCCGACCGAGGCGCCAGACAACGAGCGCGGGGTGGCGCTTGAATTTGCGAGCGCGGTAGAATGCGAAGCATTTTTGAAGGAACTTGAGGCAGCGTTTGCGGCGCGGCGATTCACCAATGCGGCGGATGCGTTCGACACGGTGAAGGCCTGGGCCCTCGAGCGCGCCGCGAAGAAATCGTAGCTCGGGCCTTAAGGCCTGAGGCTTTGGTCGCGGGGAGAAATCCTCACCCCTGAAGGGGTGAGCTGCGGGAATTGCTGACCTTACGAGGAAACATGCCAGACGAACAAAACCTTTCCATAATGATTCCGGTGGACATCGAAGCCGAGATGAAGAAGTCCTATCTCGACTACTCGATGAGCGTGATCATTGGGCGCGCGCTGCCGGAAGTGCGCGACGGCTTGAAGCCGGTGCACCGCCGCATTCTCTATGGGATGTACGAACTCGGCCTCACTTCCACGCGCCCCTACCGCAAATGCGCGAAGATCGTCGGTGAAGTTCTCGGAAAGTATCACCCGCACGGCGACACCCCCGTCTACGACGCGCTGGTGAGAATGGCGCAGGATTTCAACATGCGCTATCCGCTGGTCGACGGCCAGGGCAACTTCGGATCGGTCGACGGCGACATGCCCGCGGCGATGCGCTACACCGAAGCGCGCCTGGCGCGAATCGCCGAAGAGCTGCTGGCGGACATTGAAAGAGAAACGGTCGATTTTGTCCCCAACTTTGACGAGACGGAAAAAGAGCCGGTCGTTCTCCCGACGCGGATTCCGAATCTCCTGGTCAACGGCGCGAGCGGCATCGCCGTGGGCATGGCCACCAACATTCCGCCACACAATTTGCGCGAAATCATCGACGCCACCGTGCTGATGATCGAGAAGCCGGACACGACCCTCAAGGACGTCATGAAGCTCGTGCCCGGGCCGGACTTTCCCACCGGCGGGTACATCGCGGGACGCGAAGGCATCGAAGCGGCGTACAAGACCGGGCGCGGCAGCTTCACCATGCGCGCGAAAGCTGCAATCGAAGAAGTCGCCAAAGACCGCGAGAACATCGTCATCACCGAGATTCCCTACCAGGTGAACAAGGCCACGCTCATCAAACGCATCGCCGAGCTGGCGCAGACCAAGAAAGTCGACGGCATCGCCGATGTGCGCGACGAGAGCGACCGCGAAGGCATGCGCATCGTCGTCGAGCTCAAGCGCGGCGAAGAATCGCAGCTCATCCTGAACAATCTCTACAAGCACACGCAGATGCAGGAATCGTTCGGCATGATCCTGCTGGCCATCGCCGGCGGGCAGCCGAAAGAGCTGGGGCTGGTGGAATTTATCCGCCTGTTCATCGAGCACCGCCGCGACGTGGTGCTGCGCCGTACCCGCTACGACCTGCGGAAAGCCCGCGAACGCGAGCATATTTTGGTGGGCTACCAGGTGGCCCTCGACCACCTCGACGATGTGATCCGCATCATCCGCGGATCGGGGAGCCGCGCGGACGCCAAACAAAACCTGCTGAACTTCTTCTCCGAGCAAGACGTCACCGTCGCGGAAAACGGGAAATCCCGGAAAATCAGCGGGGTCAAGCTGGATGGCCGGAAGTACAAGCTCGGCGTTGTGGAAGGCGAAACGGCGCGCACCGTCACCAGCGGACTCACCCCCGTTCAGGTGGACGCCATACTCGAACTGCAGTTGCACCGCCTGACGCAGCTCTCCGTCGATGAAATCCTCAAGGAATTGAAGACTATCCGCGAGCGCATTGTCGAATTGGAAGAAATTCTCTCCAGTGAGAAAAAGCTAAAGTCCGTGATCACCGGTGAGTTGAGGGAGGTTCAGAAGCAGTACGGCGACGACCGGCGCACCCAAATCGTGGACAAGGTCGACGAGATCAAACTGGAAGACTTGATCGCCGACACCGACATGCTGATCACCGTCAGCCACGCCGGCTACGTCAAGCGCACGCCCGTCGAGATTTACCGCCACCAGTCGCGCGGAGGAAAGGGCCGCATTGGCGCGCGCACCAAGGAAGAGGACTTTGTCGAGCACCTTTTCATCGCCTCGGCGCACAGCTACATCCTTCTGTTCACGACCAAAGGCCGCGTTTACTGGCTAAAGGTGTACGAAATTCCCGAAGCGGCGGCGGCCACCCGTGGCAAAGCGATTTCCAGCCTGGTGCGCTTTCAGGAAGACGAAAAACTGAGCGCCATTGTCGCCGCGCACAGCCTCGAGGACGAAGGCAAGTACGTCTTTTTTGCCACGCGCAACGGCACGGTGAAGAAGTCCACGCTCAAGGAATTCTCGAACCCGCGGCCGAGCGGCATCATTGCCATCAACCTGGAAGCCAAGGACGAAATGATTGGCGCGAAGCTTACCGCCGGCAAACAGATGATTTTTCTTGCGAGCCACGAAGGCCAGGCGATTCTCTTCCGTGAAACGGAAGTGCGCCCGATGGGGCGCAATGCCGGTGGCGTGATTGGCATGGACCTCGCCAAAGACGATTACGTGGTCAGCATGGACGCGGTGCAGCCGGACTTCGAAATCATCGCTAAAGAACACAAGAAAACCACGCAAGATCTCGAAGAACTCGAAAACGAGCAGATTAAGGATTCTCTGGCGTCGCTGATGCTTACGGTAGCTGAAAAGGGTTACGGGAAGCGCACGCCGCTCGCGGAGTACCGCATCACTTCGCGCGGCGGCAAGGGCGTGGTCAACATGAAGACTACCGACCGCAACGGCTCTGTGGTGGCGGCGCTGCAGGTGACCGAAGAGTCCGACGTGATGATCATTACGCACAACGGCAAAGTGATTCGCGTGCACGCGAATGAAATTCGCGAAGCGGGCCGCTCGACGCAAGGCGTGCGCCTGCTACGGCTCGACGCCGAAGATTCTGTCGCCGCTGCCGTGGTCCTCCAGGAAGAAAACGAAGAAGAGAAGAAGTAGCTGCGATTCTCTCCACGGAACCATTGGAAGCGCGGATCTTTGAATCCCACAGGAAATCGTGGACGGAAGAAAAGCGGCAGCAAGCCGCCGCACTCCAAAACCCAGCTTGCGTTACACTACCGGTCATGAAAATCACACCAAGAGCTTTTCCGTTTCTCCTCGTACTGTTCGGCGCAGCGTTCGCGCTGGTTCCCGCGCAGGGCCAAGAAAAATCCGGTACAAAGAAGAATTACCTGGCGTTCGTCGGTACGTACACCACCAAGACCGCGAGCAAGGGCATCTATGCTTTTCGGTACGCTGCAAATTCCGGCAAGCTCACGCCGATTGGCGGCGTAGCCGGGGAAACGCAGGATCCTTCCTGGGTCGCGATTCATCCCAACCGGAAATTCCTGTACGCGGTGAACGAAGCTGGAAAGAACAGTATGGTCAGCGCGTTCGAAATCGATACGAAGGCAGGAAAGCTGACGCTGCTGAACCAACTGCCCGCGCTCGGTGAAGATCCCTGTTACCTTTCGTTTGACCGCCGAGGAAAATACGTCCTCGTCGCCGACTACACGTCCGGCAATGTCCTGGTATTTCCCATCGGCGCCGACGGCAAGCTCGGCGCCGTCACCGCAAATGTTCGCGACGAAGGCACACTTGGCCCCAACAAACAACGCCAGGAAGGCCCGCACGCGCACTGGATCGAAACGTCCATCGACAATCGCTCTGCATATGTCGCCGATTTAGGTCTCGATCGCGTTTTGCATTATGGGTTCGATGCCACGAAAGGTACCCTGACTGCGGGCCCTATACGAAGCGAACGGTCGCATTCCTCGCTTGATGAGTCCGCCAAGCTGGCCCCTGGCACAGGCCCGCGGCACGCCGTATTCTCGAGCAATGGTGCGCAAATGTATGTTCTCGGCGAGCTGCAATCCACGGTTACGGCGTTCGACATGACCGGCACCGATGATTTTGTGCCGACCTCGTACCAGAAAATCTCGGCGCTGCCCCAGGGGTTCTCCGGGAGAAACGATGCGGCGGAAATCGCGATTCACCCGAATGGCAAATTCCTGTACGCCTCGAATCGCGGCCGCGACTCCATCGCGCTGTTCCACATCGACCCGCATACCGGCAAGCTCGCGCTGGCGGGCGATTTCTCCGTCGAGGGCAAGGAGCCTCGGCATTTCGCGATCGACCCCTCCGGCAACTATCTGCTGGCCGAGGACCAACTCTCCGACAAAATCGTCACCTTCCGCATTAACGCAAAGACAGGCGCGCTCACGTCCACGGGGGATTCCGTGGAAGTGCCTTCGCCGGTCTGCCTCGCGTTTCTTCCGCTCGATTGACTCGCTCCTATCGGAAAATATCTTCGCGCGCGTCCAAGTGAGTTAGAATCTGCCTCTTCCCTTTGAAACAGGAGATGCACCATGAATCGTCTGTTCTGGTCGAAGCTTGCGCTTGTTGCAATTCTCGGCTGCACCTCTGTGCCTGGTGCGCTGGCCGATGGTGAGACGCCGCCGGGCCGCGATCCCAAGCAGCCCGTAGACGCGGCGTACACGGAGAAAATCCACAAGTACACTACCGAGCTTTATTTCACTTCGCCGCTGGTGGACTATCTGCCAGCCTCAAAGAACGTGCCGACGCCGCAAGCCGTGCTGGGCGACGTCTCCGGCGCGCCGGGTATCCTGCCTTACGCGGAAGATGTGTACAAATACATGCGCCTGCTCGAGAAAGCCAGCCCGCGCGTAAGAGTTTTCTCCATCGGGAAGACCGAAGAAGGCCGCGAGATGATCGCCGTGGCGGTTTCCTCGGAAGACAATCTGAAAAATCTCGAGGAAAACCGCGCGCGCCTCGCAAAACTTGCCGATCCGCGCACCATCACGCTCGACGACGCCGACGCCGACGCGCTCGTCGGGCAAGCCGTGCCGATTTATTACATCACCGGCACGATTCATTCACCGGAAACTGGTGCGCCCACGGCGCTGATGGAGCTGGCCTACCGTCTGGCCGTGGATGAAAGCCCGTACATCAAGGAAATTCGCGACGGCACGATCACGCTCATCACGCCCGTCGTGGAAGTCGACGGCCGCGACCGCATGGTGGACATCTACAGATGGCACCGCGCGCACCCGAAAGAGTTTTATCCCTGGCTCGTGTATTGGGGCAAATACGTGGCGCACGACAACAATCGCGACGCCATGGGCGTCACGCTGAAACTCACCGAAAATGTTTTGAACACATACGTCAACTGGAAAGCGCAAGTCCTGCACGATCTCCACGAGTCCGTGCCGTATCTTTACGACAACACCATAGGCGACGAGCCGTACAATGCGTGGATCGATCCGATTCTGGCGGACGAATGGCAAATCATTGGCTGGAACAACGTCGCGGCCATGACCAAGTTCGGGATGCCCGGCGTCTTCGCGCATGGTGATTTCGACACGTGGTCGCCCGGCTATCTGATGTTCATCGCGGCCCTGCACAACGGCATCAGCCGGCTCTACGAAACGTTCGGCAACGGCGGCGCAGACACCGAAGTGCGCACGCTCGAGCCCGAAGAGTACGCGCGCACCTGGTACCGGCAGAATCCGCCGCTTCCCAAAGTGCTTTGGTCGCAGCGCGACAACAACAATTACGAAGAGACAGGCCTGCTCACTTCGCTGCATTTCTTTACGGAGAACAAGCGGCGCTTTCTGAAGAATTTTTACCTGAAGGCGAAACGTTCCGTCAGCAAGCCGTCCGAGGAAGGACCCGCGGCGTACGTTCTTTCGGCCGACGATCCGCGTCCGGGCTTGCAGGCCGAGCTTTTGCAGGTGTTGCAGAAGCAAGCAGTGGAAATCTCGCGCGCGAAATCGGCGTTCACCGTGACGCTGCCCGCGAAAAAGTCCCCGGAGGCGGCCAAGGGGAAAGAGAAGAAAGAAGCGAAAGCCGAGTCGACGGCCTCAACAACGCGAGCGTTTCCTGCGGGCAGCTACCTCATTCGCATGGACCAGCCGTATTCCCGCATCGCGGACGCCTTGCTGGATCAGCAGTACTGGAGCCCGGACGATCCGCAGAAAACTCCTTATGACGATACCGGCTGGACCTTCGGCGAACTCTTCCATGTCCAAGTGACACGCGTAACCGACACAAGAGTTCTCGAAGTGCCGGTGGACCGCGTGACGGAAGTCCGCGCGCCAGGTGGCGTGAAGGGCGACGGGGCTGTGTTCGCCATCAACAACAACGCGGAGCCCGCGCTTGCTACACTGCGCTATAAGCTCGGCGATGCCGGCATCGATGCGGCGGAAGAACCATTCGAAAGCGCCGGGAAGAAATTCAACCGCGGTGCGTTCCTCGTTCGAAACGTCAACCGCGCCGGCCTCGACCGCACCGCTAGCGAACTCGGCGTGCAAGTCACGGCGCTTCCTGCCGCGCCCAGCGTGAAGACGCATCCGGTTCGCGCCGCGCGCATCGCCTTTGTGCATACCTGGCTGAGCACGCAGACCGAAGGCTGGTGGCGCCTCGCGCTCGACAAGCTGGGGATTCCCTACGATTACATGAGCACGCAAGCCGTAGCGAAAATCCCTGACTTGAACGCCAAGTACGACGTGATTCTGTTTCCGCCCGTTGGCTACAACGCCGGCGTGAATGCCGTCGTCAACGGCATTCCGACCAGTTGGGGCAACCCGCTGCCGTGGAAGAACACTCCTGAAACGCCGAACCTCGTTGGCAAAAATGACTCGACCGACGACCTGCGCCCCGGCCTGGGCTGGGACGGCGTCGCGCGCTTGCACGAATTTGTGCAAAAGGGCGGCGTGCTCCTGACGGCTACCGACACTTCCTCGCTTGCGCTTTCCCTCGGATTCGCGGACGGCGTCGGCACGCAAAATGCCAACAGAATGAAAATTGTCGGCTCGGTGGTGGGCACGCGCCTCGTGGATGATGCCAGCCCCATCGCCTACGGGTACGACGAAAAGGGCGCGGCCTATTGTGACAACGGACCGATCTTTTCCCTTAGCAGTATCGCGGGACAACGCGGCCGGCGGCGCCTCGGCCCGGAAATGCACGCACGACCCACTGGCCGCGGCGGCATGGACGACCCGGACTTTACCGTCGGCCGCGTTGGCGTGGAAGCGCCCGAAGAGCCCAAATCCGAAATTTGGGAATCGCCGCCGGTGTTGGAGGAGCAGAGGCGGAACGGCTTCCGCGTGATTCCGCCGGCCCTCCGGCCGCGCGTGATCTTTCGCTATGCGGATAGCAAAGAGCTGCTGATTTCCGGCCTGGTGGAAGGCGGCGAGGAAATCGCCGAGCATCCTGCCGTTGTCGATGCGCCCTCCGGCAAAGGCCACGTCGTTCTGTTTTCCATCAATCCCGTTTATCGCGGCGAGACTTGGGGGACCTATTCGATGGTACTGAACACCATCCTGAACTACGACAGCCTCAACGCCGGCCGCAAAGACGCAGCACACTAGCCTCTGTGGGGTTCGCTTTACCCGGTAGGGGCGCGCTTTAGACGGTTATTGGGGCCCCAACGAGAATTTTGTGCTCGTTAGCCTTTGGCGGTGTCTCTGGCTGCTGGCTTCTCGGGGGTATCAGGGCGGGAGCCTCTGGCTAGTTAGCGCGTCCCTGGTGATAAGAATCTGTTCCACTATTGCTTGCGCGGGAAGCAATCTGCGCTACAATCCCCGGCACTATGCCCAAGCGCAAAACCAAGGCCCGGAGGCCTGCTCGACCAAAGGCGCGCAAGAAGGCATCGTCTGGCGGGAAGCTGCCGAAAGAGGCGGTCACTCGCATGGTCGTTTTGCGCGCCCGCGAAGGCCAGGAACTCCTGCTTGAAGCCGAACTGCGCGCCTTGATCGGCCCATCCCGTAAAGAAGAGGGCTGCCTCACTTTTGACCTGCACGCCTCGGTCGAGCAGCCTGGCAGCTATCTGCTCCACGAAGTTTGGGCCAGCCGCGAGGCGCACACCGAACACCTGCATACGCTGCATTATTTGCGCTGGGATGCGCGCAAAGACGCGCTCGTTACTTTCCGCGACGGCACCTTCTGGAAACAAATCGCGTAAAGTTTTAAGAAGCTTAACCTTCCGGCGGCGCGAGGTAGTATCCCGGCCGGGCGCGGATTTTCAGGCTCTTCGCGTCGTTGCGAAGCAATGACACTTTGATTTCGTGGTAGCCGGCCGCATCGCCGTCGGTCGGCATGTAGCTGAGCGTGTACTGCGAGTGCAGCTCCCCGCCAATTTCGTCAATGGCGTTCTCGATGGAGCGGTCACGGAACGTGGACAGGCTTGCGCCCCCGGTAGCTGCAGCCGCTACTTCTAACGGGTTGCCATTCACCTGACCGTGAATATGCTGCACCAGCCAGACCACGGCGGCCATCAAATCGGCGCTGCCGTAGCGGTAGTTGTCTTCGTAAGTCGGCGTTGCCGGAACGCCGGGCGGCGGCGGGACTGAGCCCACCGGCAGGTTAGGCCGCTCAGGAGGCTTGGGCTTCGATTGCAACTCGGCGCGCGTCGTCGAAAGCCCCACGCCGTAAATCGTCACGTTGGCCAGTTGCGCCTGACGCAGCACTTCTCCCAGGGTCTTCTGGCTTCCCTTGTCCACGGCTTCCGATAGAATCAGGAGCACGCGCCGCCGTCCCGGCTTTTCCGCCGTGGCTTGCGGGCGGTCGGAAAGCATTTCGACGCCTGCCGCCATGGCGTCGTACAGCCTCGAGCCGGAGGTTCCCGCTTTCAAATTCGCAATTGTGTTTTCGATTTTGTCGGCGTTGCTGGTGAAGTCCTGCAGCTTGTCCACCGAATCGTTGAAGCCCACCACCGCTGCTTCACCCGTCGGTCCCATCACCGTTTGCGTGAAAAGAATCCCAGTCTTGCGGATTTCGGGCATCAGCGGCTCGATGCGCGACGCCGTCTCCACTAAAATCACGAGAGAGAGGGGATCGCCGCCCAAATCGAAATGCGAAATCCTTTGCGCGATCCCGTTGTCGGTCACCTGAAAATCCTTGGCTTCCAGGTCATGCACCATGCCACCGCGCTGATCGCGCACGGTCACGGGAGTGGTCACCAGCGCCACCTGCACCTTGATTTCGTTCCCGGGAGGCTGCTGTATCGGAACGCCTGGCTTCGGCGGAAGCGGCCCCGTCGGCGCTTGCGCTAGCGACATCCCTGCCGCGAGCAGAACGGTCAGAAGGGACCCTATCGCTCGGCCACTCAGTTGTCTTATCCCATTCATGCTCTCCATCCCGCGCCGAAGTTCCGTTTGGCCATTCCCTGACCCAGTTTACTCATTTCGACGCAGCCTGGCGGGAAGACGTTGCCGCAAACCGCCTGGAATCCCTACAATCAAAGTTCGTGCTTTCTGGAGAAAAGACACATGCCCGACGGCAAAAAATTGAAGCCCCAGCACGCGCCCAGGGTTACCCACGAGGACCGGAAGTTCCTGAACAGCGTGCCGGCACGGCCGATTCGCATTCTCGGCGAATACATCCATCCTCTAGTGCAGCTCAAGAACGAGGGCATCGGCGACACCATCGTGATGTTCGGTTCGGCGCGCATCGAGTCGCACGAAACCGCGCAGGCGCGCTACACGCGGCTGAAGCGGATGAAGACCGGCAAAATGTCGGCAGAGGAATTGCACCACCACCGCGCCTGTCTGCGGAGCGCTAAAAGCTCTCTGGAAATGTCCCGGTACTACGAAGAGGCGCGGCAGCTCTCGCACAAACTCACGAGTTGGGCGCTAACGCTTGGTCCCAATCCGCGCCGCTTCGTCGTCTGTTCCGGCGGCGGCCCCGGCATCATGGAAGCCGCGAATCGCGGCGCTTACGAAGCAGGCGGCAAATCCATTGGCCTGTCCATTGAATTGCCGCACGAGCAGTTCGCGAATCCTTATATCAGCCCGGAGCTGAGCTTCAATTTCAAGTACTTCTTCATGCGCAAACTCTGGTTCGCGCAAATTGCCAAAGCGCTGATCGTTTTTCCCGGCGGCTTTGGCACCATGGACGAGCTTTGGGAAGTGCTCACGCTGCTGCAAACCGGCAAGCTGCCCAAGCGCAATTTGATTTTGATTTACGGCCGCAGATACTGGGACGACGTCCTGAATTGGAAGGCCATGGTTCGCTGGGGCACGATCAACGAAAGCGAATACGAAATGCTGCAGTTTGCCGATACTGTGGACGAAGCCTTTGACCGCGTGCGCGCCGGCCTCGAAAAATACCACATGAACGTTGATCCGTTCCTGCAGGCCTACTAAAGGGCCCCGGGGATTTGCGGCACGAGCCTCGCTAAGTATCTTTATTTGCAGTTGATCCACGACGACAATAACGCGCTCGCTACATTCTCCGCGCGACGGTGTTTGATCCAGCAGGGACAAATGCCCCATCCCAGTCGGGGAAATTACGAGAGGATGGAGACACATGACCACCCATACGGGAGAGAAGAAGTTCTTGCGACGCTCGCTGCTCGCCGCCGCGGCGATGTTTGGCCTGTTGGCATTCGTGGCGACGCCGCGCGCTGTCGCCCACGGCTACGACGACTATAACCGCTGTCAGCGGCGCGTCGCCAAAGCCGATCACAAACTGCACGAAGCCCTCGAGCACCATGGTTGGAACAGCCGGCAAGCCGATCATGCACGCCATGAACTGCGCGAAGCGCGCGAGCGCTGCTGGAAGGAACACCATCGTTGGTGGGATGAAGACGGCCACCGCTGGCACAACGACCGCGACTGGGATGACCACGATCACGACCGCCACTAACCGCTAACTATCTGAAGCTATAAAATAAAGGCGGGGCGCCGCTGGTCACGCCCCGCATCCCTTTAGTAAAACTCAGTAAGCAAACCGTTCAGTTCGCCGTCACCAAGTGCTCATCGGAGAAGACTGCTGCAAACCTTCGCGCCTCCTCTTGATCGTACACCATCACAATGGGAACCACGCGCAGCGACTTTTTGCAGGAATGGCAAACAGTCACTTCGCCCTGCATGTCCTGCAGAAAGCCGTCCGTGAAATGATACAAAGTACGCTGCCGTCGGGCATTCTTCTGATCCCGCGCGCCGCAGTGCGGACAGATGAATTCCACCTTGTCTAGCTGCGGATCGCGGTCCATCGCGGCCCACCCCGTGCGGCGCACGCCAACGGTTTCTACATTACGCCGGTCCATGGGAGTCGACCTCCTGGGATCCACGTCCTCAAAGAATAAGATGCACAAACGGGTAATGGGGGTACAGTTTTCCGTATCTCGCTCAACCCACAGGGCTTAAGCTGCTCATCCCCATCTGACTGCTCACACCACTCTGTATTTTGCGATCCTCAGTAGAACCCTCGGCCGCGGGAACTTGTTTTGCCCCGCGGTGTCCAACGCTCGGAGGACGCGCGCAACCTCACATCCCTGCGAGCGCGGCGCCGGTCTCTTGGAGGACGAGAGCAGCCTCCCGGAGGCCGGCGTCGCTTGATTCTGCGGGTCTCTAACGTGTGGGACACCCAGTTGTTGAAGAGGCGCGCTTGGAGCGCGTCCCCCTGGCCGCCCCCCAAACGCTACCGGACGCCTAGAAACCCTCGCAGGGAAAAAAACTGTAGAGGTGCGTGATGCCACTCGAATCTCGAAACGTTTCTGAAGCCCAAAAAGTTAAAGAACGAAGTTTAGGTTCGTTGGGAGTTTGCCTGGTGGAAGGCGACCCCGAGCAGCGCCGCCGCGAGCGCCGCGTTCGCCGACGCTCGCTCGTAATCTCGATCGTGACAGAAACCGCAGTGCTCGGCCTGCTGATTTTGCTTCCCCTGTTTAGCAAGTCACAGCCAATCACTGTCCCTATCACCACGCCCATTCCGCCTTATTCTCGGTATAACGGCACATCGCACGACACGGGCGCGCAGCATATTCACCGGCAGCAACAGAATGTTTGCCATTTTTGTCCGCCAACCAACATTCCGCCCACTATCGTGACACGGGACCCTCGACGGTCGGACCAAGATGCCGTTAATGATGCGCCGCTCGTTGGCGGGGGCCCAAGCATTCCGGGCGGACTGGGAGGAGGACTGATACCGATTCCCGGCACACGAAGCAGTGTTCCCCCGCCACCACCAGCCGATCACCATGTTGTCCGTCCGTCGATTCTTCGTATGACGCACCTTGATCCCGCAATGCTGATTTACCGCGTCGAGCCGGCCTATCCGCCGTTGGCGAGGCAAATTCACAAAGAAGGCCGCGTGGAACTGCGCGCTATCATTGCCACCGACGGTTCCATTCAGTCTCTTGAAGTTGTTGGCGGAGATCCGCTGTTTTTTCCCTCCGCACTCGAAGCCGTACGCCAATGGCGCTATAAGCCGACGATTCTCAATGGCCAGCCCGTGCAAATCGATACGCATATCACCGTCATCTACACCATGTCGCATTAACGGCTGCACGGTCATTCCGCGGAGCGAAGCGACGAGGAATCCCGGCGTGATCTCTGGGCCAGGGGAATCCAATGGGAGCATCGCAAAGCCGCCCACGTGCTCTTCAAAAGGTTTTTGCTTAGAACTGAAAACTTACGACTAGATTACCTGCAGCAAATATTTCGGGACGGATGTGCATAGGAAAACGGTTTCGACTGCGGTGACGAATGGTGCCGGGAATCACTACTCCAGCGCCTGCTTCAAATCCTCGATCAAGTCTTCTTTGTCTTCCAACCCCATCGACACCCGCACCGTTCCCGGGCTCACTCCTGCGCGCTTCAACTCTTCGTCGCTCATGTTGTAATGCGAGCTGTAAATCGGCAGAATCACCAGAGACTCCACGCCACCCAAGCTTGCCGCGAGCAGAAACAGCCTTACGCGATCGCAGAAGCGCCGCGCCGCCGGCAAGCCGCCCTTCATGTCAAAGGCCAACATCGAGCCGAATCCGCGCATCTGCTTTTTTGCGAGTTCGTGACTCGGATGCGACTTCAATCCCGGATAGTGTACGCGCAAAAAAGCAGATG
>Ga0209577_10000197_pt1 | contig 60338 bp, 55 predicted proteins | sample GraSoiAngelo_109_FD_185874 | JGI IMG/M metagenome (GOLD analysis project Ga0209577, IMG submission 185874) | Grasslands soil microbial communities from the Angelo Coastal Reserve, California, USA - 14_0903_12_20cm (SPAdes) (version 2) | ecosystem: Environmental > Terrestrial > Soil > Grasslands... | reverse complement strand
CAGTACGCCACCGTCGGTGATCGTGAAGGACGCGAACGGGAATCCGGTGGCGCAGGTGGCAGTGACGTTCGCGGTGGCGCCGGGGAATGGGAGCATCACGGGCGCCAGTCAGACGACCAACGCAAGCGGAGTGGCGACGGTGGGGAGCTGGACGCTGAGCGCTACCGCGGGCAGCAACACCCTCACCGCCAGCTCAGGGTCGCTCTCCGGGAGCCCGGTCACCTTCACGGCGACGGGGACGGCTGGAGCGGCGGCGACGATCGCGGCAAACAGTCCCACGAGCCAGTCGGCCAGCGCGGGGACCGCGGTCACGTCGCCGCCCTCGGTGATCGTGAAGGATGCGAACGGGAACCCGGTGGCGGAAGTGGCGGTGACGTTCACGCCGGCGGCCGGGAGTGGCAGCGTGACGGGCGGGACTCAAACCACCAACGGCAGCGGCATCGCCACGGTGGGGAGCTGGACGCTGAGCGCGACGGCAGGCTCGAACACCTTGACGGCCAGTTCCGGGACCTTGTCAGGCAGCCCGGTCACGTTCACGGCGACGGGGACGGCCGGGGCGGCGGCGACGATCGCGGCGAACAGTCCGACCAGCCAGTCGGCCACGGTGGGCACGGCCGTCAGCTCGCCGCCGTCGGTGATCGTGAAGGATGCGAACGGGAACCCCGTGGCGCAGGTGGCGGTGACGTTTGCGGTGGCGCCGGGGAATGGGAGCATCACGGGCGCCAGTCAGACGACCAATGCAAGCGGAGTGGCGACGGTGGGGAGCTGGACGTTGAGTGCGACGGCGGGGGACAACACCTTGACCGCGACCTCGGGATCCCTCTCCGGGAGCCCGGTGACCTTCACGGCGACGGGGACGGCGGGCGCGGCGGCGACGATTGCGGCGAACAGTCCGACCAGCCAGTCGGCCACGGCGGGAACGGCCGTCGGCTCACCGCCCTCGGTGATCGTGAAGGACGCGAACGGGAATCCGGTGGCGCAGGTGGCGGTGACGTTCACGCCGGCGGCGGGAAGCGGGACGGTGACGCCGACGAGCCCGGTGAGCACGGGGGCCGACGGAATCGCCGCTCTGACCTCATGGACGCTGAGCCCCACTGCAGGGTCGAACACCGTGACGGCCTCCTCAGGGACATTGTCGGGCAGCCCGGTGACGTTCACGGCGACGGGGACGACGGGGGCGGCAGCGACGATCGCAGCGAATAGTCCCACGAGCCAGACGGCCACGGCGGGGACCGCCGTCACTTCGCTGCCGTCCGTGATCGTGAAGGACGTGAACGGGAACCCGGTGGCGGGGGTGACGGTGACGTTCGGTGTAGCCCCGGGAAATGGGACCATCACGGGCGGGAGCCAGACGACCACCGGCGACGGCATCGCCACGGTCGGGAGCTGGACGCTGAGCGGGACGGCGGGCAGCAACACGCTGACGGCGACGTCGGGGTCGCTCTCCGGGAGCCCGGTGACGTTCACCGCGACGGGGACGGCGGGGGCGCCGACCCAGCTGAGCATCACGACTCAGCCCTCGAGCACGGCGCAGAGCGGGGAGGCGTTCACTCAACAACCGGTCGTCCAGCTCGAGGACGCGAATGGCAACGCGGTGAGCGAGAGTGGCCCGGTGATGACGGCGGTGATCGCCACGGGGCCGGCTGGGGCCACGCTGGCCAATGCGACGGCGACGACGGGGGGAACCGGGGCGGCGTCGTTCAGCGGGTTGGCGATCAGCGGGCCGGTAGGGAGTTACACGCTGCGCTTCGAGAGCGGCACCCTCACAGCGGCGACCTCGGGGACGATCGCGCTGAGCGCCGCCGCAACCACGACCACTATCACCGGCCACACGCCGGACCCCTCGACCGTGGGCCAGGCGATCTCCGTCACGTTCAGCGTGACCTCGAGTGCCGGGACGCCCACCGGGGACGTCACCGTGACCGATGGGACCGACCAGTGCTCCGGGACCGTGGCGGCGGGCGGCTGCTCGCTGACACTGACGACCGCCGGAGCGAAGACGCTCACTGCCACGTACGCCGGTGATGCCAACTTCGCGGTCAGCACGTCGGCGGGCGTCGGGCACACCGTGAACCAGGCCGCGACCACGACGACCATCACGAGCGTCATGCCCGAGCCATCGACGTTGACGCAGTCGATTGTGGTGGCATTCAGCGTGACTTCGGTGGGCGGCACGCCCACGGGGACCGTGACGGTGACGGATGGAGCGGTGGGCTGCACAGGCACGGTGACGGACGGGAGTTGCAGCTTTGTCCCGCTCGCGGCGGGTGACGAGGTGCTGGTTGCGACTTATGGTGGAGACGCCAACTTCCTTACGAGCGACTCGGCCCCTGTGCATCACACCGTGAACCTTGCTCCAGGGCAGACCTCGAGTCGATGAGACAACGCGGCGACGCGGCGAGACGGCATCTCACGTGGATCTGCCTGCTCGTAGGCGGCTGGAGCGCGGCCGCGGGCCAGGGGGCCGCGCAGGCGTTCGGCAGTCCGTTCGCCGAGGGCATCCGCGCCTACCAGAACCTCGACTTCGATCAGGCGGCGGCGCTGCTGCGGCGCGACCTCGCCCGCGCCACCGGTGCCAGGGCGTCCGCGAGTGAGCGCGCCCAGGGCCTCGTGTATCTCGGCGCGGCCGACTTGTTCCGGGGACGGCGCGACTCGGCGGTCGCCGTGTTCCGGCGCCTCGTGCAGCTCGACCCGCGCTATCGGCCGGACCGCCTGGTGTTCCCACCCGAGGTGACCAGCGTGTTCGACAACGTGCGCGTGGAGACGCGCGCGGTGGTGCTCGTGGCGCCGCCCGACACGGAAGTTTCCGCCGGGACGGGTGCCTTCACCTTCTGGGTAGTGGCGAGCGCGTTCCAGACCGTGGAGGTCACGCTGCGCTACCAGGACGGCGCGCCGTTCCGGGCGTTGTACGCCGGACCCATGGGGGACAGCCTGCGGGTGCAATGGGACGGCCTCGACGCGGCGGGCCAGATGCCTCCGGTCGCCCGTGTCCTGTTACGCGTCGCGTCGCGGGCGCCCACGGGCGAGCTCGCGGGCATCGTCCAGCTGCCGCTCGACCTGCGCGTCGTGCATGTCGATACGCTGCCCTGGCCCAAGCCCCCGGCCGATTCGCTGTTGTTGCCGGAGCGCTCCGGAAGTCGGCCGGCGCTGCGCGCGCTGTTGGGCGGCGCGCTGCTCGCGACTACGGTGGCCGCATTGCCCTCGGTCGTGGGCGGCGATCACCCGAGCGGGTCGCGTCTGGTCGTGGCGGGAACGGTGGGCCTCGCCGGCGCGCTGGGGTACGTGCTGCACCGCCCCGGCCGGCCGCTCACGGTCAACATTCAGGCGAATCAGGCCTTGCGAGCGCGGTGGCAGCAGGGCGTCGCGGCCGTCAAGGCCGAGAACGTGCGGCGGCGCGACGACGTCCACCTCGCCGTCCACGCCGGCGAGCCGACCGCCATCAAGCCGAGCGGGCGATGAGAGTCTCGACCCTCGCGGCGACACTGGCGGCGCTGGGCGCCGGCACGACGTTGGCACGCGCTCAGGGGATCGCCCCGACCGGGGGAGTCTCGATCGTAACTACCCGCGTTCGCGGCACCGACCTGTTGACCGGCACCGCGCTGGGCGGGCAGGGGGCACTGGCGCTCGGGCGGGTCGAGCTCGCGCTGAGCTACGTGCAGGGAAAGATCGGCCCGGACGGGGGGAGCGCGCCGGGTCAGGACCTCGTGGAGGGCGTCGCGTTGCTCGGTGTCCGGCCCGCACGCTGGCTCAGGCTCGCGGTGGGCCCGCACGCCCGGTCGTACACGCTCACCGGCGGGACGCAGCTGCGCTGGGTGTTCTGGGAGCTGCGCGCGCGCGCCTCGGGTGCGTTCGTCGGCTCGGCGGGACGCGGCTATGTGGAGCTGTGGCGCGCCCTGTCGGCCAGCGTGAACGCGCCGGAGTCGTTCGACCACGCGCAAGGGGGCGAGGCCGGGATGGTCGTGCATCTGGCGCGCGCGCCGCTCGAGCTGCGGCTGGGATACCGCATCGATCACGCGACGCTGGGCGGTGGGACGCGGTTGGAAACGGTCGATGGCGTGGTGATCGGCGTCGGGCTGTCGAGCCGCTAGAGTGTCCGGTCTTCAATAAGTGGTTGTATTCGAGCATCGATGCGGTTCACCCACACCGTGTTGCGGTCATCCAGCGAAAGTGATGGTGCCGCAGCATTCATAATACGCAACGTTGTGCCCGGCACACGACTTGCAAAAACCTAAACGCTCGCAACACAGCAGGTTCGCGACTGTCCCCAGTGCGGCGGTGTTGATGTCGGCCCACTCTCCATACGGAGGTGTGGAATGCCATCGGGATCTCAGTTCTCACGGAGTCATCGGACCAAAGCCTCACCGCGTTTGGGCCTGCACCTGATCCATCGCTACCGCTACAACCTACTTGCGCCCCTCCTGAGCGTAGCGGCCACGCTGTTGGCTGTGGCTTGTCGCGACGCGTGGGGTCCCGTGCCCTCCGGTTCTCAGCTGGCGACATCGAGTCGCTCGACGACCGATCTCCCCGACGACGTCACCGGCCCGCAGGTTCACGTCGTCTATGTCCTGCCAAGCGATGGAAGTGACCGGCACCTCGATACCGCCGGCACGCTGGCGAACACGGTCGGGAGTTGGGAAACCTGGCTCAGCGGGCAGACCGGCGGGCGGACGCTGCGACTGGACACCTACCAGGGCGCGCCCGACGTCACATTCGCGCAACTCGCGCGCTCGAATGCAACGATGACGAGTTACGGCGCCTACGTGCGTGATACGATCGAGAAGGACCTCACGGCACTCGGTCTTATCGTCTCGTCGAAGATCTACGCGGTCTATTATGATGGCGGAAGTACGTTCGCGTGCGGCGGCGGAGCTTGGCCGCCGGCTCTGCCGGGGCGGGTCGCGGCGCTCTACCTGCAAGGCACGCCACCGGGCGCGCCGCCCTGCAACACAAATGCGTTCGCGGGCTCGCCGACCAGCCCACCAGGGTACCTCGAGTTCAGCATGATCCACGAGCTCATGCACACGCTCGGCTTCGTCTCCACCGCAGCGCCGCACTTCACGGCGGCCGGCCACGTGAGCGACAGCCCAGCCGATCTGATGTACGCGGGGTCGCTCCCGTGGACGCCGTCCACCTTGGATGTAGGCCAGGACGACTACTACAACCCAGGCGGGCTGCCGAGTGGGGTGCTCAATCTAGCGACCAGTAGCTACCTCACGCCTTAGGTGTTGTCTTGCACCGGGTGCGTACGCAGCGGCGCTGGCGGGCGCGTTCGTTCTAAGCCCTGGCGGGGGACCTAGAGTAGTCCTCCCCGCCTCAGCTTCCCCAGCTGGTCGTAGTGCGCCTCGTGCATCGCCAGGACTTCCGCGGGCGAGACCGTGGCCACGCCAGACTTTCCGACCTCGACGCCGGCGGCGTAGTTGGCGACCTGCGCGGCCTCGCGCACCGACGCGCCGGCGGCCAGCGCCGTCCCCACCCACGCCGTCACGGTGTCGCCGGCGCCCGATACGTCGAACACTTCCCGCGCCATCGTCGGGATCCGGCCGATCTGCTTGTCCTTCGTGACGAGCACCATGCCCTCGGCGCCGAGGGTGAGGAGCAGGTTGTCGACGCCCAGCTTGTCGAGCGAGGTGGGCAGCGCGTCGGGATGCGCCAGGTCGAGGGTCGCGCCCATCGCCTGCTCGAGCTCACGTCGGTTGGGCTTGAACAGCGTCGCCCCGCGATAGGCGAAGAAGTGCTTGAACTTGGGGTCCACGACGACCGGGATCCCGCGCTTGCGGGCCAGCGTCATCGAGCGCTCGATCACGGCCGGCGTCAGGGTGCCTTTGTTATAGTCCTCGATGAGAATCGCGTCGGCGTCCGCCATGACGGCGTCGAGCTGGCCGAGCAGCTGATTCTCCGTGCGCGCCGGGATCAGGTCTTCCACCTCTTCGTCGATGCGCACCAGCTGCTGGCCCCGCGCAGTGACGCGCGTCTTGGACGTGGTGGGACGCGCCGCCACGACCACGATGTGACGGTCGGCGAGCCGGTGCTGCGCCAGCTCGGCCCGGAACGAGTCCCCGCGGGCGTCGTCTCCGATCGCGGCGACGAGCAGGCACTCGGCGCCGATGGCGGCGACATTGGCGGCGACGTTGGCGGCGCCGCCGAGGGCGTGGCGCCGCGTGTGCACGCTGACCACGGGCACCGGCGCCTCGGGGGAAATCCGCTCCGCCTCACCCGCGAGATAGATGTCCAGCATCGCGTCGCCCACCACCACGATGCGCCGCGCTTTCATCTGAGTGAATAGTCGCTCCAGATGGTCGCGCGTGAGGCGGGCGTCGGTGGCGGACGTGGTCACGGCAATGCCCCTTCGCTGTGGAGTCGGTAACTCAGTCTCACGCTTCCGAGGAACCGTGTGCGTGTGTCGCCGCTCACATGCTCGAAATTGGAGATGCGGTGCACGCCCGCATCGACGCTCAGCCCTACGCGTCCGGAGGGCGCATAGGCGGCCGTCACGGCGAAACGTACTGTCCGTTCCACGACGCCTTGAAAGATCGTCGGCGTGGTGGGGTACGCCGACACGACGGGATGCGGCAGGCGCGGGTCACCCTCCCCCTGACGGAGATACGTGACCTCCGGGGTGAGCAGCAGCCCCACGCGGGGCAGGAGGCCGAGCGTCCCGGTCAGCTGGTCGTAGTCGTCGAAGTTCCTGCCGGTGCCGAGCGAGTGGTACAGCGGTACCTGCAAGCTGTCTTCGTTCCGGTAGGTGAGGTTCGTGACGCGTGTGTAGGAGATGCGCCACGCCGCGGCTGCGCCGTGGATGGCGCCCTGTACGCCCGCTGTGAGCGCGTAGCTCACCGGCTTCGTGTCGGTCGCGCCGCCGCGGTCGACCTGGATGTCGTCGAGCATCAGCTGACCGAATATGCTCACCCGGGCACGGTGCTCGAAGTCGACCCCGACGAACGAATTCACGTTGCCGCCGTTGTTCCACTGCTCCAGGATGCCGAGGGTGAGTGCGTTCAGGTACCACGGCTCGAACGACCGGTCGCGGCCCGAGAGGACGGAGCCCTCCCACAGCGCGACGCTCCACCGGCCGGGGACGAAGAGCAGGCGGTGCTGCATCATGAAGCGATGCACCACGCTGCCGATCGAGTCGCGATCGTCCAGTTGTGTCGCGATGGCCTCGAGGTGCAGGCGGGCACTTCCGACCGACACGGCGAAGTGGTCGAGGCCATAGGGGTTGGCGGAGAGGAGCAAGCCCTGGATGCCGGCGGGACCCCAGTTGCGGTCCAGCCTTCCGAAGAAGACCTCACCGAGCCGCCATTGGGCGTCGACGTACGCCTCGGCCGTCCGGCCGGCGATGGCGCGGTCTTTCTTGCCGAGCCAGTCCGGGTCGTACTTGAGGCGTGTGTCGAGCTCCAGGTGCGTCGTGGCGACGACATGGCCCGTCGCCAGCTCGAACGCCAGGTCCGCGTTCCCGGTGCCATGGCCGGAGCCGGCCTGGCGCGGGCCGGTCGAGTCGATCGCGGCGAGCGGATCGCGCCGTGCGTAGTTGGCCACGGCCGCGCCGACGCCCCCCGCCACCCGGAAATGAGGCTGGCGCGGCTCGCTCCCCAGCGCGGCCCGCAGCCGGCGCAACGTCGCGGCTGCGGCGGAGCTCAGACGCGCGGTATCCGCCGCCTCGAGCGCGCGCACCACGTCGGCCCGGCGCAGCGGGCGCGTGAGCGGCGCGGGATCCGCGATGGCGCCGGTGGCGATGAGATGCTCGACGTACGGCATCGTCCAATCGTCGAGCGGCACGTAGGCGGAGGCCTGCTGGGCCTCGAGCATGGCCCCACCCGTCAGGGCGGGGATCGACGACAGGCAGGTCGTGCCAACCGCAGCGAGCCATAGGCGTGGGCGCATCGAGCGCGCAATTTGGGGCTGCAGGGGAGCGAGGGCAACCGCATTGCGGAGAGTGGGCAGGGGGGTGAGGTTTCGCGCCCATGTCTCCCCTCCTGGTGCTCATCGTGGCGGTCCTCGCCACGACGTACGCCGGCCCGATCGTGCGTTTCGCCGCGGCGCCCGCGTTGGCGATCGCGTTCTGGAGGCTGGCGCTGGTGCTGCCGGTGACGGGTGTGTTGGCGGCGCGGGAGGGGGCTGCAGGGAGTGTAGGGGCGCAGCATGCTGCGCCCCTACGACGTGGGACGCCGATGCTGATGGTGCTCGCCGGCCTCCTCTTGTCCGTGCACTTCTGGTCCTGGATCGCCTCGCTCCACTACACCGCCGTCGCCAGCTCCGTCGTCCTCGTGTCGCTCAAGTCGGTGTTCGCCTGGGCGATCGCGGCGCTGTGGCTGCGCGAGCACCCGACGCGCGCGGAAGGGTGGGGCATCGCGCTCGCGGTGAGCGGGGCGAGCCTCATCGGCGTGGGCGACGCCCGCTTCTCGCTCGGCGCCCTGGGCGGCGACGGCCTCGCGCTGCTGGGCGCGGCGACGGGAGCGGGCTACTACGTGATCGGCCGGCGCGTGCGCCGGACGGTCGGGATCTGGCGCTATGCCACCGGCGTCTATGCCGTCGCGGCCGTGGCGCTCGCGCTGCTCGCCCTCGCGGCCGCCGTCCCGCTGGTGGGATTCACGCGCCGCGACTGGGCGGTGTTCGGCGCCATGGCGGCGGGGCCCATGCTGATCGGGCACACGGGAATGAACTACGCGCTGCGACACTTCCGCGCGACGACCGTGAACGTGGCGGCGCTGGGCGAGCCGGTGGGGGCGAGCGTGATCGCGTGGTTGGTACCGGCGATTCACGAGGTGCCGTCGGTAACGACGGTCGTCGGAGGCGGGCTCGTGCTCGTGGGGATTGGCCTGGCGCTGGGTGTGGGGAGCCCCGGGCCGTCGGCCCGGGGTCAGCCGCTCGTGGGAGACTCCTCGGCGTCGGCTGACCCCGGGGCGATGCCCCGGGGCTACGGGACGGGGGGCGGGGATGCGCGTTGAACAGGTGCGCGGCGGCGTGGTGGAAGCGGTGCACGACGTCCACGCGGCGGTGGTGGACGCGCGCGGGCGCCTGGTCGCGCGCACCGGCGACCCCGACCTCGTCACCTTCTGGCGCTCGGCGGCGAAACCGTTTCAGGCGCTGCCGCTCGTAGAAGACGGAGTAACCGATCGGTTCGGCTTCACGAGCGAGGAGCTGGCGCTGGTGTGCGCGTCGCACTCGAGCGAGGCGGGCCAGGTGGCGCGCGTGCGCGAGCTGCTCGGGAAGATCGGCTGCGGCGAGCGCGACCTGCTGTGCGGGCCCCACGCTCCGCTCTCGGAGCGCGTCGCGCAAGACTACGCGACTCGCGGCTTGCGGCTTACGGCTGTGTATTCGAATTGCTCGGGGCAGCACGCCGGCATGCTCGCGCTCGCCCGCCACCACGGGTGGCCCACGGAGTTCTACACCCGCCGCGAGCATCCCGTGCAGCAGCGCTGCCTGCGGGAAGTCGCCCGCTGGACGGACGTCCCGGCGGCAGACATTCGCACGGCCACCGATGGCTGCGGGGTGGTGTGCTTCGGGATCCCGCTGAGAAACATGGCGCTGGCGTACGTGAGGCTGGCGATTGCGGATTTCGGATTGCGAATTGCGGATTCGCAGGACGCGCGTCCAATCCGCAATCCGCAATCCGCGATCGTGCAATCGATGTTGCGCCACCCCGAGCTCATCGCCGGCGTCGGCCGCCCCTGTACCGACATGATGCGGGCGCATCCCGCTCGGCTGATCGTCAAGGTCGGTGCGGAGGGCGTCTACTGCGCGGTGCTGCCGCGGGACGGATTGGGGGTGGCCATCAAGGTCGCCGACGGCCATGCCGTGGCGTCGGCACTCGCGATGGCGGCCGTGTTGGAGCAGCTCGGGCTCCGGCCACGACCGGTGTCGCTCGCCGCCCGGCCCATGGTGAACACGCGCGGCGAGGCCGTCGGCGAGCTGCGCGTAAATGGGGGGCTCGAGCAACAAAAGGATGGAGGGCCCCGCACCGGGGAGGAGTAATATGACCGAGCCCCTCGATCCGGCGACGGCGGCGCTGGTGCGGTTGGCCGCCGCCGTCGCCGCAGGCCACGTGCCCGAGCTCCACGAGCGCTTCGCCGCGGCCCGGCAGGCGGCTGTGCCGCCCCTGTGGATCGACGAGCTGCTGCTGCAGAGCATGCTCGTGGTCGGCTACCCGTTGGCGTTGGTGGCCTTCGGCGTGTGGCGCGACGTGGCGGGACCCGCCGAGGGAGAGGGGGGGCGGCACGCGGCGGAGCCGTTGGCGCACGAGGACTGGCAAGCGTGGGCGGATCGGGGGGCGGCGGTGTGCCGCGACGTGTACGGGCGGGCCTACCACAAGCTGCTCGTCAACCTGCGCGCGCTGCACCCTGCGCTCGAGGACCTGGTGCTGGTGGACGCGTACGGCAAGGTGATCGGTCGACCGGGGCTCGACCTGAAGCGGCGGGAGCTGGCGACCGTGGCGGCGATCGCCGTGCTGGGTGCCGCCCAGCAGCTGCACTCGCACCTGCGCGGCGCGCTCAACACCGGGGCGTCGCCCGAGGAGGTGGACGCCGTGCTGGAGCTGGTGGCGGGGGATCTGGAGCCAGAGTACCTCCGCCTGGCACGCGAGCAGTGGGCGGATGTACGGCGGAGGAACCTCTGAATGCGGAATGCGGAATGCGGAATTCGGAATGCGGAATGTTGACCTGAAGGATCGTACGCGGGCTTTTGCATTGGCGATCATCGGCTTGGTTGAAGCCCTGCCGCGAGGCCGTTCTGCCGACGTGATCGGAAATCAACTCCTGCGGGCCGGTACGTCCGTGGGGGCGAACTATCGGGCTGCCTGTCGCGCGAGGTCTCGCAAGGAGTTCGTGGCAAGGTTGGGGATCGTTGAGGAGGAGGCGGACGAGGCGCAGTTCTGGCTCGATCTGGTTATCGAGCGCGGGTTGAGCGACACCGTGCGCGTGGCTTCCTTGAGGGACGAGGCGCGCCAACTCGTGGCAATTGTGGTCTCGTCGATCAGGACTGCGCGCAGAGCTCCCCGTGCAAGTCCGCATTCCGCATTCCGCATTCCGCATTCAAGCGCTCCGCACTCCGCATTCCGCACTCCGCACCACGGTCCGGACTCGTGTTCATAGACCGCGCCCTGGTCCACGTCACCGCCGGCGCGGGCGGGGCGGGAGCCTCAAGCTTTCGCCGCGAGAAGTTCGTCCCCAAAGGCGGCCCCGACGGCGGCGACGGCGGTTCCGGCGGCAGCGTGTACGTGCGTGCCGATTCCAACCTCGCGACGCTGCTCGACTACCGCTATCGCACGCAGTGGCGCGCCGAGCGCGGCCAGCACGGCAAGGGGAAGAACATGACCGGGAAGTCGGGCGCGGACCTGTATCTCCCCGTTCCGGCCGGCACCGAAATCCGTGATGCCGGGAGCGGCGCCCGCCTCGGGGAGGTCGTGGGCGCGGGCGACACCCTGCTCGTCGCACAGGGCGGGCGCGGCGGCCGCGGCAACGCCCGGTTCGCCACGGCCACGCACCAGAGCCCGCGCGAGTGGGAGCCGGGCGAGTACGGCGAGGAGCGCGAGCTCGAGCTCGTCCTCAAGCTGATCGCCGACGTGGGCCTCCTGGGCGAACCCAACGCGGGCAAGAGCACGCTGCTCTCCGTGGTCTCGGCCGCCCGGCCGAAAATCGCCGACTATCCGTTCACGACCCTCGAGCCGCAGCTCGGCGTGGTCGGCCTGTCCGACAGCCGGTCTTTCGTCGTGGCCGACATCCCGGGCATTATCGCGGGCGCCCACGTCGGGAAGGGCCTCGGCCTCAAGTTCCTGCAGCACGTCGAGCGCACCCGCCTGGTGGCGGTGCTCGTGCCCGTGGACAGTCCCGATCCGCAGGCGAGCTACGAGCTGCTGTTGCGGGAAGCGGCGTCCTACTCGCCTGAGCTGGCCGCGAAGCCGCACGTGGTGGTGTTGACCAAGCTCGATCTCTCGCATCCTGCATCCCGCATCCCGACGATTCGTACCCAGGCCGGCGCACCGGTCGTCGCAGTTTCGGCCGTCACCGGGCAAGGGATACCGCCGCTGTTGGAGACTTTATGGCGGGCTCTTCCGGCGCCGGTCGCGACGAAGTAGCGGCGTATCTGGCGCTCGCGCAGGTGCCCGGGATCGGCGCCGCGCGTCTCACCACGCTCGTGGCCGCCTTCGAGGGCGCCGGCGCCGCCATGCATGCTCCCGCCGGCGCCATCGCCGCGCTGCCCGGGTTCAGCCGCGCCGCGGCGGGCGCGGTCCGCGCCGTCTCTCCGGGCGCCGGCCACGAAATTCTGAATCAGCTCGATCGGCTCGGCGCGGTGGTGCTGCTTCCCGACGATCCGGCGTTCCCGCCCCTCCTGTCCGAAATTCCCGAGCCGCCGGCGCTGCTCTACGTCTGGGGCGACGTCACCTGTCTCAAGCGCCCGGCGGTCGGCATCGTGGGCAGTCGGGACCATACTCCTTACGGAGCCGACGCCGCCCGCCTCCTCGCCGCGGGCGTGGCGCGGGCGGGGGTCGTGGTCACGAGTGGGATGGCGCGGGGCGTCGACGCTGTCGCCCACGGCGCCGCGCTCGACGCGGGAGGGGCGTCGGTGGGAGTGCTGGGCAACGGGTTCGGCGTGATTTATCCCGCGGCGAACCGCACGCTGTACGAGCGCATGGTCGCGTCGGGGTGCCTCGTCTCGGAGCTGCCGCCCGGAGAGCGGCCGCACGCCGGCGCTTTCCCCCAACGCAATCGCTTGATCTCGGGGTTGGCGGGCGTGACCGTGGTGGTCGAAGCCGCGCCCGGCTCGGGCGCGTTGATCACGAGCGACTGCGCGCTCGATCAGGGTCGCAGCGTGCTCGCCGTCCCCGGTCCCATCACGAGCCCCACCTCGCTCGGCTGCAACCGGCTCATTCAACAGGGAGCGAAGCCCGCGCTCTCGGCGGCCGATATCCTGGAAGAGCTGGGGCTGCCGGGGGCGGCTGACCCCGGGCCCGCGGCCCGGGGTGAGACGGTGCCCCGGAGTCAGCCGTCCGATCTCAGTGACCTGCAGCGCTCGCTATGGGACGTGCTCGTCACCGAGCCGAAGCACGTGGACGTGCTCGTCGCCGCGGCCGGCGGCGACACCGGCCCGGTGTTGACCGCGCTCACCGAGCTCGAGATGCGGGGCCTGGTGCGCCAGCAGCCGGGGATGGTGTTCGGGCTCGCCTAATTGCGGATTGCGGATTGTCGATTGCGGATTTCGACGCCCGTCCTTCCAATCCGCAATCCGAAATCCGCAATCCACAATTACCTTCCCAACATGCGCCACCTCTATCTCCACGTCCCCTTCTGCATCCGGCGCTGCTCCTATTGCGACTTCTCCATCGCGGTCCGCAAGCGCATCCCGGCACGCGAGTATGTGGATGCCGTGGTTCAGGAACTGCGACAGGTGTTGACTGACCCCGGGCGCAAGCCCCGGGATCTCGGAGCGGGGGCGACTGACCTGGTGGGGGTCACTCACCCCGGGCGCAAGCCCGGGGATTCTGGGAGCGCGGTCTTGGAGACGATCTACCTCGGCGGCGGCACTCCGTCGCTGCTCCCCCCGGATGCAGTGGCAGCGCTCCTCACGTCTCTCCGTGACGCTTTTCACGTGACGTCTTTCCGTGACGACGTTGAAGTAACATTGGAAGCCAATCCCGAAGACGTCACCCGAGACGCGGCAACAAGCTGGCGCCGCGCCGGTGTCAACCGGGTATCGCTCGGGGCGCAGTCGTTCGACGATCGAGCCTTGCGGTGGATGCACCGCTCCCACGACTCGGCGCGGATTGTCACTGCCGTGCGGACGCTCCGCGAGGCGGGGATCGACAACTTCTCGCTCGACTTGATCTTTGCCCTGCCCGCCGGGCTGGAGCGCGATTGGGGGCGCGACCTGGAGCAGGCGCTGGCCCTGCGCCCCGCCCACCTCTCCCTCTACGGTCTCACCGTCGAGGAGCGGACGCCGCTCGCCCGCTGGATTTCTCGCGGCGCGGCCGCCGCCCCTGACGACGATCGCTATGCGGAGGAGTACTTGCTTGCACACTCCCGCCTTGCGGCCGGCGGCTATCAGTTCTACGAGGTCTCGAACGCCGCGCGCGAAGGTTGCCGCTCGCGCCACAACTCGGCCTACTGGTTGGGACGTTCCTACTTGGGGCTAGGCCCCGCCGCCCACTCGTTCGACGGGACGGCGCGACGCTGGAATCTCTCGGCGTGGGAGGCGTACCGTCGCGCCGTCGCCGCGGGCCGGTCTCCCGTCGCGTCGCAAGAGACACTCACCGACGAGCAACTGGAACTCGAGCGGGTATATCTCGCGTTGCGGACCGACGCGGGGCTGCCTCGTGCCTCCCTCTCCCGCCCTCTACCGTCCTCTACCGTCCTGTGGCTGGAGCGGGGTTGGGCGCATCTGCGAGACGAGCGCTTGGTGTGCACGCCTGAAGGGTGGCTCCGGCTCGACGCCCTGGTGCGTGACTTGACCGGCTGTGCCACAACGAGCTAAATTGTTAGCAGGTAATAGCTTGGCTGATATGACAGCGTCCCTGAACGAGCGCGAGCGGCAGGTCCTCGAGGCCGTCATCGAGACCTACGTCGAAACCGCCGAACCGGCGGGGAGTCGCACTGTCTCGAAACGGTTCGGGCTCTCCCTGTCGCCTGCCTCCATCCGCAATACCATGAGCGACCTGGAGGAGAAGGGGTACCTGTACCACCCCCACACCTCCGCCGGGCGCATCCCCACGGACCTCGCCTATCGGGTGTACGTGAACTCGCTGATGCGGCTGCCGCCGGTCTCGGCGTCGGAGTCGCACCAGATCCGCGAGGAGCTGGGCGACCACAATGTGGTGGACCAGATCCTCGAGCGCGCGGCGCAGGTGCTGGGCGTGCTCACGAAGGAGCTCGGCGTCGCCGTCGGTCCAACGCTCGACGCCGCGGTGCTCGAACGGCTCGAGCTGTTGCAGGCGTCGTCGGAGCGGCTGCTGCTGGTGCTGACTCTCAAGAGCGGAGTGGTGCGCTCGATTTTCGTCGAAGTGCCCGCGCACTTGGCGCCGGAAGCGGTGGCCCAGGTCGGCGTGGTGCTGAACGAGCGGCTCGCGGGGCTCACGTTGCGCGAGATCCGAGGCACACTGCCCGAGCGGCTGCGCGATGCCACGCCGGACCCCGACTCGAGCGAGCTGCTCAACATCTTCATCCAGGAGGCCGACGAGCTCTTCGACATGCCTACCGCCGGGAACGCGGGCGTCGGCGTCGTGCTGGGGAGTGCGCAGCTCTTGGCCGGCCAGCCGGAGTTCGCCACCAAGGAGCGGTTGCAAGGGCTCATGGAGGTCACGGAGCGACGCGACCTGTTGCGCGAAGCACTCGCCCAGCGGCTCGGCCGGGGGCTCACGATCACGATCGGCACCGAGCACCAGGACCCGAAGCTCGCCCCCTTCACGCTGGTCACGGCGTCGTACCGGCTGGGCGCGCTCGCCGGCGTCATCGGCGTCATGGGTCCGACGCGCATGCCGTACGACAAGATCGTCGCCCTGGTGGATCACACGAGTCGTCTGGTCGGGGAGCTGCTCGAGTGACGCACGACTACTACGCCCTGCTCGGCGTCCAGCGCGACGCGGATGAAGCCGAGATCAAGAAGGCCTACCGCCGCCTCGCGATGCAGCATCACCCCGATCGCGTGGGCCCGGATCAGAAGGAGGCGGCGGAAGCGAAGTTCAAGGAGATCACCGAGGCGTACGAAGTCCTGCGCGATCCCGAGAAGCGCGCCACGTATGACCGCTACGGCGCGGCCGGTCTGCGGCGGGGGGCCGGGGGGAGCGACTTCGGGTTCGCGCACTTCGACCTCGCCGAGGCGCTGAATGTGTTCATGCGGGACTTCGGCGGCCTGGGCAGCTTCGACGCCCTTTTTGGAGGCGGCGGTCGCGGCCGCGCCGAGCAGCACCGCGGTCAGGACCTCAAGGTGACGCTCAAGCTCGATCTCGCCGAGGTGGCGAGCGGCACTACCAAGAAGATCAAGGTGCGCACCTACGAGCGCTGCGCGGAGTGCGGCGGCGCCGGCGCCGCGCGGGGGTCGCGCCCCACGAGCTGCGGCACGTGCGGGGGCTCGGGGGAGGTGCGGCGCGCCGCGCGCTCCATGTTCGGGCAGTTCGTGTCCGTCTCGCCCTGTCCCACGTGCGCCGGGGAGGGGAGCGTGATCGCCCAGCCGTGCCCGAAGTGCCAAGGAGAGGGCCGCGTCCGCGCCGAGAAAACGGTGGAGATCAACGTCCCCGCGGGCGTCGCGGATCATCACTATCTCACGATGCGCGGGGCCGGCGCGCCCGGGCCGCGCAATGGCCCGCCGGGCGACTTGATCGCCGTGCTCGACATCGCCGAGGACCCGCGTTTCGAGCGTCAGGGCGACGATCTGATCTACGACCTGCCGCTGTCCTTCACGCAAGCCGCGCTTGGGGCGGAGCTCGACGTGCCGACCCCGTACGGGGCGGCGGCGCTGAAGGTGCAACCCGGCACGCAGACCGGCGCCGTGTACCGGCTGCGCGGCAAGGGGCTGCCCCGGGTGGGCGAAGGCGGCCGCGGCGATCTCCACGTGCGCGTGCACGTGTGGACACCCACCAAGCTGACGGCGGAGCAGCGGGCCTTGCTCGAGCAGCTCGCCAAGGTCGAGGGCTCGCCGTCAGCCGACGAGCACACCGGGAAAAAGTTCTGGGAGCAGCTGCGCCAGGCGTTCGGACGCTAACCGACCCCGGGCACGAGCCCGGGGTAAAGAGGGACCATGCCCGGAGCCTGTGTGTTCTGCAAGATCGCCGCCGGGGAGATCCCCGCGACGGTAGTGAAGCGGGGCGACGGGATGCTGGCCTTCCGGGACTTGAACCCGCAGGCCCCGACGCACGTCCTCGTGATCCCCACCGACCACGTCGCGTCGCTCAACGACGCGAAGGACCCGCGGTTGCTCGGCGGGCTGCTGGCGTTCGCGCGAGAAGTGGCGCGCGCCGAGGGGATCGCGGAGCGCGGGTATCGCGTGGTGGTCAACACCAATCCCGACGGCGGCCAAACGGTGTTCCATCTGCACGTGCATCTGCTGGGAGGTCGGCCGATGAAGTGGCCGCCCGGCTGAGGGTTGCACGGGCCGATGGGCACGGCTAAGTTTTTGGGACTATCACAGTTAGCGAGAAGGGTATGCCGGAAGTCATCATTCATGATGACGAGAGCTTTGAGCGCGCGCTGAGGCGCTTCAAGAAGAAATGCGAAAAGGCGGGGATCCTCTCCGACCTGCGGAAGCACCGTCATTACGAGAAGCCGAGCGAGCGGCGCAAACGCAAAATGAACGCGGCGCGCCGCAAGGGCCAGCGCCCGCGCGCCGCGTGACGTGATGAGCTTGCCCGAGCGGCTGCGTGCCGCGATGAACGAGGCCCGGAAACACCGCGATCAGGCGCGTACCCTCCTCCTCTCCACGATCCTCGCAGACCTCAAGAACCGCGAATTCGAGCTTCAGCACCCGCCCTCGGACGACGAGACGGCGGAAGTCCTGCGGCGCGGGATCAAGCGCCGCCGCGAGGCGGCCGAGCAGTACGCCACCGCCGGCCGGCGCGATCGGGCCGACGCCGAGCTGGGCGAAGTCAAGGTGCTCGAGGAGTTCCTGCCGGCCGCCGTAGACCCGGAAGAGATCCGCCGCGCCGTCCGAGACGCCATCGCCGGCGGGGCCCGCGACGTGGGCAAGGTCATGGGACAGGTCATGCCCAGGTTCAAGGGCCGGGCGGACGGCAAGGTGGTGAACCAGATCGTGCGCGAAGAGCTGTCGGCCGCATGACCGCACCCGGCGGGGTCGCGCCCTCCGTGCTGGAGACACTCGAATTCCCGGCCGCGCTGGAGCGGGTGGCGGTGCACGCCGCCGGGCCGCTGGGCGCGGCGCGCGTCCGGAGCCGGACGCCCGTGGCCGACGTCGCGGCGATCGGCGCCGCTCTCGCGCAAGTGGCGGAGCTGGCGGCGCTGCTGCTCCGCGACGACGCCATCCGCGCCGAGCCGGTCCCCGACATCGGGCCCGCGCTCGCGCTGCTCGCCGTGCCGGGCAGTGCGCTCGACGGTCCGGCCCTGGCCGGGCTGGGCCGGGCGCTCGTGGCGGCCCGCATCGTCGCGGCCGATCTGGGCCGACTGGCCGCGGACGCGCCGCGCACCGCCGCGCTGCGGGCCGCCGTGCCTCCGAAGACGCTCGAGATCCGGCTCGCCCAGTCGCTCGATCCCGACGGGCACGTGCTCGACGGAGCGTCGCGCGGCGTGGCCCGCGCCCGCCGCGCCGTGCGCGAGGCGCGCCAGCAGCTCGTGCGACGGCTCGAGAGCATCCTCGGCCAGCTCGCTCAGTCCGAGCGCGCCCCCGACGCGGCCGTCACCGTGCGGGGCGGTCGCTACGTCATTCCGGTGCGGGGCACCGCGTGGGCCAAGGTCGGCGGCATCGTGCACGACGAGTCGGCCACCGGTTCCACCTTGTTCGTCGAGCCGCCCGAGGCCATCGGGCTGGGGAATGCGCTGCGCGAGCACGAGGCGGCGGAGCAGCGGGAGGTGCTGCAGGTGCTCCGCGACCTCACCGAGCTGCTGCGTCCGGTCCGCGAGGCGCTCGCGGCCGCCTGGGAGATGTGCATCGCGTTCGACGACCTGTGCGCCCGCGCCCGCTACGCCGTGCTCGTCAACGGCTTCGCCCCCGCGATCGCGACGGGACCGCTCGAGATCCACGACGGCCGGCACCCGCTTCTCATCTCTCCTTTCGTTCCCCCTCTCCACGAAGTGGAGAGGGGGTCAGGGGGTGAGGACGTCGAGGTGGAGAGGGGGAAAGGTGGTGCGGTCGTCCCCTTCGACCTGGTGCTCGCGCCCGACGAATTCACGGTTCTCATCTCCGGCCCGAACACCGGTGGCAAGACGGTGCTCATCAAGGCCGTGGGGTTGCTGTGCCTCATGGCGCAGAGCGGCATCGTCCCGCCCATCGGGCCGCAGTCGACCCTGCCGGTGTTCGACGGCGTGTTCGCGGACATCGGCGATCGCCAGTCCATCGCCGCCAGTCTTTCCACGTTCTCGGCTCACGTCGCCGTGCTGCGCGACATGCTCGAGCGTGCCGGCTCGGGCTCTCTCGTGCTGCTCGACGAGATCGGGAGCGGGACCGATCCAGCGGAAGGAGGCGCGCTCGCGGCCGCCGTCCTCAAGACGCTGGCGCGACGGCGCGCGGTCACCCTGGCGACGACGCACCTCGGCGCCTTGAAGCAGCTCGCCGCCGAGACGGTTGGGATCGTGAACGCTTCACTCCAGTTCGACGCCGAAACGCTCACGCCGACGTTCCGGCTACTCAAAGGCGTCCCGGGACGCTCCTACGGGCTCGCCATTGCCCGGCGTCTGGGCATCGCGGGCGAGGTCCTGGACATCGCCGAGCGCGCCATGCCCGACCGCGAGCGGACCCTCGATGCGCTGCTCGCGACCGTGGAAGCACGGGCGCGAGAACTCGAGGCCCGGGAGCACGAGCTCGCGGCACGCGAGGAGCGGGTGCGGGACGACGCGGCGCGGGTCGACGGGCGCGGCGAGGAGGTGGCTGAGCGGGAGCGGGAGGTGAAGGCCCGCGCCCGCAGTCTCGAGCAAGCGGCCCGCGATCAGACCCGAGCCTATCTGCTCGAGGCCCGCAAGAAGGTCGAGGAGGCCCTCGGCCGGGCGCGTGCGGCGGTGGACGAAGCGACCGCGAAAGAGGCTCGCCGGCTCGTCGAGCAAGCGCTGGAACAGACGGAGACGGGCGAAACGGGAAGGACGCGGGAAACGGGAAAGGGGAAACGGGAAACGTGGGTGTCGCTGGACGAGCTGCAGCGTCGCAGGCAGGAGCCGTCGGGTGCCCCGCGACGGCCGCCGAGCCCGGCGCGGCCGCCGGCCGGAGCGGGGCACGCGGCGACGACGGCCTCGGAGCGGGCGGCCGCGACTGAGATCTCCTTGCGCGGCCTGCGGGCGGACGAAGCCGAGGCCCGGCTGGTCAAGGCGCTCGACGACGCCGTGCTCGCCGATCTGCCCTTTCTCCGTGTGATCCACGGCAAGGGCACCGGGGCGCTGCGCCAGCTGGTGCACGACATCCTGTCCGCCGACACCCGGGTCGAGCGTTTCGGCTTTGCCCCGCCCAACCAGGGCGGGCACGGGGTCACGATCGTGGAGTTCACCGCGTGAGTCTCATTCCCGACGACGTGATCGAGCAGGTCCGGGAAGCGGCGGACATCGTGGGGATCATCGGCGAGCACGTGGAGCTCAAACGCACGGGAGCCGACTTCCGCGCTCCCTGTCCGTTTCACGGCGGCACGCACCGCAATTTCACGGTCATCCCGAAGAAGGGGATGTACTACTGCTTCGTGTGCCACGAGGGCGGCGACGTCTTCACCTTCTTCATGAAGCGGCTCGGCATGGACTATCCCACGGCGGTGCGCGAGGTCGCGCGCCGCGTCGGGATCGCCATCCCGGAGCGGGGACCCACCGGCCCCGACCCGCGTGAGCCGCTGTACGGGGCCGTGGCAGCCGCCGCCGATTGGTTCGCGCGCCAGCTGCGCGAGAGCCCCGAAGCGCAGGTCGCCCGCGATTACCTCGCCTCCCGACGCGTGGAGCTGGACGTCGTCCTGCCGCTGGCCCTGGGCTACGCGCCCAGGGGCAAGGCGTTTCTCGACGCAATGAAAGGGTTGGGCGTGCGTGACGAGGTGTTGCTCGAGGCCGGGCTCCTCGTTAAACGAGAGGACGGCACGGTGCTGCCCCGTTTCCGGGGGCGGCTGCTGTTCCCGATCCACGATCTGCGCGCGCGCGTGGTGGCGTTCGGGGGCCGCATCCTCGATGCAGGAGAGCCGAAATACCTCAACTCGCCCGATTCCCCTGTGTTCCACAAGGGGAAGCTGCTCTACAACCTGCACGCCGCGAAGCACGCGATGCGCAAGGCGGAGCGCGCCATCCTGGTGGAAGGGTATTTCGACGTGCTGCGTCTGTCGCTCGCCGGAATCGAGGAAGTCGTGGCCCCGCTCGGCACCGGTCTCACGTCCGATCAGGCGCAGCTGCTCGCGCGTCACACGCCCCACGTCATCCTGCTGTATGACTCGGACGACGCCGGACTGCGCGCCACGTTCCGCGCCGGCGACGAGTTGCTGCGGCAGGGCCTGCGTGTGAGCGTGGCCACGCTTCCCGCTGGAGAGGACCCGGACACCCTGGTCCAGAAACGCGGCGCGCCGGGGCTCGAAGCCATCCTCAAGGACGCGGTCGACCCGCTGGAGCGGAAGATCCAGATCCTCGACCACAAGGCCTTCTTCTCGAGCCTCCCGGGACGGCGCCGAGCGCTCGACCGGCTGCTCCCCACGATCCGGGCGGCCAAAGATCCGATCACGCGGGAGCTGTACATCTCGCGCGCGGCGGAGGCGGCGGGCGTGCGGAAGGACGTCTTGGAACGGGAAACGGGAAACGAGAAACGGGAAACGAGTAGGACGCCCACGTCTCCCGTTTCCCGTGTCCCGTTTCCCGCGTTGCCCGCCAGCGCCGAGAAGGCCCTCGTGTTGCTCATGCTCGAGGGCGATGCGTGGCGGGCGCGCGTGGTCGAGGCCGTCGACGCCGAAGAGCTCGAGTTCCTCCCCTACCGGGCCGTGTTCGAAGCCGTGGCGGACGACGGGGTGCTCGCCCTGGACGACACGTCCGCGCGCGCCTACGAGCAGCTCAAAGAGGAAGGCCTGAGCGGGCGCGATCCCAACGAAATGTATGAATTGGCCGTGAGCTGGATGGAAGCGCGGCGACTGGAGCGGCAGCTGGAGCAGCTCGACGACCAGCTGCCGTTCGAGAGTCCCGAGCGCCAGGCGTCCCTGATTGCGGAGAAGCGGCGCGTGTTCGACGAGCTCCGCAAACGTTACCCGCGTTACAAGATCGCTGCGAGGAGGAGAGGTGCACCCGGAACTTGAAGCGTTGTTGGCCCTGCAGGAGAAGGACCAGGCGGTCACGGCGACGGACGAGAGCCTCGCGGCGCTCGCGCCCGAGCTCCAGGCTCTGGACGAGGCGCAGGCGGCGGCCGAGCGCGCCCTCGCCGGCGCACAGGCGGCGATTCAGGCCGCGATCGACCGGCGCGACGAGCTCGAAGGCAAGATCGCCAACTACCGCACCATGCAGGAGCAGCGGCGCCAACGGCTCGAGTGGGTGCGGGGCGCGAAAGAAGCATCGACCCTCATGGCGGAGCTGGACCTCGCCCGCTCCGTGCTGGCCAAGGAAGAAGCGGAGTTCATGCGCTCCGGCGACGCGGTAACGGAGGCCGAGCGCAAGGCCGCGGAGGCCGAAAAGGCGCTTCAGGAGGTGCGCGCGCAACAGGCGCCGCTGCGCGAGGCGCTCGCCGGGAGGCGTGACGCGATCGCCGCGCAGCGCGAGCAGACCGTCGCGGAGCGCGAGCGCGCCGCGACCCGGGTCGGCGCCGGCCTGCTGTCGCGCTACGAGCGCATCCGCCGGGGCAAGGCGCCGCTCGCGCTGTATCCGCTCCACGGCGACGCCTGCGGTCACTGCTTCACGGCTGTCCCCACGCAGCGGCGGGCCCTGATTCAGCGCGGCGCGTCGATCGAGGGCTGCGAGGCCTGCGGCGTGCTCTTGTACGCGCGGGAATGATCCCGGCCCGCTGGACGGTCGCCGCGCCGCCCGACCCGGGTCTCACGTCGACGCTCGCCGCCGACCTGCACATTCCCGAGCCGCTGGCCGCGATCCTCGTACAGCGCGGCCTCGCCGCGCCGGCGCTCGCGCGGGCGTTTCTCCGCCCGGAGCTGGAGCGGCTGTCCGATCCGCTGGCGTGGGCCGACATGCCCCGGGCCGTGGACCTGATCGCGACCGCCGTGCGCGCGCGCGCCCCGATCCTGGTCCACGGGGACTACGACGTCGACGGGCAGTGCGCCGCCGCGCTGCTCACGCGCGTGCTGTCCAGCGTGGGCGGCAACGTCCGGGCGTTCGTGCCGCACCGCCTGCGCGACGGCTACGATTTCGGCCCCGCCGGCCTCGCGGAGGCGCGGCGCGTGGGCGCGGGCCTCGTCATCACGTGCGACTGCGGCATCACGGCCGTCGACGCGGTCGGCGCCGCCCGCGCCGCGGGCATCGACGTGATCGTGACCGATCACCACCTCCCCGGCGACGTCCTCCCGCCCGCCTCGGCCGTCCTCGACCCGCGCCGCGCCGACTGCGCCTCGGAGGACAAGCACCTCTGCGGGACGGGCGTGGCGTTCAAGCTCGTGCAGGCGCTCGTGCCCGCGCTCGGCCTGTCGGCCAACCTGCCGCTGCACTTTCTCGACCTGGTGGCCCTGGCGACCGTCGCCGACGTCGTCCCCCTCACCGGCGAGAACCGCATCCTCGTGCGCCACGGGCTCAAGATGCTGGCCGATTCGCGCTGGACGGGCGTGCGCGCGCTGGTCGACGCCGCCGGCTTGACGGGGAAGCCCGTCAGGTCCGGTCACGTGGGGTTTATCCTGGCGCCGCGGCTCAATGCCGCCGGTCGCATCGACGACGCGAACCTGGGACTGCGGCTGCTGCTCTCCGACGATCCCGCCGAGGCCGCCGCGATCGCGCGCGAGCTGGAGACGCTCAACGCGCGGCGCCAGGCGCTGGACCAGCGCATCCTCGACGAGGCGGTCGAGCAGGCCGAGCGCGTGCTGCGGCCGGAGGACCGGGCGCTGGTGCTCGCGGCGGACGCGTGGCATCCCGGCGTGATCGGCATCGTGGCGTCGCGGCTGGTGGAGCGTTACGGCCGGCCCACCTTTCTCATCGGCTGGGACGAGGGAGGGAGCACCGGGCGCGGCTCGGGGCGGAGCATCGCGGGCTTCGACCTCCACGCCGCGCTGCATCGAGTGGCGCCCCATCTCGAGAAATACGGCGGCCACACCATGGCGGCGGGGCTCACCCTTCGGCGGGAGCGCTACGAGGACTTTCGTGTTGCGTTTCTCGCGGTCGCAGGCGAGCTTCTGCGCCCCGACGACCTGGTACCGGCGCAGCGCGTGGACCTGGAGCTCCCCCTGGGGCTCGTGAGCGAGGAGCTGGAGAAGCTGATCCGCTATCTGGAGCCGTGCGGCGCCGGCAATCCCGCGCCGGTGTTCGGGGTGCGCGGCGCCCGCGCCGTGGGCGCGCGGCGCGTGGGCACGAACCACCTGCGGTTCACGCTGGACGACGAGTCGGGCGCGCTGCCGGCCATCGCGTTCCAGTGGGCCGACGCGATTCCGGACCAGTGGCTCGCCGAGCGGCTGGACGTGGCGTTCCGTCTGGAGCGCGACGAGTGGCAGGGGCGGGCGACCCTTCAGGCCCGTGTCGCATCCATGGCGCCGAGCGCGTGAGACAAATTGTGGATTGCGGATTTCGGATTGCGGATTGGGCGCACGACCCTCCATGTACAATCCGCAATCCACAATCCGCAATCCGCAATTGGAGAGAGGTGGAAGGGTCGGGCATGATCCGCATCATCGCCGGCGAGTTCAAGGGACGCCGCCTGAAGACGCCCGCGACCGACAAAGTGCGGCCCACGGCGGACCGCGTGCGGGAGGCGTGGTTCTCCATCCTGCAGCGCTCGATCAGGGGGGCCCGGGTGCTCGACCTGTTCGCGGGCTCCGGAGCGCTCGGCTTCGAAGCGCTGTCGCGCGGGGCCGCGAGCGCGGACTTCGTGGAGCTGCACCGTTTCGCCCTCGCCACGCTCAAGGCCAACGTCAAGACGCTCGACGTGGACGACCGCGCCGCGATCCACCGCGCGGACGCGCTCCGCTTCGCCGAGCGACTCCACCCGGGCCAGTACGACGTGGCGTTCGCCGACCCCCCGTACGCCGGGCAGGAGGCCGCCCGGCTGGTCGCCGTGTTCCGCGTCAACGCCTTCGCGCGCATCTTCTCGATCGAGCACCCCGCGGACCAGCCGATCCCGGGCGACGACACGCGACGCTACGGCGACACCGCCGTCACCTTCATCTACGCCCCGTGACGCGCGTCGCCGTCTACCCGGGCTCGTTCGATCCCATCACGCGGGGGCACGAAGACCTGATCCGGCGGGCTCTCACGTTCGCCGACCGCGTGATCGTGGCGGTGGCCGTCAACGTGGCGAAGCAGCCGCTGTTTACGCTGGAGCAGCGCGTGGCGTTGATTCAGAAGGCCACGGCCGATCCGCGCGTCGAGGTCCGCTCGTTCGACGGTCTCCTGGCCGATTTCGTGCGCGCCGCCGGCGCCACCCTGATCGTGCGCGGCCTCCGCGCGGTGAGCGACTTCGAATACGAGTTCCAGATGGCGCTCATGAACCGCAATCTCGCTCCCGGGGTCGAGACGGTGTTCCTCGTGCCGGCGTTCGACCTCACCTACCTGAGTTCGAGCCTCGTGCGCGAAGTGGCCCGCTTCGGAGGCGATGTGTCGCAGCTCGTGCACCCGGCGGTGGGCCAGGCCCTCAGGCAAAAGTTCGGGAAGTGACGTTCCGTGAGGCGCTGTACCAGCGGGCCCGGCGCGCGCGCCGCCGCATGGTGCTGCCCGAGGGACAGGACGACCGCGTACGCGCCGCGGCCAGCCGCATCGAGCAGCTGGGGCTGGGGACGGTCCAGCTCCTGGACGGGACCGCTCCCCGCTCCCCGCTCCCGGAGATGATCCGCCTGCTCCGGTCCCGTCACGCGGACAAGTTTCCCACCGACGCCGCCGCGACGGCCGCCCTCGCGCATCCCCTCACCTACGGCGGCGCGCTGGTGGCGCTGGGGCGCGCCGATGTGATGGTCGGGGGCGCCACGTTTCCGAGCGGCGACACGATCCGCGCCGCCCTGCGCACCGTGGGCACGGCGCCTGGAATCACGACCGTGAGCGGTGCGTTCTACATGGTGCGCGACGACGTCGTGCTCACGTTCACCGATTGCGCGGTCGTCCCCGAGCCGACGTCCGAGCAGCTTGCCGAGGCGGCCCTCGCGGCGGCGCACGACCGCCGTCGCATCGTGGGCGACGAGCCGGTGGTAGCGTTTCTCTCGTACAGCACCAAGGGGAGCGCCACCGGACCGCGCGTCGAGCGCGTGCGCCGGGCGCTCGAGCTCCTGGCCGTCCGGCGCCCCGACTTCGCGTTCGACGGCGAGCTGCAGACCGACGCGGCCCTGGTGATGGACGTGGCGGCGCGCAAGGCGCCGGGCTCCGGGGTGGCGGGCCGCGCCAATGTGCTCGTGTTCCCCGATCTTGACAGTGGCAACATCGGATACAAACTGGTGCAGCGGCTGGGTGGGTGGGAGGCAATCGGGCCGATTCTTCAGGGGCTGGCGCGACCGGTCGCCGACCTGTCGCGGGGCGCCACCGCCGACGATATTGTGGACACCGCCGCGGTCGCCGTCCTTCAAGCCGGGGAGCAGCCATGAGCTTCACGTTGCGCAAAGACAAGCACGGCGTCGTCGTTGTCGGCGTCGACGGCCAGTTGATCGTCGGCAATCGCCAGGAGCTGAAGCAGAAGGTGCTCGACGCGCTGGAGGGCGGCGGCCGGAAGTTCGTGGTCGATTTCACGAAGACCGGCTACATCGACTCCTCCGGCCTCGGCGTCCTCGTGTCGCTCTCCAAGAAGATCCGCGAGCAGGGCGGGGATCTGCGGCTGTGCGGCCTGAACGAGGACCTGCAGACGCTGTTCGAGCTGACCAAGCTGGATACCCTCTTCGCCATCACCAGGACGTCCGAGGAGGCGCTCGCCGCCTTCTAGCCCGTGACTACGCCGCTGCACCTCGACGTCCGCCGCCGGGCGGGGGGAGGTGAGACCGAAACCGAGCTGTCGCTCGATGTGCCGAGCGACCTGAAATACGTCGGCCCGGCGGTCGAGCTGATCGTGGAGCGCCTCCCGTCGGGCCCCCTCTCCCCGCGCCGCATCCGCTTCAATTTCCGCACCGCCCTCGCCGAAGCCCTCGCCAACGCCATCGCGTACGGCAACCACCACGACCCCGCCCGCGTGGTGCGCGTGCTGGTCCAGGTCGGGCACGACGTCGTCCGCCTGCACGTGACCGATGAGGGAGACGGATTCGACCCGGACGAGGTCCCGGACCCCACGCTCCCCGAGCGCCTGGAACTCGAAGACGGGCGGGGGCTGTTCGTGCTGCGACGCCTGGTGGACCATGTCGCCTTCAACGCCAAGGGAAACTCGGTGTGCCTGACGCTCCTGGCGGGCTGACCGGGGAGCGTCTCGAGCGGGTGCTGCCGGTGCTGGAGCGGCTCGCCGGGGCGCGCCTGCGCCTGCGGACGGGCGCGGTCGATGCCGCGCGCGGATCGGCATGGCTCGAGCCGATTCCCGGAGTCGAGGGCGTGTGGCTCGAGATCGGGGATGGCGGGAACCCACTGAACCCGGGCGCACGCCCGGGGATGGCTGGGGAGCTCGCCCAGATCGTCGGCGCCGTGTTGTCCGCCGAGCGCGACGCCGTCCAGGTCGCGGCGGAGCTGTCGGAGCGCTACGAGGAGATCGATCTGATCTACACGATCAGCGAGATCCTCGGTCACACGATCCGGCTGGACGAGGCGGCGCAGCGGATCCTGCACGAAGTCTCGACGGTGGTGGGGGCGCGCCGCGCCACGCTGCTCGTGCACGACCCGGAAGCGCACGTGTTGCGCATCGTTGCGGCGCGCGGCATGGAGCCGGGCGACCTCGAGCCGATCGAGGTCGACGATCTCTGCTCGGTGGCGGCACGCGTGTTCCGCGAAATGCGGATCGTGAGCTACGACCCCACCGATCCCAAGGCCGTCAATCCCGGCTGCGCCGAGGGCCGGAATTACCGCGGCGACGCGTTCCTGTCGGTGCCCGTGCTGTACGCGGCGCCCGGCGCGCGCGGCAAGCCGATCGGGGTGATCAACCTCACGGACCGCGTGGGCGAGGACGCGTTCACGGCGGGTGATCGCAAGCTGGTCGCGGCGATCGCGAACCAGATCGGCGCCGCGATCGAGAACGCGCGCCTCGTCGCGCAGGACCTGGGGCAGCAGCGCGTGCGCCGCGAGCTGGAGCTGGCGCGCGACCTCCAGCTGAGGCTGCTGCCGTCGCCGCTCGTGCTCGCGGCGCGCGTCGACGTGGCGGCCCGCTGCCGCCAGGCGGAATCGGTGGGCGGTGACTTCTACAACCTGCTGAACCTGCGCGCCGGGCGGATCGGCGTCATGATCGGCGACGTGACGAGCCATGGCTTCAGCGCCGCGCTGATCATGGCGCTCGTGATGGCCGCGTCCGGTATCCACGCCGAATCGGCGGAGACGCCCACGGAAGTGCTGCGCCGCCTCGAAGAGTCCCTCGCCGAGGAGCTCGCCAACACGGAGATGTTCCTGACCGTGTTCTATGCCGTCGTGGATCCGCAGGGGGGGCGCATCACGTTCGGCAACGCGGGTCACCCCCACGCCTTTCTCGTGTCCACCCGGACCGGGGAGGCCACCCGGCTCGAGGCCACTCGCCCGCCGCTCGGCCTCGCCACCGCGCCGGGCGCGGACACGACCCGGCCCTGGACGCGCAAGGACGCGATCCTTTGCCTCTTCACCGACGGGGTGGCCGAGGCGATGGGCGGCCGGGGCGATCGCTTCGGGGAGGAGCGCGTACTCGGCCACGTCGCCCGCCTGCGGGCGCGCCCGGCGCTGGAGATCCTCGAGTCGGTGCACGCCGACCTGGCCGGCTTCACCGGCGGCGCCGCGCCCACCGACGACCGCACCGTGGTCATCCTCAAGGCGTGATTCCCGACAAACGGCTCGGCCAGCACTTCCTCACCGATCGCACCATTCTCGAGAAGATCGTCGACGCGCTCGACCCCGCGCCCGACGACGTGGTGATCGAGATCGGGGCGGGGACGGGAACCCTCACGGCGACGCTCGCGCCCCGGGTCGCCAAGGTGCTCGCGGTGGAGAAGGATCGACGGCTCGCCAGAGATTGCGGATTGCGGATTGCGGAGTGCGGAGTGGACAATGTAGCAGTCGTAGATGGGGACGCGCTGCGGCTGGATTGGCACACGCTTCTCGAGACCCACTCTGCAAATCCGCAATCCGCAATCCGCAATCCGCAATTCAAGGTCGTCGGCAACATCCCCTACGCCATTACCTCTCCCCTGATCGACAAAGCCCTCACGCCGCCGCTGCCCGAGCGCATCGTGTTTCTCGTCCAGGCCGAGGTCGCCGCGCGCGTCGCCGCGGCGCCGGGATCGAAGACGTACGGCGCCCTGTCGATCGGTGTGCAGGCGGTGTGTCGTGTGGAGCGCCTGTCGACGGTGCGGGCCGGTGCATTCCACCCGCGGCCGCGCGTGGACAGCGCCTTGCTGCGGCTCACGCCGCTCGCGCAGCCCCTCGTGGCGCCCGAGGAGCTCGCGGCATTTCACGGCTTCGTCACCGCGTGTTTCACGCGGCGGCGCAAGCAGCTGCGCAACGTGGTGATGGCGGCGACGGGGCGGTCGGCGGCGGTGGTGGGCGCGGGGCTGCGCGAGCTGGGGCTCACGGCGGCGGCGCGGCCCGAGACACTCGGGGCTGCCGAGTTCGCGCGGCTCTTGCGTTGGAGTGCGCGATTGTGAAATTGTTCACAATATGCGGAAGATTGCCGAGAGTACCGTGCGGCGGCTCTCCCTGTACCTGCGGTTCCTCGAGCAGTTCGCCGCACAAGGCCAGACCACCATCTCCTCCGCCGAGCTGGCCCGGCGTGGCGGCACGACGTCGGCCCAGGTGCGCAAGGACCTCTCGTTTTTCGGCTCGTTCGGCAAGCGCGGGCTCGGCTACTCGGTCCCCGAGCTCGCGGCCAAGATCCGCGACATTCTGGGGTTACGCCGCACCTACCGCGTCGTGCTGGTCGGCGCCGGTCGCATCGGCGGGGCCCTGATTCAATATCCCGGCTTCCGGCAGCGCGGGTTTCACGTCGGCGCCATCTACGATAGAGACCCGAAGAAAATCGGCTCCCGCTGGAACGGCCTCGTCGTGCGGGACGTGCGCCATCTCGAGGCGGACCTCGCCCGGGAGCCCACCGACATCGCCATCGTCGTCACTCCCGCGGACGCGGCGCAAGACGTGGTGGATCGGCTGGTGCGTGCCGGCGTAAAGGCGATCCTCAACTTCGCGCCGGCCCAGCTGACCGTTCCGGCCGACGTGGTCGTGAAGTCGGTGAACATGGCGCTGGAGCTGGAAACCCTCAGCTTCGCGTTGGCGAACCGCTAAAAAACAACGATTGCGGATTTGCGATTGCGGATTGCGGATTTGCCATGGGAGGTCGATCGCGCTGACGCGCCCGCATTGCCAATCCGCAATCCGAAATCCGCAATCCGCAATTGTCGGCCCGTGCACCGTAACATCGCTCATCACCGCCTCTTAGCCGGCGTGCGGATGCTCGCTTAGATTCCGCCCATGGCCCGCGTCCACGTCACCTCGGAAATCGGTCCCCTGCGGGCCGTACTGGTCCACCCACCCGGGCGCGAGCTCGTCGCGGTCACGCCCGGCAGCCGGGAAGACTACCTGTACGACGACATCATCGACCTGGAGCTCGCCCAGCGCGAGCACCGGCGGTTTGTGACCGTGTTGGAGCGCTTCGCGCAGGTGTACGAAGTGCGTGCGCTCTTGACCGAGCTGGTGGCGCGCGCCGATGTGCGCGAGTTCCTCGTGACCCGTGCGCTCGAAGTGGTGCCCTCGGACGCCCTCGCCGCGCAGCTGGCGACCCTGTCGCCGGCGGACCTCGTCGGTCGCATGGTCGAAGGCGCGTTGGAAGACGCGGGACCGATCGCCCGCGCCTTGAACGAGACCGGCTACGCACTGCCCCCGCTCCCCAACCTGTTCTTCACGCGCGACGTAGGCATCGTCATCGGCGAGCACTCGATCATCGGGTCGATGCGCTACGGCGTGCGCTGGACCGAGGAGCTGCTCGTCAAGGCGCTGTTTCGCTATCACCCCTGTCTCGAGAACGCCGGCATCCTGTACGACGGCTCCGAGGAGAAGCGCAACAACTACACGCTGGAGGGCGGGGACGTGCATCCCCTGCGTCCCGATCTGCTGCTGCTCGGCTTCAGCGAGCGCTCCAGCCCCGCCGCGCTCGACCACCTGTGCGACCTGGTGTTCGAGCATTGCGGCGTGAAGGACGTGATCGTCGTGGTGCTTCCCAACGAGCGGACCGCCATTCACCTGGACATGATCTTCACGCAGCTCGACCGCGAGCTGTGTTGCATCTATCCGCCGCACTTCGTGGGACCGGAGCGGCTCGCCGTGCTGCACCGCCGCAAGAGATCGAAGGGCGTGAAGGAGATGCCGAACTTTTTCGCGGCCATGCAGGCGGTCGACCAGCCGCTCGAGCCGGTGTTCTGCGGCGGCTCCGATCGCGCGCTTCAGGAGCGGGAGCAGTGGTCGTCGGCGTGCAACTTCATCGCCGTGCGGCCGGGCATCGTGGTCACCTACGCCCGCAACGAGGCCACGCTGCGCGAGCTCGAGCACTCGGGGTTCAAGACCATCTCGGCGGTGAACCTGCTCACCGGCGAGGACTCGCTGGCGGAGGGGGAGCGGGCGGTGATCACTATGGAGGGGAGCGAGCTGGTCCGAGGCGGCGGCGGTCCGCGCTGCATGACGCTGCCGTTGCGCCGGGATGACCTCTAGCGCGGTGCCGCCCCCGCTCCCGCTCGAGCTCTGCCGCTTCGCCGTCGTGGACCTCGAGACGACGGGGAGCGCACCGCCCGGCGGGCGCGTTCTCGAAGTCGCGGTCGCGATGCTCGAGGGTGGGACGGTCCACCTGGCCTACCACACGCTGCTCGATCCCGGCGTGTCCGTGCCCGCCGCTGTCGTGCGCCTGACCGGGATCACCGACCAGCTGGTCGCCGGACGCCCGCGTTTCGCGGACGTGGCTGCCGGTCTCGCCCGGATGCTCGAAGACGCGATCTTCGTCGCCCACAACGCCCGCTTCGACTGGCGCTTTCTCGCGGTGGAATGCGCGGCGGCAGGAGTTCCGGCGCCCCAGGGTCCGCCCCTGTGCACCATCCGGCTCACCCGCCGCCTCGTGCCCGAGCTGCGCCATCGCCGGCTGGAGCAGGTGGCGGCGTTCTTCGGCGTCGAGAACTCGGCTCGCCATCGCGCCTTCGGCGACGCGCTCGCGACGGCGTACATCCTGCGCGCCCTGCTGGGCCGCGCGGCGGAGCGGGGCGTGAGCACGCTGGACGACTTGCGCCAGCTGCATGATCTGCCGCGGCACAAATTGCGGACTGCGGATTTCGGATTGCGGATTGGACGCCCATACTTCGAATCCGCAATCCGCAATCCACAATCCGCAATTCCCTCCTGATGCACACGACCTTCCAGGTGGGCCGGTTCCGGTGTCACGCATTGGAGGGCGGTTCGCAGCGGCTCGACGGCGGCGCGATGTTCGGCGTGGTGCCCAAGCCGCTGTGGCAACGGCGTATCCCGGCGGACGACCGCAACCGGATCCCCTTGGCGCTGCGCTGCCTCCTGATCGAGCATGACGACGGCCTCGTGCTGGTGGACACCGGGCTCGGGAACAAGCAGGATGCCAAGTTCAAGGACATCTACGGGGTCGTGAACGAGGGGAAGGACGGCCGGACGTGCCTCGAGGACGCCCTGGCCGAGCTCGGCCACGCGCCGGGCGACGTGCGCTGGGTGATCAACACTCACCTCCACTTCGATCACGCCGGCGGCAATACCTATCGGGAGGTTGTGGAGGATGGTGGAGGTGGTGGAGGTGATGGAGGGGCCATCCGGGTCACGTTTCCACGGGCGACCTACATGGTGCAGAAGGGAGAGCTCGAGTTCGCTCGTCACACGAACGAGCGCACGGCCGCGAGCTACCTGCCGCCCAATTTTGAGCCCGTGTCGTTCAGCCTCGTGGCGGGCGACACCGAGCCGCTGCCCGGCATCCGCTGCCTCCCCACGCCGGGGCACGTCCCCTTTCACCAGTCGGTCCTGGTCGAGAGCGCCGGGGAGCGTGCCTGCTTCCTGGCGGACCTGGTGCCGACCGCCGCCCACGTGCCGCTGCCGTGGATCATGGGCTACGACCTCGAGCCGCTGGTGACGCTCGAGTCGAAGCGCCGCCTGTATCAGCGCGCGGAGGCGGAGGCGTGGCTGCTGTTCTTCGAGCACGACGCGACGGTGATTGCGGGGCGATTAGGGCGCGACGGGAAGGGGTTCGGGCTTGTGGAGCCGCTCGTGGCGGGCTAACTTGCCCGCGACAATACGGCAAGCGGGCGCCGCGCGCGCCTCACCCGCCGCCTCTCTACAGGTCGGGAGAGTGCTCCAGGGTTCCGAAGCCTGACTCCCGCTCCCCCACTCCCGCGTTGCGGAGGGGGGCGGGGGTGAGGTCGAGCGGATTCCCGAGGCCGGCGGAGTCCGCTTTTTCTTTTCTTCTTGAGGAGGAGATCGGCACCTGGCGATCGAAAGCCCAAACAACAAAGCGCCCCGCGTCCGGGTGAACCGGCAGATCCGCATCAGTCCGATTCGGGTGATCGCCCCGGACGGAGCGCAGCTCGGCGTGCTGACCGTCGAGGAGGCGTTGGCAGCGGCCCAGGAGCGGGGCCTCGACCTGGTCGAGGTAGCCCCGCTCGCGCGACCCCCGGTCGCGAAGATCATGGATTACGGGAAGTTCAAATTCGAGCAGGCGAAGGCGGCGCGGGCGGCCAAGAAAAAGCAGCACGTCATCCACTTGAAGGAAGTGAAGTACCGGCCGGGGATCGACGATCACGACTTCGCCTTCAAGACGCGCCATGCGCGCGAGTTCCTGCAGGACGGCAACAAGGTCAAGGTGACGATGATGTACCGGGGCCGGCAAATGGCCCACATCGATTTGGGACGCGACGTGCTCGACCGGGTGGCCAATGAGCTGAAGGATATCGCCAAGATCGAGCAGGACCCGAAGCTCGAGGGTCGCAACATGTCGATGGTGCTTGCACCGAAATGATGGTGCCAGGTGTCGGGTGCCAGGTGTCAGGAGCCTGACACCCGACACCCTGACACCTGACACCCGAGAGGTTCACGATGCCCAAACAGAAATCGAAGCGCGCATTGCGTAAGCGCGTCAAGCTGACGGGGCGGGGGCGGCTGCGCCGCTACCACGCGTACAAGAGCCATATCCTGACGAAGAAGCATCCCAAGCGGAAGCGACACCTGCGCAAAGCGGCGCTCGTCTCGCACGCCGACGAACGACGCCTCAAGCGCCTGTTGATGGCGTAAGGAGCGACTCATGCCCCGCGTCAAGAGCAACGTCGCGCGCCTGAAGCGCAAGAACAAAATCATGAAGCTCGCCAAGGGCTACTTTGGCGGGCGCTCCAAGCTGTGGAAGGCGGCGAAGGAGTCGGTCGAGCGCGCCCAGAAGTACGCCTACCGCGACCGGCGCCGCCGCAAGGCGGACTTCCGCCGTCTCTGGATCACGCGCATCAACGCGGCAGCGCGGATGCACCAGCTGTCCTACAGCCGCCTGATGAACGGGCTCCGCAAGGCCGGCGTCGAAATCAACCGCAAGGTGCTCGCCGACCTCGCCGTGCGCGATCCCGTGGCGTTCGAGCAGCTCGCGGAGGTCGCCAAGCAGGCACTCTGACCATGCGCGACCTCCTGGCGGCCCTCACCGAGCTGCGGGAGCGTCTGCAGGAGATTCCGCAGGCGGACGAACGCCGGCTCCAGGATCTCAAGACCGAGATCCTCGGACGCAAAGCCGGTGCACTCACCCAGATTCTCGGGCGTGTCCCGAAGCTCGACCCGTCTTCCAGAAAAGAAGTCGGCGCGGCGGCGAACGCGCTGAAGCGCGAGTTCGAAGCCGCCATCGCGGCCCGGGAGCGCGAGCTCAAGCGCGCCGCCGGCTCCGTGGCCGGCCTCGACCTCACCATGCCCGGGCGCGCCGTCTGGCGCGGCGGCCTCCACCTCGTCACCCAGGTCGTGGACGAGATCTGCGACATCTTTCGCGAGCTGGGCTTCACCCGCGCGGTCGGGCCGGAAGCCGAGACCGAGCGGTACAACTTCTTCGCGCTCAACTTCCCCAAGGACCATCCCGCGCTCGACGCGCAGGATTCGTTCTATCTTGGCGACGACCTCCTGCTTCGCACGCACACGTCGCCGGTGCAGATCCGTACCCTGGAGCGCTACCCCCCGCCCATCCGCGTCGTCATTCCCGGCCAGGTGTACCGGCGCGACCCGTTCGATGCGTCGCACTCCCCCGTGTTCGAGCAGATCGAGGGCCTGGCCGTGGACGAGGGAATCAGCTTCGTCGATTTCAAGGCCACTCTGGCCGCCTTCGCTCGGCGCTTCTTCACCGCCGCCACCCGGGTGCGGTTCCGGCCGTCGTTCTTTCCGTTCACCGAACCGTCGGCCGAGATGGACGTGCAGTGCCAGATCTGCAAGGGCGTGGGGTGCGCCACCTGCAAGCAGACGGGCTGGATGGAGATCCTCGGCTCCGGCATGGTGCATCCGGCCGTGCTCGAGAACTGCGGCGTCTCGAGCGAGCGGTACTCGGGATTCGCCTGGGGCATGGGCCCGGCGCGCATCGCCATGACTCGCCACGGCATCGCCGACATCCGTCTGTTCTATGAGAGCGACGTGCGCTTCCTCGCGCAGTTCGCGGGCGGGGTCCGGTGATCGTCTCACGCCGCTGGCTGGAGGCGCTGCTCGGTCGCCCGCTGGACGCACGCGAGGTCGCCGAGCGGCTCACGATGCACGCCGCGGCCGTGGATGCCGTCGTGCCCCTGCACACGGACCTCGGCGACGTCCTGATCGGGCGCGTGCTGGAGGTGAAGAAGCATCCTAACGCCGATCGGCTGTCGCTGTGTCGCGTCGACGCCGGCGGAGCCGGGGGACCGGTCGAGGTGGTGTGCGGCGCTCCCAATGTGCAGGCGGGCAAGACCTACCCCTACGCGCCGGTCGGCGCCACGCTGCCGGGCGGGCTGAAGCTCGAGCGCCGCAAGATCCGCGGCGTCGAATCCAACGGCATGCTGTGCTCGGCCAAAGAGCTCGGCCTCGGCGAGGACCACGCGGGCATCCTCGAGCTCGACACCACCGCGCCGCCGGGGAGCCGGTTCGTGGACGTCGTGCCCGTCGCCGATCATCAGATCGTCATCGATGTCCCCGCGAACCGCCCCGACCTGCTGTGTCACAAGGGCGTCGCTCGCGAGCTGGCGGCCGTGCTGGGCGGGACGGTCAAGCTGCCGCCCATCCCGAGCGCTGGCGGCGCGGCTCCGGCCGGCGGGGACGCCGCCCTCGGCGGCCGTCGCCGCGCCCCCAGCGCCCCGGGGGACGTGCCCGCGAGGTCCGCCGAGCCCGGCGCGGCCGCCGGACCGAGCGGGCGCGTCACCTCGGGCCTTGTAGATGGCGTCGAGGTGCGACTCGAAGATCCGGAAGGCGCCCCCCGCTACATGATCGCCGTGATCCGCGGGGTAAAGGTCGCCCCCAGCCCCGGGTGGCTCAGTGGCCGTCTGACTGCGATCGGGCAGCGGTCGATCAACAATGTCGTGGACGCCACGAACTACATCCTGTTCGAGCTGAACCAGCCGCTGCACGCGTTCGACCTGGCGAAGCTCAACGGGTCCGCGGTCGTGGTGCGGCGGGCCAAGGCCGGAGAAAAGATTGTCACCCTCGACGGGCTGACCCGGACGCTCACCCCGGACATGACCACGATCTGCGACGCCAAGCGGCCCACGATCATCGCGGGAGTCATGGGGAGCGCCGATTCGGAGGTGAGCCCGGCCACGACCGACCTGGTCCTGGAGTGCGCCTACTTCCAGCCCACCCGGATCCGGCGCACCCGTCGCGCGCTCGAGCTGTCGAGCGAGTCGAGCTACCGCTTCGAGCGGGGGATCGACATGCTCGGTATGCCGGACGCGCTGCGCCGCGCCATCGAACTGATCGTCGCGGTGGCCGGTGGGGAGCTGCGCGAGCCGCCGCTCGACCTGTGGCCCGAGCCGCAGCAGGAGAAGACGATCTTTCTCCGGCCTGAGCGCGTCGCCCACTTGCTCGGCATGCCCGTCGAGCTGGCCGAGATCGAGCGACAGCTCACCGCCGTCGGCTTCTTCCTGGCGCCGAAGGACGGTCGGCTCGCGGTCCAGGTGCCGGGGTGGCGCCCCGACGTGACCCGGGAGGTGGACCTGATCGAGGAGGTCGCCCGGCTGAAGGGATACGACGCCTTCCCGGATGAGCTGCGTCCCTACCGTCCGGGGACCGTCCCCGACGCGCCCGAGGAGCAGGTCCGCGCCCGCGTCCGCCAGGGCCTGGTCCGCCTCGGCCTGCTCGAGGCCCGCACGATGCCGCTCGGCCCTCCGGACGGGCCGGACTCGGTGGCGATTCTCAACCCGCTGTCGGCCGAGGACGCGCATCTGCGGCGGCGACTGCTGCCGGGGCTGATGCGGCGCGTCGAGTACAACTGGGCCAATCGCAGCCGCGACATCCGACTGTTCGAGGTCGGGACCGTGTTCCGGAAAGGATCTGGGTCCCCCGTGGAAGAGTGGACCGCCGTCGCCGCTGTCCTCACGGGCGCCCGCCGACCGCCGCACTGGTCCGAGGGTGCGAAACTACCTGATATGGACATATGGGACTTGAAGCACCACTTTGAGTTAGCGGTAGACCTCGCCGCCCCGGGCTGTACCGTGGAACCTGCAACGGGCGGGGTGGTGGGGTGGCAAGCGGTGGAACGGGGTGGTGGGGCGGTGATGGGTTGGGCTGGCCCCCTCGAAGCGGATGCCCCGGTCTGGGCCGCCCCGTTGTTCGGGCTCGAGGTCCGCCTGGCGGTGACGGGCCGGGCTTCCGTGGTGTATCGTCCGCTCCCGGTACAGCCGCCGGCCGAGCGAGACGTGGCGTTGGTGCTGCCGGGGGGAGTGAGCGCCGCACAGGTAGCCGCGGTGTTGCAGCGCGCCGTGGGCCCGCTGCTCGAGCGCTTCGACGTGTTCGACGAGTATCGTGGGCCCGGGATCCCCGCCGGCCATCGCGGTGTCGCGTGGCACTGCAGCTTCCGCGACCCGGAGCGCACGCTGCGCGAGGCGGAGGTGGACGCGGCGCTGGCGCGGGGGCTCGCGGCTCTGGAGGACGAGCTTGGCGTACGACGGAGAGAGGGCTGATGGACAGGTGCTCGACCAGCTCGAGACGATCCTCCGCCACGTAGCGGAGGAGCTGACGGGCTGGCGCGCGCGCGCCCTCAAGGCCGAAGCCGACTTGAAAGAGAGTGGCGCGCGCGGCGGCGGCGCGGGCGGGCCCAAGCTCGATCCCGAGGCGCGCGGCCGCGTGGCGGACCTGGAGCAGGAGAACAAGACGCTGCGGCAGCGCGTGGAGGCGGCGCGCCTGCGCGTGCACGACCTCCTCTCACGACTCACGTTCCTCGAGGAGCAGGCGCGCGACTCGGGCGGCAACGGCGGTGGACGCGCGGCCGGGGGATCGGGGACGGGGGGTTCCGCCGGCGCAGGTGGAGGCGTCCCATGAGCACCAAGAAGCACGCGGTCAAGGTGATGATCGGGGGCGACGAGTACACGGTGCGGTCCGATCTGGCGCCCGAGTACACCCGCGAGGTCGCGGCGTACGTGGACCAGGCGCTCAAGAAGGTGCTGTCGCAGGGTCCCATCGTGGAGACGCACAAGGCGGCGATCCTCGCGGCGCTGGACATCACGAACGAGCTGTTCCAGGCGAAGAAGGGCGAGCGCGAAGTCGCCGCCCGGCTCGCCGCGCTCGCGGACGATTTGGCGAAGTTGCTTCCCCCCGGGAAGCGCAAGGCGGTCGTCGGGCAGCTCTAGACGAGTCTCGCTCCGCCTGCCACGCGGAGTGGTGCTGGAGATAGATCCTATGGTGGACGTGCTGGGGATCGTCGCAGGCCTCCTCGGCGGAGGCGTCGCCGCCGGCGTGGCGTTCTACGCGGTGGGGCGCCGGGTGGAGCGGCGTACGGCGGATGCCGCGGCGCGGGCGGCGGCAGCGGAGAGCGAGCGGCTCCTGGCGGACGCACGCCAGCGCGTCGTGCTGGCGGCGCGCGAGGAGCTGATGCAGGCGCGCGAGACGTTCGAGCAGGACGCGGCGCGCCGCCGCCGCGAGACCGAGCGGCGCGAGCAGGTCGTCGAGCAGCGGCTGACGGGGCTGGAGGAGCGCGCGCGGGGGCTCGAGCAGCGGGGCCGCGCGCTCGAGGAGCGCGAGCAGGCGCTCGCCGCGCAGGAGCTCGGCGTTCGTGCCCGGCTCGAGCACGTCGCCGGGCTCACGGCGCAGGAGGCCAAGCAGGAGCTGTTGCGCCACCTCGAGGACGAGGCCCGCAACGAGGCCGCCGCCCTCGCGCGGGACCTGAAAGAGCAGGCGCGCCGCAACGCCGACAAGGAAGCGAAGAAAATCCTCGCCCTCGCCATCCAGCGGCTCGCCCCGGAATCCACGGCCGAGACCACCGTCTCGACGGTCGCGCTGCCCTCCGACGAGATGAAAGGCCGGATCATCGGTCGGGAGGGCCGCAACATCCGGGCGTTCGAAGCCGCCACCGGTGTGGACGTGATCATCGACGACACGCCCGACACGGTCGTCGTGTCGTGCTTCGACCCGGTGCGGCGCGAGGTGGGGCGCCTCGCGCTCGAGCGCCTGATCGCCGACGGGCGCATTCATCCGGGTCGCATCGAGGAAGTCGTGGAGAAGGCGCGCGTGGAGGTGGAGGCGTCGATCGTGGAGGCGGGGGAGCAGGCCGTGTACGAGACCGGCATCAAGGGTATGCACCCCGAGCTGGTCAAGCTGGTGGGCCGGATGCGCTACCGCACATCCTACGGCCAGAACATCCTCGAGCACTCGAAGGAAGTCGCCTGGCTCGCCGGGATCATGGCCACCGAGCTGAAGCTCGACGCGCAGCTCGCCAAGCGCGGCGCGCTGCTGCACGACGTCGGCAAGGTGCTCACCCACGAGCACGACGGCACCCACGTGCAGCTGGGAGTGGAGGTGGCGACCAAGCACGGCGAGCATCCGATCGTGATCAACTGCATCGCGGCGCACCACGACGACGTGGCGCACGAGTCGCCGATCAGCGTGATCGTGCAGGCGGCGGACGCCGTCTCCGGGTCGCGTCCGGGGGCCCGGCGCGAGGCGTTCGAGACCTACGTCAAGCGGCTCACGCAGCTCGAGCAGCTCGCCGGCGAGTTCGCGGGCGTCGAGAAGGTCTTCGCGATTCAGGCGGGCCGGGAGGTGCGCGTCGTCGTGACACCGAGCGCGATCGACGACGGGAAGGCGGGCGAGCTCTCCGACCAGATCGCGCGCAAGATCGAGCGCGAGCTGCAATACCCGGGGCAGATCAAGGTCGTCGTCATCCGCGAGACCCGCGCGGTGGACTTTGCCCGCTAGGCTGATCGACGGCACCGCCACGGGCCTTGCGATGCGCGCGGAGCTCGAGGGCGAGCTGCGCGCTCTCGCCAGCCGGGGCGTCACGCCGGGCCTCGCCGCCGTCCTCGTCGGAGACAACCCTGCCTCCGCCACCTACGTCCGCATGAAGGGCAAGGCCTGCGAGGAAACAGGGCTCCACCACGAGACGGTACGCCTCCCGAAGGAGACGACGCAGGCCGAGCTGCTGGCGCTGGTGGATCGGCTCAACGCGGACTCGAAGATCCACGGCATTCTGGTACAGCTGCCGCTGCCCAAGCAGATCGACTCGCAGAAGGTGCTGCGTCGCGTGGCGCCCGCCAAGGACGTGGACGGCTTCCACCCCGAGAACGTCGGCAAGGTGTCGATCGGGGACCCCACGGGGTTTCGGCCCGCCACGCCGCTCGGCGTGCAACAGCTGCTGGTGCGCAGCGGGATCGACACGACCGGCAAACACGCCGTGATCGTGGGCCGCTCCAACATCGTCGGCCGTCCCATGGCCGCCCTGCTGCTGCAGGACGGGCCGGGCGGCAACGCCACCGTCACGGTGTGCCACTCGCGCACGCGCGAGATCAAGGCGGTGACCCGCCTGGCCGACATTCTGATCGTGGCGATGGGAAAGCCGGAATTCGTGACGGGTGACATGATCAAGGCCGGCGCTGTGGTGATCGACGTGGGCACGAATCGCGTGGACGACCCCGCCACCAAGAAGGGCTACCGCCTCGTGGGGGACGTGAAGTTCGACGAGGCGAAGCAGGTGGCGGGAGCCATCACGCCCGTACCGGGAGGCGTGGGTCCCATGACCATCACGATGCTGCTGTTCAATACCGTCCAGGCGGCGCGCCAATGGCCGAAATCTTAGATCTGTTCGCCGGGGTCTCCCCCGAGGGCGCCTGGACCGTGACGCAGGTGACCCGGCGCGCGCGGGCCGTGGTCGAGGCGGGGCTCGCGCCGCTGTGGGTGCGGGGCGAGGTGAGCGGCTTCAAGGCGTGGCAGAGCGGGCACTGGTACTTCGGGCTGCGCGACCGGACCGCGCAGCTGCGCTGCGTCATGTTCCAGAAGGACAACCGCCGGCTACCCGCGCCCCCCGCGGACGGCATGCAGGTGTTCGTCTTCGCCCGGCCCACCCTGTGGGAAGAGAAGGGGGAGTTTCGCCTCACCGTGCTGGACCTGCTGTCGACCGAAGCCGGTGGACTGTGGCAGGTGGCGTTCGAGAAGGCCAAGGCGGCGCTCACCAAGGACGGGCTGCTCGATCCGGCGCGCAAGCGGCGTCTGCCCCGCTACCCGCGGCGCATCGCGGTCGTGACGAGCCCCGATGGTGCGGCGCTGCGCGACATCATCGCGGTGACCACCCGGCGCTGGCCCGTCGCCGAGCTGCTCGTGGTCCCCACGCGCGTCCAGGGCGATGGGGCGGAGGGCGAGATTCGCGGGGCGCTCGCCCTGGTGACGCGGCTCCAGGGCCTCGATCTGGTCATCATCGGGCGCGGCGGCGGCTCGCGCGAGGACCTCTGGACCTTCAATCACGAGCGCGTGGCCCGCGCCGTGGCGGCGCTTCCCGTACCCGTGATCTCGGCCGTCGGGCACGAGACCGACGTGACGCTGTGCGATCTGGTGGCCGACCTGCGCGCGCCCACGCCTTCCGCGGCCGCCGAGGCCGCCACGCCCGATGCCGCCGAAGTCCTGGTCGACCTCGACCATCTCGGCGCGCGGCTGGCGCGGGGGCTCGCGGCACGCTCCGGTCGGGTGGCCGAGCGCCTCGACCGCGGCTTCGATCGCCTCACGGGCGTCCTGGAGCGGCGGCTGGAGCGGCACCGGCAGGCGCTCGCCGGCCTCGCCGGTCGGCTCGATGCGCTGTCGCCGCTTCGCATCCTCGAGCGCGGCTATGCGCTGGCGCGGGACGAGCAGGGCCGCGTACTGAAGCGGGTGGCGCAGTTCCCGCCAGCGCTGCCGTTCCGACTGCGCGTCACCGACGGCACCGTGGCCGCCCGGGTGATGGAATCCTGATGGCGCGCGCCCGCGAGCCCCTCAACTTTGCCGAGCAGCTCGAGCGGCTCGAGGAAATCGTGCGCCGGCTCGAGGGCGAGGAGCTCGACCTGGACGCCGCCCTCAAGCTGTTCGAGGAAGGAGTCGAGCGCCTGCGGCAGGCGCGGGAGCGCCTCACCGCCGCCGAGGCCCAGGTCAAGCAGGTCCTCGCCGATCAGGCGGGCAATGTCCGGGTCGAAGACCTCGACGGCTGACCGCGCACTGGAGGCGTACCTCGCCGAGGCCCGGACCCGCGTGGACGCGGTCTTGGAGTCCTGGGGGGTGCGGGCGGGGCAGTGGTGGCCCGGGCCGGTGCCCGCGGCCATGCGCTACAGCCTGCTCTCCACCGGCAAGCGGCTGCGGCCGACGCTCGTCTTTGCCGCGGCTGAGGCGGTGGGCGGAGGGGGCGCGTCGGAGCACGTGGCCGATCTCGCGGCCGCGGTCGAAGTCGTGCATGCTTACTCGCTCGTGCACGACGATCTTCCCTGCATGGACAACGACGACCTGCGCCGCGGGCGGCCCACGACGCACCGTGCCTTCGACGTGCGGACCGCAGTCGTGGCGGGCTATCACATGGTCGCCCTGGGCGCGCGGGTGCTCGACGCGGGGCTCGCGGCGCTCGCGCTCGCGCCCGACGCCCGCCGGCGGATCGCGCTCGAGCTGTTTCGCGCGGCCGGCGCCGGGGGCATGATCGGCGGGCAGGCGTTGGACCTCGAGGCCGAGGGTCGGCGGCTGACACCGGCGGCGCTGGAGGACGTGCATCGCCGCAAGACCGGCGCGCTCATCTCCGCCGCCTGCGTCATCGGCGCCATGGCGGCGGGAGCGCCGGGCGCCGCGTGCGAGGCGCTGCGCGGCTACGGGGCCGACGTGGGGCTCGCCTTCCAGATCTACGACGACGTGCTCGACGCGACCGCGACTTCCGACCAGCTGGGCAAGACGGCGGGGAAGGACGCGGCGGACGGCAAGTCGACGTTCGCGACCCTGCTGGGCGCGGGCGCCGCGCGGGCCGAAGCGGAGCGTCTGGCGGCACGGGCGGTGGACCGCCTGCGGCAGGCGGGGTTAGTTTCTGCTACGCTCGCGGGCCTGGCGCACTACATTGTGACGAGGCCGAATTGAACCAATTGCGGATTAACCAATTGCGGATTGCGGATTTCGGATTGCGGATTGGACACCCGCCCTTCGAATCCGCAATCTACAATCCGCAATCCGCAATCTGTCGGAAGGGGTACCGTGGCTCTTCTTGATTCGATCGCGGGTCCCGCGGACGTCCGGCGGCTGCCAAAGGACCAGCTCCAGCCGCTCGCCGACGAGGTGCGCCACCGGTTGATCGAGGTCGTGTCCCAGACCGGGGGCCACATCGGGGCTGGGCTGGGCGTCGTCGAGCTGACGGTGGCGCTGTGCTACTGCTTCGACTCGCCGCGCGACCGGATCGTGTGGGACGTCGGGCACCAGGGCTACCCGTGGAAGATCCTCACCGGCCGCAACGACCGCCTCCCGACGCTGCGTCAGCCGGCTGGCCTGTCGGGATTCCTGCGGCGCGACGAGAGTCCCCACGACCAGTTCGGCGCGGGGCACGCGGGCACGGGCCTCTCGGCCGCGTTCGGGATCGCCACGGCACGCGACCTCAAAGGCGAGCACTTCAAGGTCGTCGCGGTGGTGGGCGACGGCGCGCTCACGTGCGGCCTGCCGTACGAGGCGATGAACAACGCGGGCCACTCGGGTCGCGACGTCATCATGGTGCTGAACGACAACGGCATGTCGATCGCGCCCAATGTCGGCGCCATCAACAAGTACCTGGGCTCCATCATCGCGAGTCCGATCACGGTGCGGATCCGCGAGCGCATGAAGGGGCTGATCGAGTCCGTCTCGCACGTCGTCGGCGGGCAAAAGCTCGTCGATTTCGCCAAGACGATGGAGGAGAGCATCAAGAACTTCTGGTCGCCGGGAATGCTGTTCGAGGAGCTGGGGTTCCGCTATTTCGGGCCGATCGACGGGCACAACATCGCGCAAATGGTGCAGACCCTGGAGATCGTGAAGACGCTCAGGGGCCCCCGCGTGGTGCACGTCATTACCGAGAAGGGCAAAGGGTTCCCCCTCCCACACCCCGACACGGAGAAGTATCACGCCCGCGCGCCCTACGACCCCGTCACGGGCGAGCTGCGACCCGTCAAAGCGGGCCCGCCGCAGTGGACCGCGGTGTTCGGCGAAGCGCTGGGGCAGCTCGCCGGGGAGTACCCCAAGCTCGTGGCGATCACCGCGGCCATGCCGTCGGGCACGGGGACCGGCGTGTTCCAGAAAAAATGGCCCGATCGGTTCTTCGACGTCGGCATTGCGGAGGCGCACGCCGTGACGTTCGCCGCCGGGCTCGCCACGCAGGGGATCCGCCCGGTGGTCGCGATCTATTCGACGTTCCTGCAGCGCGCGTACGACAGCATCATCCACGACGTAGCGATCCAGCGCCTGCCGGTGCTGTTCTGTCTTGACCGCGCCGGCATGGTCGGCGAGGACGGCCAGACGCACATGGGTCTGTACGACATCGCGTACCTGCTCGCGGTCCCGAACATGACGGTGACGGCGCCCAAGGACAGCGCCGAATTGATCGGGCTGCTGCGCTGCGCACTGGAGCATGCCGACGGGCCGTTCTCGATCCGCTACCCGCGCGACCGGGCCCCGGGTGAGGCTCCCCCCGCGGCCGAAGTGGCGCCCATCCCCTATGGCACGTGGGAAATCCTGCGCAAGGGTCGGGAATGCGCGCTGCTCGCGGTCGGCGCGATGTGCCAGCCCGCGGTGGCCGCGGCGGAGTTGCTCGCCGCCGACGGGCTCGACGTCACCGTCGTGAACTGCCGGTTCATGAAGCCGGTGGACCGCGAGCTGCTGGACGGCCTGCTGCGCGACCATCGCCTGCTCGTCACGGTGGAGGACGGGACCGTGACCAACGGCTTCGGTGCCCAGCTTGCGGGACTCGTCGCGACGGTGGCCCCGGAGGTGCGCGTCGGCCTGCTCGGGGCGGCCGATCGGACCTACGAGCACGCGCCCCGCGCCCAGCAGCTCGCGGACGTCGGCCTCACGGGCGGCGCGATCGCCGCCCGCGTGCGCGCGCTCGCGGCGGAGGAATCGCCCGCGCACTCATGAACGTCGGGGTGGTCGGCAACCCGAGCTACCGCGATCTCAAGAGCATCCTCGCGCATCTCGCGCAGGTCGCGCCCCGGCTCGGTCTCACGTTGTTCACCGAGGAGCACATCGCGGCGCTCTGGCCCGAGCCCGCGCCCGCCCCGCTGCAGGGCGCGCCCCAGCTCGAGTGCCTCGTCACGCTGGGCGGCGACGGTACCCTGCTGCGCGGCGCGCGCAGCCTCAACGGCGCCCGCACCCCCATTCTCGGCGTGAATCTGGGGCGCGTCGGCTTCCTCACCACCGCCAACGCGCAGACCCTGGACTGGGCGCTCGACGTCCTGGTGCGCCGGGCGTACGCCACCGAGTCGCGCCTCGCCCTCGCTCCGTTCATCCTGGACAAGCAGGGCAAGACCCGCCCCGAGCCGGTGGTCCTGAACGACGCCGTGGTCCACAAGGGCGGCGTGGCCCGCGTCATCCGGCTGCGCGTGTCGGTCGACGGCGACGAGGTCGGCCAGTACTCGGCGGACGGGATCGTCGTGGCGACGCCCACCGGCTCGACGGCCTACGCCCTCTCCGCCGGCGGGCCGATCGTCGTCCCCGGCGTCGACGCCATCGTCGTCGCCGCCATCTGTCCCCACACGCTCGCCGTGCGCCCGCTGGTGGTGCCCTCCCAGGCCAGCGTCACCGTGGAGCCGATTCCTCCTTGGACGGAGGACGTGCTCGTGTCCTTCGACGGCCAGGTCGGCACCACCATGCAGGCCGGTGAGCGGCTGGTGGTCAAACGCGCCGAGCAGCCGGTGCTGCTCGTGCGCCTCGGGCCCGAAGGTTTCTTCGCCCGCATGCGCAAGAAGCTGCAGTGGGGCGACCTCTCCGACCGCGAGCGCCAGTAGTGCTGACGGAGCTGCGCGTCCGCGACCTCGCCGTCATCGCCGACGTCACCCTGTCCCTCACTCCTGGCTTGAACGTCCTCACCGGCGAGACCGGGGCGGGCAAGTCCATGCTCGTGGACGCGCTGGCCCTGCTCCTGGGCGAGCGTGCCTCGAGCGACGTCGTCCGTCCGGGCGCATCGAAGACCGTGATCGAAGGCGCCTTCGAATTCACCTCCACCGCCCTCCACGGCCTTTCACCGTCCTTCACCGCCCTGGGTGTGGAGGCCGATGACGGGCGCCTCGTGCTCAAGCGCGAGATCGGCGGGGAGGGGCGCTCCCGCGCCTGGGTCAACGGCAGCCCCACTACGGTGGGCATCCTGACGCAGCTCGGCGCTTTGCTGGTCGACCTGCACGGGCAGCACGAGACGCAGTCGCTGCTCAAGTCCGACGCACAGCGCGACATGCTCGACCTCTACGCCGCGGCGGCCGTGGAGCGGGCCGCGGTGCGCGACGCGCACGCGCGCTTGCGGGAGCTCGAGCAGCGGGAGGAGGCGCTGCTCGCGCAGCGCGACGACGTGCAGCGCAAGGCGGACTACCTTCGCCACGTGGTGGAGGAGATCTCGCGCGCCGCTCCGCGAGTCGGCGAGACGGAGGCGCTCGAAACGGAGGCGAAGCGTCTCGCGCACGCCGACGAGCTGGGCAGGCTGTCGCGCGAGCTGGAGCAGGCGCTCGAGACCGTGAATACAGCGGGCCTGGCCCGCGTGGCAAAGCTGTTCGCGAGCCTGACGAAGCTCGACCCGTCGGTCGAGCCGTGGCGGGCCCTGGTGGACGGGGCGTTCGCCAACGTAGAGGAGCTGGCGCAGACGGCGCGCGACTACGGCGCGGGTATCGAGGGCGATCCCGGCCGGCTCGCGGCCGTGGAGCAGCGCCGCGACGCGCTGTTCCGCCTGACGCAGAAGTACGGTCCCGCGTTGCCCGACGTGCTCGCCACCCGGGACCGCGCCGCCCGCGAGCTCGAGCTGCTCGACACGGCGGATCTGGACCTGCGCGAGATCGCCGGGCAGCGGGCGACGGCCGCGGCCGACTTCGCGCGCGCCTGCACGGCGCTCAGCGCCAAGCGCAAAGAGGGCGTCGGGCGACTAGCCAAGGCTGTGAACCAACTCCTGCCGGCGCTCGGCATGCCGGGAGGCCGGTTTGGTGTTACGCTGCAACCGCGCACCGCGCACGGTGCACACGGTGGCGAGGACGTCACCTTCGACGTGCAGCTGAACGTGGGCCTCGACGCGCGCCCGCTCGCCAAAGTCGCTTCGGGTGGCGAGCTGTCGCGCCTCATGCTTGCGCTCAAGGTCGTGCTGGCGGAGCACGACGCCGTGCCGACGCTCGTGTTCGACGAGGTGGATCAGGGCATCGGGGGGGAAGTGGGCGGGCGAGTGGGCGAGGCGCTGGCGGCGGTGACGCGCGACGAGCGCCGCCAGGCACTCGTCATCACGCACCTGCCCCAGATTGCGGCGTACGCCCGGCACCAGCTGGTCGTGGCCAAGGGAGCGCGCGGCGGGGTCGCGACCAGCGACGTGCGGGCGGTCACCGGAGAGGCGCGGACCCGCGAGCTGGCCCGCATGCTGGGCGATCCCGACATGGACAGCGCCCTCGGCCATGCGACCGAGCTGCTCAGAAGAGCCTCCGCGACGTCCGCATCACCAGCCGATACACCGTCGCGCCCGGGACGAAGCCCCCGCCGCTGACGGTCTGCTCGACGGAAAAGCCGCCTTCGACCATGGCGCCGTGATAGGTCATCGCAAAGCCGAGCCGCAGCCGGTGCTCCGAGGTGCCCTGATCGAGCACGCTCGCGGCCGTCGGCGCTCCCAGGCGCGTCGCGAGCGCGATGGAATCCTGGGGTGACTGGAACGCGTAGCGGTCCTGCTGCTTGGTCCAGTAGCCCGCGGTGAAGCCGGCCGCGAACTCGGGTGCGAGCCGGACCAAGGGCGCTACGTCCACTCCGACGTAGTCTCCCGGATCCCACCGCAGGCTCGCCGTGGCGGCCACCGGAACGAGAAACGCGTTCGGGGGTGCGACGCGGCGCACACGCGTCCCGGGGCGCTGCAGGCCGGCGCGGACGGCGAGGTTGAGCCACAGTGGTCCGGCAATCAGCTCCTGGGTCAGCTGCCCTTCGAGATCGGTCTGGTGATCGCCGATCGAGGGAGCGAGCAGGTCGTCGGCCGAGTCCCGCGCCCCGGTGGGAAGGCGCACCAGCGCCTTCACGGCGGCGGCGTAGTGGGCGCCGGCCAGGAGACGGTATTTGGCGGCGAGCTCGACGTCGCCGAACCCGTAGCGGAAACCGGTACGGAAGGGAATCCGGTTGTATCCGAACCCGATGGCGCTGTCGACGATCGCCGCCTGGAGCAGGGCGCCGCTCACCACGTCCGTCGGCAAGAGAAACGTGGTATCGAAACCGGCGACGCCGAACGCGGACATGTCGCGCCTGATGCGGGCGACCGCGCTGTCGATGCCGCGACCCGCGCTGGAAGAATCGAGCGGCATGAAGGGCGAGCCGACCTGCGCCACGCCGTACACGGTGCCGTGCAGGGCGTCGCGCACGGAATGCCAGTACGCCAGGCTGTCACGTGCCGGGCACGAGGGCGTGCAGGAGCCGTACAACCCGGCATTGATGTTCTGCTCGAAGCGCGCCAGCGTCGTGTCGAACTGCGTGAAGAAAGCGAGGTAGGCCGCGTCCGCGCCGGCGACATTGAGGCGGGGGTTGAGCCCGAGATTGGCGCTCGTGTTGGACAGTTGCAGGGCGCTGCGCGTCGCGACCCGCACGATCGGCACCGTCAGGCTCACCGAGAGGCGGCTCGTGACGCCGAGCTCGGCGGTGACGGGGTAGGTGCGGCGCTCCTGGCGCACGCTCAGGAGGCCGGCCCCGAGGCTCGCCACGAAGCGCGGGAGCAGCGGCTGTCGGTCGGGGGAGCCCAGCACCTGCGGCCGAATGACGGGGACCAGGTTCCCGGTCACGGCCCGCACGTCCTGCTCGAGCTGGGCCAAGGCGGGGATGTAGCGACTGCCCACGGTGTCTCCCGTGAGACCGAAGCCGAGCCGGCGTCGCCCTGCATCGGTGAACTCGTCGTTCCAGGTCATGATGCGCGGATCGAACGTCACGCGCAGGATGCCGCGGCCCGGGACGTCGGTGCGCTCCACGGCCTGGGCGGTAAGGCGAGCCCCGCCGGTGACGGCGGGGCTCACGAGCGCGAGAACGAGGCGAAAGCTGCGCATTGAGAAAAAAACGGCACCCGCCGGTCGGCGGATGCCGTGTTCGCTACCCCGCGGCACAGGGGGTGTTCAGGGAATCGCCGGGATGGCCGAGCTGTAAAACGCGTTGATCGCCTGCTGCAGGGCCTGGGCGATGAGCTTTTGCGTCGACGTGCTCGGATGAACGCCGTCGCGGCTGATTGCCGTGCCGAACGGGGCGGCCGTCGCGTTCGGGTCGGGCGGGAACGCGGGGAAGGGCCGGATCTGCGCGGGGTCCTGCGCGAGCGTCCGCAGCAGCAGGTTCGGATCGAGGAACAGCCAGTTCCGCGTCGTGGCAGCTTGCTGGATGGTCGCATTGTATTGCGCGACCGTGCTGATCATGTTGACCGCCTCCGGCACGGAAATGACGTGCGGATCCGCACAGTCAAGGGTATCGGCAACGCCGGCGGCCGCGCGCGCGACGATGGGAGCGCCATAGTGGAACGGCACGTATACGAACGCCGTGTCGGTGGCGGTGAGCTGCTGGAACGCGAGACAGTTCGGTAGCACGGTCATCGTCGGAATCGAAGCCGAGGCGGCCGCGTACGCACGCCCTTGCGAGACGTAGGGCGCGCCGGTCACCTGCACCACGCCGAGCAGGACCCCTCCGCGTACGCTGCCGAACGAGTCGATGCTGTCCAGGAGCGCGTTGTACCGGGCGGTGAACGAGTCGGGCGGCGTGATGTCGGCGGCTTGCCCCGCGTCGCCCGTGTCGAGGATGGCGCCGAGCACATCGTTATTGCCGACCCACACGCTGACGAAGGTGGGGAGCACCTCGCGGGCGCGTTGCAGCTCGGTGCGCCCGCCCAGCAGGAACAGCTTGTAGGCGTCGGTGGCTGCTGCCGGCGGCTGGGGCGGAGCGTAGTTGGTCCTCAGGAGCTCGAGCACGTCGGCACCGGGGAACGCTACGTTATTGATGTAGGGTGGCACTGCCGGGTTCCGGAGCGCGCAGCTCGTATCGGAGGCGCCGCCCAGCCGCGTCGGCGGACTCGTAAAGATGACGGTGATGGGCGGGGGGCACCCCGGGTTCTTGAGGCTCGGGTAATAGAACTTCGTTCTCATGGCCTGCGCGAGCAGCACGGGATAGGCGAGCAGCTGCAGAGAATCGCTCAAGCCGGCCGACTGAATGCCTGCCGTGATGCTGTTCCCGAAGGACACGTAGCGCTGAAACATGGCGCCGCCGGCGTACTGCGGGACGGCCGTGGGGAACAACTGATCGTCGTGGCAGCCGACGGCGGCTAGGACCAGTCCGGCGGCGAGCGACATGCGGCGGATCGTCATCGTCGGGCTCCCTTAGAACGCGTAGCTGAGCGACACCCCGAAGAGGTGCGCGTGGAAGTTGTAGAGACCGTTGTTCATTCCCGTCGTGGCGGCGCCGACCAGCGGTTCACGCGTCCGGCCGCGCCGGTCGTTCTGCCGGATGTACTGATACGCGAGATCGGCGGTCAGCGCCGCGGCGAGCTTCACCGTCGTGCCCGCCGTGAACTCGTTGCGATCACCCTCGGGCAGGAGCGGCGTGACGGTCTCGGCCGGCGCGGCCCCGTCGTGATACAGATACCCGCCGCGGAACGTCCACGTTGCGTCCTTCACCCACTCCGCGCCAAAGCGGACTCCGTTCGTGTTGACATAATTCTCATACAGCGTACGGCTCAGGAGGCTCGACACGTCCTGGGGGAAGCTGAGATTCAGCACGGCGAACTGCTTCCACCACGTGCGTTGATAGTCACCGAGCAGGGTCCACCCCTTCGCCACCCTGTACGCCACGCCCAAGGCCAGCTGCGACGGGTTCTTGATCGTGGTGGTCACGGGTTGGTTCCTGAAGACGGTATTGAAAACGTTGAACCCGACGTTGTTGCACGCCGGGACCTTTGCACTGAGGAGATTGTCGACCGGACATCCGGCCGGAATCGTGTCCGCGCCGACGATCACGGTCGCGGGCACGATCAGACCAGTCGGCACTTGGGTGAAGGTGGCGGTCCCTGAGTAGTCGAGCTTCGCCTGCGTGAGAAACCGCGCGCCGAAGGACAGCTTATCGCTCGCCTTGACGATCGCCCCGAAGTGCGCCGCGACGGTCGTCTTGCTCGCCTCGAGATGCGCGTTCGCGAAGTCCGTACCGGGCTCGATGCCGAACTGGCTGAACGTCGTACCGGGGGCCACGGGCACAGGCGCATTCGCGAGATCGAGCCGCTGGTTCAACTCCACCTTGCCCAGCACGACGTCGAAGCCTGCGCCGAGGGAGACGTCCGGCGACAGCTGATACGCGATGGTGGGCTGGATGTAGAGCGAGTGGAGAATGTTCTTGTACCCGGCGAACCGCCCATCGAAGGTCGTGGGCCATCTGGTCTCGAGCCCGTAGGGCGCGAACAACCCGACCCCGACCCCGAGCTTGGGCGTAGCTGCGTACGAGATATAGACTTGCGGCACTGCGAGGAGCGGATCGTCGAGCTCGGTCTTCTGCTGGAACACGTCGTCGGTGAAGCCACCCTCGACGTCGAGCAACGTCGCGCCGACGGTGACGTGCCCGCCGGTGAGGCCGGCCAGGCCGGCGGGGTTGAAGAACATCGCGGACCCGTCCGAGCAGGGCGCCGCCACCCCGGCACCCGCCCGTCCCATCGCGCACGTTCCTTGCTCGTAAATGGCGAAACCCTGCGCGCCTAGCAGAGTCGGGGTCGCGGCAAACAGCACCAGCGCGTACCTGACGCACGCCCGCATACGGTCTGTCTCCGGGTGGCCTTGGAGAGGTGGTGGAATCGGCTGGCCAACGGTAGCATTGGCCCGAATTCTTGTCAAACAGAATCCCTGTCAAGCTCATGATTGGCAACGTCTCAGCCCTGTTTCGCGCCTCGTTCGGGGTGGCACCGCTGGTCGTCGCGTCGGCGCCCGGGCGCGTCAACCTGATCGGCGAGCACACCGACTACAACGGCGGTCCGGTGCTGCCGGTGGCGACAGCGGCGCGCACCAGCGTCGCGGTCGGGCCCGGTGACGCAGGCGTGCTCGAGCTCATCTCGACGCTCGACGGGGAGCGGGCGCGCATCGATTGGCGCGAAGGACGCCCAGCCGGCTGGAGTGCCTATCTCGCCGGCGTAATGAGCGAGCTGGACACGGCGGGCGCGGCCCCGCTCGGCGCCGGGGCGTGCGTGGCCGTCGCGAGCGACGTGCCCGTCGGCGCGGGGCTCGCCTCCTCGGCCGCGTTGACGGTGGCGGCGGCACAGGCGTTGAGCCTGCTCGCCGGGATGCGGCTCAGCCCGCGCCAGCTCGCGGGCGTGGCGTTTCGCGCCGAGCACGATTATGTGGGTGTGGGTTGCGGGATCATGGACCAGATGTGCGCGGCGCTGGCGCGGCCGGGGCACGCGCTGCTGCTCGAGTGCGCGTCGCTCGCGGCGCGCCACATTCCCCTCCCGGGACGTCTGTTGCTGGTGGACACAGGCACGCGGCATGAGCTCACGAGGGGCGCGTTGAACGAGCGGCGCGCCGAGTGCGAGGCGGCCGTCGCGCGTCTCAAGCTCGAGCTGCCGGAGCTGGTGTGGCTCGCGAGCTGGCCCGCCCGCTGGCTGCCGCGCCTGAAGCGCGCCCTTCCCGAGCCGCTGCGCTCGCGCGCGCTGCACGTCGTGGGCGAGACGGCGCGCACCCGGTTTGGTGCCCAGCTCCTGACCCGCGGGCGCATGCGGCGCTTCGGAGAGCTGTTGTACGAGGCGCACGAGTCGTGTCGGCGCCTGTACGAGTGCAGCGCGCCCGAACTGGATGTCGTGGTCGCCGCGGCGCGGCGCGGCGGAGCCCTGGGCGCGCGGCTCACGGGTGCGGGCTGGGGCGGCGCGGTCCTGGTACTGCTGGGGAAGGGGGATAAGGGAAGGGGGAAGGGCGACGCGAAAGTCACCCGGGAGATCCGGCGCGCGTTCAAGGCCGCGTATGGACGCGAGCCGTCGATCACGCGGGTGCGGCCCTCCGGTGGCGCGCGGGGGAAGCGAGTGGCCGAACGGCGCGTGCTCGCGTGAGTACGCGCCGCGATCGAGGGCCCTGTATGTTTGGGTCTGGCCGGGGTGGCGAAACTGGTAGACGCAAGGGACTTAAAATCCCTTGGGAGGCGACTCCCGTGCAGGTTCGAATCCTGCCCTCGGCATCGACACGCGGTCGCTAGGGTGTCACCTGAGCTCCCACGCCGAGCACGCCGGCGCTGCCCCCGCCCTTGATCTTCTCGTTGTCGTAAGCGAGATGCACGCCCCACGACCTGAACCCGACGTTGGCGCCAATCGCGTACCCGAACTCCGTGCTGCTTCCTCCCGTACTCACCTCGCTGTGATACCGGATCCCCGGCGAGACATAGGGCTCGACACTGAACCCGGGCGCCGGAAGTCGTGCACCAATGCCCACCGCGGCCGTGACGGCAGTGACTGATGGGGAAACCACGACGTTCGCCATTTCAGTCTGCACCGCGCCGACCTGCAGGTTCGCCCGGATGCCTCGGGAGGGGATCGGGAGTAGCGTGCCGCCGATCAACCGAATTGCCACGTTTCCACCGATGGACGTCAAACCCTGCCAGCTCGCCGCACCGATGGTGAAGGTGGCGGTTCCGAGGCCGACCGACAACCGCGCGCCCCAGGCAGTGCCGCCGCCATAGCTGTCGTCGGGTTTGGCATAATCGGCGCTGACGGCGAGCCCGCCGCCCGAGACACTGTTCCACACCGGTTCGCCGAGCCACTGCGCCGCGGTGGGCGTCGCGAGAACCACCCAAAGACCCAGCATCAGCATGGGGCGGTGCATGTTTGGGCTAGCGGCCCGCCCCCCGGCGGTCCCCGTCGCCGCCCGCGAACAGGGGCGCCAGCATCCAGCGGCCCAGCGCCGCGCCCCACGTCCACGCGCGCGACGGCGCGCGTCGTCGCTCCGCCACCACGCGGAACCCGAACGCCTTGCACCCGGGACTGTTGAAGATCAGATGCCGTCGCAGGATGCGGAGGATGAAGACGCGCCCGAAGGTCTCATAGCCCAACCGATTTACGGACTTGAGGGAGCTGAGATTGTTGGCCTCGACGTAGGCGAGCATCCCCCGGTAGCCCCGCGCGCGCCACGCGGCGAGCGTGCGCGCCATGGTGATCGCGTGAAACCGTCGTCCGCGGTACGGCTCCAGCGTGAGACCTTTATAGCGGTACACATACGCCTGGTCGAAGTGCAGCCACAGGTCGTCGTTGATCTTGGTCGGCGCGTGCGTATACCACCCGTACGACACGACGCGATCGCCGTCCAGTACACCGTAGCACGCATCGCCCCGGCCGAGCGCCTCGCTCACAAACTCGGGCGGCAAATCGTACCGCCGATCCAGCGACACCCGCTCGAGCGTCTCGCTATCGAGAAAATCGCCGGTAAAGCCGGTGGGGCACTCGGTGAACCGCGCGTCCGCTCGGGCGAGGTAAATCCCGCGCAACACCTTGAAGGAAACGACGTGGTGGATCGCGCGGAACGCGAATTCCCGGAGCGTGCTGCGCAGGCCGAACGCCGCGCGCTCGCGCCGGAAGTCGGCCGCGACGCGGCGGAACCAACGGCGCGAAAACCGTGGCGGGTGCGGTGCACGGTCGGTCCACACAGCGTCGCGACCCGCTACGGCTGCTATCGTCATGGCCTGGAGTCTCCGGTGGTGCGTGCGGGAAGTGCAGAGTTTGTGCCACGTCGTAGCTTCGACGCAACGACCTATTATGTCGCGTCTACGCAACAGATCGACGTCGGCGCGATGCTGTCGCGCTGCAGATAGACCACAGGACCTCGCGCCCGTGACCCAGCACACCGCACCCCCGGTCAGTCAGAGTATCCTTAGCTCGACTCGCCGCGGAGGATATGCACATGGCCGGCTTGTGGGCTCGTTTGACGGCCGACCTCAACGTCAGGCTGCGCCGCGGCGCCTGGTATCGTATCACGCAGCTCGGGCCGCTCCAGGCAATCGTCGAAGTGCGCGGCCGCTCGCTCGAAGTCCCGTCCGCATTCCTGCAGGTGATCGACAGTCCGCCTCGCACGTGGAGCGTGGTCGCGCGCCCGAGCGACGCGGTGCGGCTGCCGCCGCGGGCCTGGGGTGACCGTTACGCCGTGTGCCCGAGCTGCCGCGGGCGACAGGCGATCGACGGGCGTCCGCGCACCATGGCGTGCCAGCGGTGCGGCGGCGAGTTCAAGGTCACCTGGGCGGAGGCGTAACCCCCGGTCTTACCTGCTCTTTACAGCCTCCTGACCTGTCCGATGCAACCATTAGGCACCTTCCCACGTCTTACAAGTCGACGCGTGCGGTCTTACCAGCAGTTCGGGAGGCACTCTATGCGCATCTACGCTTTGATGCTCGGCATCGCGCTCACGACTGGCTACGGCTACGCCGCCGAGCTCGCGGTGTCGTCTTTGGATCGAGGCCGCCAGACACCAGCGAATCCTTCGGTCCCGATCCCGGCGAGCGGCAACCCGGGCGCGGTATGGTATGGTGGTGTGCTCGATCCCATCACCGTGGAATCGTCCCGCGGCGACATCCACGCAGCCGCCCAGGCCCGGATCCTCAGTCGCCCGACGGTGCGATGCGTCGGCGCGGACCGGTCGACGTTCCGTACGATCTCCTGAGGCGTGGAGGGGGGCTTCGGCCCCCTTCCCGCCGCCGTCGGCCGCTCCCACCCCCCGTTTCGGAAACCCCACCTCGCCAAGCAGCGTAAGACCTGCCAGTATCTAGCTCCGAAGACAGGGGGAGCGGATGAGCGGGTTCTGGGACACCTGGCGCAAGGAAATCATTCGGGGGACCGCGTTGTTCTGCGGCGTCCTCTGCGTCTGGCTCGTGGCGCGGCACTTGGTGATTCGCGTGCGGCAGGGCGTCACGAACCGCCTGCCCATGGCGCTGCGCGACCTGCGCAATGAATTCGACCCGAGCTCCGACGCCGGTCCCCGCATAGCGGGTGGGACCTGGATGTATCGGGCCAAGGTCGCTCCCAAGCAGTGGGTGTGGATCCGCGACACGCGCGGCTCGGTCACGGTCGAGCCCGCCAAAGGCGACCAGGTCGAAATCACCGCGGTGAAGAGCTATCGGTCGTCGGACACCGGGGGCGTGCGGCTCGTGGCCGAACCGTATGACGGTGGCGTCGCGGTGTGCGCCTTGTGGCCCGGCGGCGACTCGCGCTGCGGCCCACAAGACGCCGATTACGAGATGCATCGGACGAATCGCAACGACGTGGCCGTGGACTTTACCGTTCGCCTCCCCGCGAACGTGCGCCTGGGTGCGTCGACCATGGTGGGTGACCTGCGAGTGAGAGGTGGGCGCGCGCCCCTGGTGCTGCACACGGTCAGTGGCGAGGTGGACGCCGTGACGGCGCAGGGCCCGGTCAAGGCCACTTCCATGAATGGTGGCGTGCGGGTCCGCATGGACGCCTTCGGCGATACCGGAGCGGTGTCACTGAAGACGATCAACGGCTCGGTCACGGCCGAGCTGCCGCCCTGGCTCGACGCGCAGGTGAGCGCAAAGACGATCAACGGTGCGATCGTGACCGAATACCCGCTGACGGTGAACGGCAAGTTCACGGCCCACGACGTCGAAGGAACGCTCGGTCGAGGTGGCCGGGAAGTGCGCCTCGAAACAGTGAACGGCTCGATCCACCTGCACAAAGCGCCTCAAGGCGCGAGGTAGCGGGCCACCTCTTCCGCAAAGCCCCGGACGTCGATCGGCTTCGTGATGTAGCCGTCGAATCCCGCCGCCAGCGCGTGTTCGCGATCGCCCGGCATGGCGTGCGCCGTGAGGGCCACCACCTTCCAGGGAGGCTCACCCGCGAGCCGCTTCACGTCGGCCAGGACGCTGAAGCCGTCGCGGCCGGGCAGCTGAATGTCGAGCAGCACCAGCGCGGGCGGCGGCTGCTCGGCCACGAGCGTCCCCACCAGCGGCTCGCCCGACGGCAGGCCGATCACACGGTGTCCTTTCATGGTGAGCAGGGCCGTGATGAGCTTCAAGTTGTCGGGCTGGTCTTCCACCACCACGATCGTGGCCATCAGGCACGCTCCGGGGTGAGCTCGCTGCGCGGGACCGTGAACCAGAAGGTGCTGCCCTTGCCGAGCTGGCTCTCCACGCCGATGGCCCCACCCTGCAGCTCGACGAGTCGCTTCGACAGCGCGAGGCCGAGGCCGGTGCCTTCGTAGCGGCGGCTGGGGCTCCCGTCCAGCTGCACGAATTCCTGAAACAGCTTCTCTTGGTCGTCGGGGGCGATGCCGATGCCGCTGTCGCTCACCGCCACCCGCACGCGATCGCCGGCGAGCTGCGCGCTGAGCGCGATGCGCCCGCCGTCGGTGGTGAACTTGATGGCGTTGGACAGCAGGTTCAGGAGCACCTGGCGGAGGCGCCCCCGGTCGGCCGTGACGATCAGGGCCTCGCGCAGCGGCTCGATCGCGAGCTTGTGTTTGCGGGCCTCGAGCTGGGCGCGCACGGTGTCGGCCACCTCGCGGAACAGCGCATCGAGCGCCAGCGGCTCGAGCCTGAGCTCCATGCGCCCGGCGGCGATCTTCGAGAGGTCGAGCAGCTCGTTGATGAGGTCCAGCAGGTGACGGCCGTTGCGCGCGATGGTCTCGAGGTAGTCGCGCTGGGTATCGGTGAGCGGGCTGTCCGGCGAGGCCATGGTCAGGAGCAGGTCGCTGAACCCGATGACGCTGTTCAACGGGGTGCGCAGCTCGTGCGAGACGTTGGCGAGGAACTGATCCTTGAGCTTACCGGCCTGGTCGAGCTCCGCGTTCAGCCGCGTCAGCTCCTGGCGCTGCTCCTCGAGCTTGGCGTTCTGGGTCTCGAGCCGCTGGGCGGCGCGCCGCACCTCCACCGCGAGGCGGCGGGTGTGCAAATGCGCGGACTCGCGCTCGCACGCGATGGTCAGATTGGGCGCCGCCTGCTCCAGCGCCGCGCGTGCGTCGGCCGTCAGCGAACCGGGTACGACCACCGCGAGCAGCCCGACCAGGCGCTCGCGCGCGCGCAGCGGCACGAGGGCGACGCCGCCGGTCGCGAGCGGTGCGTCAGGGGACAGCTGGAGTTGGCTGCGCACGCCGGAGGCCGCCGCGCCGTCATGGTGGATCTCGTCGACGGCGTCTCCCACGAGCTGGCGGACCACGTCGCGGGCGAGCGGCCGGGCGGTGGTGCGGTGCATGCCCGTCGGAGCCCACTCGTTGGTGTCGTAGCTCGGCTGATACAGCGCCAGGGCGCTGGCGCCGGTGGCGTCGGCGAGCACCGCGAGCGCCGCGCCGAAGCTGCCGCCCGGGGCGGAGTCCTGCGGCGGCACGTTCAACGCGGCGAGCAGCCGGGCCGTGTGGGCCTGGATCCACTCGCGCCACGTCAGCGCGGCCGCCATGCGGTTGACGCCGCGGGCGATGGTGCCGAACTCCTCCGGCTGATCCTCGCGCAGCCGCTCCGCGTACCGCCCGGCCGCCACGCGCTCGAGCGCGCCCACGACGTGGGCGAACGGCGTCGCCAGCCGGCGCCGGTTGTACCACAGCCCAACCCCGAGCACCACGAGGATTCCCAGAAAGATGACCGTGCTCTGGGCCGCCGCCTGGATCGCCTCGTCCCCCACCTCGGCGGTGAGCTCCTGCATCGCGGCGAGCTGGGCGCGCAGGGCGGGGGACGGGGAGAACCGGTCCAGCCGCTCGAGGCGCTGGCTCAGGTCGATCATGTCGGCCTGGGTGCGCCGCGCGCTCTGCCAGATCGCGATGCGGTCGGCGAGACCCGCGACCGCGATGCCGATGAAGGCCGCGCCGAACAGCTGGCTGATGCTCGGGGCGCGGAACAGCCGCCACGACCGCGCCCACAGACCTGGCAACGCCGGCGGTGAGTTCGTCATGCGCGGTCTATAACTAGGCGAGCGGCGGGCAGCGGGACAAGAGCGACGCTGGCGGCGGCGTGCGAGGGACGGTAAGCTAGGCCCACACGTCCCGTGGCCGACCTGCTCGAATCCCTGCGTGAGGCCCTCGCCGACCGCTACGCGGTCGAGCGAGAGGTCGGGCATGGGGGGATGGCGACGGTGTTTCGGGCGGAGGACCGGAAACACCACCGCGCCGTGGCGATCAAGGTGCTCCGGGCGGACCTCGCCGCGGTGCTCGGCCCCGACCGGTTCCTGCGCGAGATCGAGATCGCCGCGCGGCTGCAGCACCCCCACATCCTGCCCCTGTACGACTCGGGCTCGGCCGCCGGCATCCTCTATTACGTCATGCCGTACGTCGAAGGCGAGTCGCTCCGCGATCGCCTGACGCGGGAGCAACAGCTTCCCGTGGAGGACGCGCTGCGCATCGCGACCGAGGTCGCGGGGGCGCTCGCCTACGCGCACGGCCACGGCGTCGTACACCGCGACATCAAGCCGGAAAACATCATGCTGTCGGGTGGCACGGCCGTTGTGGCGGACTTCGGTATCGCGCGGGCGGTGAGCGCCGCGGGCGGGGGGGAGCACCTCACGCAGACCGGCATGGCCATCGGGACGCCGGCCTACATGAGTCCCGAGCAGGGCGCGGGCGGCCACGAGTTGGACGGTCGCAGCGACCAATACAGTCTCGGCTGTGTCGTCTACGAGATGCTCGTGGGCGAGCCCCCGTTCACCGGACCCACGGTGCAGGCGGTCATCGCGCGCCACTCCATGGACTCGGTCTCCCCGCCCTCGATCGTGCGCAGCACCATCCCCGACGCGGTCGAGGGGGCGATCCTGCGGGCGCTTTCTAAAGTCCCCGCCGACCGCTACCCGACCTGCGCGCTGTTCGCGGAGGCGTTGAACACGCCGTCGGCGGCCACCGGGGCCGCGCGGCGGGCGAGCTTCGTGAGTGGACGAAGGCGACGGCGACCGTGGCGCGTGGCGCTCGTGGCAGCCGTCGGCGTAAGCGTGGTCGCGCTCGGCGCAGCGTTAGCCGCACG
>Ga0209577_10000196_pt1 | contig 60483 bp, 47 predicted proteins | sample GraSoiAngelo_109_FD_185874 | JGI IMG/M metagenome (GOLD analysis project Ga0209577, IMG submission 185874) | Grasslands soil microbial communities from the Angelo Coastal Reserve, California, USA - 14_0903_12_20cm (SPAdes) (version 2) | ecosystem: Environmental > Terrestrial > Soil > Grasslands... | reverse complement strand
CTGTCTCAGATTATTTAACGATTGGCCAACACTCGATGCCCGGGAACCCTCATGAGCCGCTCGTCCGCGGTCACGAGCGTCAAATCATATACCTTTGCCGTGGCCACGAGGAACCGGTCCGCGGGACCGCCGTATCCGAGCAATGTGAATCGGATTTCGTGAGCCACTTGCCCATTCAAGGGGATCGCGTCCGAATCCTGCGCCGCTTCCCAGAGTCGGAGATGCGGCTTTTGTCTCTCCCGGTTCGTCTCAACGCCGTTGTTTACGGTTGGTCGCCACCCTCAGAATCCGCCAAAGGGTTGTCAGCAGGCGGTTTCGTCGCGTCCACTTCCGATAACCTGGCTTTCTTAAGCTCTTTGTTCAGAGCAGGAATGTCCAGCTCTTTCGCCTCTTTCCAACGAGACAGCAATGACCCCAGCGCGGTCCTCAGTTCGCCAAATACTGCAGTGGCCTGCGTTGTTGGTGCCGCATCGGCGCTGTCGGCGACCGAGAGCATCCCCAGAAAATGCTGGTTGAGCGTAGAGAAGTTCTCCGCTTGCTTTCCGCTGGGCGGTAATCCGTAGAAGCTGCTTTGCGCCGCCCCCTCCAGTTCGGCGGCCTTCTTGTCTAACCCGGTGATGGCATCCGCGAGTCTGCCCTTCCCCGCTTTTGCGGCCAACTCTTTCAATTGCGCGCGCACCGAACGAACTTGCTTGAGCGCCTCGTAACTTTGATTCATGCCGTCCGAAGAGCCGCTCTCCATTTCAAATTGCTTTCGCAAATCAGCAAGCGAAATCGTGATGCGCGGATCCATTTTTATCACCAGCGGTTGTGTATAGGTCTTGCCGTCCATCGTGAGTTTCACCGTGTAGTTCCCAGGCAACGCCCAGGCTCCCAGCGGGTATTTCGGCGTGTCGCGATAAATCGCCGAAATTGGGAATTCGTGCTGCATCGATTCCGGCGGAGCGTAGTGCATGTCCCACACAAAACGGTGCATTCCCGTCTCCGCCGAAAGAATTTGCGTTGGCCTTACCCAGTACAACGGGATCGGATTCTCCCTGGCGATTTTTTCCAGCGGCTCCGGTTTTTCAGTGCTGGAGTACCGCCTCACCAGACGCTTCTGCTCATCAAGAATCTCCAGCGTCAAGGGATTTCTTGAGGCTGACTCCAAGTAATAGTCGATGATCGCTCCATCGGGTGGGTTCTTCCCTGCCGGAAATTCCGGCGGCAATGGCGTGTCCGGATTGCGGTTCCAGCGAAAACGAATCGCGGTCTCTGGTGCATACAGATGCGCGCTTTCCTTGGCAATGTCTGGAGTCAGTTGCCGCAGCGGCGTAATGTCATCCAGAATCCAGAAGGAGCGGCCATGCGTGGCAACAATTAGATCATCCCTATGAATCGCCAGGTCGCGCATGGACGTGTGCGGAAGATTGAGTTGCAGCGGCTGCCAGTCGTCGCCGTCGTTGAAGGAAATGTAGACCGAACCCTCGGTACCCGCAAAAAGCAGTCCCTTTCGCTCAGGATCTTCGCGTACGACATTGCTCGCGCCTCCGTCAGGAATGCCCCTGGTAATTTCCTCCCAGGTCTTCCCAAAATCGCGTGTGCGGTAGATGTGCGCCCGCAAATCATCTAAGCGAAACGAATTGATCGCCGCGTAGGCCGTGCCCGCATCAAAATGAGAAACCTCGATGATGGAGACTTTACTCCACGGCTTCAGTTGCGGAGGCGTTACGTTTTGCCAGGATTTTCCGCCATCCCGTGTGAGGTGAATCAGTCCATCGTCCGTACCCGCCCAAATCGTATTGGCTTCTTTGAATGAAGGCGCAACCGCGTAAATCACACCTCGATGTTTTCCTTTTTCCGGATCGCTCGTGGCAAAGACTCCCAGATTCGCAGGAATTTCATACGCTTCGCGCGTCAGGTCCGGACTGATGATCTGCCAACGATTTCCCGCGTCGGTGGTTTTGAAAAGCACGTTGGCCGCGAAGTACAGCGTGTGCGGCTCGAGCGGCGAGAAAACCACGGGCAGCGTCCGCACGTAGCGGTATTCGCCCCGGCGAATCGGCTCGGGGGTAACTTGGGCGTATTCACTGATGTCCTGTTTCGTACGCGTTAGCCACGCGCCATAGAGAATGTTCGGGTCGAGCGGATCAACAGCGATGTCTCCGTATTCGAAGATACCCGGCAGTCGCCAATCGCGAAATGTAATCTGGCCAAAATCGCTTCGGCTCAGCGTCGCCACCGAACCGCTTTCCTGTTGCGCGCCGTACACCCAGTAAGGAAAACGGTTGTCAGTGGTAACGTGATAAAGCTGCGCGGTCGGCTGGTTGTACCAGCCGCTCCAGGTCTCGCCGCCATTCACGCTAATGACAGCCCCTTGATCGCTCGAAAGCGCCATAATCTGCGAGTTCTCCCGGCTGATCCAGATTCGCTGGTAATCGTCTCCGCCCGGCGCTCCCTTGAAGCCAACAAAGGTCTTTCCTCCGTCCGTGGATTTCCAAGTAGTGGTGTTCGCAACATAAACAACGTCGGGGTTGTCCGGGGCAACCGCAATTCCCATCGCCCCCGGACCGCGCCCCCCGATTCGGTGATCCGCATTGATGAGCTTCCAGGTTTCGCCGGCGTCATTCGAAACGTACACACCGCCATTCCTGTTTGCTTCCACCGAGGCATAAATGCGGCTTGGCTCGCTCGGCGCCACCGCGATGCCGATGCGGCTCAATCCCTCTTCCGCGCTAGGCAATCCTTTCGTGAGCGGACTCCAATTCGTTCCTCCATCGGTCGATTTGAAAATTCCACTGCCAGCAGTGATGAACGACGCGCCACTCCGAATCTCCCATGGCGCGACGCGCGCGGCCCAAAGCGTGGCATAAACTGTCTGTGGATTCGACGGGTCAAACGCCAAATCGGCCGCGCCCGTGTTTTCGTCCTGGTACAACACTTTCTGGAATGTCTGCCCGCCATCGGTCGAGCGAAATACCCCGCGCTCCGCGTTCGGGCCATAAGGATGACCTAGCGCCGCGACAAAAACACGATTGGCATCCTTCGGATCCACGATCATCGCGGCGATCTGCTGCGCGTCGCGCAGCCCAAGATGGGTCCACGTTGCTCCCGCGTCCGTGGATTTGTAAACCCCGTCGCCTGTTGCCAAGTCCGGCCGCTGCAAGCCTTCTCCGCTGCCCACATAAATTACGTTTGGGTCGGAGGGAGCCACTGCCAAGGCGCCCACCGAACCTGTAGGCTGGTCATCAAAAATTGCATGCCAGGTGTTCCCGAAATCCGTAGTCTTCCACACGCCGCCGTTGACTGCCGCCATGTAAAAGACGTTGAGCTGATGCGGCACGCCGGAAATGGCCACGGTGCGGCCGCCGCGAAAAGGTCCGAGGCAACGCCAGCGCATCTCGCCGAAGAATTTTTGTTCCAGGGGAGCGCTCTCCCGATCGGAGGATGCGGAGGCCTGTTCCTTGGAATGGCCAGCAATCCCCGGAATCGTTAATAGGCAGCATAAGCAGAATCCGTATGCGATTGCTCCATAACACCAATTCCTCGGTGCATAACTCTTACCCAAACAACGCATCGGGCACCTCCCCGAAATCGCAGAGGATACTCTGCCGGACACAGGAGGGCAAATCTAGGTAAGCATTTGCGAGGAGGAAGAAGCTATGCGCCGCGTCGAACAGGGCCAAAAAATTGAGGGCGCCGCAGCCGTTAGACTGTTGCGCCCCCGTTCAATTGCGCCGCAAAGTTTTTAACGCTTCCCGGCTCAATCTGGGGAGGAGGTTAAACCTGCCGTTTTCTCTTGGCAAGAAGTTTCTCAGATTTTGTCTGTGGAAAGCTGTGCACGCCTGTGCAAAAAGCTTCGATTCCGACTCGGGTCTCGAAGGATGAGGGAGCGCAGCCCCGTTACCAAGCTAGACCAAGGATTTGTAGTCTCGGGAGGACTCCGCGTCTACTTTTGAGCGGCATTATGAAACCATCGCCCGGCCTTTCGGGTGACGGTTCACGCGGCAGGATCTCACTGGACTGCTGCGGAGACTCGGCTACCCTGCGGTTAAGACAGCCTAGAAATTATTCTTCGGCCTTTTTGCGGCGCAAGCGGAAAATCTCTCGCGGGAGGGCTTTGAGGAACTCGCGGCCCCAGATGCCGATGAGCAGGGCGGCTGCAAAGAGCATAATGGCGTCGAGGCTGGCGCGCCCTTGGCGGGTCCAATAGAGCGTGTCCTTCAGGTTGAGCCAGAGGGCAAATTCATCCAGCGTGAGCGCGGCCCCTGCACCATAAAGCAGCGACATCAAGCGGCTCGCAAGCAAAGAGGTTCCCTTGGCCCCTGTTCCCACTTCGATTAACCAACAGAATCCCACGACTAACAGCAAAAGAATTCCCCAGACCAAGTGGTGGACGTGCGTCCCGCGTATATAAATGTAATGAAACGGGGCAATCTTCCGCCCGGCGGCGTAAGCCATGGAGCGGGCCAGGGCCAGCGTCAGAAAAAATCCCACGGCAGCCAGGAACAGCCGACGCTTGGGACGATCCTTGACATGCTGGTGAAACAGCTCCCCCACCCGCGGATGCCATAGAAACAAAAGGACTAAGGCGATTAGGAGGATAGACAGGCCGAAGAGCAGGCTCCATGCCAGCATGAACTCCCTTCCACCTACAAAGAATAATCGAAATTCACGCGGACGCACCCCGCTTAACACATTGAGCACAGGCGGACTCTCGGGCTATTTCCCGGCTCGCTCGATTCCCTTATTTTGTGGAGAAAGGGGACAAGCGTATGAACACCAAGTGGTTCGCGCTCGCGGGCGGTTTGCTGCTTGCCGGGGTTTGTTCGGCCAAAGAACACGACGACTATCAGAAGGGGACTTTGCTGCGGATGGATTCCGCTCCCTGCGGCATGCAGGAAAAGGGCGGGAAATCCGTGGCAGGCGAGCTGCTCGGAACCGACTCGCAAAACAAAAAGACCCAGGAAGTGCTCTGCCAGGAATACGTGCTGCAGGGGGAGAAGGTGGTCTACCGCATCCGCCCGAAAGATGACAAGCACCCGGTGCTGCTGCCCATCGGCGAAACTGCTCAATATCGGCTCCACAAGGATAAGTTGATCTTGAAAGTGGCGGAGGGAGATGACAAGGAACGCGAGTATATCGTCGTCTCCATGACGCCACGGGAAGACCACCGGGAGGCGGTGGCAAGCAAGAATTAAGCAAAGCGAATTCTTGAAGTGGAAACCAACGGCGCTTCGCGAGGGTGCGGGCGCCGTTTTTATTTCTGCGTTACGTCAAGGGACGAGACGCATAGGCCTCGAGGCGCTTTTTGTAAAGGAATAGCACGCTGGGACCGAACGACAGCAGCATGATGGCCATGCCGGTGACGATTCCGAAGCTGGTGACCATGGGCGCGGAACAATCGTGGCGCCGCCGCACGATGACATGGCAAGGCACGACCACCAACAGTTCCAAAATGCTGCCTCGCAGCAGCCAGGACGTTACGCGGTTCACAATCTCGGAGGTATTGCGCAAGAAAAAATAAAACACGATCCCCCAAAAGAGCCAAGCCAGACCGAAGAAAAGGAAAGGATTCGCAAACGCCCCTTCTCCGAACCTATCACCCTGAACTGCGACGCCAATTGCGCCAATCAGCGCGAAAGCCAGGAGCGCGGTGAGAATTCCCGCCAAGACGCAAGACAAGAGAATGTGTGAGCGCGGCTTGAGGCGTTTTTGCGAAGTGTCCACCGACAAGAAAAACAGAAGCGCCTGCCCGCCCAGAACAATGACGATAGGGAACCAAGCCAGCCATTCCCGATAGGCAGCAAGGACTCCCTGCGAGAATTCACGCAAGTCCGAGGGACCAGCGAGCAACACTGCCATCGGTGTAAGCAAGCCCAACACAATCAGCGCATAGATAATGGAAATGAGGACGCCCCATTTGCGCATGGGTCCTCCCTTCCGGACGGATGAAGAATGCTTATCACAAAACGCGTACACCTGACTGTGACGTGCGACAGACAGCAGTACCGCGCGAAGATGCGGGTGCGCCGATAACGTTGCATCCTCGCAAGCCGCTCGATTACGGGGCGTGAGCGGCCACCACGCCGAGGTCGGCAATATTGTCGCCTTTTTTCAGAGAAGGCACGGCCTTGACATGAAGCACAACGCCTGTGACGGGAGCACGCGGCTCCGCGATGACTTTGCCGAAGTAGTCCGTGATCGTGCCTAGCTTCATTCCCGCGGACACGTCGGTGCCGCCCCCCAGCGCCGCCGAAGCCGTGCCCACCGTGAAGGAAGACTGCGCGTAACAAGAAACACAGAACAAGAGCGCAAGCAAAGGAATCGAAACAGTTCGCCTGGGAAGACGCATTATTCACCGCCTGCGGTCCTGATCTCAGGAGATGCGGGTGTCGCCGGTGCGGAGTCGCCCTTGACGTAATGGTTGAACCACGCCATATAGCGCTCCATGCGGTCCTTGATGTGCGACGGCACGGTGAAGCCGTGATACTCGCCGGGGTAGACGACAAGCTCCGTCGTGCGCCCAAGCGTCTTCATCGCTTCGTACATTTGCTCGCCGCCAAGAATTGGCACGTTTGCATCGAGGTCTCCACCCATGAACAGCGTGGGCGTGGTGATGCTCGCAACGCGATAGAAGGGCGAGATTCTGTCCCAGACGGCTCTATTGTCCCAGGGATAGCCGAGTTCGATATCGTAATCGCGCTGGTAGTGGTCGTGGCCGTAGAAGCTGGCAACAAGCGCGACTCCTGCACCCGAGATAGCCGCCTTGAAACGTTGGGTCTGGGCAATGATGAAGTCCGTCGAGATACCGCCATAGGACCAGCCGCCCACGCCAAGTTTGTCCGGATCAGCGATGCCTTCCGCGACCGCGTAATCCACCATGGCCACGTCATCCTGGTAGTCTTTATTTCCCCAATCCGCATAAATCGCGGCGCAGAATTTCTGCCCGTAGCCGGAAGAGCCGCGCGGATTGGGCAGCAACACGGCGTAGCCATTCGCGGCGTAAAGCTGGGCTAGATGGTAGAAAGAGGCGGAGTATTGGCCTACAGGCCCGCCATGCGGATTTAGCAGTGTGGGCACTTTCTTGCCGGGTGTGTAATCGAGCGGTTTGTACAAATATCCTGCGATCGTTGTGCCGTCCTTGCTCTTGAAGTGCACATAATCGGCTTGCGCGAGGCGCAGTTGCGCAAACAGCGCGTCATTGGTCTTGGTCAGGCGCGTAGGTTCTTTCGCGCCGTTGGCAAGGTAGAAGATTTCATCGGGACGATCGATAGTCGTGATTTGCGCGGCGATGGAGTCATCTTTGCCGAGCGAATAAGCTCCGACCACGAGGCGGCCGCCAATCGGGCGCGTGATCTCTCCGCCGCCGACGGGAATGCGGCAAAGATTCTGCGTGCCGTCGTCTTCGGCGGTGAAGTAGATGTACTTGCTGTCATTCGAAAAACGCAGGTGGTGAATGCTGCGATCAAAAGCACGCGTAAGGATATGGGCTTGCCCGCCTGTTGAGGGAACGACCGCCAAATGCCGCGTGTTGTAATAAAAAAGATGCGGGTCCAGCTCGGTCACGTAGGCAATCCATTTGCCGTCGGGCGACCAAACCGGCGAGGAATCCGGACCGGGCTCCGGCGTGACTTGCGTCAGGTGCGCGCCCTTTTCGGTAATGTCCGCAGCGACCATCCAAATGTGCGCCTTATAGTTGGCATCCGCGTCCGGGGTGTGGTTGCTGCTGAAGGCGAGGGCCTTGCCATCCGGCGACCAAGCCGGCTCGTTGTCGTCAAAATCCCCCGAAGTGATTTGCGTCATTGTTTTCGCCGCAACATTGAAGACGTAGAGGTGCGTGCGGCGCCGATCCAGATAGCCGACCGTGTCGCGCTTAAATTGCAGGCGGTCAATCACGAATGGAGGAGGAGTTTTCGGTTTCGACGGCGTGGCAGGAGCGGGCCTTTCCTTGTTCTTTGCCGCTTCGATGTCCTCCGGCTTGGGATCGCGAACAATCAGCACCAGCCGCGTGCTATCCGGAGACCATTCGAAGGCGTCGACGCCTTGTACAGTATCGGTCAGACGCACGGCTTCGCCCCCGCGTCGGTCGAGCAGCCACACTTGTGATTTTCCGCCGTCTCGGGCCGACAGAAACGAGAGGTACTTGCCGTCCGGGCTCCAGCGCGCATTACCGGAGGAGATGCCTTCTGCCGTCATGGGAATCGCGTCGCCGCCATTGGTCGGAATCATCCACACGCGCTGCTCGTTCTTGTCTTCTTTGAGCATGCGCATGCGCACGGCGTAGGCGATCCATTGCCCATCGGGACTGATTTCAGGCTGCGACACATCGCGAATCGCGAAGAAGTCGTCAATGGTGATTGCGCGCGGGGTTTTCGACGTCGTTTCCTGCGCAACCAATGAAAGCGGCAAAGCAAAACTGGCGATGGCCAGGCGAAGGGCAAATTTCATGCGAGGGCTCCTGAAGCTGAGATAGCTGATCTGACGGTGGCGTAGTGTAGCAAAGGAAGGATGAATGTCGCTTTGAAAAATGTACAGCGAATACTGCAGCGGGCTCGCGCCCGCTCTCAGCTACTCATAACGAAGAGCCTTCAGGGGATCCAGCCGCGAAGCGCGGTAAGCCGGCAAGAAGCTCGCGAGCGCCGCAACAGCCGCCAGCGTAACCACCGCGAGGACCAGCGTGAAGGGGTCGCGCGGTTTCAATCCGTAGAGCAGCGATTTCACCACCTGCGCGGACGCCAATGCCAGCGTGGTTCCGATCACCAGGCCTGCGGCGGTCAGAATACCTGCTTCCCTCAGGATCATGCCTACCACATCCGTGCGCTTTGCGCCGATGGCCATTCGGATGCCGATTTCTTTGGTGCGCTGGACAACCATGTAGGCAATCACTCCGTAAAGTCCAATCGCTGCCAGCAGCGCGGCGAGAAATCCGAAGAAGCCGGAAAGCGTGGCCATCAACTCATCGCTCACAAGAGAGTTGTGCACTTGTGTCTTCAATGCTTTGAACTCGAAGTCGATGCCCGGATTAACGTCGCCAATCGCTTGTTTGATGGAGGACATCAAGCTCCCAAGCGGCAGCGAGGAATGAATAATGATCTGATCGTCCGGGCTGGGTTTTTCCTGCTGCGTGGGCGGAAAATACATGAACGGCAGGTACTCCTCATGCATGTCGTTAAACTTATGATCGCCGGTAACTCCCACAATCTGGTAGAGCGGGCGTGGCTTACCCGGGGGTTCGTGAATCCGAAATCTTTTTCCCAGCGGATCCGCGCCCTTAAAAATCTTTCGAACGAAGGCTTGATTGACGATGGCGACCTTGACGGAAGTGGCGCTATCCTGGTCATCGAAATCCCGTCCGGCCAGAAGAGGCGTGCCGACGGTCTGAAAATAGCCCGGCCCCACGTAATTCAGCCACGCGACACCCTTGTCCTCGTCCGATCCTTCCGTGATGACGTCGTCATTCCAAGAGCTGCCTCCAAAAGGAACCAGCATCGCGTGGGCGGCGGATTCCACGCCCGGTATGGCTTTCACGGCCTTGACGAGTTGCCGCTTATATTCCGTGTAGCGGTCCTCGGGAATTGGCAGGCGATTGAAATCGACACTGGTAATCAGAATCCCGTTTTGCCGGAATCCTAAGTTCAGCGCCGTCAAATTGTGCAAGCTCCGGGCAAAGAGCAGCGCCCCCATCAGCAAAACCACGGAAATGGCGACTTGCGAAACGACCAGAATTCGACGCAGGCTAAACCGCTCGCGCCCACCGGTCATTCCCCGGCTTCCGGATTGCAACAACGCTGCGGGTTCCACGCGCGTCGCCCGGAATGCAGGCGCCAGCCCGAACAAAACCGTGGTCAAAACGGCGAGCGCCGTGGCGAACTCCAGCACGCGCCAGTCCGTCGGGAGCTCCAGGAAAATCCGATTACCCGCCGTACTGAGAAATGCCACCAGCATCCGGCTGACGGCCAACGCGAGAAACAATCCGCCAAGGGAGCCGGCCAACGCCAGGAGGATACTCTCGGAAAGCAACTCGCGGATCATCCGCCCGCGAGTAGCTCCAAGCGCGAGGCGAATGGTGATTTGCTGTTCCTTTGCCCCCGTGCGGGCCAGCATCAGATTCGCCAGATTGGCGCAGGCAATCAGCAACACGAGTCCCGAGATTCCGAGCAACAGCCAAAGCGGCGTTTCGGAATCTTGGCGCAAATTTGAGAATCCCGTGCCCGCCTGGAAAACGCCGAGTTGGTACGCAAGGTACTTCTTTATGCCTTCGGAGTCATAGAAAGGGGGAATGGTTTCTTGCAGAATCACAGGGGTGACGGCCTTGATTTGTGCATTCGCGCGCGCAACGCTCCAACCCGGTTTCAAGCGCCCAACCGAAGCCAGCCACCAGGCATGGCGAATGGTAAGCCGGTTGTTGCGGGGACTCACGATAGGCTCAATGCAAATGGGCACGACGGCGTCAAACGTGTCTCCCACCGAAATGCCCGTGAAACCCGGCGACGTGACGCCGACAATCTCAAACGAATTTCCATCCAGACTGAGCCGCTTGCCTACAATCGAGGGATCCCCGCCAAAATTGCGCTGCCAAAACGCATAGCTGATGTTCGCTGCGCCAAGGGCGCAGCCGGGCTGGTCATCCGCCGGTCCCAGCAAGCGGCCGAGGAACGGCTCGACGCCGAGCACCTGGAAAAACTCGCCGCTGACGCGCAAGACATTGGCGTAGCGAATCTCGCCTCCCGTCGCCAGGTTGAAACGTTGGGCGCTCCAGGCGGCAATTTGCGCAAATCCTTGCTGGCGGTCCCGAATCTGCTGCCACATCGGGAAGCTGAGCTGGGAATACGGCCCGGAAAACTGGCCGGAGCCCCAGTGGCGATCCGCTATGCGCACGGTGGCCAATTCTTCGGGATTCTTCACGGGGATAGTGCGAAGGCGGATGGCGTCGATGAGCTGAAAAATGGCGGTATTGGCCCCGATGCCCAAGGCGAGCGTCAGGATCGCGATCAGGGTAAACCCTGGACTGAGGCGAAGCGCCCGCAGGCCATACCGCAGGTCCTTCCACAGTGAAATCATGGCAACTCTCTCGGACTATAGACGTTTGGAAGGCCCAAAAGTCACGGAATGCGACCGAGGGGTTGGACGCGACCCTGCGCGCAAGCACAGCGGAAGCGGGTACCACAACCAGAGAGAAAGGTGGGAATGCCGCAGGGGCGGGCAGGCTCATTCGGACGCTCCTTTTGAAGCGATAGAACCTAACGGCAAAAGTGAACGAGCAGTCTAGCATGCACCGCTCGGGGATAAAGCGAGGGCGCTGGCGCCATGCGACGCGAGTGCGATCGTGGTGCGGGCAACACATGGCACTGAGCGCCAAAAAATTTTGGCTAAAATGCATTTTTCTCTTGCATACGGTGAGGAGTCTTGTATTCTGCATCTGCGAGTTCGCTATTTTTCACCTGTGATCGCGGGCGCTCCCCGCCGCGACGCGAGCGAGTTTCGCTGAGGAGGACGAGAGAGTATAAATTGAGTTCGGTATCCGTTTCTGCGCAGTTCCCTTCCCGCGCAATCCCAATCACCAAGAAGAAAGTTGCGAAGCTGACGCTCTGGCCTCTTGTTGCGGCCACTTTCTTCATGGTGTCTGGCGGGACGTACGGGACCGAGGAAATCATTCACGGCGCCGGTTACGGCCAAGGGATTTTGATCCTGCTCTTCCTGCCTGTGCTGTGGAGCTTGCCGACGGCATTCATGATCGGGGAACTGTCTAGCTCGTTGCCTGCGGAGGGCGGCTATTACGCATGGGTGCGGCGCGGCATGGGGAATTTCTGGGGATTCCAGGAAGCCTGGCTTTCACTGGCCGCCAGCATCTTTGACATGGCGATCTATCCGACGATGTTTGTGTTTTATTTGAAGCAGATGTCGCCCTGGTTCGGCATCGGGAACCACGGAATCTGTGCAGGGCTGTTTGTCGTGATGACGTGCGCGGCATTGAACCTCGCAGGGATTCGTGTGGTGGGATTAACTTCGCTGTGGCTGTTTTTTCTGCTCTCCGCGCCGTTCGCGTTGGTCGTGGTCCTCGCACCATTCAAAATGGGAGCGCTCGCCGATCCCCACGCAGCGCCTGCAACAACCAGTCTCGGTTTGCTTGGCGGAGTGCTCGTGGCCATGTGGAATTACATGGGATGGGATAACGCGTCGACGATTGCGCAAGAAGTCGAGCGGCCCCAGAGAACCTATCCACGCGCGATGATTGCCGCAGTGATCCTGGTTACGCTGACCTACGTGCTGCCGTTTGCTGCGGTGTATCTAACCGGGGCTCCTTCCTCTCTTTTCGCGGAGGACGGCTCGTGGGCCTCGGTTGCCGGAGCACTGGGAGGAAGGATCGCGGGTTTTGAATGGCTGCGATTCCTGGTTGTGCTGGGCGGGATGATGAGCGCTTTCGGGATGTTCAATGCGCTGGTCATGAGTTACTCGCGTCTGCCGCTGGCCATGGCCCGGGATGGGATGCTCCCGAAAGTATTCGCCAAAACCAGCAAGCGTTCCGATACGCCGTGGCTGGCAATCGTGGTTTGCGCGGCCTGTTGGGCACTATGCCTTGGCCTGGGATTCAGGCGGCTGGTGACGCTGGACATCACGCTGTACGGCGCGAGTCTGATGCTGGAGTTTGTGACGCTGGTAGCGCTCCGTATCAAGGAACCGCAGTTGAAGCGCGGGTTTCGCGTTCCGGGCGGCCTGACCGGTGCGGTCTTGACCGGCTTGTTTCCCTTCCTGCTACTTTTGCTCGCCGTGGTCGAGAGCAATCAGGAAAGTGTGCTGGGAATGAACGGGCTTTTCTTCGGCGCTCTGCTTATGTTCGCCGGCTTTGCGGTCTATTTCGTGAGCGCCAAGCTGAACGTTCTGCAGGCCAAGCCAGTCACAGCCGGAAGGACCGAGGAACGGGAACTCGCCTAGGGCCAGCCCTCAAGGAAGTATCTCCTGTATTTTCTGCGAGTTGTCGGGAATCAGCCTATCTGTCTTGGGATCGTTCCGAACCGGCCGAACCGGAGTCGTAGTTTTGTTTTTGCGGCGGTGAGATATACTCGACGCTCGTTCAAAACACCAAAATAAGCTTGGGAGTTGACTTTGAAACTGCGTCGCGTTGTTCCCGCCGTTGTGTCTCTGCTGCTTTTCACTGGGGCGTCGGTTCGGTTGCTTGCCGGACCAGACACGCCAAAGCAATTCGACCAGAAACTGTTTCAAGAGCTGCATTGGCGGTTGATCGGGCCGTTCCGTGGAGGACGCGTGCTGGCGGTGACCGGGGTTCGCGGCCAACCCGAGACTTACTACTTCGGGGCGGTCGACGGCGGTGTGTGGAAGACCAACGATGGGGGGCGCACCTGGAAGCCGATTTTTGATTCGGAGCCGATTGCCTCGATTGGGGCGATCGCCGTGGCGCCCTCGGACGCGAACGTGATGTACGTCGGAACGGGAGAGGCGGACATGCGGTCGTCCATTTCTGTGGGAAATGGGATGTACAAGTCTACCGACGCAGGAAAGACATGGAAGCACATTGGATTGAGCGACACGCGGCAGATTGGAAGGATTCTGGTGGATCCGCGCGATGCGAACCACGTCTTTGTCGCTGCGCTCGGACACGCGTACGGGCCGAATACGGAGCGCGGCGTTTTCAATTCGAAAGATGGAGGAGCACACTGGCAGAGAGTTCTTTTCCATGACGACAACACCGGCGCGATTGACTTGGCGTTTGAGCCGGGAAATCCAAAGACAATTTACGTGGCTTTGTGGCAGACGCGCCGGCCGCCGTGGAGCGTTTACCCTCCTTCAAACGGACCTGGCAGCGGGCTATATCGTTCGAATGACGGCGGGGACCACTGGCAGTTGTTGGGACAGGGCTTGCCGTCGGAAGGATTGGGGCGAATGGGGATTGCGTTTGCACCGAGCAATCCGAAACGGATTTACCTGATTGTGGACGCCAAACAGGGCGGCCTTTACCGCTCGGATGATGGCGGACAAAATTGGCAACAAGTTTCTAAGGATCGCCGGATTTGGGGACGAGGCTGGTACTTCAACGAAGTGACCGTCGATCCGAAAAATCCCGACATTGTGTACGTGCCGAATACTTCGATTTATCGCTCCGTGGACGGAGGAAAGAGCTTTACCGTGTTTAAGGGTGACCCGACGGGGCCGGACTATCATGAACTGTGGATTGATCCGGACGACTCAAAGCGAATGGTTTTGAGCTGCGATCAGGGTGCAGTGGTCACGCACAACGGCGGCGAGACGTGGAGTTCGTGGTTCAACCAAGCGACGGGGCAGTTCTACCACGTTGCGACCGACAATCGGTTTCCGTATTGGGTGTATGGGGCACAGCAGGATAGCGGGCCAGCGGCAACGGCAAGCGCCAGCAAGTACCGCTTTCTGAATTTTCACGATTGGCGGCCGCTGGAAGCAGGTGATGAAAACGGCTACATCGCGCCCGATCCGTTGAATCCGGGCGTGATCTTCGGCGGATTCGTGGCGCGGCAGGACTTGAGCAATGAGCAGATTCAGGAGATGCCGCCGACGATTGCGCAGGAAGGCCCCTTCCGGCGCACCTGGACGCTGCCGCTGGTGTTTTCGCCGCTCGATGCGCATGTCCTTTACTTCGGGGCGCAGATTCTGTTTCGAACGGAGGACGGCGGAAATTCCTGGCAGGCGATCAGCCCGGATTTGACGCGCGAAGATCCCGGCGTGCCCCCGAATCTGGACGCGGCAACCGCAGCGGATGCTCCCAAGGGAAAACGGCGCGGCGTCATTTACACGATTGGACCGTCGCAGGTGAAGGAAGGAGACATTTGGGCGGGAACAGACGATGGACAGATTCAGTTGACGCAGGATGAAGGCAAGAACTGGGAGAACGTCACACCGAGGGAATTGACGCCGTGGAGCAAGGTGACGCACATCGAAGCGTCTCATTCGGATGCAGGCACGGCTTACGCCGCAGTGGACCGGCACCGGCTGGAGGATTATCAACCGTATCTTTACCGCACACGGGATTTCGGAAAAAGCTGGCAACGCGTTACGAATGGTATCCCGGATGGCAGCTTCTTGAATTGCGTCCGGGAAGATCCGCTTCGCAAAGGATTGCTGTACGCATGCACGGAAAAAGGCGTGTATGTTTCGTTCGATGATGGGGACCATTGGCAACCGCTGCAATTCAACTTGCCGGTGACTTCGGTGCGTGACCTGGTTGTGCACGAAAACGATTTGGTGATTGCAACATTCGGGCGCTCGTTCTGGGTGTTGGACAATGTAACGGCACTGCGGCAGATAGACGCGCACGTGGCCGCGGCCGAAGTGTGGCTCTATCAGCCGGCAACGGCATATCGCGTGCGCCCGGGAAGCGACGAAAGCACACCGATTCCAGACGATGAGCCGATGGCGGTGAACGCTCCGAATGGCGCAGCGCTGGATTACTACTTAAAGGACAAATCCGTAGCGCCGATCCAATTGGAGATTTTCAACAGCGACGGCAGGCTGGTGCGGCGTTTTGCCAGCGATGACGAAATACCCAAAGTGAATCCGAACGAGCTCCCCTTCCCAGCCTCCTGGGTTCCTCAGCCCCCCAAGCTCTCCGCTGAGGCGGGCATGCACCGCTTCGTGTGGGACTTGAGGTATCCGCCGGCAAAAGGCGCGCGGGCCTCGTTTCGCAGGCCTTCCGGACCGTTGGCGCTGCCCGGAAAGTACACCGTGCAACTGACGGCGCACGGCAAGAACACCACACAAACGCTAACCATCAAGATGGATCCGCGCGTAAGAGCGACTCAAGAAGAGCTGACGCGACAGTTCGAACTGGCTGCGAAGCTCTCGGCGCGCCAGAACGAAGTTGCTAGGGCACTAGAACAGATCGCCGAACTGCGAAAGCAGACCGAGGCTCGCAAGAAAGAGGCAAGCGGGAAGGCTGAAGTCGTCAAAGCACTCGAGGGGCTGGATCAAAAGTTGCAAGAGATGGTCGCGCCGGATGCCAGTGGCGGGTTCGGGCTGTTCGGTCTCGCGCTCCCCGGAAAGGAAGAAGAGACCTTAGCAAAAGTTGCGTCGACCCTGAACGGCTTGATGGCCATCGTGGAGAGCGCGGACGCGGCACCCACGGAAGATGCCGAAACGGCGAGCGCAAAGTGGGACAAAGCTGCGGAAGAAACACTGGCGCGATGGGCAGATTTTCAGAATAAGGACTTGGCGAGCCTTAATGCGTTGCTGCAGAAGGAGGATCTGAAGCCCGTCACCACAACAGAAACATCTGCGGGCCGTTAGATCCGCAGGAAAAAACTTTCCGGGTAGAAGGGCGGCGGCGAGAACGATCGGTCTCCATTTCGCGAAGTCGCACACGCCGAGCCGCGCGAATGGGCGGCCGGATTTGATATGCTGCTTGATGTGGGAAACTTCAGGCGGCTAAGATTCCTCACCATTTGGGTAGCGGGCTTGCTGTCATTTGCCTGCGCGGTGATGACCCTCGCATTGCAAACTTCCTCTTCAACACAACAACCTGCCACGGGCGCCGTGTCACAGCCCGCTACGACTGCGCCCGCCGGACAAAGCGCAACGTCGACACCGCAACCTTCCGCGCCCGGGTTGCAAACATCACCGGGCGGGCTAAACGTCGTCGTGCTTGACGCAGCCCACGGTGGAACGGACACGGGCGCGCGCGGAACCGGCGGAATTCAAGAGAGTGACCTTACGCTGGAATTCGCGGCCGCGGCCGAGCGCGCGCTGGAGCAGCAAGGATTTCAAGTGCTACAGACGAGGCAAGGAAACAATAACCCCTCTTTTGATGATCGCTCAGCGATCGCCAACGCACAGCGCGCGGCGGTCTTCATTACGCTGCACGTGGCCTCGACAGGAATCCCGGGAACCGTGCGTGTCTACGTCAACTCGGATTTGCCGCCAGTAACCTTAGCGAACGGATTTATCCCCTGGGACCGCGCCCAGGCCCCCTATCTCGGGCTAAGCCGAAAGCTGGGCGACTTGGTGCAAGGAATGCTCACGCAACAGTTCAAAGGTTCGCCGGATGCCGCGCAAACCGCAACCATACGCCAACTACGAACGACGGCCGCGCCAGCAATTGCGGTGGAGGTTTCAAGCGTGCTGGTGAACGACCGCGCGGACCTGGACCACATGGCTCCGGGCGTGGCGGATGCGATTGCGCGCGGCGTGGCGGCTTTCAAGCCCCTGTATGTGACTGCGAGCACCGGCGGAGCGCTGCCGTGATGGATCCCGCGATAGAACCCGCAAGCGGACGATGGAAATTCTGGCTTGCCACGCTGTTGGTGTTTGCGCTGATCGGCGCTGCGATTTTTGTTCCGATTCTCCGGAAGCGCATGAAGCGCGCCGCCCAGTTGCGGCAACAAAGCGAAGAGCAGGCGCGCCGCGAATTGATACAACCGGTTCCCATGAACCCCAGCGATCCGCGAGTGAAGGCCAAGCTTTTCTGGCTATCCGATAGGGATAATTCGGCGCTGGCGCCCGTGACTGTGGAACTGCCCCTTTCCAGTGATCCGGTGCTGCGTTCCAAGCAGGTATTGGATACGTTGCTGGCTGGTCCCGTAGATCTCGAGTTGCGTACTCTACCGCCGGATGCGACGCTGCTGGCGTTTTACATTTTGCCGGACGGCACCGCGGTCGCGGATTTTTCCGAGGCTCTGGCAACTTCAATCCCCTCGGGAATCGCCAGCGAACAATTGGCGGTTGAGTCCATGACGCACACGTTGCAGGCGAACGTGCCGCAGGTAAAATGGCTGAAGATTTTGATTCATGGACAGGAAGTGGAAACACTCGCCGGCCACGTAGACCTGACGGGAACGTTTGATGTGAACGCTGGCACAGAACAGGCGCCGACCAATCCCTCGTCGGCTCCTGTTGCCGGCAAGACCGGGGCCCTGCTTCTACAACCGTTGACACTGGACAGCAGCACCGGCAAACTGGCGAGGCAGTGAAAGAATCTTCGAGAACGGAAAACGGGCGAAAGAGCCAGGGCAGGAGGGCGGGTGAGAAGCGACGGCCGAGCTGCGGACCAGATGCGCCCGGTAAAAATCACGCCGGATTTCATTTCCACGGCCGAAGGCAGCGTGCTGATCGAGCTGGGGAACACGCGGGTGATTTGCACAGCGACGGTGGATGACGGCGTACCGCCCTTCTTGAAGGGCTCCGGCAAAGGTTGGGTGACAAGCGAATATGGAATGCTTCCGCGAGCCACCGAAGAGCGGACGCCGCGCGAAGCGACGCGGGGAAAACAGTCGGGGCGGACGCTGGAGATTCAGCGCTTGATCGGGCGGTCGCTGCGCGCGGTGACCGACCAGGAAACGCTGGGCGAGCGGACGGTGTGGCTGGATTGCGATGTGATTCAAGCCGATGGCGGAACGCGCACGGCTTCTATCACCGGAGCTTTTGTCGCTTTGGCGCTCGCCTTGGAACGCATGACGGCTGCGGGCATGCTAAAAAGCTCGCCGTTGATTGACACGGTAGCCGCTACGAGCGTGGGTATCGTAAACGACCGCGCGCTGCTGGACCTCGCTTATGAAGAAGATTCACGCGCAGAAGTGGACATGAACGTGGTCATGACGGGAAGCGGGCACTTTGTGGAAATTCAGGCCACCGCGGAAGGCCGCGCGTTCACGGGAAGCGAAATGCAGGACCTGCTTGCGCTCGCGGCCGCGGGAATCCGGCGACTCACCGAAGAGCAGCGCGCCGTCCTGCCTTTAAAATTCAGTGCGCGTGCCCGTTAAGTTGTTTCTCGCCTCGTCTAATCCAGGAAAGCTCAAGGAGTACCGTGTGCTCGCGGAAGCTGATGCTCCGGCTTCTGCTTCCATCGAGCTTGCGCCGGTGCCGGAATTTGCATCGCTCACTGAATTTGAAGAAAACGCTCCAACCTTCGCGGAAAATGCGGCAGGCAAGGCGCTGCATTATTCGCGGCTGCTGGAAGGATTGGTTTTTGCCGATGATTCCGGGCTGGTTGTGCCTTCTCTTGGCGGTGCCCCGGGCGTGCATTCGGCAAGATACGCGGGCGTGGATGCGCCCAATTCAAAACGCATCGAAAAACTGTTGAACGAAATGCGCGACAAAACAGGCGAGCAGCGCGCTGCGCATTTCGTCTGCGCCATTGCGCTGGCGCGACAGGGGAGAGCCTTGGCGGTGGTTACCGGCCGAGTCGACGGTGAGATTCTTGGATCCACGCGAGGCGCGGGAGGGTTTGGCTACGATCCCGTGTTTTACTTCCCTCCTCTGAAAAAGACTTTTGCGGAACTTTCGGCCGAAGAGAAGAACGGGCTCAGCCATCGCGGAAAAGCGTTCCGCAAGTTGCTCGTAGCGCTTTCCTCCATGCTATAGTCTTGGCTTTTATGGCAACGAAGCTGAAGAAAAAGAGATCTGCTATCAGGAAAGTAGCTCGCACGAAGGGAAAACCCGCGAACCCGGCAAAGGCAGCCAAAGCGGTGAAGCCCGTCCACGCGGGAGGCACCGATCCTAAGCGCGTGGCGGCCATCCTTGCAAAGCTCGATGAAGCGTATCCCAACGCCACCTGCGAACTGAATCACAAAAACGCATTTGAGCTGCTGATCGCCACAATCCTTTCGGCGCAGTGCACGGACGTGCGCGTGAATCAAGTCACCGAGACGCTCTTCAAGAAATATCCTGATCCAAAGGCATTGGCCTACGCCAATCCGGGCGAGCTAGAACAAGAGATTCGTCCCACGGGTTTTTTTCGCAACAAAACCAAGTCGGTGATGGGCGCGAGCCGGGGGATTATTGAGAAGTTCGGCGGCGAAGTGCCACGAACCATGGACGAAATCCTTACATTGCCCGGTGTGGCGCGAAAAACGGCAAACGTTGTTTTGGGAACCGCCTATGGAATCCCCAGCGGCATTGTGGTCGATACCCATGTGCAGCGCATCGCCAACCGGTTGGACCTGACGCACAATGAGGACCCCAAAAAAATCGAACAGGATCTGATGAGGGTGATTCCCAAAGACAAGTGGATTCTTTTTTCGCACCAGATCATTTGGCACGGGCGGAGGACTTGCCAAGCGCGCAAGCCAAAATGTGTGGAATGCAACCTGCAATCTTTGTGCTACGCGAAGGACAAAACCATTTGAAGTCCGTTGTGACTTCTGTGATGTAGGGAAAGCCTCCTTGTGACGCGCCTCACAGTATTCCGAAAGCATCTGCCGTAACATAAACCCAATGAAGGTGACTGCGAAAGCGTTCTCGAGCCTACCCAAAGAGACCTACATTGCTGCCCTCACGCTTCTTGCAATCGGCTTGCATCTCGTCTTGCGCTATGCGCCAGCTTCCCCGCCCGGGGTTGCCGACTGGCCCCTGTTCATCGCCCTGCTCATTGGTGGAATTCCCCTGGTCTTTGAGTTGGCCAAGAAACTCTTCAAAATGGAATTTGGCTCGGACCTTCTGGCCGGCGTCTCGATTTTCACGGCGGTTCTGCTGGCGCAGTATCTGGTTGCCGCCATCGTTGTCCTAATGCTATCGGGGGGAGCAACGCTGGAATTTTACGCGACCGCAAAAGCTTCCTCCGTGCTGGCTGCCCTGGCAAGAAGGATGCCGAGCATTGCGCACCGACGCGAAGGCTCTCTCCTGCGCGATGTGAAGCTCGAAGAAATTCGCGTGGGAGACGTTCTGACCGTGTTTCCGCACGAAATCTGCCCGGTCGATGGCGAGGTGCTGGAGGGCCACACCGTCATGAACGAGGCGTACCTTACCGGCGAGCCTATGAAATTTCCAAGACCCCGGGATCACAAGTGATTTCGGGCGCGATTAACGGGGAGCAGGCCCTGACGATTCGCGCGGAAAAGCTGGCGGTGGATTCTCGCTATGCGCGAATCATGGAAGTGATGCGCGAAACAGAGCAGCAGAAACCGCGCTTGCGGCGGTTGGGCGATCAGTTGGGCGCGTGGTATACGCCACTGGCGCTCGCCGTCGCCGGCGTTGCCGGTTTTCTCAGTGCCGACGCGCACCGGTTTTTGGCCGTTGTGGTCATCGCCACGCCGTGCCCCCTGCTGCTGGCGATTCCCACGGCCATCGTTGGCGCAATCTCGCTGTCCGCCCGACGCGGCATCATCATCAAGAACCCGGGGATTCTGGAGCAAATTGATTCTTGCCGCACGCTGATTTTCGATAAGACGGGAACGCTGACTTATGGCAAACCCACGCTGACGGCGGTGATTTGCGCCATAGGCTTTGATCGCGCGGAAGTAATGCAGCTCATCGGCAGCCTGGAGCAATATTCGAAGCATCCGCTGGCCACAGCCATCGTGACCGCCGCAAAGCACGAAAGTCTCGCGTTGCTGCCTGTGGCACACGTCAGCGAGCACCCCGGAGCAGGGCTGCTGGGCATCGTTGGAGGCCGAAAAGTTCAGATTACCGGCCGCGGCAAGATCGCCACAGAGAATCTGCCTCTTCCGCCTTTTGCCAGTGGAGTGGAGTGTTTGGTCTTCATCGACGGCCGCTACGCGGCAGCGCTGCGTTTTCATGACACGCCGCGGAAAGACAGTCGCACGTTCATCGAGCATCTCCGGCCGCGCCACGGGGTGCGCAAGGTGATGCTCGTCTCCGGCGATCGGGAATCCGAAGTGCAATACCTCGCGGAAACAGTTGGGATTATGGAAGTGCACGCTGGTACGAGCCCCGAGGAAAAGGTGGAGATTGTGAAGCGCGAAACGGCCCACGACAAAACTTTGTTCGTGGGCGATGGGATCAACGATGCTCCGGCTCTCCTAGCGGCGACCGTAGGCGTGGCATTTGGCTCGGCCAGCGACATCACCGCGGAAGCGGCCGATGCCGTCGTGCTCGAGTTGGCGCTCGGCAAAATCGATGAGCTGATGCACATCGGGCGGCGCATGCGGCGCATCGCGCTGCAAAGCGCGCTCGGCGGTATGATTGCCAGTATCGTAGGGATGATTTTTGCGGCGGGAGGCTATCTGCAGCCGATCGGTGGCGCGATCGGGCAAGAACTGATCGATCTGTTCGCCGTGCTCAATGCGGTTCGCGTGGCCTTGCCAACAAACAAGTTGCAGGATTTTTAGGCAGCGATTCTCGCGTAAGACTCTTCAGCTCTCGAGGGGAATTGGTCTCACTACCGAGGTTTTTCGGTGGAAGTTTGTTCCTTGGCGCCGGTCTGAGAACTCGGCTGCTGCGAGGTCACCGGGGGGTGTCCCGGAGGGAGGGTGCCCTGCGCTGGCGTGCCAGAGGGATTCAAGATTTGGTTGAAGTTCGGCATGGTCCCGGAATGCACGTCGGGATTCGCGTGCGGATTTTGGCCGGGATCCGGGTGCTGAATCATGCCTCCCAGCGATTGCGATTTCAGCACCACCCAAGCGCCGTCGCGTTTTTCAAGGTTGTACCCCACATGCATTCCGGCGCCGGGCGTGCCGCTGTTTCTGGGACGAAACTCAACTTCCGCGTGCGCCTGGTTGCCGTTGACGGAGACGCTCCGGATATCCATGTCCATCGCGCTCATGTTCAGCGTGCCGACGGAGGTCAAATGTTGCAGAATGCCGGCGCGGATCGCCTCGTTGTCATTCGCTTGCTTTTTGCATGCACCGATAGCGATAAACGCTACAAAAACTCCCACGGCCGAAGCGAAATGCTTCATGCGGGATCCTTTCTAACTCTTAACGCTCGCAACGATCTGGTCTCAGCCCTTACCTAGGCCACTCGGAACCAGAGGCAAATCATTCAGGCGGATGCCAGTGGCATCGAACAACGCGTTGCCGACGGCCGGAGCAATCGCCATGATAGGCGTCTCGCCCGCGCCCGCTGAGGGAAGATCCTTCCGGTCGAGGAGAACCGCTTCGATCTCCGGCACATCTCGGAAGCGCGGCACGCGGTATGTGGCAAAGTGCGGATTCGTGATTCGTCCATTTTCGAATTCGACGGCTTCGAAGAGCGCTCCGCCCAATCCTTGGATGATTGCACCCACCACCTGATTGCGCAAGCCATCGGGGTTGACGATTGCGCCGCATTCGAAGGCTTCGACGACGCGGACGACGCGCACGCCGCCGGAAGCAAGGTCGACCGCGACTTCGGCGCACGCCGCGACGCAGCTTCCTTTCTCCGTGCCGCAAGCAAGGCCGAACCCTTGCCCGTCCTGCGTTTTCTTCCGCGGCCAGCCGAACGATCTTGTTGCAGCTTCCAGCACGGCCCGTATCCGCGCGTTGGAAAGGTTTTTCAAGCGAAATTCGAGGGGATCCATTTTCGCCGCGTGCGCCAGTGCGTCCATGTGCGTTTCGCGCGCGAAATGGTTTGCCGTGGCGGCCAAGCCGCGATAGGAACCGCTGCGCAAAACGAGTGGTACCTGATGGTATTGTGTCAGTTGATTAGCTACGTCGTAGGGTGTTTCGATCGCCGACATGCCGGAATGGTAGTTGTGAAATTCCCAGGCCGTGAGTTTGCCGTCTGAAGCGATGCCGCTTTTGACTTCGATTACACCCGCAGGACGGAAATATGCCCAGGTAAACTCCTCCTCCCGGGTCCAGACAACTTTTACGGGCTTTCCCGCAGCGCGGGCCAAGCGCGCGGCTTCGAGGGCCGCGTCGCTCGTATGTTTCCCGCCATACGCCGCGCCCGTGTCGGGAACAATGACGCGCACTTTGCTTTCCGGCATGTGAAAAACGCTGGCGAGTTCGTCGCGATTCGCGAACGGTCGCTGCGTTCCGGTCCATACCGTCAACTGGCCATCGGCAAATTGTGCCACAGCCGCGCGGGGCTCGAGCGGAGAGTGCGCGATATACGCCACGTTGTAGGTTACCTCCAGGCCATGCGTCGCGGCAGCGAGTCCTTCCTCTAGCGAACCCTTCTGGTGGCGAAATCGCTCGTTCGAAGAGGGTTCTGCGTTCTTCTTGAGATACGAGAAAATCTCCTTGCTCGATACCTGAGGCACTTCTTTCCATTGTGTGCGAATAGCGTCAAGCGCTTTATGCGCCTCGTGCGCGCTTGGTGCCGCTACGCCAATAAAATCCCCGTCGCGCACGACCGTCACGCCGCTCATCACTTTTGCTGCGCTGTCGTCGTAGGAAACCAGCGTCGCGCCAAACGACGGCGGGCGTAGCACTTTCCCGTAAAGCATTCCCTCGAGCCGGATGTCGCTAGTGTATTTGTGATTGCCGGTTACAAACGCGCGGCCATCCACTTTAGGAAGTGGCTTCCCCGCAATCTTCCATTCCGTTGCGGGAGTGATGGGATCTTCTGCGGGCAGGTTCTGCGCGAGGGTTTTGCCGCGCGCGAGCTCGGCGTAGGTCAGCGAACGCTTCGAAGCTGGATGCGTCACCTTGGCGTCCGCGGCAACGAGTCCCTCTGGCGGAACATTCCATTCTTTCGCCGCGACGCCGATGAGCAAGTTGCGCGCTGCCTCCGCCACACGGCGAAATTGCGGCGTCATCGTTGGCGTGGTGCGGCTACCAAAGGTGCCTGCATCGAAGGGCGTCAGAGCCGTATCTCCCATCACCAGGCGAACGCTTTCAAAGGGTACGCGCAGCTCATCCGCTAGCGTCTGCGAGATGGACGTTCGAATATTCTGTCCCATTTCGGCCTTGCCGGTGAACCCGGTAACCATTCCGTCTTCGCCAATGTGCAGCCACGAAGTGATTTCCTTCGGCGACTCCTCGCTATGAAACGACGGCGAGCCGGGAGCGGTCTCTTGCGCGAGCGCATCCTTGGCCACAGCAAACACGGCAATCCCTGCGCCCAGAATCTTGAAGAACTCGCGGCGCGCCAAGTCGAATTGATGCATCGGCACAGCGCCAAATTCGAAGCGCTCTGGTTCGGCAACAAGTCTCTCTCTTAGGGTGTTCACCGCGCACGCTCCTGCATCATCTTTGCGGCGTGCTGCACGGCCTCGATGATGCGCGGATGCGTCCCGCACCGGCAGACATTGCCTTGAAGGAATTGCACGATCTCTTCACGTTTTGGATTGGCATTGGTCTGCAGCAAAACCACGCTGCTCATCACCATTCCCGAAGTGCAATAGGCGCACTGAAACGCGCCTGCGTCGAGAAATGCCTGCTGCACCGGATGCAGCTTGCCTTCCTTCTCCAAACCTTCAATGGTCGTGATGGGTTTCGCCGCCGCAGCACTCACAGGAATCTGGCAAGAACGCCTTGGCGCTCCTGCCAGCAACACCGTGCATGCGCCGCACTGCCCTTCTCCGCAGCCATATTTGGTGCCCGTGAGGCCAAGTTCGTCGCGCAGCACATACAAAAGTGGCGTGTCCGGAGGGTAGCTGACAGCGCAGCGTTTTCCGTTGACTTCAATTTGCATCGCCATGAGCCCTCCCCGGCAACAAATTTTCCGCCCGATCAAGATTTGTGGCAAGTGTCACAAGCGGTTTTCGCGTGATTCGTGTCGTGGCAGTTCAAGCAGACGTACATGGTGGTCACGCTGGTGACTTCGGACATTTGTTCCATGTCGCGCACTTGCCCGTGGCAAGTCTCGCAATCGACACCGGCCTGAAGATGCGGTCTATGACTCCATGTTACTCCCGGCAAGACGGTATAAACGCGCACCCAGGGAACCGCTTGCTTCGATTTCGCGTAGCTGGCCAGTTTCTGAATCGTTGGTTTCTCCTTTGCAACTGTGACATGACATTGCATGCATTTGCCGGTATCGGGAAACGTCATGAGCTTGCCGGGCTCGGGATTCGTATGACAGGTCTTGCACTCCAATCCGAGCGCCAAATGCTTCTTATGGCTATAGGGGATCGGCTGCGGAGGCGCAGGATGTTCGCTCGGATTGTCCGGCACCATGCTCTTTGTTGCCGTGGCCGACGATGCTGGGCTTTGTCGAGCCGTCAAACTTCTTTCAAAAAAGAGAAGCGCTGCAGTAACCGCCAGCCCAACAAACCCCAAGGAAACCGGTCTCGTCATCTTCATTTCCGCGTCTCCTCTCTTTTTTCAGCGGCTACGCCTTCTTGCTCGCAACTTCCTCGATGCTGGTCCCGAAATCCTTAAGAATAACCGTTGCCGCGTTCCGCCCCGGCCCTCCGGTCACCGATCCGCCAGGATGCGTCGTGGCTCCGGTCTGATATAAGCCGGGAATCGGCATGCGATGCTGCGCCCAGCCGGGCATCGGCCGCATAGGTCCAACTTGCGACGCACATTGCGCGCCCGCGTGCGCGCTGCCATGCCAAAAATGGGGATTCATGCGCTCCAAATCGAGCGGGCTCTCGATGAACCGCGCGAGAATCTTATCGTCAGTTAAATTCGGGGCATACCGTTGCAAATGTTTCAAATAGCTGTCCGAGACTGCGTTCTTGATTTTGTCCCAGTGCTGCGGTCCTTCCTTGAGTTCGTACGGCTGCCACCCGACCACTTTGACGGTGTGCATTCCTAGTGGCGCGCGCGACGGGTCCGCCACCGTGCAGGTAATAATTTGCATCGGAGGATCTTCCAAATTCACCACACCTCGTTGGTCGTCATACCCAAATCGCAGCGCCCGCTCCGGCGAAGCCAGAATGCCCGCCTCGATCGGCGCGAGAGCGCCTCCTTGCACGGCAAACTTTGGCGGCTCGCTCATCGCGTAGTGCGTCACAAACATGGGGTTTTCCGCCTGCCAAGTGTCCACGCCGTCGAGGAAGTCCTGGCCCCACAATTCTCGCGGCGCCATGTCCACCAGGTGTTTGATGTGGATCGTTGAGACCACCGCCTTTTCCGCACGATAGGAGCTCCCATCGCTGCATTCCACGCCTACGCAGCGGCCGTTCTCCACGATCAATCGTTTCACCCATTTGCTGGTGAGCAGCACGCCGTTGTGCGCTTCGATGTAGCGCGCCAGTGCTTGAGTGAGCATCCCCGATCCGCCTTTCGGGATGGGGCGCCCCGAATGCTGCTGGCGCGCCGCGCCGTACGCCAATCTTCCCGTCACCGGCCCATCCGGCGGCTCGGCTGCCAGGTGCGCCATGAATAAGAGGAACGTCCGGGAATGCTCGTCCTCAAACGTATCGCGAATGACTTCCCACGCGGACATAGCCATTCGGCGCTGCCACAATTTACCGCGCGGCAATTGCCCCAGCTGGTCGTTCACCGGTTTGCCGAAGCCAATGGGTGTAAAGCTTGCTGCAAATACAATCGGCCTGATGGCGTCGAATTCCGCCAGCATTTTGCGATAAGCCGCCGCATCTTTCTTTGAGAATTTCCCGAACTCCTCACAGGTGCGATCCACGTCGCGCCACTGCGTCAGGTAAGTGCCGTCCGCAAACGGAACATGAAAAATCGGATCGGGATCGATGTACTCGAGCCCGTAGTCCCGCAGCGGGAGCTCGTTGTTCTTGATCATCGGGTTGTCCATCAAAAACGCGTGCGACGTAGAACAAACGTCGTCTTGGAATCCGCGCAGCGTTAATTGCGCGGTCTTCACGCCGCCCCCGACGATCGGCCGCCCTTCGAGCAGCAGGCAGCGATAGCCTGCCTTCGCCAGATACGCGGCGGTGACCATGCTGTTGTGCCCAGCGCCCGCCACCACAATGTCAAAGCGATCATCCTTGGAGGTTTGCCCGCTTAACGAAAACGGAGCTGCCGCCAGGGGCGCCAGTGCCGTGGTTTTCACGAATTCACGCCGACTGACTATGCTCATGGGGATACCTCCTAACAAGTCCTGACGCCCGGTTGGAATCCGTTTCTATCTGAAGTTCTGGTTGGGAAATCAAAATCACGAAGGCGGCCGCGCATATCGCGAGACCTGCTAAGGCAACTTCATTGGTTCGCGAACAGCCTCCGCCAAATCGTTTAAAAACTCTGCCGCCCGCGCGCCGTCCACCACGCGGTGATCGCTCGACAGGGTCATCGTCATCATCGGCCGCACAACGGGCCGGCCTTCCACCGCTACAACCCGTTCGGAAATTGCTCCCACGGCGAGGACCGCTGCTTGCGGCGGCGTGATGATCGCGCTGAACGCATCCACCTGGTACATTCCAAGATTGCTCAGCGTGAAAGTGCCGCCGGTAATGTCCGCCGGGCGCAGCCTTCCCGCTCGCGCCCGCTCTGTCAATTCCCGCCGCAGTGCGGAAATCTCCGCAATCTTCAGCGTGTCCGCCTTAGGAATGACAGCGCTGACCACTCCATCTTTCACTGCGATCGCCACGCTAATATTGACTTCCGTATTCGAACGGATGCTTTCCCCCGCCCAGCTGGCATTCATACGCGGATGTCTCGCCAGCGCTCGCGCAAGGAGAGCAATGAGCAAATCCGTAATCGTTGGTGCTGATTTCTGTGACTTTTTTGCCTCTTCGCCCAAGCGCCGCTGTGCCGCAATCAGTTCGCCCGCATCCGCTTCTCGAACTAGAAAAAAGTGCGGTACGTTTGTCCAGCTTTGCGTCGTGCGTTCGGCCATGAGTCGAGCGACTGGGCTCGGCGGCTCAACCCCGGAAGCCGTTGCCTGCGCCGCGACAGCACCTGCGCCCGCTTTGGCATCCGCAAACTTCTGCACGTCTTCTGCGGTAATCACACCATCGGGTCCCGTGCCAGGTACGAGCGCAATATCTATGCGCAATTCTTTCGCCCGCCGACGCGCTTTCGGCGAAATTTGCGGCGCTATACGGGCAACTGCCGTCTTCGCAGCAACTGTAGCTTGCGCACCAACGGCAGTTTGTGCGGCTCCGCCCATGGCGCGCCGAGCGGACACTGCCGTTCGTGCCTTCGCCGGCGGCTTCTCTCCCGGCGCGACCAGCCACGCGATCGTTTCGCCCACCGGGATCACTGCGCCCACCTCCGCACTGACTCCCGCTAGCAACCCGTCTCCCGGCGCTTCCACTTCCACCACGGCCTTGTCAGTTTCAATCTCGAGCAGCGGCTCGCCTTTGCGCACACTCTCACCTTCTTTTTTTCGCCACGCCAGCAGCTTCCCGGTTTCCTGCGCCATTTCGAGCGCCGGCATCACCACGCTGATCGCCATCCCTCAACCCTCGCGGGCCCTCAAATGTGATAAATGAGACATTGGAAGAGGCGGCTCAGATCCAATCGAGCCATTGGCCATCCCGAAATTTCTTCACTTCGAACTTACCACCTAAAACTGAAACCTATTTCAGTCCGTGGCCGCCACTCCTTCCGCTTTCGCGCTAGCCTCCACCATTTCTTTCACTCGCCGGCTCGGCGGCGCCTCGTTCTCGCGCGTCGTCGAAAGCGGCCCGTCCACCGTGAAGTAGTGCGCTCCCGCCACCATCAATTCTTCCGCGGGAAAGCGCGTGATCACTTCGTGACCGGTCGCGGTCACTACGATTTCTTCTTCAATGCGCGCCGCGCTCCATCCGTCGCTCGACGGCCAGAAAGTTTCGAGCGCAAAGACCATTCCCGGCTTGATCTCGTGCGAATGCTCCAGCGAAACCAACCGGCTGATGACCGGCTTCTCCCAAATCGCCAGCCCGATGCCGTGCCCGAATTGCAGCGCAAAGGCTGCCTCCTCGTCCGAAAATCCAAACTCTTCCGCCTTCGGCCACACCGAAGCGATCTCCGCCGTCGTTCTTCCTGGCCGCACGAGCTCGATGGCCGCATCCAGGTATTCCCGGCAGCGCTTGTACGCATCGCGCATCGCATGCGACGCATATCCAATCGTGAAGCACCGGTAGTAGCACGTGCGGTATCCCATATACGAATGCAAAATGTCGTAGTACACCGGATCGCCCGGCCGCAGCACGCGATCGGAAAACACATGCGGATGCGGGCTGCACCGCTCGCCGGAAATCGCGTTCACGGCTTCGACAAACTCCGAGCCCAGGTCGTACAACACTTTGCTCACGAGACCTACAGCCTGGTTCTCGCTCATCCCTGGTTTCATCGCGCGGTACAACTCGTCATACGCCGCGTCCACCATCATTGCCGAATGATTCAGCAGCGAAATCTCGTCTTGCGTCTTAATCACTCGCGCGTCGCTCATCAACTGCTGCCCGTCGACAACTTTGATGCCTTCTTTCTGCAGGGCAAAAAGAATCGGCGGCTCGACCACGTCGATTCCCAGCGGTTCCTTGTGCAGACCGCGCTTTTCCAGCTCCACTTTGATCTTTCGCGCCACATTTTCCGCGCGGCCCATTTCCGGAGACATCGCCCCGCGCAGCAGCGGAATGCCCGCGCGCGACCTTTCGCCTAGCCAAGGACAATTCTGCTGGTGATGCCGCGCCGCGCTTCCGAAATCCCACAAAATTGGCTCATCCTTTTGCGGCAGCAGCGTGAACCGGCTGATTTTGTCTTGCGCCCACGTACCGATGTGCGTCGCGGTGATATACCGCACGTTGTTCATGTCGAAGCACAGCAGCGCGCCCATCTCCGATTTCGCCAGCAGGGCCTTCGCGCGCGCCAACCGCTCGCGCCGCAGCCGGTCAAAATCTACGCGGTTCTCCCAATCCACCGCCATCGGTCCATACGTTTTCAGCGCCATACCACACCTCCTGTTGTGCGCTTGTCAGCCTTTCCCACACATCGCCCGCGCCGCCTCAAAAACCGTTTGTTCGGTCGGCACCGTCACATCTTCCAACGGCGGCGAAAACGGAATCGGCACGTGCATCGCGCCCATCCGCTTTACCGGCGCATCCAGGCTGTAGAACGCACCTTCCGCAATCACCGAAGCAATCTCTCCCGTCACGCCGTACCGACCGTAGCCCTCGTCCACCACGATCGCGCGCGAAGTCTTCTTCGCCGATTCCACCAGTGTCTTCTCATCGAGCGGCCATGTCGTCCGCGGATCAATCACTTCGGCGCTCACGCCGATTTTCTCCAAGCATTCCGCTGCCCCCAACGCCACCTGCACCATGCTGCTCGTCGCCACAATCGTGATGTCTTCCCCCTCGCGTTTCATGTCCGCCACGCCGAACGGAATGGTGTACTCCTGCTCCGGCACCGGACCCTTTAGCTTGTACATCATCTTGTCCTCGAAAAAGACCACGGGATTGTCGTCGCGGATCGCCGTCTTCAGCAGCCCCTTTGCGTCGTACGGCGTCGACGGCATCGCCACTTTCAATCCCGGCACATGGCTCAGCCATGCATGCAGCGATTGCGAGTGCTGCGCCGCCGAACGCCGCGTCGCTCCCAACGTCGTTCGCAGCACCATCGGCACTTTCCACGTTCCGCCGGACATGTAATGCACTTTCGCGGCCTGGTTCACCAGTTGATCCATCGTCAGCGTCAGGAAGTCGCCAAACATGATGTCCACCACCGGCCGCAGCCCGGTCATCGCTGCGCCCACGCCCATCCCGGTGAATCCTGCCTCCGAAATCGGCGTATCCAGCACGCGTTCCCGGCCGAACTCTTCCACTAATCCCGACAAAACTTTGAACGGCGTCCCCGCTTCCGCCACGTCCTCGCCGAAAATGCACACACGCGAGTCGCGCCGCATTTCTTCCGCCAGCGCCTCCCGCACGGCGTGCGCAAACGTTAATTCGCGCACCGCCATTTCAGGCATACACGTCCTGCTCCGCTTCTTCCGGTTTGGGATACGGCGCAGCAATCGCGAACTCCACAGCCGCTTTCATCTCCGCTCGTACTTCCTTCTGCATCTGTTCGAGTGCCGCCGCATCTGAAATTTTCTGCTGGATCATCCACTCCGCGAAATTCTTGATCGGGTCGCGCTTCGTCTTCCACTCCTGCTCTTCTTGCTTCGACCGGTAATACTCGCGGTTGATGTCGCCGACGTGGTGCCCGTGGTAGCGGTACGTGTTGCAAACCAGCAACGCCGGTCCTTCTCCCCTGCGCGCGCGTTCCACCAGACGCTCGGCCGTCGCGTAAACCACGCGGACGTCTTGCCCATCCACGCTTTCCGCGTGCACACCGAACGCTGCGCCGCGTGCCAGCATATCTCCGGCGGTCGTCTCCGAATAATGCGTGTATTCGTTGTAAAGATTGTTCTCGCAAACGTAGATCACCGGCAGCTTCCATAGCGCCGCCAAATTCATCACCTCATACAAAACGCCTTGCCCCAGCGCTCCTTCGCCGAAAAAGCACACCGTCACTTGCCCCGTGCCCAGCCGCTTCGAAGAAAGCGCCGCGCCCGTGGCAATTCCTGCGCTTCCTCCGACAATCGCATTCGCGCCCAGATTTCCCGTGGCCGGATCGGCAATGTGCATCGAGCCGCCCTTTCCCCGGCAATACCCTGCTTCTTTTCCCAGCAACTCCGCAAACATGCGGTCCGGCGAAGCGCCCTTCGCCAGACAGTGCCCGTGCCCGCGATGCGTGCTGGTGATGTAGTCGGTCTGCCGCAGCGCTTCGCAAATCCCCACGGCCACCGCTTCTTCCCCCATATACAGGTGCGCCAAGCCGGGCATCAGCGCGCGCGTATAGAGCTCATTCACCTGCTCCTCAAACTGCCGGATCATCACCATGCGCCGGTAAATGCGCACCCACTGTTCCGCTTTGACGCCTTCGATCACCCTGGCTTGATCCGTGGCAATGCTCATTGAGAAACTCCAGCCATTTGTGCCAAAACTTCAAACACTACCGCGAAATCCTTTTCCGCCAGCCCAATTCCCCGCGCCGCCGTCAAAAATTCATTCGTTACCGCCGTCGTCGGCATTGGCACATCCAGTTGCCGCCCCAACTCCAGCGCCAGCAGCATGTCTTTCTGCATCATGTTGACGTTGAACCAAGCCTCTTTCGGCATTTTCAGCACGAACGGCCCGCGGTACTGCACCATCGGCGACCCGATCACGCTGTGCGTCAGCACCTCCACGGCCGTCTCCCGCTTGATGCCGCTCTTTTCTGCCAGCAGCACTCCCTCGCAAAACGCCAGCATTTGCACCGCCAGGCTCAAATTCACGCCAATCTTCATCACCAGCGCTTGCCCGTTCTCTCCTACATGCGTGACCTTGGGCCCAATATCCAGCAGCAACGGCTTCACCCTCTCGAACGTTTCTTTCTGCCCGCCCACCATCACCGATAGCTTGCCTTCCTGCAGCGTGATCACGCTTCCAGAAACCGGCGAGTCCACCATGTCCCCGCCCTTTTCTCTCACCTTTGCGGCAATCTCCCGGCTGAACGCCGGCCCCACCGTGCTCAGATCCACAAAAATCTTGCCTGGCTTGACGCCTGCCAGCATGCCATCCGGACCGTTCATCACCGCCGCCAGTGCCGCAGAGTTGGTCACCATCGACAACGTGATGTCGCTCGCTGCTACGACCGCCTTGGGCGTATCCGCCCATTTCATGCCTTTCTTGATCAGCCATTCCGCCTTCGAACGCGTCCGGTTGTATCCCGTTACGCTGTGGCCCTTTGCGAGCAGCCGGTTTACCATCTCGCTGCCCATCACTCCCAAACCCACGAATCCCAGATTCGCCATGAACCCTATCTCTCCCGCTCGATCTTCGGTTTTCCCTCTCCGTCAGACTCGCCCGGCTCGCGCCTTGCGCGAATCTTCCCGCACCTGCCGCATATGCGCTTTCATCGCGTCTCGCGCTCCCGCGGCATCGCGATGCTCCACGGCCTCCAGAATCTTCTTGTGATGATATTGGCCCCGTTCCGGTCCGCCCTCGACCTGAAAAATCCCCATCCGCTGTTCTCGGAGCAGCCCCACGATCGAATCGATCAGCGACAAGATAATGGGATTCGCCGCTGCTTCCGCCAAGGCCAAGTGAAAATCCAGGTCCGCCTCGATAAACGCCTCCGGATCCCTTTTCGCGCCCTCCATGACTTCGAACGACTCCCGCATAGCCGCAAGATCTTCCCCCTCTGCGCGCTCCGCCGCCAGCGCAGCGATTTCCGGCTCCATCATTTCTCGGACTTCCGTCAAATAGCGCGACCCTTCCGCTTGTCCGGCCTTTACCATGCGGTCGAGCGAAAGGCGTATCGGATGGGAACTTGTCTCCATGATGAAAGTCCCGCGCCCGGGATAGGCCTCGACAAAGCCCTTCTCCCGCAACGCCTTCACGGCTTCCCGTACTGCCGTTCGGCTCACGCCAAATTGTTGGGCCAATTCGCGCTCTGGAGGCAGCTGGTCTCCGGTCTTCAAGTCGCCCTTTTGGATGGATTCTTCGACCTGCTGCACAATCTGCTCATACAAACGGGAGGAACGCACAACCTTGTACACCATGAGGTCTCCAGAAGTCGGGGAAGGGCTTTGCCGCTAAGCTATGGTATTACCGCTGGACCAAATGAAACCGCTGATTTTCCAAAAGTTAGCGTTGCCTCCGTCCTCGACTGGTCGAGTTGTCGGACCAATCTACCAGACAGCCCTTTCCTTTGCAATCTCGGTATCCCGCTACTCTATCCACACAGTCTTGATGTTCGTGAATTCGCGGATGCCGTGAACGCCTAGCTCTCTTCCGTGCCCCGACCATTTCACCCCGCCAAACGGCAACCGCGGGTCGGACGCCACCATTCGGTTGATGAACACCATTCCCGATTCCAGCCCATCGATGAAGCGCTCCCGCTCCCTATCGTCATTCGTCCACGCGCTCGCCCCTAATCCAAAGCGCGTGTCGTTGGCGATTCGAATCGCGTCCTCCAAGTCCTTTGCCCGGAACACGCTTGCCACCGGCCCGAACAGCTCTTCCTGATGCGCCGGCGAACCTTTCGGAATCTGGGTCAACACCGTCGGCGCATAGAAATTGCCCGGCCGATCCAGGGGCTTGCCTCCTGTCAATACTTTTGCCCCCATTTCGACGGTTCTCCTAACTTCGCCATCCAAGTCCGCGAGTCCTTGGGCTGACGACAGTGGCCCCAGTTCTGTCGTTTCTTCGAAGGGATCCCCCACCCTCAGCGCCGCCATCTTTTCCGCGAACATCTTTTCAAATTTGTCCGCAATCGCTTCCGCAACGATGAATCGCTTCGCCGCGATGCACGATTGCCCGTTGTTAAAAATCCGCGCCTTCACCCCCGTATTCGTGGCCGCCTCCAGATTTGCGCTCGGCATCACGATAAACGGATCGCTCCCCCCGAGCTCCAGCACCACCTTCTTGATTCTCTTCGCTGCGCCCACGCCCACTTCCACACCCGCGCCTTCGCTTCCCGTCAAGGTAGCCGCTGCGACACGCGGATCTGCCAGCACGCGATCCACTTTTTGCGAGCTAATCAGCAGCGTCTGAAACACGCCGTCAGGAAACCTCGCCTTGTGAAAAATCTCTTCGATCATCAGCGCCGATTGCGGCACGATCGAAGCGTGCTTCAGCAACCCTACGTTTCCCGCCATCAATGCCGGAGCCGCAAAGCGCAGCACTTGCCAGAACGGAAAATTCCACGGCATCACCGCCAGTACCGGCCCGAGCGGCAAATATCGAATGAAGCTGCGTTTTGCCGGAGTCTCGACCACTTCATCCGCCAGGAACCGCTCGGCATTTTCCGAGTAGTACCGGCAGACCCACGCGCACTTCGCGGCTTCATCCACCGCTGATCGGAATGTTTTGCCCATCTCGGTAGTCATCACGCGAGCGTAAGTCTCTTTCTCTTTTTCGAGGACCGCCGCCGCGTTCAGCATCCACCGCGCGCGCTCGGCAAACGAGGTTTTGCGGTAGCTCAGGAACGTGTCTGCCGCCTTTTGCAGCTTCACTTCGAGTTGCGCATCCGACAACCCTTCGAAGGTCTTCAAGACCTGCCCCGTCGTGGGATTCACCGTGGCAATTGCCATTTCTCTTCGTCCTCCAAAATCCCGTTCCTTTCCTAGTCTAAGGCAAGGCACCGCCGACGCTAAAAATACACGCAGGCAACTTGGTGCCGATTGATTGTTTCAAGATGGAGACGGTTCCCCGACAAAGCTGGTAGCCCTCTACTTGGTCCAACCACTATACCCTAATGCCCTTCTCCAAAACAGCCTACTTCCGCGTTTTCCCGTCAATCCGTGGATATCCCTTGACACTGTTCACCGCCAAGTGGTACAGCGGTCATACCTTTTCAACGGCTGCGCCCTGTTTTTGGCCAGCTTGAACGAGAGGAGCCGCGATTGATGCGCAGAGCCAACGGTCCCAAACAGCGGTGCCTCAACATCCCCAGCAATCCCCCCAGCAACTCGCCTCTCTCGACCCGCCGCCAGTTCCTTCGCAGCGCCGCCGGCGCAGGCCTCGCGCTCGCCGGCTCTTCCCTCACGGCCTGGGCCGACCATCATCCTCATCCCACGCCCAACAGCCTTACTTACCTCGACCGCCGCATGTACATCCGCAACATGGACCTCCTCGCCCACTTTGCTCCCGGGCAGCATCGCGGCGGCAAAATGCAAATGATGGCCGTGGGCAGCCGCCGCTACATTCTCCAGCAGGGTGACGTCATCGACGCGAGCGACATTCGCAAACCTACGATGTTCAACAAAGGCGGTTTCGAGGGCAATCAACTGCAGGTCGCTTACAACAAAAACCTCAAAAAGTGGATTCTCATGACCGGGGCGCAAACTCCCATTACTGATTCCACGCCCCAAGCGCCCATGGGCAAGTACGATGACCCGCACCTCGACGACAAACGCAAGAATTACAAAGGCCTCCGCGGCGTTCGCTTCTACGACGCCACCGATCCCGCAAAAATCGTCAAAATTTCCGAATTCAGCACCGGCGCCACCGGCCAGGGCACGCACCGCAATTATTATGACGGCGGCAGGTACGCCTATCTCGATACCGCGCCCGATGAAACTTTCATTCACCAGCCAAGCTATTTCCGTGAACTCGTCAACGGCAACATGATTATCGACTGCTCCGATCCCGCCAGCCCCAAAGAAATTTCTATGTGGTGGGTTCCCGGCTCGCGCAAAGGCGAAGAAGCCGAATACGACCAATGGATCTGGTCGAAGCTCGTTCCGCCAAGAGTTGTTGCGGATCAGACTCCCTTCGCGGGACTGCACGGCCCTGTGTATGTTCCGAAAAAATTAGAAGACGGCGGCAATCGCGGCTATGGCGCGTTCGGCTCGAACGGCTTCATCATTCTCGACCTTTCCGATCCCGCGCATCAAAAAGAAATCGGCCGCTTCGAACCGCCACCGCAATATTCCGGCATGGGCATCGCTTTTCACACGATTTATTGCGGCATTCTCGAGCGCGGCTTCGTCCTTTCCAACGGCGAAACCACCAACTCGGACTGCAATCAAATCTATTTGCCGAATTGGGTCATCGACATTCGCGACCAAGCGCATCCCGTGCCCGTCGCACAGCTTCCCCGCCCCGTTCCTCCGCCCGAAGCTCCTTATCGCGATTTTTGCTTCAAGCGCGGCCGCTTCGGCGCGCACAATCCGCCGCATCTTAAAGCGCCGGGCAAACCCCGCCATGAATTCATCGCTTATTCCTATTTCATCGCCGGGCTGCGCTGCTACGACATTGGCGAGCTCACAAAACCGGAAGAAGTCGCTTACTTCATTCCGCCGCAGGGAGGCGACTTGAAAAACTTTGGCAGCTACGATCGTACGGTCGACAACGTTTTCGTCGAATGGGACCGCAACGTGATTTGGTGCGCCGCCGACACCGGCCTGTACGCGTTGAGTTGCCCCCATCTTGGCAAACCCATTCTCGATCCCATGCCTGTTGCCGAATGGTCGCTCGACAAGCTCAACGAAGGCGCTCCCTGAGTTTTTGATCGACTCGAATTTCTTTCTTTAGCAGCAGCGGAGATTCAATGAGACTTTCTCTTCGGACGATTTTGCTCTCATCGCTTATCGGAGCGCTTGTTTCGGCTTCCGCAATCGCGCAGGAACCAATGCCAAGCAAAATCAAACTGCTCACACTGCTTGGCCGCCCGCTGCAACTCGTGGCCGCCGAAAAGCTTGGCCTCTTCTCAAAATTCGGCCTCCAAGTCGAACCCGAAAATTCCGCGAATTCCCAGGAATTGCGCGATAAGCTGGCCGCCGGCAACGGCGACCTTGCCTATCTCGCCGTGGACAACGCTGTCGCCATGGTCGACCTGGCGCATCAAGACGTCATCATCCTCATGGGCGGCGAAGGCTCGCAAAACGAACTCATCGCGCAACCGGGAATCCAATCCATCCAAGATCTCCGCGGCAAAACCCTCATCGTGGACGCCCCGAATACCGCCTATGCCGTACAACTCAAGAAAATCCTGCTCCTCAGCGGCCTGCAACCCGGAAAAGATTACGAAATCAAGCCCGTCGGCGCCACGCCGCAACGCCTGATCGCTATGCGCGAAAACAAATCCTACGCCGCCTCGATGCTTGGCCCGCCCAGTTCCATCATCGCCAAACGCGAAGGGTTCGTCAGCCTCGCCTCCGTGCAAAAATCCATCGGACCATATCAGGCCGCTGGCTTTTTCGCCCAACGTGCGCGAACCAAGGAACGCCGCGAGGCGCTAATCTCATTCCTCGCTGCAATCATCGAAGCACAGCGCTGGCTCATGGCGCCCGCCAACAAAAACGAAGTACTTACATTGATGACCAAAGAAGCGCATCTCGCCCCGGAAGTTGCCGCCGAAACTTATGAGAGCAGTATGACCAAACCCGGCGGCTTCGCGAGAGACGCTGCCTTCGATCTCCAAGGTTTCAAAAACGTCTTGAAGCTGCGCGCGGAAATCGAAGGCTCCTGGGGCAGGGATCGGCCGTCCCCCGAAAAGTATTACGACTCCTCGTATTACGGCGCGGCCCTCGCGAAATTAAAGAGCAAGCCGTAATGGTTCGCTCAAAACGGCCGGTGTGCCATTCTGAGCGAAGAATCTCTCTTCGGTTTTCTTGCCAAGCTGCCAAGGAGACATAAAATGCGCGCTCTTTTTCTATTGGCAATAATCATTGGTTTCCTCGGCGCTTCCGCGGCCTTCGCCCAGGAGCGCACTCTCGACGAAATCAAAGCCGAAGCCATCAAGCGCGCTGAAAACGGCATGTATCCGCTCATCGGCCTCGACCCCGTCGACGTGAAACAGGCTTTCGCCTCCATCAGAACTCCCGACTACGACGAATGGGCCGCCGCGTTCATCGCCGTGGGCGACCGCTACATGGCCGAGGCGAAATCGCTCGAAGCGCGCGATCCCGCCAAAGCCAACGCCGATTACCTCCGCGCGTGGCGCATCTATTCGTTTGGTCGCTGGCCCGTGCCTTCCTCTCCTGTCAAGCAGCGCGCCTACGCCAAAGCACTCGAAGCGTTTCTCGCGCACGCCAAATTCATGGATCCTCCGCTCGAAGTCGTGCGCATGCCCTTCGAAGGCTCGGAAATCGTCGGGTATTTGCGCCTGCCGAAAGACGCGAAAGGTCCCGTGCCCGTGGTCATCGCCATCAGCGGCCTCGATAGCCGCAAAGAAGATCTAGCTGAAAATTTCGGCGCCGTGATTCCTCACGGCATCGGATTCATTGGCGTCGATTCGCCGGGAACCGGCCAATCCCCCATCAAAGCCAGCGAAACCGCCGAGCGAAAGTTCTCGCGCGTCATCGACTACCTCGAAACGCGCCCCGAAGTAGATAAAACGCGCATCGGCGTCGACGGCCAGAGTTTCGGCGCGTACTGGGCGACCAAGCTGGCCATTGTTGAGCACGCGCGCCTGAAAGCCGTCGTCGCGCAATCGCCCCCCATAGACGCCACTTTCCAAAAAGATTTCGTGCTGCACAAAACGCTGGGCAATCGCGAATACCTTTTTGGGCTGGCCCCCGCGCTCATGTCCATTTTTGATGGTGTGAAATCGCCGGAAGAGTTGGCAACCGCGATGGAAAAGCTGTCGCTCGTGAAGCAAGGCCTCGTCGCCGCAGGTCCAGCAAGCGCCTCTCGCAGCGTGGCCGACTCGCTGGGCGCGGCAGGCAAGCCCACTGCGCCCATGCTCATCATCTCCGGCACGCTCGATACCCAAGTGCCCATCTCCGACACATATCTGCTGCTCTCAGGCGGCGACGTCCCCAAAGAAGCTTGGATCAATCCCCAGGGCGGTCATTTGGGCCGCCAGGTCAAAGTGTGGCCCGACCCGGTCATCTTCCGCGAAGTCATCATCCCCTGGCTCGCCCGCAAACTGGGTGGAATGTAGCGGCGGTCTTTAGCCCGGCATTCTTGAGCTCGCCTTTGCCCGTGAAATCGCTCATTCCAAACCCACCGGCTAACCCACAGTCTGCAAACGACTTAAAGAAGTACTTGACTAGTAAACAGAAATGGGCTATCGTTTTACGGTTGGTGGGGCAAGATTCCGGTCTCCTTACTTCCCTTCGCGCTTCTATCTTGGGCATCTCCGCGAAGCATTTCGCAACGGGGTGAAACCGATGAGGCGGCTGTTTGTTTTCTTAGCTGTTATTTTGTCATCGCTTTGCCTGGCAGCGCTTCGGTCACCAGTTGCCGCGCAGCTGCCCCCCGTTAACAATCCTCTCGCGCCGCCGCAGAGTCCCGCCTTGGCGGGCTGTTCCACGACAGACGCCTCCAGTTGCGCGCAAGTCGCTTCCAAATTGCTGCCCCTCGTCATGGGGCCTTCGCCGATGGAAGAAAATCTGCGCCGCCTCAGTGACGAAATCGGGGGCCGCGTCACGGGCTCGCCGGAAATGGCCAAGGCAGTCGAGTGGGCGGTTGGAGCATTCCGCGCCGCTGGAGTCGAGGTGCACACCGAGAAGTACACGCTGCCAGTCACCTGGAGCGAGGGCGATACGCGGATCGAACTGCTTGGCCCGGTGAAATTTCCCATTCGCCTAAAATCGACAGGCTGGTCCCCGGCAACGCCGCCCGGCGGAATCGACTCCAACATCCTCGACGTGGGTTATGGCACTGATGATGATTTCGGCAAGCAGTTCGCGCTGATGAAGGGAGCAATCCTGCTCGTTCATACTGACATTGGCTCGACTTGGGCTGACCTTTTCAATGAGTATTTGAAGCCGCCAGCGATCATTGCCGACGCAATTAAGGGAGGCGCCGTAGCGATCCTATGGATGGGAGCGAGGGAGCGGTTGCTTCTGTATCGCCACACGAATTCATTGACTGGAGAAATTGACAAGATCCCGCAAGCCGTCCTCGCGCGGGAGGATTCTATGCGGCTGGCGCGCACTGTAGCAGCGTACCCAGGGAAAGTGCGAGTCCATTTCGATATGCCCAATAAGAGCGGTGGGCCTGTCGAACAGCAAAATGTTGTCGGCGAGATTCGCGGCTACGAAAAGCCAGACGAAGCCGTCATTCTTGCCGCGCATCTCGATTCCTGGGAACTGGGTACAGGCGCGCTCGACAACGGCTGCAATGCGGCACTCGTCATCGAGGCCGCGCGCGCCATCAAAGCGACGGGGCTCCTTCCGCGGCGCACCATCCGTTTCGTGCTCTTTAGCGGCGAAGAGCAAGGAACCATCGGTTCCCACGAATACGTGAAAGCGCATCGCGTTGAGCTCGACAAAGTCCGTGCCGTGATTGTGTTTGATTCGGGAATCGGCCGCGTGACGGGCTATTCACTTGGCGGCCGGCGTGACACCGAAGCGGGCGTGCGCGAAATTCTTAAGCCCCTGGAATCCTGGGGCGCGAACAATCATACCCACGACGCTTCTTTCGGCACAGACAATCTCGATTTTCTGCTCGAAGGCGTGCCCACACTTGTGGCCAATCAGGAAGAGGCCAACTACTTGCCGAATTATCACGCGGCTTCCGATACCTTCGACAAAGTGGACATGCGGGAGTTAAAACTGCACACGGTGCTTGCCGCGCTCACCGCCTGGGGCATCGCCGACCGCACGGAGCCGTTTGGCAAACGGCTCACACGCACGGAAATTGAGGCGCAGATGAAGGAAACCGGGCTCGACCAGCAGATGAAAACGCTTGGCTATTGGGACGCCTGGCAATCGGGCGCCCGCGGCCGCAAACCGTAGAGAGTGTTGCTAAGACGCGCGCCCGACGGGTCTTTCAATGTTAGGAATATTCACCTGACGGCGTGTAGACACGCAACTCTGGCATTGGAAAGTCGCGACGAGCGTATCGGCAAGGGTAAGCGTGCGACCCTTCCGGGACCAGTCCGATTTGAATTTTCCAGCAAGGCGAGCCGCCGTCCCGGTCAGATCAAAACAGTTCAAGCCAGCGAGGAAGAACTCTGCCGGGTCTTCTTCACCCTGATGTGCTTTCGAAGTGTGCTTTCGAAGTGTGCCACTATGTGATCATGGCGAGAGGCAAAAAGAGGCATCGCTATCCGCAAAGAAACTCAGAGGTCAGCGCAGTTCGCGGATGATTTCGCGGGCGGCGTTGGCGCCGCTGGCGCCGGTCAAGCCGTTTCCCGGATGCGTGCCGGAGCCGCACAGGAAGAGCCCGTCGATGGGCGTTTTGTAGCGCGCCCAATCGAGCACGGGCCGCATGGTGAAAAGCTGGTCCAGGGCGAGGTCGCCGTGGAAAATATGTCCGCCGGTGAAGCCGTAATTCTTTTCCAGGTCCTCGGGAGTGATCACCTGCACGCCTTCCACGAGGCCAGAGAGATTCGGTGCATAGGCGCCCAGCGTTTTGATTACCGCGAGTCCAAGGTCGCGCCGGCGCGAAACCCAGTTCCCTTCCCGCAGTTTGTAGGGAGCGAACTGCACGTAAGCGGAAAGGACGTGCTTGCCGTCCGGAGCGAGAGGCGGATCGAGAATTGTTGGAATCGTGACGTCAAGATAGGGCGCGCGGGAAAGCTCGCCGTACTTGGAATCGTCGAAGGCGCGTTCCAAATAATCGATATCCGGACTGATGTGAATGCGGCCGGAGAGAGCCCGGATGGCATTCTCATTGCTTTCGAGCGCGGAGAAGCTGGGCAGGCCGCCGAGCGCGAGATTCACTTTTGCGACATTGCCCCGCGCACGAAAATTCTTGATGCGCGTAGCAAAAACGGGATCGAGCTGTGAAGGATCGATGAGCTGAAAGAACGTGCGCTTGGGATCGACGCCAGAAACAACGGCTTCGACGGCGATTTCTTCCCCATCTTTGAGTACGACGCCGGTGACCGCTCCATCCTTGACGCGAATTTGCGCGACTTCCGCGTCGGTGCGGATTTCTGCGCCGGCCTCTTTGGCGGATTCGGCGAGCACGCGCGTGAGCGAGCCGAGACCGCCGCGAGGAAAAGAGGCGGAGCCAACAGGATGCGGATCGGCGGCAGCGCGAAGAAGGAGAACTGCAGTCGATCCGGCAGACCAGGGCCCCAGCGCATTGCCGAAAATGCCGCGCGCCGCGATCACCGCGCGAAGCAATTCCGTCTCAAAAAATTCGGCGACAAAATCCGCAACGGCCATGGGCGCCCAGCGGAAAAGATTGAAGATGCCCGCTTTCCCGAGCCGCCGGACGCCGCGGCCGGTCTTAAAAAGATTCCAAAAATCTTCCGGGCTGGGCTTATCGATCGCGGGCGGCGTCATCGCGGTAAGCTGGGTAAGAACCTCGGAAATCGATTCGAGCGACTCCGCGAATTCCGCGTATTTCTTGGCGTCTTTTTGCGAAAAGTCAGCAATGCCTGCGGCGGTTTTGGCGGCGTCGTTATAGAAAAATAGCGCTCGGCCTTCGGGCGTGGGAGCAAAGACACGGGGATTGGGAGAAAGAATCTCACAGCTAAAGCGGAAGAGCTGCATGTCGCGAGCAATATCGGCACGCAGGGGTCCGACGGTGTGCGCCAGCGTGGACACGCGAAAGCCGGAATAAAACTCCTCGGTGATGGCGCCGCCACCCACTATTTCGCGGCGTTCAAGGACGAGCGGCTTAAATCCACCCTTGGCCAAATAAAAAGCGGCGATCAGTGCGTTATGACCGCCGCCAATAAGGACCACGCGCTGGCCGAGCGGCATGTCAGTTCGCCGCCTTCAAACGAAATGCGCCCAACTTCCAGTTCTTCAAAATGACCTGGCTCGCCAAGCGCCCGTTCGCGCCCATAATGCCGCCGCCCGGATGCGTGGCCGAACCGCACATGTAAAGGTTATCGACCGGCGTGCGGTAATACGCCCATCCCGCAACGGGCCGCAGGAAGAAAAGCTGCTCAAGCGAAAGTTCGCCTTGAAAAATATTCCCCTGCGTGAGGCCAAATTCGCGCTCCAGGTCGAGCGGCGTAAGAACTTGTTTGCCGATGATGATGTCTTTGATGTTCGGCGCGTATTCGGCAATCGTCTTGATGACGTTATTGCCGAAGGCTTCGCGCTGCTCGTCCCAAGCGCCCTCGGCGAGTTTGTACGGCGCGTACTGTACGAAACAAGAAAGCACGTGTTTGCCGGGCGGCGCCACGGTCGGATCGGTCAAGCTCGGAATCACCATATCAATGTACGGGCGGCGCGAATAGTGGCCGTACTTGGCGTCGTCGTAGGCGCGCTCCATGTACTCCATGCCGGGAGAAATGGAAATCGCTCCGCGCAGATGCGCACCTGCGCCGGGCAAGCATCTGAAATTGGGGAGCGCGTCAAGCGCGAGGTTCACTTTGCCGGAAGAGCCGCGGAATTTGTAGCGGCGCACGCTCTCCAGAAAATCCGCAGGCAGCTCGTTGGGCTCGAGAAAGTTTTCAAACGTGAGATGCGGGTCGACGCTCGAGGAAACGACGTCCGCAGAAATTTCTTCTCCGGACTGCAGCACGACGCCGCAAGCGCGGCCATTTTTCGTAAGAATTTTCGCAACCGCCGCTTTGGTGCGAATTTCCGCGCCCAGTTCGCGCGCGGCGGAGGCGATGGCGTTGGAGATAGCGCCCGTACCGCCTCGGCTAAAACCCCAGGACCGAAAAGCGCCGTCGATCTCACCCATGTAATGGTGCAACAGCACATAAGCGGTTCCAGGCGAACGAATCCCCAGAAATGTGCCGATAATTCCTGAAGCCGACATCGTGGCCTTCAAAACGTCGGTTTCGAACCACTGGTCGAGAAAATCCGCCGAGCTCATGGTCATGAGCTGCACCAGGGTGTAGCGCTCGTCGGAGGACAGTTCGCGAAAGCGCTGCAGCAAGAGATGAAATTTCTTGAGGTCGCGCGGGTTCAGCGTGGTGGGATCGGGCGGGATCATTCGGAGGATAGGCTTCACGAAGCGGCACATCGGCACCATCATCTTCGAGAATTCTTCGTACGCTTCGGCATCCACGCGCGAGTGCCGGCGAATTTCGCGCACCGTTTTGGCGTGATCGTTTACGCGCCACAGGTAATCGCCGTTCGGCATGGGCGTGAACGTGCCGTCGAGCGGCAAAATTTCCAAGCCGTGCCGGGGAAGATCGAGTTCGCGAATAATTTCCGGCCGCAGCAGCGAGACCACGTAAGAGCACTCGGAAAACAGGAAGCCCGGAAAGATTTCTTCCGTTACCGCCGCGCCGCCCAGCACGTGTCGGCGCTCGAGAACGACAACTTTCTTCCCCGCTTTCGCAAGGTAAGCCGCATTGACCAGGCCATTGTGGCCGCCGCCAATAACAATAGCGTCGTAGTGCTGCCCCATGCAGTCAGACTCCGAGATGACGCAATAGAGAAAATGCGGGAAGCAAAGAATGAATATTCTACTGACACCCCGGATAGGGCACAAGGTCGCGGAACAAGACCGATAGTTGCCGCCCGCCGCCATGGGCACATGCAACCCCCAGAAACCTCGTTTCCCCGAATCTCCCTTAGCGTGTGTTGCGAGCGCAGCGAATTCGCACCTATAATTCCGTGTTCGCCGCGGTCATTTTGGGGAATTTGCCTACGGAGGAATCGTGCCGATTGGAACTGCCTTTCATGAGCGCACTTTGGCGCTGTGCGAAAGCCTGAGCTATCGCGAATGGTCGGGCTACTACACGGTCAGCGTCTACGAGATGACGCATGAGCACGAATACAACGCCATCCGCAATTCCGCCGCGCTCATCGATATTTCTCCGCTCTTCAAATATCGCGTTACGGGCCGTGACGCCACAAAGTTCGTCAACCGCGTCATCGCTCGCGACATCAACAAAGTGGCCGTCGATCAGGTCATTTACTGCTGCTGGTGCGATCCCGAAGGCAAAGTCATCGACGACGGCACCATCACGCGCCTGGGCGAAAACGAATATCGCTGGACGGCTGCCGATCCCAGCTTGCGGTGGTTCCAGCAAAACGCTCTGGCCCTCGACGTGAAGATTGAAGATATTTCCGAGCAAACCGCTGCTCTTGCTCTTCAAGGACCCGTGTCCGGCCGGGTTCTGCGCGAAGTGACCGACGCTCCCATCGACAACCTGAAATATTTTCGCGTCACGCGAGGAAAAATCGCGGGCGTTCCTGTGGACATTTCCCGCACGGGGTACACCGGCGATCTGGGCTTCGAAATCTGGATGCCCTGGATCGACGCCTTAAAAGTCTGGGATGCGCTTATTGCAAAGGGAAAAGCGTTCGACATTCACGCTGCGGGCATGGTTGCGCTGGATATCGCGCGCATCGAAGCAGGCTTAATTTTGATCGAAGTCGACTACATTTCGAGCAAGAAAGCTCTCATCGAATCGCAAAAGTACACTCCGTTTGAAATTGGCCTGGGCAAGCTGGTTGACTTGCAGAAGGAAAATTTCGTCGGTCGCCAAGCGCTGGTGCAGGAAGCAAAGAAAGGCGCGGCGCGCGCGCTGGTTGGACTGGAAATCAATTGGGACGAAGTGGAAGCCCTTTATGACAAGCTAAAAATGGCGCCGCAAGTTCCTAGCATGGCCTCGCGTGTCGCCGTACCGGTGTATCGCGGCGGGCGCCAGATTGGCAAAGCCACGTCAACTACCTGGTCTCCAACGCTGAAAAAGATGATTGCGCTGGCCTCCGTGAGCCGCGAAAGCTCCAGACCGGGTACTTCGCTCAGCATGGAAATGACTGTCGAAGCCGTGCGCCACACCGTCTCCGCGAAGGTCATCCCTCTTCCCTTCTTTCATCCGCCGCGCAAAACCGTCGTGCCTGTGCTTTAGCTGTCGAGCGGGCTGTTCTTGCGTGACGAATACGCGACTCATTGGACCAGGCGATTGTATTTCTTCAGCACCGCGCGTAGCTTATCGTGCGGCAGCGCAATCACCTTGTGGTTTTCGATTCCGGTCATCGTCTCCGCTGCCACCATCGCATTGATGATCGCTTCTTCGGTCGTCTCGACCGTGGCCTCAAACAGCGGGTTCATCTGGTCATTCGGCAGCATGGTCAGTTGCGCGAGACTGTCCGGTTTCGCCGCGCCGGAGTTCGCCGTCGAAAAGGCAAGGAAAATATCGCCGGAGCCGTTTCCGGAGATGCTGCCGTTTCGTCCCAAGCCCAGCGAAACGCGTCGTGCCAGCCGTTTCAGTTGATGCGCCACCAGCGGAGCGTCCGTGGCTACAACCACAATGATCGAGCCGCGGTCTTCCTGCGCGAACGAAGCATCGGCGTAGGCATCATCCTCAGGGATCTCCAAGCCTATCGGCGCTCCCGCAATCCGCAAATTCTTCCGCGAGCCGTAATTGCATTGCAACAGAACACCGACGGTGTAATTACCCAGCTTGGTCTCCGCTTTCCTCGACGAAGTGCCGATGCCGCCTTTGAAGCCGTTACAAATCATTCCCGTGCCGCCGCCCACGTTGCCTTCTTCGACGGCTCCGCCGTGTGCGGTATCAATGGCGTGCCACGCGTGCTCCGGCTTGACGTGAAAGCCGTTGATGTCGTTCAGCCAGCCGTCCCAGGTTTCGGCGACCACCGGCAGCGACCACCAATATCCCGTGGGATCGGGTTCCCCGTGCTCTACGCGCCACTGAATCACCGCGTCGCGGACGACGCCGACGCTGTGCGTGTTGGTAATCATCACCGGGCCTTCCAAAAAGCCAGACTCTTCTACCCAGGTCGTGCCGGTCATTTCGCCGTTGCCATTGACCGACCACCAACCCGCAAAAACAGGATTCATCATCGAATCTTTTCCGCGTGGCAGCACCGCGGTCACGCCCGTACGCACGGGCCCTTTGCCGATCTGCAGTTTGCCTTCGCCGGAGATGAGCGTCGTGTGCCCCACAGCGACCCCGGCCACGTCCGTAATGGCATTCAGCGGGCCCGGCGTCCCGTCAAACGGCACGCCGAGGTCGCGCGCACGCGGCTTCCGATGCCCTTCTTGTTGCGCAAATCCTGACGCAGCCGCCGCACAATAAAACATCATGGAGACACAGCAAAAACCTGCGTAGCGACGCATCAATTGCTCTTCTCCCAGGAATTCTTTGCTTTTCGCAGCAATTCGGTATTCTTCTCGAGCGCCTGTTCAATCAGCGCCGCCTGTTCCGAAGCCAGCTTCCAGTCGCGCTTTTCCACCGCTTCGGTCAGCCCGGGAAACTCCAGATGTGCATAGGTGTAGCGCGCAGCGTACAGCAAATGCTGGAACCACGGCCGCCCGGGAATTCCATTAGGATCGAGCCAGTTCGACTCCACTTGCAAGAGCTGCTCATTTAGCCGCTGCATCTTTTCCGCAGAAATCGCCCCGGAACGCAGTTCTTGTTCCACCGCCTCACGCAGTTCGTTTCCTGCATTTTGAAAATCGGCGATGCGTTCGCGGAGCTTCTTCAGTTTCAGCTTGTGCTTGTCAATTTTGTTGCTCACTTCCAGTTGCGTCAGAAAATGGTCCAGGGCCATGGCATTGAATCCGAAGTCATACGGCAGCACATCCGCGTTTGCTAGGCGCAGCGCCAGCAGTCCCCAAATATCCGTCAGGGCCATGTGGTATTGGAACGTGGGGTCGCCCATATGCTCCATCCAATAGTGATCGTCGTACATCGAGTGATAGACGCCGTAATCGCCGCTGAATCCTAGATTGATCACCGGCCGTCCCAGATGATTGAGAAAGATCGTGTGGTCCGACCCGCTCCCGATGCGCGTTTCGACCAGCGTGCTGTCGAGCCGAGGCGCGTCGGCTTTTTCGTCGCGCTTGCTCGTCGCCCGCCACGCTTCGTAAAGCGTTTTTCCTGAAGGCGCGTGCGCATCTTTCGAAGCTTCTACGAGCATCGGCGCGAGCGAAGCCACCGCCGAAGGCGAAAAACTTAGACCCTCGGGGCCGGCCGCCGTCGCCGCACCCGCCACGGATTCGTCCACGTTCAAATACGCCACCAGCCTTTTCTTCAAGTCGTCGGCGAACTGCTCCCCCCATTCGGTCGAGCCTGTCAGCGCGTACTCTTCGCCGTCCCAACTGCAGGCGATCACCGTGCGCCGCGGCCGCATTCCGCGCCGCTTTAGCTCGCCGAGCGCGCGCGTCAGCTCCATCATCGATGCTGTTCCGCTCGATGGATCGACGCCGCCAAAAACCCATGCATCGCGGTGGTTCCCGACCAGCACCCATTCGTCGGGCAACTCGCTCCCGCGAATGCGCCCCTCCACCACTGTGTACGGCTGGAAGCTCGTGTCCATGTCCACTTTCACGTGCGCCTTTACGGCTCCAGTTAGCCGGTATTTGATCGGCAGCGCTCCCTGCCAACTCTTCGGGGCCTCCGCACCGTTCATGTTTTCCAGCAGCGGTTTCGCATCGTGCCAGGAAAGAGGCAGCGCTGGAATGTTCGGCAGCGAGCGCGCGTCTTCCGGCTTGATGTGCCTCGCACCGGGAACCGAAGCCCAGCCCGGCGTGGTGGGGTCTCCCGGCACGATGTAGTCGTAAGTAATCGCTCCGCGCTGAATGTGGCTCTCCGGACCCCACGGCCCGTCAGGAAACACTTTCCCTTGCGCGAAGCCGTCTTCCGCAGGGTCGGAATAAATCAGCAGGGCGGCCGCGCCTTCGCGTTCCGCGGTCAGCGCTTTGAATCCGCGGTAGCTGTACGGATTCGAATAGCGCGCCAGCACAATTTTCCCTTTGACGCTGATGCCGTTCTTCCGCAGCACATTGTAGTCCTCGGGATTCCCGCTGTGCGCGTAAACTACATCCGCTGTCACCTCGCGCGAGGCCGAGTATCCAAAGAACGCTCCCAAAACGGCAGGATTCTTCGTATCCGGATCGACTTCGTAAGGTTCTTCGCGCAGCGACGCTGTGTAATGCACCGGCGCGGTCATTTCCAGCGAGACGCTGCGCGGGCGCGAATGCAGCACGTCGTAGCGCCGCAACGTCACGTCTTCCCAGCCCTGCTTGCGCCACTGGTCCGCGATGAAGTCTGCAAGCTGATTGTTGCGCTCGGATGCCGCCGGATGCGGCTCTGCTGTGAACGTTCGGTGCCACTCCCGCGCCTTCTGCGGCGAAGGAATCGCTTGAAATTCCGTTTCGAGCTTGTGCTCTGCCATCGCGTGGGCAAGCGTGAAACCACGAATCGGTGTGGAAGGGGGAAAGGAAGGAGCTTCCTGCTGCCGGGCAAAAATGACGGCGCAAAGAGCCAGCAGCGCGGCGTTACAAAAGGCCTCTGCCAATGAGAATTTTCGCGTCAAAAGGTTGGCTCTCCGCAAGCCGCGCAAATGAACGATCGAATCACGAGGGGAAGACTTTTTTGAGCGCCGATGATAATGCGTTCTCGACGAGCTTGCACTCTTCCTCGGAAATGGTAAACGGCGGCGCGAGCAGGAGGTGATCGCCACGGTGCCCGTCGACGCAGCCCTGCGTCGGATACGTCAGCACTCCTTCGGCCACAGCGGCCTGACGGACTTTTTCCGCAACATTGTCCGACTTCAAGAAAGGTTCGCGCGTGGCCTTATCTTTGACAAATTCCACGCCCAGCAGCAGCCCCAGGCCTCGAATGTCGCCGACATGCGGATGCTTTTCCAGCCGAGAAAGCGCCTCGCGCAGATTTTTCCCAGCTGGGCTCACGCGTTCGAAGAGCATGTGCGTTTCGAGATAGTCCAGAACCGCATTGCCCGCCGCCGTGCACACGGGATGCGCTTGATACGTGAAGCCGTGCGTGAACGCGCCCGAGCCCGCTCCGATTGCCTCCACGACTCGCGCCGAAGCGAGAACGCCGCCGAGGGGCGCATAGCCGCTGGCCACTCCCTTCCCCACCAAAATAATGTCCGGCTTGATGCCCCAATGCTGCACGGCGAAAGGTTTTCCCGTGCGGCCAATTCCGGTCATTACTTCATCCGCGATCAGCAAAATACCGTGCTTGTCGCAAATCTCCGCGATCCGCTTGGCATAACCATCCGGAGGCGCCGCAGCGCCGAGCGTTGCGCCAACCACCGGCTCGAAAATAAACGCTGCCACTGTCTCCGTCTGATGCTCGCGCACAAACGTTTCGAGGTCTTCCGCACAGGCGATCTCGCATTCCGGAAAAGTTTTGTTGAACGGGCAGTGATAGCAGAAACACGGGGCGATGTGTCCCCACTCTGGAATCAGCGGAGCATACGGCGCACGCCGCGCCACGTTTCCGCTGACGCTCATCGCGCCGAGCGTGCTTCCGTGGTAGCTTTGCCGCCGCGACAGCACGCGGTAGCGCTGCGGCTGCCCGGTCTCCACGTGAAACTGCCGCACCAGCTTGATGGCCGTTTCTGTTGCTTCCGAACCACCCGACGTGAAGTACACACGCCCGCCGTTGCGAAAATTCGGCGGCGCCAGCGCCAGCAAGCGTATCGCCAATTTTTCCGCGGGCTCGGTGTGGAATTGCGAAGTGTGCGCGAAGGCGATTTGCGCGGCTTGTTCCGCCATTGCGTGCCCGATTTCTCGAACGCCGTGGCCGATGCTCACTACAGCGGCTTGCCCCGCCGCGTCCAAGAAACGGCGGCCGTTCTGATCGACAATCCAGCAGCCTTCCCCGCGCGTCGCAATGGGAAATGCCTTTTTTAGATTTCGGGAAAAAAGTCCGCTCGTTGGCATGCTTGGTCCGGGCAAAGATTGTAGCAGACTCGCCAGCATCACCAACTTACCGGGTCATCCTGAGGCCGCGTTTCTTGCAGCCGAAGCATCTCAACTGGTCCGTGCCTCGTTGCTAGCCGGTTGCTTGCACACGATCTTGTGTTAGCCTGACGCCGCTCTTGGGAACTTGAAGCGAAGTCGCACCAAAAGACAGGCGGACTCACCCTTGGCCGAAACTCACGCCGGACTCGTTCGCACCATTGGCCGCTGGAGCCTCGCTGCGCTCATGGTCAACACTATGGTCGGCGCCAGCATTTTTGGCTTGCCCGCACTGATCGCGGCTCGTCTTGGCAGGTTGAGCCCCGTGGGCTTCTTCGTGGCTTTTGCGATCGTCGCCGTCATCGCCGCGTGCATGGCCGAAGTCGCTTCGCAATTCCGGGAAACCGGCGGGCCGTATCTTTACACGCGCGTGGCTTTCGGGCGCTTTCTCGCGATTCAAAATGGCTGGCTGACTTGGCTGACGCGCATCGCCGCCGTTTCCGCAGTGGCTAATCTCTTCATCACCTATTTGACCGAATTTTTCCCCGGCGCAACCAAGCCGCTTCCACGTGCAGCGATTCTCACCGCTCTCATCGGATTTCTCGCCATCGTAAACTATCGCGGCGTTGTTGGCGGCAATCAGCTGAGCAACATTTTTACCGTCACGAAAGTGAGCTTACTCGCTTTCTTCGTCATCACCGGTCTCACCGCGCTCGCGTTTCATCCTAACCTGCGCGCGAATCCGGCACCTTCTCTCGCCACTTCCGCCGATTGGTTCGAAGCTCTGCTTCTGATGATTTACTCCTACGGCGGATTTGAAGCGGCGCTCATCGCTTCCGGTGAAACCCGCGACGCGCGCAAAGACATTCCTTTCGCGCTCTTCGTGGCCATCGGCGCGACCACGCTGCTCTACATCGCTGTGCAGTATCTCGTCATCCACTCGATTCCGAATGCCGGCGCGTCCGGCGCTCCCGTTGTCGACTCCGCGCGCCGCTTTTTGCCGCATTGGGCCGTACGCATCGTTGCCGCAGGCACTCTCGTCTCTGCCTACGGCTATCTCAGCGCCAACATTCTACACACGCCGCGCGTCACCTTTGCCATGGGCGAACACGGCGATTTCCCAGCTTTCTTCGGCAGCGTGCATTCACGGTTTCGAACGCCGCATGTCTCCATCATGATCTTTGCCCTGCTGCTGTTGATTTTTTCCATCGCCGGCGATTTCCGCTGGAACGCTCTGCTCTCGAGCGTCGCGCGCCTTTTTGTCTACGGGTCAGTCGCTGCCGCTTTGCCCGTGCTGCGCAAGAAACATCCGGACTTCGATGCTTTCCGCCTTCCTGCTGGAATTTTTGTTTCCGCGCTTGCGCTTCTTTTTTGCGGCCTTCTCGTCACGCACATGCATCCCGGCGAATTTCTTGTGATCGTCGCTACTGCCAGCCTTGCTTTCGTCAATTGGCTCTGGGCGCGCAGCCGCGCTATTGGATTCGCTCCGGAAACGTGACATCATCCAAGGTTCTGCAGGACCTTCACCTTAGCAATTTCAGGAGAAAAGAAATGAAAGGCCTTTCTCTGCGTTGTGCTCTCGCCAGCGCCTTGGTATGGGCATGGGGATTCACTATCTCAGCGCAGCAGGCCGCGAAACATCCGATCACTTTCGACGACATGATCAAAATGCATCGCGTCGCCGAGCCGCAAATCTCTCCCGACGGAAAATGGGTCGCCTATACGTTGGCCACTCCGGACATGGACGCCAACCGCAACGTCGCCAACATCTGGATGGTTTCCACCTCTGGCGGAGCTCGGCAGCAGCTTACGCAAAGCGGGCGCGATTCCTCCCCGGTCTGGTCACCGGACGGCAAGACCATCGCGTTTCTCTCCTCCCGCAGCGGCGAGTCCCAGGTCTATTTGCTTTCTCTCGAAGGCGGCGAAGCCCAGCTCCTCACGAAACGATCCACCAGCGCCGATCTCGTGAAATGGTCTCCCGACGGAAGGACGATTGCGTTTACTTCCCCCGTCTATCCCGACTGCAAAGACGATGACTGCAACAAAAAGCGTGATGAAGAAAAAGAAAAGAACCAAGTGAAGGCTCACGTCGCCGAGCACCTTCTCTATCGCCACTGGACTCACTGGAACGAAGGCAAGCGCAGTCACTTGTTTGTCGTTCCTGCCGATGGCAGCGCCGCTCCCCGCGACCTCACTCCCGGGGCCGACTACGACGTTCCTCCCGATGAGCGCGGCGGTCCAAGCGACATTAACTTTTCGCCCGACAGCAAAGAAATCTGCTTCACTGCCGTCACCGACAAAATGGAAGCCATCAGCACCAACGGTGATTTGTTCACTGTGCCCCTTGCGGGAGGCGAAATCCAACAGCTTACCAAGCAGCCGGGTTTTGACGGCGGGCCGGTGTATTCGCCCGACGGAAAATACATCGCCTATCACGCTCAGCTCGCTCCCGAGTACGAATCGGACCGCTGGCGCGTGATGCTCTACGATCGCCGGACCGGAAAGAGCGAAAATCTGACCGAAGGCTTCGATCGCAGCGCCGATGAACTCGGCTGGTCCGCGGACAGCAAGTCCATTTATTTCACCGCCGAAAACGAAACGCAAAAGCCGTTGTACGAAATGGCCGCGCGTCCCGGCGCCGAACCCAAGAAAATCCTCGCGGACACCTACAATTCCGCCCTTTCCTTTAGCGGTCCGGGCAGCACGGAAAAAACCATGGCGTTCGAACGCACCAGCCTAACAATGCCGGCGGAGGTTTTTGCCGCCAACACAGATGGCTCCAACGTTCGCCAACTCACTCACCACAACGATTCAATTCTTGCCACTCTTGAGATGAATCCGCAGGAGACCTTTTGGTTTGAAGGCGCCGAAGGCACAAAAGTGCAAGCGATGGTGATTCGCCCGCCGAATTTCAACGCCAGCAAAAAATATCCTCTGCTTGTGCTGCTTCATGGCGGCCCGCAAACCATGTGGTCGAATGCCTGGGGTTACCGCTGGAACCCCGAAGTCTTCTCCGCTCCCGGCTACCTCACGCTGATGATCAACCGCCGCGGCTCAACCGGCTACGGCCAGAAGTTTACCGACGAAATCACCAACGACTGGGGCGGCAAAGCTTACGTCGACGTGATGGACGGCGTGGATTATGCGCTGAAAAAATTTCCATTTATCGATGGCGCGCGCATGGCCGCTGCCGGTGGCTCCTACGGCGGCTATATGGCCGACTGGATCGCCACGCATAACGGGCGCTTCAAGGCCATCATCAGCCACGCGGGCGTATACGACAAAGTGGCGATGTACGCCACCGAGGAATTGTGGTTCGAAGAACATGACATGCAAGGCACGCCGTGGTCGAATCCGGAGAGCTACCACAAGTGGGCTCCCGTCACCTATGCCGGCGAACTCGGCAAATTCAAAACGCCCACGCTCGTCATCTGCGGCGAGCGCGATTACCGCGTCCCATACACGCAATCATTGGAATTCTTTAGCGCGCTGCAGCGGCAAGGCGTGCCGTCAAAACTCGTTGTTTTCCCCGACGAAGGTCACTGGGTGCTCAAGCCGCAAAACGCGCAGTTCTGGTATAAAACGTTTCTCGACTGGCTGGCGCTTTACCTGAAGTAGTAGTCCAGCATTCGGTCGATCGCGCGCCGCGCGAAGCGAAACAGGTGGTAGATCAAAAACACGCAAAGCACCAATAGCATCGCGACAAAAATCACTGTGGCGACGGGATGAACGCTGGCCAGCCACGACAGCCAGACCGCGAAAATGTCCTCGCCAAAACTCAATGTCCAGTTGCTGAATGGCTCCGGGCTTAGATTGACCGCCGCCCGCGTGCTCGCCTTCGTTCCATGCGAAGTCAGCGCGACACCGCAGGCAAGCAGCGCCGCTCCCCAGCGCCAGGCTGCTCCCGCTCCTCCCGCTGCGGCATACGCAAGAAAGGCCGCCGCGGGCGGCCGTATGAATGTGTGAATGAAGTCCCACATCGTATCGAAGTATTGGATTTTGTCGGCGATGAACTCGGCCGCATACAGCGCGGCCGCAACCCCAATGACCCAAGGATTCGTCAGCGCCCACAGCGATGCCGGGAGATGAATTACGCTATAGCGTTCGAGCAACCCCAGCGTTGCCACCGTGGCGTAGACATTCAACCCGGAAGAGAATCCGGCGCCGAGCGCGAGGCTTAACGTCTGGAGCGGGTTCACTACGGTTCATCATACCTCAGCTTCGCGCCGTTACTTGACGATAGCGGTGAACACTTCCTCCATCAAAAGATTTGTGCGGCACCCCGAGGCGGATTGCAGTTGCAATCGGCTGTCGGTCCAAATGGGATGCGAAACGCCGCCGCGCGACGCCAGCCCTTCGTAATCGCCCTGCTGATTACCATAGTCAATCGCCGGACAAGGAAATAGGCCGTTGCAATCGTGCTCATTCGAACTGGCGGAGCTTACGCGAACGTTCGGCGAACGAAAGGTCACCCCGCCGTCGACCGACTGCGTGAAATACGTATCTGTCATGTAGCGGAATCCCGTTGTGTCGTTGCGTGTGTCGTAGAAGGACAGATTCACATCGCCGGTCACTGCATCCACTGCAAGCCCTTGATTGAAGCGATCCACCGGCTGTGTGAATTGGTCTGTCGCGGGCTGCGGAGGGCTCCAGGTCGTTCCACGATCATCAGAGAAAGAAACAAAAATGTCGGTGACGCCCGCAGGCGTGAGATCCATCCACGAGCAATACAGCCGGCCGCGATTCGGGCCGTTTGACCGGTCCGCGTCACATGCGGGGTAAACCAGCGCGCGGCGGAACCGTTCGGCAGGAAGGCCCACATCAAACGCCGCCGTCTTCGTGGAAATCGTGCGTTGCGTATCCCACGTCACGCCGCCGTCAAACGAGCGATTGAACGCAATGAGATTGTTTTTGTAATCGTTCCACGCTACATAAGCTTCGCCATTCGGCCCTACGAATGGGACCGCGCCAATTCCTTGCCCCGGCCCTGAAGGATTGTCTACGCGGGCAAGCGTAAAGGACGCTCCTAAATCCGCTGAACGCGCCACGTGGATTCCTCCCGCGGTGGCGCTTCCCCCGGAAGCGGCATCCCACGCCACATAGACGTGATCGCGAAACGGACTAGTAATATTCGTATCCGCGGTGATCATCGGCTTGTCATTGAAATGATTGCCCCCGCTCTGAAACGCAAACTGCGTCATCTGCGGATAGCTTTTCCCGCCGTCGGTCGAACGCGCCACCGCCATCTCCGTGCCATCGATGCCGTTCCCTCCGCCGAAGAACACCACGATGTAGCTGTAAAACAGGTTCCCCCGCGAATCGAACGCGAGCGAGGGATCAGAACCGAAGCGCGCGTCGTTCGTGCCCTGCAGCGGCGGTGGAAGCGGCAAGTCGACGCCGCCCCAGTTGGATCCACCATCGCTCGAAAAATACCCGCGCATGGAATCGCGGAAAATTTCATTCGATCCTGCCGCCAGAGACTTGGTGGACGCTGGATTAAGCGTAATGTAGGTTTCACTCTGCGGGCCGCACTCATTGGAAACGTCAACGTTGCTGCCCACCGTCAGCGACGAACCCGGACCGCCACCTGGCGATGTGCCGTTTTGCGACAGATATTGGTATTTCGCCCACCAGGTGGGATTGTGCGTTGACGAGTTCTGCGCCGAAATTTGACTCGAAAAGACAAGACAAGCTGCACTTACGAGAGCAACCTTGGGAATAAGATTCATGGACGTCTCCTGGCTCCGAACTTCGAGGGGTAAAGCTTGCGGGGCGTCTTTTTCTTACTTCTCATAACCGTCGAAGTCAAGTTGAGAAGTGGACGCCAGCCGCCAATAACTTGCACACCGACGCCGACGTTTCGTTTGACCGCCGCCAAAAACCAAGCGATGCTGTTCCTGGCTGGTGGGGATTGCTCGAGCCTGGCCAGGGGACAAATCGTCCATGTCGGAGCTACGACATCTTTTTCCCTCGTGGGGCTTCCTCTTGCAGATCCTGGCGATTCTGCATTTCCTGCGACGCCGCCCGGAGAGCTATTGGTTCTTCATCATTTTCTTCGGTGGTTTCCTCGGTGCCAGTGTGTACATTTTCGCGGAAATGCTTCCCGACCTGGGTCTCCTCCGCGACACCGTCGAGGGATTCGGGCGCCGGTCGCGCATCCAAAAAGTCGAAAGCGATATCGTCGATAATCCTTCCGCCGCCAATTTCGAAGAGCTGGGCGAACTTTACAAAGACCAAGGCCAGTACGCTAAGGGCCGCGAAGCCTTCACCAACGCAATTTCCGCGCGCAGCGATTCCATCTACACGTTTTATTCACGCGCCCAATGCTCGCTGGCGATGAACGATCTCGCCGCCGCGATTCCCGACCTCGAACATGTGGTCACGGCTAACCGTAAATTCGATTATTACCGCGCCGCGGGATTGCTTGCGGACGCTTACGCGCGCACGGGACAGTTGGACCGCGCCGAGCCGCTCTTCACCGAAGTGACGCAAATCTCTACGACGCCCGAAACGCTCTACAACTACGCGACTTTCCTGAAAACCGCGAACCGTCCCGGCGAAGCTCGCGAGTGGGCGCAAAAACTCCTTGCAAAAAAACGCACCTTGCCTCGCTACATGCAGCGCCGCGAACGGCCATGGTTTCGCAAAGGGAAATCTCTGCTGAAAGAACTCGACGCCAAGTAAAACCTTCCTGCGCGGCAGCTGCAGTTCCAGGCAGATGCTGCGCAGGAAACCAAGCGCCATCAAGCCACAGAACAAAGCGAAAAGCCGCGCCCTCACCCCGCAGAAGCCGCGGGGATTCGCGGTGACCGACTTGTGCGGTTTGGCGCTCAGGGCAGGCAGAAGACCGACCCTACAGGCCGTGCGGGCGGAACGGATAAGGCGGACGCGGCAGGCGAGGTGGGCGTGACGAGCAGCGGCGACGGTCGGATTTGACGCGGTGTTTTCCAATGCTGCGCTGCACTGGATTTCCGAGCATAGGAAGTGATCGCGGGAGGGGCCCGCGTGTTGAAGCCTGCCTCCGTAGGCAAGCCCGGCGGAGGGTTCGTGGCGGAGTTTGGCGGCAAGGGCAACATCCAAAAGCTGGTGGCGGGATTTCAGCGAGCGTTCACGGCATTGGGAACGCGGCCACCGGACGGAGTGAGCCCGTGGTTTTACCCGAGTGTGGCGGAATATATGCGGGAATGCTCGAGCGGCACGGCCTGGAAGTGCGGCAAGCGACCCTTTTTGACCGGCCGACGGTGCTGGAAGAGGGCGAACGAGAGCTGGAGAGCTGGATTCGCATGTTCCGGCAGACGTTTGTGGAGAAAATGGGGGAAGCGAAGGCGCAGCGGTGGATTCGTCTAAGTGCAGCGCCAGTGCCAGGGCGAATTGTTTCGGGATGAGGATTTGGAAAATCGAAAATGGCCGACTGCCCAAGTTTTTCACAAGGGGAGCGATACAAAGGGTGGTGGTGGAACTGTGGCGGCGCAAGTTAGTGTAAGCTGGTTGGGGACCTGGGTGCTCTGCCCTCCCGCCCGGTGCAGCCTAGGAAACACGGGGTGTGCTTTCCTTGTCTTGCGGCCCGGCACCCTAAACAGTAGCAATAGGTAAATCCAAGTAAAGTTAGCCAGTACTCAAACAAATACATGGAGGGGAAATGCGTAACTTGTTGATTGCAGGGGTACTTATGTTCGTTGCCGCAGGTTCAGCTTGCGCGCAAGGAACGGCACCCAAGACGGAGTTTTTTGTGGGGTACGAGTACGAGCACTTGAACCCCGCGGGCAGGGGCTGCCACGGCCTCGGACTCAACCTAGCCTATAACTTGAACGACTGGCTGGGCGGAGTGGGCGACTTCGGTTTCTGCAAGGAAACAGGGTTGCCATCCGGCGTAACCGCCCACGATGTTAATTATCTGTTCGGGCCGCGGGTGACCTACCGGAGCTACGGGAAGTTGAACCCTTTCGGACAGTTTCTCCTGGGCGGACAGCACGAGGGGACCAACGGTCCATCGTTTAATAGCTTCGCGATGACCCTAGGGGGCGGACTCAACTATAAATATAATGACCGCTTCTCCCTTCGCCTGATCCAGATCGACTATTTGTATACGCACTTCGGCGGCACGACGCAGAATAACGCGCGGATCGAAGCGGGGTTGGTCTACACCTGGTGAGTCAGCGGACCAGGGGAAAGAAAAACAATGGGAGTGTCTCAGTTTGTCCAGACACTCCCCAAGCGAAAGCTGACACACGACGAAACAAAAAGCCAGAGGAAATTCCTCCGGCCTTCCGTTCAAATCGAAACTGGGGTTGTCTTCGATTTATCCATTAGCGAGCTGGTTTGGAATCCAATTCCAAAACCAAATCACCAGGATTCCGTAATACGCCGCGACAATGCCCACGCTAATCGCGAAGGTGCTGGCCGTTTTGCCGAGGCCTGAGTATTCGCGCTTCCAGTGCCGCGCGCAGAAGACAATCATCAGGATGGAGAGAAGCGCAGAGACGGCAGCGATGAAGCTGACGTCGTTGCTTACGCCTTCGCCCCGGGTGAGGCGCAGAACCTGGCGCGCTGCTCCGCCAAGCAGCCCGGTAGCGAACACCATGCCGAGCCAAGCAACAGGAGCGAGCATGCCAATCATGTAAGCCCAGCGATCCTCCATGTAAAAAAGCAGGATCAGGATCGCCATGTAGATGATGGTCTGACAGAGATGAAGGAGAAAGAATTGAGGCTCAAAATGGCCTAGAACGGAGAAACAGACGACTTGCAGGACCGCGATCGTAGCAATGTCTCGATATGGTCTCATAGGCATCCCCTGGAGCGGAGTGAGCCGGAGCGCTTGTACCGGCCCGCACTCGGCAGGGAAAATCGTCCCGGTTTGATGTGTTGATCCGACGGAGCGACGCGTCGGGAAACTCTGCCCCCCGAACCCTGCCAATGCACAAGGTGGAGCTACGCCGACAAGTGGGTGCGTTAGTGCGCGGGAAAAACGGAAGAGGATTTTCAAGGCATGCGGGGGTCTATTCGTCCGATGTGGGGAGAAGTGTGAAGCCCACCAG